>Ga0068853_100000629_pt1 | contig 24248 bp, 24 predicted proteins | sample KBSCornC32_FD_65655 | JGI IMG/M metagenome (GOLD analysis project Ga0068853, IMG submission 65655) | Corn rhizosphere microbial communities from Kellogg Biological Station, Michigan, USA - KBS Corn C3-2 | ecosystem: Host-associated > Plants > Roots > Rhizosphere > Soil ... | reverse complement strand
AATTCCGTTTGCTGTCATTAATGTTCTCCGGTCCTTGCCAAGACAACCCTCATGGCAGCCCTCGTCGCCAACCATAGTTGCGTACCGATGATCGCTCCTCCATTATGTCAGACGGTTGGCTTTCATTCTGTTTCGGTTTGTTGCCGCCCCGGCGGACATCAGATGCTTCTTGTAATTCTTCGCCAACTCCTCATTTCCGAGTAAGCGAGTGGTTCGGCTGGGTTTCATCATCGGGTTTATCGCGCTTATCGGGGTTTTTCTCTCCGGTCTTGCGGCCTATCGCGTTCACGATCAGGAGCTGACGGTCGACGGAATCGCGCTGGCGCGCGCGATGGATGTTCATGCCAGCCTGGTTCAGGACCGGCTGACCGAGCGAGAGCTGCTCGCCCGCGTCGCATCCGGCCTGTTCCGTGCACCCTCCGTGGTCAAGGCCAGTATGCTGCAGCCGCTGCGGTCCTCGATCTATGCCTTCAAGACCGATTTCGTTGTCGCGAGCTGGGTCGCGCGGCTGCGGCCAAATGAGCTGGAAGCGGCACGCAACGAACTGGCGAGCGCAGGATTTTCCAATCCGACGATCCGAAGTTTCGATGATAAGCCGCTGGATACGCGGTCTCTCGAACGGCCGGTCGATGTGTTGATGGACGTCGAACCGCGCAATGCAGAGACGATGGCTTTTCCGGGTCGTTCCCTCGATCAGCATCCGATTCTGGGACCGATGCTGGCGCAGGCGATGGCCGAGGGAAAGCCGGTGGCGTCCGACCCGACGTCGCTGTTGCGCCCGGACGGTCCGATCGGCCTCGTTCTTGCCGCGCCAGTCCCGCAGGAGGGCGCGCCATCGCCGGCGGGCTTCGTGACATTTTCCTATGAATTGGCGTCGCTGATGCTGGCGAATGACGATCTCTCGCTGTTCGCGGTGGTGCTGAAAGACCCGCGTAACCCCGGTCGCGAGTACATTGCCGATCATCAGGGCAAGGTCACATCGAGGACGGTATCACCGGAGGGGCCGGCACCCTCGATGACGAGAACGGTGACGTTCGGAAACCGCGATTGGTCGCTCGGTTATTACGCCAAGACCAACGCGGCGGCACGCGCCCAGCAGACGGCCTTTGTCGTGGCTGCCATGGGGCTTGCGCTGACCGGTATCGTCTGTGGGCTGTTCGGATATGTCGCCTACAATAATTTACGGCTCAGCCGTGAAATCCAGGTGCGGATCGGCTTCGAACGCCGGCTGACCGCGGTCATCGACGAACTCAATCACCGGGTCAAGAACATCCTCGCGGTGATCCAGTCGATCGTGACGCGCACGCTGCGCCACGGTTCCGACGTCGACGTCGCCCGCGAACTGCTGATCGGCCGGATCCACGCCATGTCGAACGTGGTTTCGCTGTTGAGCGAAAGTCAGTGGCAGGGCGTGAAACTGAAAGGGCTGTTCGAGGCGCGCGCCATACCCCACGCCGAGCGCATCGCGGTGAGCGGTCCCGATATCGCCGTGAGCGCGCGCGCCGCGCAGAGCCTTTCGCTGCTGTTCTTCGAGCTGGCGTCGCATTCCGACGAAGGGCTCTCGCTGGTCGGCAAGCACCCCCATATCGTCGCGCATTGGGAGGTGAGCGGAGAAGGCTCCGACACCACGTTTCATTTTCGCTGGGAAGAATTCAACACCAGCGCGGCGACACGGAGGGAAGACAGCGATTTCGGCGTAATCCTGCTCGACCGCGTCGCACCGGAGGCGCTTGGCGGCATATCGAAGCGATATTTTACCGAAGTGAGTTATGTGTACGAACTCACCGCTCCGATGGAGACCGTCGTCGACATGACGGAGAGGGACCGGACCGAGCAATTTTCAGCGCCCTTGAAGCCGCTCCGTTAGCCGCCTTCCGGTCCGGAACAAAACTTCCCTGCGCGATTTGAATCAAAGTTCAACTCGGTCGATGCGGGAGCGCGTTAATGGGACGTTACTTGCTGTTGTGGCTGCTCGGTGTGCCGCTTCCAATTCTCGTGCTGATCTACGCATTCGGCGGTCTGCACTAGACTAGCGCTATTTGTGTTTCGATCGAATCGAAACGGGGCTCTAAATTCTTGATTGACACGTTTTCTTGACGCGAACCGGGCTCCACTTCGCTTGAAAACGCTCTGGATCGCCATGCCCGCAAAAAAAAGCGGCCACAATCTGTGGCCGCTTTTTTATCGAGGGCGCTGACGCGGAACTAGCCGCCACTGCCGCCGATTACCGCACGCACCGTTTCATCCGGGCCGAAATCCTCGGCGCCATCGACGTAGAGCAGGGCGCTGAGTTTCGATCGCGCCCGGTTGACGCGGCTCTTGATGGTGCCGACCGCGCAGCCGCAGATCGCCGCCGCGTCCTCATAGGAGAAGCCGGACGCGCCGACCAGGATCAGCGCTTCGCGCTGGTCCTGGGGAAGTTTGTCGAGCGCGGCGCGGAATTCCTCGAACTCGAGATGCGCGTTTTGCGCGGGTTGGGTTTTCAGCGTCTTGGCATAACTGCCGTCGGCGTCCTCCACCTCCCGCCGCCGCTTGCGGTAGTCCGAGCGGAACAGGTTACGCAGGATGGTGAACAGCCAGGCCGGCAGGTTCGAGCCGGGCTGGAATGAATCGATATTGGCGAGCGCGCGCAGCAAGGTCTCCTGGACCAGATCGTCGGCGCGATCGCCGTTGCCGCTGAGCGAGATCGCGAACGCGCGCAGGCTAGGAACCGACGCCAAGATGTCGTCGCGAAGCGAGTCTGTGAGAGGCATTAGTCCCTCCCCTCGTTTTTGATTGCCGGATCGCCCGTACCTTCCACTTGGGCATCAGGGCGGGGTACATCAAGCTTTCGGATCAGCTCTGCGAACCGGTCCGGTACCCCCTGCCGCACGACATCGTCGTACATGGCGCGGAGCTGGTGGCCGATTCTGGACTGAATCTCGGCGTTCAGGCCGCCCTGCTTGCCCGGTGCCACATTCTTGCTGGCTTGAGACTTTACATCTTTCATGACCTGTTCCACGCTTCCCCGAGAATTAAGCCCCTGTAACTCCAAGAATTATTGCTAATTATGAAGCTCTGCGACCGCGGTCTGTGAGGAGGCTAATTCAAAGTCAGCCGGAAAGTTCCCGAAACCCAGGGAACTTTTATGGGGCTGGGACGTAGTCAGGCACATCAGGGGGAACCAGGGTCACCCCGTTGGTATTTTGACCCCTAAAGAATGGTGGAATGGGGATGACCCGATCACAGCTCGTTGCTGAACATCTACCGTTGTTGCGGCGCTATGCCCGTGCGCTGACGGGAAACCAGGCGTCGGGTGACGCATATGTCGGAGCCATGCTTGAAGCCTTGCTTCAGGACCAGTCCCTGCTCGATGAGCAGCACGGACCCCGCGCCGGGCTGTTTCGGCTGTTTACCCAGATCTGGAATTCGGTCGCGCTCAACGACAATGCCGAGGTCGCAATCCTGCCGATGCCGCCGGAGCGACGGCTTTCAAATATTACCCCATTGCCGCGCCAGGCCTTCCTGCTGCTGTCGCTGGAAGGCTTCTCCGAGGAGGAGGTGGCGTTCATTCTCGGCACCGACGTTGCCGAGACCCGCAAGCTCGCCGATGCGGCGGGGCGGGAAATGGCGGCGGAAATCGCCACCGACGTGCTGATCATCGAGGACGAGACTTTCATCGCGATGGATCTCGAAAGCCTGGTGAGGAATCTGGGTCACAACGTGATCGGCGTTGCCCGCACCCATTCCGACGCCGTTGCGCTGGCGAAGAACAAAAAGCCTGGTCTGATCCTCGCGGACATCCAGCTTGCCGACGGCAGTTCCGGTCTCGACGCCGTCAACGAACTGTTGCGGGTGTTCGAGGTCCCGGTGGTGTTTATCACCGCCTATCCCGAACGCTTCCTGACCGGCGAGCGCCCCGAACCGGCGTTCCTGATCTCGAAGCCATTCCAGCCGGCGATGGTTTCGGCGGTGGCGAGCCAGGCGCTGTTCTTCCAGCGCAATTCGCGCAACCGCGCACCGCGGGCGGCGGCGTCCTGATCCGGGGCGCCATTCAATCCGGATTTCACCGAAATAACCCCGGCGCGCTTGGCGGCGCGCCGGCGCTTTGGCACGCAGCATTTGCGCGCGATTCGCTCGGCGCGTGCGCTTTGCTCGCGGTAGCGATCTACTCCCTGCAGGTGATCAAAGGGTTTGGATGGATGTGGAATAACGGCAGCTACGAATACTCGGTATTCCCGGGTGAGCGTTTCGCTGTCGGTCGCCATCGAGGCGTGGAAGGCTCATCTCGCCCACGTTCCGTCGGGCAACATCAGCCACCTCAAAGTCGCGGCTTGATCGATCGGCTGGAGGACATGGAAGTCGTTAGGCGGCCTGCCTGGCCGCCTAGATTTTGGGCTTTCACGGGGCGCGCGCAGGACTTATTCGCTAACTAACTGAAGTTTTTAAACTAACTGAAGTTTTTGCATAAAAAGCAGGGCGCGGCTGGCATCACCACAGCCGCGCCCCACATCGCCGGTCAATGGGGCAGGGGGGATAACCGGCTGCCGGGATTACGCAGAGCCCCCCGGAGTCGTTCCCGGCCTCCAAAATATTTTTTAACACGGTTAAGTGATAACCGGCTCCCTGAACCCGCGCCGTTCCGCTCGCGTTGTGTCCCTGATCGCCATGGGGCGAGGGACGGGCGGAACATGTCACAGCTATCCAGAGGAATCTTCGCTGCGATCGCCGTGTCGCTCACGTGCGGCGCCGTGCAGTTTGCGTCCGGCCGCGATTTTACCCGAGGCCCGCAGGATACCGTTAGCGCGCCCGAGGTCGCCATCAACATCAATATCAATCGCGCCGCAAAGGCCGATCGTGCGGCTCGCGTGGTAGCATCGGCAGCGCCGACACAGACGATTTCGCTCCGGCTCGACGCGCTTTCGGATACCTCGGTTCTTGTCCGGGTGCCGGCCGCCAAGGAGGCTGGGCAGGAGGCCCGCAACGGCCCTTCGGCGCCGCCCGTGCCTTCCTCGCCCGCCGTGACGAAGCCCGGGGATCGCAAGATGACGGTGGCATGCGAGCCGGTTGTCAGCGTATTGACCGAAGTCGCCAAGCTGCTTCAGCCTGGCCGCTGCGTCACCTAAATCTCAAAAGACCTGAAAATCATTCCGCCGGCGCTTCATCGTGGGAGCTATTGCGGCTTGCCAGCAATCCCAATGCCAATCCACCCACGGCCAGGATCGGGATCAATTTCTTGACGCCGATTGCGCGGATCACCTGGATGCCCGCCGCAACCAGCATGGGATCGGCAAGCGCGGTCTGCACGGCGGATTTCGCGGTCTCCGCCGCACGGTCCGCGCGCGCCTTGACCTGATTTTTGCGCACCATGTAGCAGCCGGCCGCGATCAGCGTGACGACAAAGAATATGCCGGCGCCGGTCAGGCAGGCTTCGACCAGCCCATATTTCTGAAGCACGACGACGAACGCGGCGGCGCAAAGAAACGATGTCGTGATGAACAAGCCCAGAGCCGCCGCCGTCGCCAGGGATGTCAACCGCAGAGCCGTGCCGGTGGAGTCCTTGAAATCATCAATCACGCGCTGAAACATCTTGAAGGCCCTGTTCAAAATAATCCTGACAAATCGACTGACGGCGCATCCGCGCCGCCATTGGAGTTAACGAATAGATTCAATCGAGGCGGCCATCGTCACCCCGTCGCCCCGCGCCTGCGTTTACCGGCGCCATGTCACGCCGATCAGGAAGCCGAGACCGAGGGCCAGGCCCACGGTCGCAAGCGGGCGCTGGGTAATGACGTCTTCCAGCGTTTCCTCGATCGAATGCGCCGCGTCCTGGGCGGCGTCCATGACAGCGCTTCCGCGCTCCGATGCATCCTCCATCGCCGAATCGACGTTGGCGCGGGCCTGCTTGTAGCCGCGGTGCGCCTGCTTCTTGGCGGTGCCGGCGAATGAGTTGAGCGCGTCGGTGATCTGGTCGGTCAGGGCGGAGATATCGTTTTTCACGGCTGCTACATCCTTCTCAAGGCGTTCATAGGTCGCTTTATCCGTCAGATTTCTCATTCCGATTTCGCCATTCGTACTGGACATCAAAAGCTCCCGGAAACTGTGCCGAGGTTACGTACAGCACAAACGCTTCGCTTTGCAGGAAGTTCCCCAAAACGAACCCGACGAGGCGAAGCCCGATCAGTCCGGCGGCAGTTGCGGCGAATCCACCGGCAGCAGATGGTCCTTGAGAATGAGGGCCACGATCAGAAGGGGTGACGACAGAAATCCGCCCATCGGTCCCCACAGCCAAGTCCAGAACGCCAAGGCGATGAAGACCGCGAGCGCATTCAGCTGGAGCCGGCGGCCGATGATGGTCGGTGTGACAAAATGACCTTCAAGGAAAGTAAGCCCGACAAAAGCCAGTGGAGCCATCAGGCCCGCGCTTAATGTCGAGAACGCGATCATGCCGACCAGCGTCAAGATCACGAACATCGCGACCGGGCCGATAATTGGAAAGAAGTTCAAGGTCGCGGCCAGCGCTCCAAGGCCGGCTGCATTGGGCATCCCCGTGAGCGCGCAGATGATGCCGGTGGCGACGCCGACACCGAGATTGATCATCGTCACGGTGAGCAGATAACCGCCAAGATGCTCTTCAATTTCGTTCAGAATCCGCAGCGTTCGCAGCCGCGAAGCATGATCGGCGAAGGTCATGATCAAGGCGCGGCGCAGGTCTTTCCAGCTGGCGATGAACAAGACCAGCGTCGCAAAGAACAGCAGAAACTCGGTAAAGGTCGGCGACAGGAATTCGATCGTCGGCTGGACCCAGTCGAACTTTGGCATCTGAAACGGCGCGGTGGAGAAGACGTCGGATCCGCCCAGCATGCCCTGGAGTTCCTGCCACAGCGCCAGCGGCCGATCGAATACGTGCAATTTGTCCTTGAGCTGCGATCCCAGCTCCGGCAGCCGCGTGCTCCATTCCATCAAGGGCGAGGAGATCAAGCCGACGATGAATGCGGCGGCGGCGCCAACCGCGGAGACGACCAGCACCGCCGATACCGCGCGGGGAATTCGATGCCGCTCGAGAAAGCCGGCGGCCGGCGACAGCATGGTGCCGACCACGAATGCCGTCACGACCGGCAGGAAGAACGCTTTCGCGGCGTAGAGAACGGCGACAACACAGATGATCAGGAGTGCGACCAGCGCAAAGGCGACCACCTCTGCGCGGCGAATGACCGGCGGCTGTTCGCTCCTGCTGTCGGGCAGCGGCGTACCTACGGGTTCGTTGGGAGGCACACGCTCACTGGGAAGGGCACGCACAATTGGTTCTCCCCCCGCAAGGGCGCGTTTGACCGGAGTCGCGAAGTTGCTCCTTGCGAACCGAACTCTCCGCACCAATCCGGGCAATGCGAGAATGTTCCATCGCGAAAACGTGAGAGACGGCTTGGTTGACATTATAGGTCTCGTTTTCGACCGGCGATGGAACTGCATCGCCTCGGTCGCGTTTGTTGGGGAGAGCATCGATGCGATGCACACCAATGGGGCGTCTCATGACACAGCTATTTCATGCAAATCGCGGGCAATCGCCGCGCGCGACCAACGCGCTGATCTTCGCCGGGGTATTGTTATTCGCGCCGGCCATTTTCTCTCATCAAGCGAGCGCGCAGCTGCTCGGCTACGCTCCGGCACCACAAAGTGCATTTCCGTCAGAAGGCATGACGCTTGCGCCAGATGATGAAGGCGACGCCAGCGCGATTCCCGAACGGCTGCGGCGAACGACCGTCTCCATCGATACCCGCGAAGCACCCGGCACCATCGTGATCGATACCGGCAACACGGCGCTCTATTACGTGCTTGGCCAGGGCCGGGCCATTCGTTACGGCGTCGGCGTCGGCCGCGAAGGCTTCACCTGGTCCGGCGTGCAGACCATCAGCCGCAAGGCGGAATGGCCGGATTGGCTTCCGCCGGCCGAAATGATCGCGCGCCAGCCCTATCTGCCGCGTTTCGTCGCAGGCGGCCCCGGCAATCCGCTTGGCGCGCGCGCCATGTATCTCGGCTCCAGCCAATATCGCATTCACGGCACCAACGATCCTTCGACGATCGGCAAGTTCGTGTCCAGCGGCTGCATCCGCCTGACCAATGAAGACGTCGCCGACCTGTTCAGCCGCGTCGATGTCGGCACCAGGGTCGTGGTGCTGCCGAAGAATTCCCCGCACCTGGAAGCAAAGGGAGCGATCACCGTTCGCCCGACAGCTGCGCAGCCGCGTCCGCTTGTGACGCTGACCTCGGGCCGTCAGGCGATGAACCTTTCGACATCGTCGCTGTACTGAGGGGCGAAAACCTCGTCCCGGAGGCGAACATGTTCAGGAGATCAGTCAGTCAGGCAGCGTTGGGCGCGGCAGTAGCCTTGGGTGCGTTGGCCTTGATACCTGCCGCGCAAGCCGAAGACTTTCTCTCCGCATTGTTCGGCGCCTTCGGAGGCGGCAGGTCGCGTGCTCCTTTGATTTCGCTGCCGTTTGCAGGCGAGGGCAATCCTTTCGCCCCGCCAAACGAAGCGCGTTCGCGCGCCGGCTATTCAGGCGGCGGCCAGGCCTATTGCGTGCGCACATGCGACGGGCGCTATTTTCCGATATCGGCATCTGACAACCAAAGCCGGGCCGCGTCGTGCAGCAGTTTTTGCCCGGCGAGCGAGACCAAAGTGGTCTACGGCAGCAATATCGACAATGCCGCTACCGAGAACGGAAAGCCTTATTCCGAATTGCCGAATGCGTTTCGCTATCGCAACGAACTGGTCGCGGGATGCACATGCAACGGCAAGGACCAGATCGGTCTCGCGCCCGTTAAAATCGAGAACGATCCAACGCTGCGCAAGGGTGACATCGTGGCCGGTGCCGACGGGCTGATGGTCGCCGGCCGCGGCGCCGATAAGCGCGGCGCGTCGTTGAATTTCTCGCCTGCCTCGGAGCGGTTGCGCGCGCGCTATCACCGCGTGCCGGTGGTGGCCGCGGAGTAACGCGCCGCGCCGAAATAGCCGCAGCCTTGCGTCCGCGGACCCCGGGCGCCGCAGTTCCCTGCCGGGAACCCGGGAGCTCATGGTGCGTTAGCACACCACCGTCGCTTCTCAGGACATTTTAGGAAAATCCAGATGCTTATGGGTGCGCTGATTACGTTTCTCGTCGTTATCCTTATTCTCTATCTGATCAACCTGTTGCCGATCGATGGCCGCGCCAAACAAATCGCGCGCGTCGTCGTGATCATCCTCGGCGTGATTTCGCTGCTGAAATACATCGCAGTATTTTAGGAGTTTGGGCGAAAATGCTGTTTATCGTGTTGCGAGGAACGGCCAAACTCCGAGGTTTCGGAACGAACCCTCAGAAAAAAGCCCCGGCAGATGCCGGGGCTTTTCCACTGTCTAGACGGCGCTGATTTACTTCAGCGTCTTGAACCAGTCATCGACGTCTTTGTGAATTTGATCCTTGGCGAAGCCGTAGCGCTGCTGCAGCTTGCCTTCGAGCTGTTCGCGGCGGCCCTCGATCACGTTGAGATCGTCGTCGGTGAGTTTGCCCCACTTTTCCTTGGCCTTCCCCTTGAACTGCTTCCAGTTGCCTTCAACCCGGTTCCAATCCATCGTCATCTCCCTTTGAATTTGAGTTGAGATGGGCTTTAAACCAGCGGGCAATTTAAACGTTCCGGCAGGAACTGCGGCATCGTGACGTCGACACGCCGCACCCTAAAACGATCAGCCGGCCGCCTTGGCTTCCCTGCGCCGCGCCGTCAGGATGAATTCGGTGTAGCCGTTCGGCTGCTCGCGTCCTTTGAAGATGAGATCGCAGGCCGCTCGGAAAGCGACGCCGTCGAAGCCGGGTGCCATCGGCCGGTAGAGCGGATCGCCCTTATTCTGTCCGTCCACCACGACTGCCATCCGCTTGAGCGACTCCATCACCTGGTCTTTGGTGACGACGCCCTGATGCAGCCAGTTCGCCAGATGCTGGCTCGAGATCCGCAGCGTGGCGCGGTCTTCCATCAGACCGACGTCATGGATGTCGGGCACTTTGGAGCAGCCGACCCCCTGATCGATCCAGCGCACCACATAGCCGAGGATGCCCTGGCAATTGTTGTCGAGTTCCTGCTTCACATCGTCAGGCGCCCAGTTCGATTGCGATACCGGAATGGTGAGGATGTCCGACAGCTTGGCGCGCGGGCCGGCCGTGGCCAATTCCTGCTGGCGCGCCTGCACGTTGACCTGATGATAATGCAGCGCGTGCAGCGTCGCGGCGGTCGGCGAAGGCACCCAGGCGGTCGTTGCGCCTGCTTGCGGATGCGCGATCTTCTGCGCCAGCATGTCCGCCATCTTGTCGGGCGCGGCCCACATGCCCTTGCCGATCTGGGCATGGCCGGGCAGGCCATCGATAAGTCCGACATCGACGTTCCAGTCTTCATAGGCCTTGATCCAGGGCTGGGCCTTCATGTCGTTCTTGCGGATCATCGGCCCCGCTTCCATCGATGTGTGGATCTCGTCGCCGGTACGGTCGAGGAAGCCGGTGTTGATGAACATGATGCGCCACAGGGCATTCTGGATGCAGGCCTTGAGGTTGACGGTGGTGCGGCGCTCCTCGTCCATGATGCCGACCTTCACGGTGTTTTCAGGCAACGACAACATCTTCTCGACGCGGCTGAGCAGTTCGCAGGTCAGCGCGACCTCGTCGGGGCCGTGCATCTTCGGCTTCACGATGTAAACCGAGCCGGTACGGCTGTTGCGCGCTTTTGACAAACCCCTGAGATCGTGGATCGCGAGCAGGCCGCCGACGGCGGCATCGAGTATTCCTTCCGGAATTTCAGCGCCGGTACTGTCGAGCACCGCGTCGGTGAACATGTGGTGGCCGACATTGCGCATCAACAGCAGGCTGCGGCCATGCAGCTTGAGCTGCTTGCCGTCCGGTGTCTTGTAGACGCGGTCGGGGTTGAGCGCGCGCTTCAGCGTCTTGCCGCCTTTTTCGAAATCAGCGGACAACGTGCCGTTCATCAAGCCGAGCGTATTGCGGTAGATCAGCACCTTGTCTTCGGCATCGACCGCCGCGACGCTGTCCTCCATGTCCAGGATGGTGCTGACCGCCGATTCCAGGATCAGGTCGGCAACGCCGGCCGGATCGTCCTTGCCGATCATATGACTGCGATCGATCCTGATCTCGATATGCATGCCATTGTTGACCAGCAGGATCGCGCTCGGGGCGGCGGAATCGCCCCGGTAGCCGGCGAACTGCGCGTTCGATTTCAGCGCGGTGGCATTGCCGCTCTTCAGTTTGACCGCGAGTTGTCCGGCGATGACGTTGTAGGAGGTCACATCGGTGTGGCTTCCGGTCGCCAGCGGCACGGCGGAATCCAGAAAGGCTTTCGCTTTCGCAACCACCTTGGCGCCGCGGGCCTTGTTGAAGCCCCTGCCGCTTTCGCTCGTCTCGTGCGGTATCGCGTCGGTGCCATAAAATGCATCGTACAGGCTGCCCCAGCGCGCGTTGGCCGCGTTGAGCGCGTAGCGCGCGTTGGTGAGGGGGACGACCAGCTGCGGTCCGCAAATTTTTCCAATCTCTTCGTCGACATTGGCGGTTTCGACCTTTTGGGTCGGCGGCTCCGGCAGCAGATAGCCGATCTCCCTGAGAAACGCCGTATACGCATTCATGTCGAGCGGCTTGCCCTTGTGGGCACGATGCCAGCCGTCGATTTTCGCCTGCAACCTGTCGCGCACCGCGAGCAGCTCGCGAATCCTTGGACCGAGGTCGCGAATGATGGCCGCGAGCCCGGCCCAGAACGCGTCCGGGGAAATTGCGGTTTTAGGGGTGGCTTCGTTGGCGATGAAATCGAACAAAACGGGAGCGATTTTCAATCCGTGGGCATCGATACGATTCATGATCGGTTTTTTCTCACGAGAGACAGCGGCTACGCGCAATTTTCAGGGCAAACGGCAAGGGACGCCGCAAAGGGGCGGAATTCGGGGCCCTTTTAGCGCCAAAGCCGGGGCCATGAGAAGGCCCTTGGCGCCGCCGGATTGCCCATAACAAGGGCGTGAAAAGCTCGGATAGAGCTCAGATATTGGCGGCGAGGTCGACCAGTTCGTCGAACAGGATGCCTGATCTCGCCAGCATCCGCTCGATCTCGTCGGTTGCATCCGGAACGGAGCGCGCCGAGGTGTCGATCGTCAATTCGCTTGATGTGGGCGGTTGGTAATCGTTGCCGATGCCGGTGAACGCACGCAGCGCACCGGCGCGCGCCTTGGCGTAATGGCCCTTGGGATCGCGGCTCTCGCAGACTTCGGCAGGCGTCGCGACATAGACTTCACGGAACGCCGTGTCGGCAATGCGGCGCGCCGCGGTGCGGTCGTCCGCCGAGGGCGAGACTGCCGCGACGATTGCGATGTGCCCGTTGCGCGCGAGATGCATGGCGACTTCGGCCAGCCGGCGAATGTTTTCGGTGCGATCGGCAGCGGAAAAGCCAAGATCGCCATTGAGGCCGGCGCGCAAGGTATCGCCGTCCAGCAGCACCGGCGAACCACCATTGCTGAACAGCCTGCGCTCCAGCGCGCGCGCCAGCGTCGACTTTCCGGAGCCCGGCAGTCCCGTCAGCCAGACCACCGCGCCGTTGTGACGATAGCGCGCCGAGCGTTCGTCGGGCCGCAACGCGGATTCCACCGGCACGATATCGACAGGAATGGCGCGCTGCCCGGCATCGACCGACAGCACCAGCCCGCCGCCGGCAATGCGGCCGTTGACCTCGATCACCAGGCGTCCGGTGCGCGGATTGTCGGTGTAGGGATCGGCGGCCAGCGGATGCGCCAGTGCAATGTCGATCTCGCCCACGTGATTCCGCGCGATTGACTTGGTCTCCACGCTCGACAGTTCGCCGGGATCGACGGCCTTCTCGATCGCGACCACGCTGGCGCGGGTTTCCCGCGTCCCGAGCCGGACCAGGATAGAGGCGCCTGGTGCCAGTGGCTTGTCGTGCAGCCAGAAAATGCGCGCGCGAATTCGGCGGGTATCGCGCGGGCTATCGCCGACATGGGCGATGACGTCGCCACGTTCGATGAACAGTTCGCGGTCGAGTGTAATGCCGACGGATCGTCCGGCGGTTTGCGCGCCCTTGACTGGAGTAGCCGGCCAACCCTCGACGCTCCGGATCCTGGCGATCTTGCCCGCGGGCATGATGACGATCTCGTCTCCGGCGCGCAGGCTGCCGGATTCGATGCGCCCCGCGACGATGCGGCGGTCGTCGAATTTGTAGATCGCCTGCACCGGCAGCCGCAGCGCAAGCCGTTCCAGCGGCCGGGCAGGTTCGAGCGCATCGAGCGCCCCGACCACGGTTGGCCCGTCATACCATTGGATTTTCGGCGTGCGCCCAGTCACGCCGTCGCCGTCGCGCGCTGAAATCGGAATCACCGCCGTCGGCGTGAGGCCAAGACCGATCAGATGCGCGGAAATTTCGTCGCTGATCTCCTTGAAGCGCGCCGCGCTGAAATCGACGCGGTCCATCTTGTTGACGACAACAGCGACCTGTTTGATGCCGAGAAGATGCAGCAGATAGCCGTGGCGCCGCGTCTGGTCGCGCACGCCCTCCAGCGCGTCGATGATCAGTAGCGCGCCGTCCGCCTGGGAAGCGCCGGTGATCATGTTGCGCAAGAATTCGGCGTGGCCGGGCGCGTCGATCAGCACCACGTCACGCGACCTCGTGCGAAAGCGAATCTGCGTGGTGTCGATGGTGATGCCCTGGTCGCGCTCGGTCTGCAGTGCATCCAGCAGGAACGACCATTCGAACGGCATGCCCCGCCGCGCGCTGACGGCTTTGAGCATTTCGAGCTTGCCTTCGGGCAGGCTGCCGGTCTCGTGCAGCAGACGCCCGACCAATGTCGACTTGCCGTGATCGACATGGCCGACGATGACGATGCGCACCTGCGGACGCGTGGTGCCGTTGGGCGTCGCCGATATCGCGGTGGGGACGATCATGTTCATCTGATCACTCAACTCAATACCGTCAGAGATAGCCGGCGACACGCAGCCGCTCGAAGGCGTCCTCGGTTTCGTGGTCCAGCGCGCGCCCGGAACGTTCCGGCACTTTGGTGGCGTCGAGCTCGACCAGGATTTCCTCGATGCTGGAGGCATTCGAAATCACCGGATTGGTGATGTCCTGATCGCCCAGCGAGCGATAACGCTTGCCGTCTTTCGCGAGATAAAGCGGAATGATCGGGATGTTTTCCCGCTTGGTGTAGGCCCAGATGTCGGCTTCGGTCCAATGCAGGATGGGGTGAATGCGCAAATGCGCGCCCGGCGGCGGCGAAGCGTTGAACTGGTCCCAGAATTCCGGCGGCTGATCGCGCACGTCCCATCCGCCTTCGGTGCCGCGCGGCGAGAACACCCGTTCCTTGGCACGGGTGGCTTCTTCGTCGCGGCGGATGCCGGCGATCAATCCGTCGAAGCCATGTTTGGCGAGCGCGAGCTTCAGCCCCTCGGTCTTGCGCGCGGCGGATCGCGCGGCCGGCGGCAAGGTCGGGTCGATCGTCTCCAGCGGCGGGCAGGGCTCGATCTTGAGATCGAGCTCCCATTCCTTGCCGTAGCGATCGCGAAACGCGTACATCTCCGCAAATTTCTTGCCGGTATCGACGTGCAAAGCGGGGAACGGCACGCGGCCGAAAAAGGCCTTACGCGCCAGCCAGATCATCACGTTGGAATCCTTGCCGAGCGACCACAACAGCGCCAGCTTCTTCAGCCGCGCGAACGCTTCCCGGAAAATGTAGATGCTCTGCGCCTCGAGCGCGTCGAGGTGATCCATGGCGGGTGGAGGGAAACGCGCGTCGGCCGAAATTTGCTGGACCGGAACCCCCTCGGTTCTATCAGCGCGACGAAATCGCGGTCTGGCGGAATCCTTGTCGAGAAGATGCATCTCTGGCCCTTGGCCTTTGCAGGCGAAAATTCTATAGTTGCACTGCAATAGAGAAGAAATAAATTTCTCTTTGCGGGCATTGAACGAGACATATATAGAAAATAATTCCAGTCAACCCCGGAAGTTGGGGAAGCGAGTGTCGCATGCGATTCCTGCCGGTATTTCTCGATCTGCAAGCCGGTCCCGTGCTTCTGGTTGGAGCGGGCGACCTGGCGCGGGCGAAATTGCGCCTGCTGGCAGCGGCGGGCGCGCGTATCAGCTGGTACGCAACCGACGGCCATCATGATGTGAGCGGCCTGGAGGCCGCCGACATGGCGCGGATTGAGTTTGCTACAGGCGATCCGTTGGCTGCCGATCTCAGCGGAGTGATTGCGATACTGTGCGCGGGCGCGGGCGACGTCGGGACCGCGATGTCGGTGCGGGCGAAGGCGGTTGGCCTGCCCGTGAACGTGATGGATGACCTCGCGCATTCGACCTTTATTTTTCCGGCGATCGTCGATCGCGGCGAGGTGGTGGTTGCCGTCGGCACTGGAGGAGCCTCGCCGGTGGTAGCGCGCCGGGTGCGCGAACGCATCGAAGCCGTTCTGCCGGCGCGGATCGGCGATCTCGCCAGCTTTATCGGCCGCTGGCGCAAACAGATCCACAATCGCATTCCCGAATTTCCGCTGCGCCGCCGTTTTTGGGAGCGCGTGGTCGATGGCCCGATCGGCGCGCTGGTTCTTGCCGGGCGCGGGGACGAAGCGGAAGCGGCGCTGAAAGATATTCGCGATCCCACAGTCTATGCCGGCGCGTTGGCGTCAGGCCAGGCGGAGGGCAGGGTGACGCTGGTCGGCGCCGGCCCGGGCGATCCGGACCTCCTCACCATCAAGGCGTTGCGCGCCCTGCAGGACGCCGACATCGTGTTTTACGATGAACTGGTTTCGTCCGAAATTCTGGATCGCGCGCGCCGCGATGCCTCGCGCGTGCCGGTGGGCCGCCGCGTCGGAAAGCCCGGCATCGGCCAGCACGCGATCAACAAATTGTTGATTGAGGCGGCGAAGTCGGGGCAGCGCGCGGTGCGCCTCAAGGGCGGCGATCCCTTCGTGTTCGGCCGCGGCGGCGAGGAAGTCGAAGCGTTGCGTGAGGCCGGAGTCGCCTATTCGGTGGTGCCGGGAATTACCGCGGGCCTTGGCGCCGCCGCGCAATTTGAGGTGCCGCTCACCTTCCGGCGCGAGGCGCTGCGCATCACGTTTCTCACCGCCCACAAGGCCAGCGACGCCGAGAGCGTCGATTGGTCCGTTCTGACCGACGAGAAGATGACGGTGGTGGTCTACATGGGCATGACCGCGGCGCCATCGGTCCGCGCCGGCCTGTTGGCCGCCGGACGCTCGCCGCAAACCCCGGTCGGCGTGTTCGCACGCGTGACGCGGCCGGATGCCCAAGCCGTTGTCGGAACGCTCGATGAATTGCCGGCGCTGATCCAGGAGATCGACGGCGGTCCCGCCATTCTCGTTATCGGCGACGTGGTCGCGCACTCGGCGCCATGGCGTCATCAGAACCTCAATCATGCGATCTCCAAACTGCTGGAAGCTGCCGAATGACCTCTCCGCTCGAACAGAAAAAAATCAGAATCACCGGTCCGTCGATGGTGACCGCCAATCGCACCTGGGACGGTGTGGTAATCTACCGCACCGCCCGGCAAGGCTGGTCGGCGGACTTGGCCGACGCCGCGATCGTACGCACGTCCGATGAGGCCCGGGCGTTGCTTACCGAATCGATTGCCGACGACGTCGGCGCGGTCGGCGCCTATATCGCGCCGGTCGAAATCAAGGACTCCGGCAAGATCAAGCCCGGCAATCTGCGCGAACATATCCGGTTCCAGGGCGTCACCATCGACCTCCCGGTTCCGGCATAAGGCCAATCTATCATGTACGCATATGACGAACTCGACCGCACGCTCATCAACGAACGTGTTTCGGAATTTCGCGATCAGGTGAAGCGCCGGCTTTCCGGCGAGCTTACCGAGGACGAGTTCAAGATGTTGCGGTTGCAGAATGGCGTCTATCTGCAGCTGCACGCCTATATGTTTCGCGTGGCGATTCCTTACGGAACGCTCTCGTCAAAGCAATTGCGGCGGCTGGCGCATGTCGCGCGGCGTTACGACCGCGGCTACGGGCACTTCACCACGCGGCAAAACATCCAGTTCAACTGGATCAAGCTCGCCGAATTGCCGGACGCGCTGGCCGATCTCGCCGACGTCGGCATTCACGCCATGCAGACCTCAGGCAACAACACACGCAACGTCACGTCGGATCAATGGGCCGGTGTGGCGCCCGGCGAGATCGAGGATCCCCGTATCTGGTCCGAGCTGTTGCGGCAGTACACGACGCTGCATCCTGAATTCTCCTTCCTGCCGCGCAAGTTCAAATTCGCCATCACCGCCTCCGCGCACGATCGCGCCGCGATCAAGGTGCATGACATCGGCCTGCGCCTGCACAGGAACGCGGCTGGCGAAACCGGCTTCGAGGTGCTGGTCGGCGGCGGGCTTGGCCGCACACCCTTCATCGGCAAAACGATAAAACCGTTCGTGCACGGCCACGATCTTCTGAGCTACGTCGAGTCGATTCTGCGGGTCTACAACCAGTACGGCCGCCGCGACAATATCTACAAGGCGCGCATCAAGATCCTGGTGCACGAACTCGGCATCGAGAAGTTCGCGCAGGAAGTCGAGGAGGAGTGGCTACAGATGCGCGACAGCGCGCTGGCCATCGACGATTCCGTCATCGAGGACCTTCGTTCGCGCTTCAGCTATCCGGCCTACGAAAAACTGCCGCATATGCCGGAGGAATTGAAGAAGGCCGCGCACGACCCGCATTTCGAGGCCTGGCGGAAGAACTCGGTCTTCCCTCACAAGGTGCCGGGCTATGCGATCGTGACGCTGTCGCTCAAGCCGGTGGGCGGACCGCCCGGCGATGCCACCGCCGACCAGATGGACGCCATCGCCGATCTCGCCGACAAATATTCCTTCGGCGAAATTCGCGTCGGTCACGAGCAGAATCTCGCGCTGCCCCACGTCGCGAGGCGCGACCTGCCGGTGCTGTGGAAAGCGCTCGACAAGATCGGTGTCGCGACGCCGAACGTCAACCTGGTGTCCGACATCATTGCCTGCCCGGGGCTGGACTATTGCTCGCTTGCCAATGCGCGTTCGATCCCGATCGCGCAGGAGTTGACGCGGCGCTTCGCCAACCACGAGACCGCCAATCTGATCGGGCGGCTGCACATCAATATCTCGGGCTGCATCAATGCCTGCGGCCACCATCACGTCGGCCATATCGGCATTCTCGGCGTCGAGAAGAACGGCGAGGAGTTTTATCAGATCACGATCGGCGGCCGTGCCGACGAAAAGGCCGAGGTCGGAACGTTGATCGGTCCCGCGGTGCCCTACGGTGAAGTCGCCGACGTGGTCGAGGATATTGTCGAAGCCTATCTCGCGCTGCGCGCGCGTCCCGACGAGCTTTTCATCGATACCGTGAAGCGGCTTGGCGTAGAACCTTTCAGGGAGCGGGTCTATGCCACTCGTTAAGCACGGAAAAGTCGCAACTGACACGTTCGTCCATTTGGCGGATGATGCCGAGATTCCGGGCGACGGCGCCATCCTGATTTCGGCGGTGCGATTTCTCGAAGATGCGGAAGGGCGGTCGGGCCGCGTCGGACGGACCGGCGTGATCTGGCCGAACAACCGCGACGTCGACGATCTCGTGCCCTATCTCGACCGGCTGGCGGTGATCGCCCTGGTATTTCCGACCTTCCGAGACGGCCGTGCCTATAGCCAGGCACGGTTGCTGCGGGAACGCCATGGTTTCAAGGGCGAGCTGCGCGCCACCGGCCAGGTGCTGCGCGACCAGTTCGTATTCATGCTGCGCGCCGGCTTCGACGCCTTCGAAGTGAAAAAGGACAGCGACGCGGAAGCGTTCGCCACGACGGTGAAGCACTATTCGGTGTTTTATCAACCGACCGGCGATGGCCGGGTCACGGCGCTGCACCGGCGGATGCAGCTGCGTCATTCGGAAAGTGCCGGCCAATGAATGCTCTTGCACACCAGGCGGGACCTGAGCGGACAGCAGCGGATTTGCCCGCGGCCGAAGCGCTCGATCGCGCGCTGCGTAGCGCATCGCCGGCGGAGGTGATCGCAGCCGCCTTGCATACCGTCGGCCGCGAGCATCTCGCCGTAGTCTCTTCGTTCGGTACCGAATCGGCTGCGTTGCTCAAGGTGGTTGCCGACGTCGATCCCGCGATCCCCGTAATCTTTCTCGATACCGGTTGGCTGTTCGAGGAGACGCTTGCCTATCGCGACACCCTGATCGCGACCTTGGGGCTGCGCGACGTCCGTTCGATCAAACCGCTCGAGGAGACGCTGTCGCGCGAGGATCCGGAGCGCGAATTGTGGTTCTCCGATCCCGATGCATGCTGCCGGATCCGGAAGGTTGAGCCTCTAAAGCGGGCACTGGCGCCATTCAGCGCCTGGATCAACGGGCGCAAGCGCTTTCAGGGCGGCCTGCGCGCCGCGATTGCTGTGGTCGAGGATGACGGCGTCAGATTGAAATTCAATCCATTCGCAAACATCTCGCGCGAACAGATCGAAGCGATCTACGCGCTCGCAAAACTGCCGCCGCACCCGCTCGCAGCATCAGGTTATCTGTCGGTCGGGTGCATGCCCTGCACCAGCCGGACCTCGCCCGATGAGGATGCGCGGGCCGGCCGCTGGCGCGGCAGAGCCAAGACGGAATGCGGCATCCATACGGTCAAGACTTCATAGCACAATGACGCTGCCGCGTCGCAAACAATGAAATGCGGTTTCGTTGACCCGGAGCCGTTTCGTCCCGAGTTATGTCGGCGTGCCTTGATGACAATGCTGTCGTCAGGCCGAATGGAGATTGAGATGGTTCGCCGTATTCCGCCCATCCTTGCGGGACTGCTGTGGGCAGGTTCGGCGCTTGCCGCCGACGTGACGCTGCTCAACGCGTCGTACGATCCGACCCGCGAACTCTATGCGGATTTCAACAAGGCATTCGCGGCCGCCTATCAAAAGGAAACCGGCAAGAGCGTCGAGATCAAGCAGTCTCATGGCGGCTCCGGTTCGCAGGCGCGCGCCGTGATCGACGGCCTGCAGGCCGATGTGGTCACGCTGGCGCTCGCCTATGATGTCGATGCCATCGCCGCCAAAGGTTTGATTCCGGCGGATTGGCAGAAGCGCCTGCCGCTGAATGCATCTCCCTATACCTCGACGATCGTATTTCTGGTGCGCAAGGGTAATCCCAAGGGCATCAAGGATTGGGACGATTTGATCAAATCCGGCGTCAGCGTCATCACGCCGAATCCGAAAACCTCCGGCGGCGCGCGCTGGAATTACCTGGCCGCCTGGGGCTACGCGCTGAAAAAATACGGCTCCGCCGACAAGGCGAGGCAATTCGTCGGCGACCTCTACAAGAACGTGCCGGTGCTGGACACGGGTGCACGCGGCTCCAGCGTCACCTTCGTCGAGCGCGGCGTGGGCGACGTGCTGCTGGCCTGGGAGAATGAGGCATTCCTTGCCCAGCGGGAATTCGGCAAGGACAAGTTCGAGATCGTGTCGCCGCCGCTGTCCATCCTTGCGGAGCCCCCGCTATCCGTGGTCGATGCGGTCGCCGCCAGGAAAGGCACGCGGGAGGTTGCCGAGGCCTACCTGAAATACTGGTATACCAGGGAAGGACAGGAAATTGCCGCACGCAACTCCTATCGTCCGCGCGATCCCGAGATCGCCCGGGAATACCAGGCGTCATTCGCGAAGGTCGAATTGTTCACGATCGACGACGTTTTCGGCGGCTGGACCAAGGCGCAGAAGGAACACTTCGGCGAAGGCGGCGTTTTCGACCAGATTTACAAGAACTGATCTGGCTGAGCCGCAGCAGGGGACATTGTGAGCGCAGCGCCAGGACGACGCAGTACATTGCCAGGGTTTGGTCTTACCATGGGACTGACGCTGACGTGGCTCTCCATCATCATCCTGATCCCGCTCGCCGGCCTGTTCCTCAAGACATCAGAACTGAGCCCCGATCAATTCTGGGGCATCCTCACCAGCCGCCGCACCCTCAACGCGCTGAGGATTTCGTTCGGCCTCGCCTTTGCCGCCGCGTCAGTCAATCTGGTGATGGGAATGATCATTGTCTGGGCGCTGGTGCGATACCGCTTTCCGGGCCGCCGTATATTCGACGCCATCGTCGATATTCCGTTTGCGCTGCCCACCGCGGTGGCCGGTGTCGCACTGACCTCGCTGTTTGCGCAAAAGGGCTGGCTCGGAGCGCCGCTTGCCGAACTCGGCATCAAGGTGGCGTTCACGCCGGTTGGAATTTTTGTCGCGATGATTTTCATCGGCATTCCGTTCGTGGTGCGAACGGTTCAGCCGGTGCTGATCGACCTTGACGTCGAAATCGAGGAAGCCGCCGCCAGCCTCGGCGCCAACCGCTGGCATACGGTTTCCAAGGTGATCCTGCCCAGCCTGACCCCGGCGATGCTGACCGGATTTGCGCTGGCGTTCGCGCGCGCGGTCGGCGAGTACGGCTCCGTCATCTTCATTGCCGGCAATTTGCCGAATGTGTCTGAAATCGCGCCGCTCCTGATCGTGATCCGGCTCTCGGAATTTCGTTATGCCGATGCCACGGCGATTGCCGTGGTCATGCTGGTGGCGTCATTCCTGGTCATCTTCGCGGTCAATCGGATTCAACGCTGGGCGCAAACCCGCATTCCCGCGCATTAGAGATTGATCCATGAATCTGGAGATGCCGCGACAACGAGTCTGGTTGACCTCTCCCATGGGGAGAGGTCGGATCGCTTTAGCGATCCGGGTGAGGGAGTACGGCTTGACGATAGACCGTAACCCCTCACCCCAACCCTCTCCCATCGAAGTCGGATATATCCGACTTCGACAGCTTAAAATGCCCAACTCGGATAAACCCGAGTTGGGTGGGAGAGGGGGCGCAGGTTCGCCGTCGGGACGCTCGCGATGCTCATGAACGCGCAACCAACTTCGTTAAGCTCCGCACGAGACGATCTGCGCACCGAGCCAAGACTTATTCGCGTCGTCATCATTACGATTGCCGTGATCTTCCTCACCGTCTTCGTCGTGCTGCCGCTTGTCGTCGTGTTCGCGCAGGCATTTTCCAAGGGGGTCGGCGCGTATTTCTCCGCGCTTTCCGATCCGGAAGCGCTGTCGGCGATCAGGCTGACGCTGTGCGTGGCGGCGATTTCCGTCAGCCTCAATCTGGTGTTCGGGGTGGTCGCGGCCTGGGCAATTGCCAAATTCGAGTTTCGCGGCAAGACCTTTCTGATCTCGCTGATCGATCTGCCGTTCTCGGTCAGCCCGGTGATTTCGGGTCTTGTCTTCGTGCTACTGTTCGGCGCGCAGGGTTATTGGGGGCCATGGCTGCAAAGCCATAATGTCCATGTGCTATTCGCGGTCCCCGGCATTGCGCTGGCGACTATTTTCGTGACGTTTCCGTTCGTCGCGCGCGCGCTGATTCCGCTGATGCAGGAGCAGGGGACGCTGGAGGAGGAGGCCGCGATCTCGCTCGGCGCGTCGGGCTTGCAAACTTTCTTCCGCGTTACCTTGCCGAACATCAAATGGGGTGTGCTCTACGGCGTCTTGCTGTGCAACGCGCGCGCGATGGGCGAATTCGGCGCGGTGTCGGTGGTCTCGGGGCATATTCGCGGCGAGACCAACACCATGCCGCTATTGGTTGAAATCCTCTACAATGAATATCAATTCGTATCGTCGTTCGCGATCGCATCGCTGCTGGCGATGCTGGCCTTGATCACCCTGGTGGCGAAAACGGTTCTCGAGCGGCATCTGGACGAAGGGCAACACCCGCGTGGCGATTGAAGTCAAAAATATCGTGAAGAAGTTCGGCGCGTTTGCCGCGCTCGATGACGTCGATTTGAAGGTCGCCAACGGCGAGTTGCTGGCGCTGCTCGGGCCGTCGGGCTCGGGCAAGACCACGCTGTTGCGGATCATCGCGGGCCTTGATTGGCCTGACGCCGGCGAGGTTTCGTTCGACGGCGAAAATGCACTCGCCCACGGCGCCAGCGAGCGCCATGTCGGATTCGTGTTCCAGCACTATGCGCTGTTCCGCCACATGACCGTGTTCGAAAATGTCGCGTTCGGCCTGCGGGTGCAGCCGCGCGCGGCTCGCAAGGACGAAGCGGGCATCCGCGCGCGGGTCAAGGAATTGCTGGATCTGGTGCAGCTCGACTGGCTTTCCAATCGTTATCCGAGCCAGTTGTCCGGCGGCCAGCGCCAACGCATTGCGCTCGCCCGCGCATTGGCGATCGAACCGCGCATCTTGCTGCTCGACGAGCCCTTCGGTGCACTCGACGCCAAGGTGCGCAAGGAACTGCGGCAATGGTTGCGCTCGCTGCATTCCGAAATCCACGTCACCTCGATCTTCGTCACCCACGATCAGGAAGAAGCGCTCGAAGTCGCAAACCGGGTAGTGGTGATGGACAAGGGCCGCATCGAGCAGGTCGGCACGCCCGGCGATGTCTATGACAATCCCGCAACTGCCTTCGTGCACGGTTTCATCGGCGAATCGATCGTGTTGCCGGTGGAGGTTTGCGGCAGCTGCGTGCGGCTCGCCGGCAAGGCGCTGAATATCGCCGCGGAGGGCGCGCCGCCCGGCGCATCGAAATTGTTTGTCCGCCGCCATGACATGCAGGTCGGACCGGCCGGCAGCGGCGCGCTGGAGGGCGCGGTGCGGCGTGTCCGGACCTTCGGACCGATCCAGCGGGCCGAAGTTGCCCTGTCCGAGGACGGCGGCGCTACGGTGATCGAGATCGACGCGCCCCGCGACCGTGAGCTTCAGACCGGCGATATCGTCGGATTGCAGCCCCGGCGCTACCGGATTTTCGCCGCGCGGGAGTAGCTGGTTGTCATTCCGGGGGCGCGCGCAAGCGCGAACCCGGAATCTCCCGCCAATCATTGCTGGATTCCGGGTTCGAGGCTTCGCCTCACCCCGGAATGACGGCTGAATTTAGACTGCCGTTCACCATTCAGCCACGGTTGGTATGCAACAACCACCATCAATTTTGGGGGAACTCGAATCATGCGCGCCGCGGTCGCGATTATTGGGCTTTTGGCGCTGGGCGGCTGCGCGGGGGATGTCCCCACGCTCGAACAGCCATCGATGTATTTCAGCATGGCCAACCCCGGCGCCAAGCTGGATTTCCAGGCTGCGGCCTCGATGATCTCGCTCTACCGGCAGAACAACGGTCTTGGCGGCGTAGTGGTCGATCCCGAACTCATGAACCTCGCGGAAACGCAGTCGCTGGCGATGGCCAGCCACAATAAGCTCGACCAC
>Ga0068853_100000628_pt1 | contig 24273 bp, 18 predicted proteins | sample KBSCornC32_FD_65655 | JGI IMG/M metagenome (GOLD analysis project Ga0068853, IMG submission 65655) | Corn rhizosphere microbial communities from Kellogg Biological Station, Michigan, USA - KBS Corn C3-2 | ecosystem: Host-associated > Plants > Roots > Rhizosphere > Soil ... | reverse complement strand
ATTGCCCCAGCAGGCGAAGTCCGCTGGGCGGAAAGGCACGATGGCAAAAGAGATTTGTATTTCCAGCACGCCGCATGAGACGCGGCTTGCGATTTTAGAAGACGATCAGCTCGCGGAAATCTATTACGAACGCGAAAACGAGTACACCCTGGCGGGGTCCATTTACAACGGACGCGTGACCCGCGTGCTCCCCGGCATGCAGTCTGCATTCGTCGACATCGGACTGGAACGCGATGCGTTCCTCTACGTCACAGACTTCCTGGAGCTCGAAGAGTCAGAAGACTCGGACGAGCTTGAGAAGGCCGCAGCAACCAGCAACCAGGCTCCACGCGAAGTTCGCCACAGCGACCGCGGCGATCGCGGCCAGCGAGGCAGCGGGCGTGAGCAGCGAGAGCCCCGACCTGTCGAAAGCAGTATCGAATCTACCGAGGTCGAGTCTGCGGCCCCGTTTGTGAGCTCTGATCGAACAGAGTCGGCCGATGAATCCGAAGATCCGGGCGCCAAGCGCTGGCGAGGACGCCGCAGGCGTCGCGGAGGGCGCGGCGGCAGCAACGTGGCGGCTGCTCCAGTCGAAGTTTCAGAAGAGTTTCTCGATCCCAATGTGAGTCAGGCGACTTCGGAGGAGCCGGGGGCTGCCGAAGAGATTCAAGCGGCTGCGGCACCGCGCGGCGGCCGTGCGGAGCGGGCACCTGAGAAGTTTGTACTGCCAGGCGAATCGCTTTCAAAGTACGGTGGTGCGCCGGTCGAAACGACAAGGGCCGCGGAGACACCAGCAACGCCTCGTCCGGCTTCCACCTACAAGCCAGCGACTCTTATCGAGTCGCCCATTGTCTGGGATGGAAGCGGATTGCTCCCGGGCGAATCCCTCTCGCGGCATCGCGGCGCCCCCATCGAACAGTTCGCTGCCAACTCTGAAACCGCGATCGAAAACGGCTCGGCTGACGAGATCGAAGAGCAGGACCTGGTTCACGATTTCCAGCAACAAAATCCGGAACCATCGTTCGCGGAGACTACTTCTGCTCCGCCCGATGATGACATCGTTGAGGAAACTTTCGAAGCAGGTTCCAGCGGATATGAGTCCCATGCATCGGCAGGCGAACCGGCGACTGACGCCGAATTGGGGCACACTGTCGAGCCGGAGCTTGGAACTACGTCAGAGCCGCAGGTTGGGTTCTCTAGTGAGCTGAGCGGAAGCGATCACGGCGAGAAAGATGGCTCAGAGTACGAAGGTGACCGCAGTGCTTCGCACCATGTAGATCCTCTGCCTCCGGCGGAGTTCCGGCTCTTCGGCCTTGGGGGCAAGAAGAAGAGATCGGACGAAGAGCCGCCCGAGGGACACGAACCTACGAATCACCCGGTCGAAGATCCAAAGCCTTCAGCGATTCCGTCTGTCTCGGCGTTTGCGCCCGGAAGCGGACTCGTTGAAGAAGAGATCATCGAGGGCGAGGAGTACGATCTTTCGCGTCATCATCACAAGGGCGAAGAACACGACCTTGACGACTACGAGGAGGAAGAGAAGCTCCACACGCAGATTCGCTCTGGTGAGCTGGGCGAGATGCTGCAGGAGGCACACCTCGATCATCGGATCCAAATGGATCTCGACGAAAAGAACGGCGAAGAGGTTCTGGACGAAGCGGAAGAAGATGAGGAACCAGCAGCTGCGGAAGGCCAGCCTGCAGGAAATGGAGATGCTCCCCAGCGCCGCGAACGTGGTGGGCGCGGCAGACGAGGTCGTGGAGAACGCGGTGGCGATCGCGGCGGCGATCGCGGACATCGTCCCGGCGACCGGCGTGGCCCGTCGCGTCGTTCCGCTCAAACTTCTGATCTTCCGATCATCTCCGACCTCTTGAAGCCGGGCCAGGAGATCCTGGTACAGATCGCGAAGGAGCCCATCGCAAAGAAGGGCGCACGCATCACGAGCCACATCGCGCTGCCGGGCCGGTTCCTTGTATTCATGCCTACGGTTTCGCATGTTGGCGTGAGCCGCAAGATTGCTTCGGATGAAGAGCGCCAGCGGCTCAAGAGGATTCTGACCCACGAGCGTGGCGATGCGTCGGGCGGATTCATCGTTCGCACCGCAGCAGAAGGCGCTTCGGAAGAGGAGCTCCGCGCCGATCTGCGCTTCCTGATCCACCTGTGGAACGAGATCAAGCAGCGGTCCGAAGGATCCAAGTCGCCCGCGCTGATCTATCACGATCTGTCACTCATCGAACGCATTTTGCGCGATCAGGTGAGCAGCAACTTCTCGTCGATCTGGGTAGACTCGGAAGCAGATTACGAACGCATCGTGCGATTCCTCAATCGCTTCTCACCGAGCCTGGTACGCCGTGTGAAGTTGTACACGAAGGAGACACCGCTCTTCGAACACTTCGGAATTCAGGATGAAATTTCGAAGGCGCTGCGTTCAAAGGTTTGGCTGAAATCTGGTGGATCGATTGTGATCAATCAGACGGAAGCTCTGGTAGCGATCGACATCAACACCGGCAAGTATGTTGGAAAGACGGCCCGGCTTGAAGACACCATCCTGAAGACGAATCTTGATGCGATTCCGGAGATCGTGCGCCAGATCAGGTTGCGCGATCTGGGTGGGATCATCGTTATCGATTTCATCGACATGGATGAGCGCAAGAACCGGTTCAAGGTGATGGCTGCTCTCGAAGAGGCTTTGAAGAGCGATCGCGCACCAACCAAGGTTCTGCAGTTTAACGACTTTGGTCTGGTGGCGATCACCCGCAAGCGCGTGAAGCAATCGCTGGAGCGCACATTGTCAGTTCCCTGCCCAACCTGCCAGGCAACGGGCATGGTAAAGGGCCCGACAACGGTGGCGAACGAGATCTATATCGAGTTGCGCAAAATGAAGCGGCATCTGGAATCGGCAGACGTGATGCTGCGGGTTCATCCGGACACGGTCAAGGTTCTGAAGTCAAACAACGGAAGCTGGATTACAGAATTCGAGGATCTGCTGGGCAAAAACATCCTCATCAAGAGCGACGCAACCCTGCATCCGGAGCAATTCGACATCCAGGGTTAGTTTTAGACGATTTTTTCGTCTCATCGAAGCGAAAGGCCGGAGACTGTTCCGGCCTTTCGTCATATTAGGAGACCAAGCAACTTTGAAGTCGAAATGGAGTCTAAGTCCTTACGGGGACGTTTCATCTCCCATTCACAACGTACTTATCACTAGCGAGGTACAGGAAATGACTTCAGTTCGCTGTCTGTCGCTCATGGGGCACACCGCCATGCTTTGTGGCGCCCTAGCCTTTGCACTCGGCTCGGCGAGCGCCCAGGCTGTTTCTGCTGCTGACGGGTCGGCAGCCTATTCGAGTTCCAATGCGGCTTCTTCGACGGATTCAAGCTCGAACACAGTCGAGATTGCCGACGCCAATCCGGGTGATGCCGCATTGCCTTCGGCACCATCTGCTGCCGGGTCGGGCAGTGGGCAGTATGACAATCGCTCGCGCCCCGGCGGCGGGAGTGGCGGCCTCAGGAGTCATCTGACCTTTGAGGTAGGGGGCGGCTTCAACGCACCGACAGAAGATTCCTCTCCCTACATTTCGTGGGGCGGGAATTTCACCGTTGGCGCCGGATATCGCTTCGACCAGCATTTCAGCATGAATCTGGAATACCAATTCATCCACAGCAAGCTGCCGGATGCAATCGTTGCGGAAGCGGGAGCGACTGGCGGTTACGACACGATCTGGTCGTTCACACTGGACCCGATGTACGAGATCAACCCCAAGAGTGCTCTCACGTTCTACGGGGTTGGCGGTGGAGGATTCTATAGAAAGGTCACGAACTTCACTGATCCGGAACAAGGCATTTACTGCGACTACTTCGGATTCTGCTATGGAGTCACACAGAATGCCGTGGTTGGCCACTTCTCTTCAAACCAGGGGGGGTGGAATATCGGAGGAGGCATCGAGCATCGATTCGCGGGTTGGAACGGCGACGGCAGAATGAAGTTCTTCGCCGAGGCACGCTACCTCGACGTGTTGTCGCCAGCCGTTGAGGGGCTCACGCCAAATGGCCTGGGCGTCACGACCGTAGGAGCTGACACGAAAATCATTCCAGTCACGTTTGGCCTTCGCTGGTAAACAAACTTCTTCTCTGGAATTCCATAAGCCGCCCGGTCAAAAATGATCGGGCGGTCTTTCTTTGTGATCCTGTTTTGTGAACTGAAGTCGACTACGATCAGAGCACGCCGAGCACGCGCATACGGATCAGGCCACCGACAAACGCACCGATCGGAGCAATGGCGACCAAAGCAAGCAGGTACCAGACGGGCAGCTTGCCTCGCTGCTGAAGCGCGCTGAGCGCGGCTAGAAGCAACACAGTGATCGCCAGGGCGAGCACGTGAATGAGAGGATCGTGTTCCGCGATCCAGGCTGTGACGTAGCCGCCCGCCGCCGCTGCCAGGAAAGTGCAGCCCAGGTTAACGAACATATAGCCGGGCTTTGGAGCTTCTGAGCTGTCGGCCCAGTCGGGCGTGAGCCTCTGAAGCAGTACAGTCACAAGTGTGACCAGAACCGCCATGGTCGCGAAGCCGGCGGCAAGCGCAAGAAATGCGCGCAGTATCACCATGGCTTTCGCGTTTCCTCGGTAGGAGTGCCGACTTCGCCACGATCGATGCGCGAGAGAAACATGCGAGCTAAGCGCGGTTCGCCGGGATGGCTTTCGCCATGCATCGAACAGAGGTCGAGGAACTCATCGCAGAGAGCGTTGCGCTGCTCGTATTGTGCAAAAACATTCTGCAATGCCTGAGCAAGTTCGCGCAGTCGCGCGGCTTCGGGCCATTCGCGATTGCTCTCTTCGTCATCAATCAGGGCGACATCGGAGAACAGGCCCCGCCGTCCGTGTGCGCATTCTTCAAGGCAGGCAAGCAGCTGATCAGAGAAAGCACGGCTCAGGAGTTCGAGTTGATCAGAGAGCGATTGATCGAAGGTGTCCATGCAACTCATTTCCGCATTGCGGCTTCCACTTCCTCCGCGGTGTGCGGGAGGTCTGCGTCGAGGTCGAGGAGCTTGCCGTCTGGCAGTACCAGGAAGTCGCACTCGATGCGCACGCCCAGTTTTTCTTCGGGAATGTACACGCCAGGTTCGATGGTGAACACCATGCCCGGCTTGAGCACAGCTGGATATTGCGCGGGATCGTGCACGTCGATGCCGACCATGTGTCCGAGACCGTGCAGCCAGTATTTGCCGAGCGGCTGGCCGTGCAGATCCTTGCCGTGTGTGTTGATGTAGTTGTACGCAACAGCATCGAGGGTGTCGGGGTCGCTATGGCTGAAGTCGTTGATCTTTGATTTGCCCGCGACGAAGGCGTCGATGGCTGCCTTCTGCGCGCCAAGAACAATGTCGTAGATCTCGCGCTGGCGCGGGGTGAAGCGCCCGTTGGCCGGAACAGTGCGCGTGATATCGGATGCGTACATCGAGTACTCGCAGGCGGCATCGACAACGACCACATCGCCGTCTTGAATGGTGCGCACATTCTCCGAGTAGTGAAGGATTGTTGAGTCGATGCCGGTTCCTACAATCGGAGCGTAAGAAGGCCGCTCGCAGCCTTGCCGGTACCAGGAGGCGGTCATCACTCCGGCGACTGCACGTTCGGTCTCACCTGGCTTGACTGCCTTCATCATGGCGCGCTGGCCTGCTATCGACGCGGAGGAGGCCTTCTTGAGGAGTTCAATTTCGCCGGCATCCTTCACTTCGCGCAGCGGCATGGTCAGGGCCGTCACGTCTTTCGGCTCAGGCGCGGTGATTCCGAGTGTGGCGGCGGTGAAGTTCAGGAGAGAGTCTGCAGCTTTGACATGCGGCTGCGTCCAGACATTCAATGCGAGGCGCCGGTCGTCGCCGATCAGCTTGTTGAGATCGACCGCGAAGTTCGTCATCGGCTCCACGTTGTCCACGCCCGTAGCATGTGCCACACCGGGGGTCGATGCATCCATCTTTGCCCCGGTGTACTGCTCCATGCGCAGGTTGCGCGTTGGCAGAAAGAGAATCTCTTTGTACTCACGCGCGTGTGCTGGTTGGCCAGGATGATCTGATCCAGCCGCGGAACCCACAATCAGGAGTGCGGCGCCGGGCTCGTTCCAGCCCGTGAGGTAGTAAAAGTCGGAATCCTGACGGTACGGATCGAAGTCCAGCACCGGCTCTTCAGCCGCGAAAAGTATTGCTACTCCTCCGTGCAATTCGTTGCCAAGCGCGACTCGGCGAGCGTGGTAGTCGGCCGCCGATTGCTTTTCGAGAGCGGGCGCAATGGAGAGCGCAGCGAACAAAAAACAGGCCACCGCTGAAACCCTGGAGAATTTCATTTGAATATTGTTGCGCGTTGCGCCGCTGTGCGCCAAGGATTCGCGCGAACCAGGAGGTAAGAGGAGTGACCTAGAAAGTGGCGACGATGGCGCCCGTGGGATACTCTTCTTCAGCTTGCCTGCTGGCACGGGCTTCTTCTTCATCGAGCAGTTGAAGGAAGATGCGGGCAGGAACAGGACGGCCGAAGAGCCATCCTTGTGCGTGAATATCCTGATGGCTCGCGGCGAAATAGTCAGCCTGCGGCTTCGTCTCGATGCCTTCCACCACGACCCGCAGTTTGAGAGTCTCCGCCATGGTGAGAATCTGCGGAAGAATCGATACCGTGACGGCATCTGTTCCGATTGCTTTGGTGAAGGCCTTGTCGATCTTGATGGCATCGACGGAAAGGTCATGCAAATAAGCGAGGCTTGAGTAGCCTGTGCCGAAATCGTCGATAGCAACGTAATGGCCTCTCTGGCGGAGGCGAAGGATAGTGTTGCGGGCGATCTGCTGACGTGCCGTATAGCTTTCGGTGATTTCGACTCCCAGATTGCGAGGCGAAACCTCAGCATCGCTAAGCTGCTTGTCGAGCATCGGGAGGAAGTCGTTATCGGCCAGGTCAGCGGCAGCGATGTTGATGTTGACACGGAAAGTTGGGCGCGCGCGAAGAGTCGCGCCAAAATCACGAAGCGCGTGACGCAGCACGAGCCTTGTGATTTCTCCGACGAATCCGCGCTCTTCGGCAATCTTCACAAAGACGTCTGGGCTGACAGCGTTTTTATACTCGTCGGTCCAGCGAACCAGGGCCTCTGCTTCGACGATGTGGCCGGTAGCGAGATCGACGATCGGCTGGTAGACGACGGTAAGAGCATCGGCGCGAATGGCACGGATGAGTTGCTGCTCCACGCTCTTGTTGCGGCTGTAGAGCATGGGAAAAAGCAATCCCGAGAGGGCTCCAAAGGCGCCACCCAGGGCAATGAATACAAGCGAATGCCCGCGGTTGATGGCGAACGCATCAGCCATGGAGATGTATGTCGTCAAACAGCTGTCGGATGTCTTTGAGCAGCGCGTGGCGTAGAGAGTATCTCCGACCTTCACTTTTCCATCGTGGATCAGGATGTTCTCCGCAAGCTTGGTGCCGTCGCCGATCATCTGCCCCGACTGGTGTCGGGGGAGATCAATCGCGGTCGCGGTAAAGTGCATGGGAGGTGCAGCGAGTGAGGCGAAGTTATAAGGGTTGTAGACGACGAAAGAGTCCGCCAGTTGTACAGCCACGACGCTCTGATCATCCACCCGAAACGGGGGCAGGTTCTTATAGATTCGTGTGCCGTCTTGTCTCGCGATCACGGGTGAATACTGAGGGGCTGCAAGCGGATTCCGTCCTGAGGTGGTGGAGCATTCGATGCGTCCGTTGCGCATTCGGCCAGCTGCCTTCAGAAACCGGGACTGAAAGATCAGCTGGCGAAAATATTCGATCTCCGCGTCCGAACAGAACGCATAGGGGGAGCCATTCAACGTCTCCAGCGTGGCTCGCGATTCGGAGGTGGAAGCTATCGTCTCTAGCAGAACGCGATTTGCATATTGGTCCAGACGTGACTCTGCCTGACGGAGGGAGTACGCGTGACCCAGCAGATACCCGCCGAGCGCGCCCGCAGTGGCGAGAACGAGCGTCGACAAAATGGCGACGAAAACACGCTGCAGGAGAGTCCGCATAACTGAACTCAGTCATTATTCCGGTAACCAGAAGCGATTACTGCACCCCAATAGTGGTAACCGCCTGCCTCAGGGGTGCCACGGATGCAAGTTGCTGATTTCAGGAGAGAAATGCTCGTTACCTTGGATCGAACATCGGGCAGTTTCGGGGTTGCTGAAACGGTTTACAACTTAAGGGCAAGAGGGCCCTTGGTCGCGATAAGCTGTGACACAGTTCACATTGGGCCGCCCTGAGGGCTCAACCTGGTCGAAGATTTGCTGCCAAAACTTCGTTCGGTTTGAATTTCCACAGAAAACACCGTATTCTAGCTAAGCGAACGAGTTTGTCCGTCTGATTTGCTGTGAGTGTGCCGGCTGGCGGAGAGATGAGTGGGCTTAGAGCCCACTTTTTATTTGGTGCGAAACTTGCCCGGATGCCGCCGTCGAGATTGGCCGGGAACTCCTGTGAATTGAGTAGATAAGGGCGGCTTGGATCATGGCTGCAAATCTGGATGAAATTCGAAGCGCCGCTCAGCGAGTGGCTGGCTCACACGGATTGGATGTAGTGGACGTGGAGCTGTCCGGACCGGCTAAGGAAAGAGTTCTGAGGGTCTTTCTCGAGAAGAATGAGGAAGGCAGAAGGCAGTTGAAGGCACAAGTTGCCGCAGGAGCAGAAGGGCTTCCCGAGCGGTTGGTGGAAGGCAAGTTGAGTGTGGAACAGCTTTCCGGTGTCACGCATGAAGATTGCGAAGAGTTCAGCCGCGACTTCGGGGTTCTGCTGGATGTCGAGGATCTGATACCGGGCGGTGAATACACGCTGGAGGCGAGTTCACCGGGGCTGGATCGGAAGTTGTCAAAAGCGGAGGAGTTTCAGCGTTTTGCGGGGTGCCTTGTGAAAGTGCAGACATTCGAGCCCATACGCAACAACCGGCACTGGAGAGGCCGTCTCGAGGCGGGCTCGGGCAAAATCATCATGCTTGATCTTGCGGCCATGCATCAGAACAGCAAGAGCCGCAAAGCAGGCGTGGACAAGGTGGAGATCCCTCTCGAAAACATCGAGAAGGCGGAGCTGATCCCGGAAATATAGGCGCGAGCGAGCGCAAGTGCAGGGACGAAGTCGCCGAGAAACTCCTGAACAACAATTTACGAATGCGACCAGCCGCAGGGCTGGTTCACCGGAAGAATCGAGAGAGTAAGAAGAGTATGGCCAGCGCTTTGTATCAAAGTATCGAACTCCTGAGTCGCGAGAAGGGCATCGAGCCCGAGATCGTAGTTGGCGCCGTGGAAGAGGCGATTGCTCTCGCGACGCGCAAGTACTACAAGACGCAGGAGAACATGCGCGGAGAACTGAACAAGGACACGGGCGAGATCACAGCCTACGTTTACAAGACCGTCGTGACCGACGACGACGAACTTGAAGATCCGGTCAACCAGATCACCCTGGAAGAAGCCAACGAGCTTGCGCCGGGCGTGGAGGTTGGCAGTGAAATCCGGATGTACAAGGACACCACGCCGCTGGGCCGGATCGCCGCGCAGCTTGCGAAACAGGTGATCTTCCAAAAGGTACGCGAGGCCGAACGAGACACGGTTTTCCAGGAATATGCACATCGTGAGAAGGAAGTCTTGAACGCAACGGTGAAGCGCCTGGAGGGACAGGACGTCATTTTCGATTTGGGCAAGGCGGAAGCGCGCTGCCCGAAACGCGAACAGTCGCGGCTGGAGCAGTTCACGATTGGTGAGCGGGTTCGCGTAGTTCTGCTGAAGGTCGACCGTGCAGCGAAGGGCCCGCAGGTGATTGTGTCGCGGGCAGCGCCGGAACTTGTTCAGAACCTGTTCCAATCGGAAGTGCCGGAAATCTATGACAACACCGTTGTCATCCGTGCCATCGCCCGCGAAGCGGGAGAGCGTACCAAGATCGCTGTGCAGAGCCGGGATAAGGACGTTGACCCGGTGGGCGCCTGCGTCGGTATGAAGGGCATGCGGGTGCAGTCGATCATTCGCGAGCTCCGCGGCGAGAAGATCGACATCATTGAGTTTTCGGAAGAGATCACTACTTTTGCCGAAAAGGCATTGCAGCCAGCCAAGGTGAGCCGGGTTTCAATCACCGATCTGACTGACAAGCAGCTTGAAGTGATTGTGGATGATACGCAGCTTTCGCTGGCGATTGGCAAGAAGGGGCAGAACGTAAGGCTCGCGGCCAAGCTGCTGGGTTGGAAGATCGACATTAAGAGCGAAGAGGAGAAGCGCCAGGAGGTAGAGCAGCAGATGCAGGCGCTCACCGGCGGCCCATCCACTCCGATCGAACAGGTCACAGAGCTCGGAGCGGGCATCATCGAGAAGCTGGTTGCGGCCGGCATCACGACGGTGGAGTCCCTGGCCGATATGACGCCAGAACAGCTCGAGGAGATCCCGGGCATCGGCGAAAAGACGCTGGAACGTATCAGCGTGGCGGTTCGCCACTACTTCGGGCACTTTGAAGAAGGTGAAGAAGCGCCGGCGGTTGAGGGCGGGATTGGCGTTGCGGGCGCTCCAGAGGTTGAGGGTAGCGATGAGCCTGCGGCGTTGACCGCTGCCGCGGATACAGAAAACGTCTCTGACGGAGAGTCGGAGATCGAGACACCTGAGGCAGCCGCGGGATCCGCAGAAGCTGAGATTGAGAATTCGCAAGAGGTGCTGGAAGAAGCGGAAGACGGCGGAGAGACCGCGGAAGAGCTCGCTGTCGCCAATGTTCCAGCATCGGATGAAGAGAATACGGAAGATAACGAAGAGGGCGGCGCATAAATGCGTCGCGCTCTTCAACGCCATTCAAGAGATAATGGTGGTAACGCAAACCTCCAATGCCATGAGGTAGCTATGAGCGACTAAGGGCTTTGGGCAGCACATTCTGAAAAGAGGCGGATGAGCAAGGTTCGAATTAACGATCTCGCGCGCGAGTTGGAAGTCAAGAGCCGGCAGATACTTGACGTCCTCGCGGAACTCGGTCTGGCTGAAGGCAAGACACACTCGAGTTCGATCGAAGGGCACGAAGCTGACAAGGTTCGGGCGCAATTCCAGCATGGATCCCGTCCCGCAGGCCACGGTGGTTCTGCGTCGTCGCGCGCATCCCAGGCAATTACACCGAAAATCGATCTTTCGCACGTCTCCAAGCCCGGCGACGTGATGAAGGCCATTCTGGCAAAAAAGCAGGAGTCGGAAGCAGAGGCTCGCAGGAGTCATGTTCCGCCGAGCAAGGCGGCAACACCCGTCGCTGCGAAGGCTCCGGACAAGCCGGCCACACCTCCGGCGGTTGCTGCTGCGCCACCGCCGACTGCTCCTGCGCGTCCAGAGCCACGCAAGATTGTGCCGCAACCCAGGCCTGCACCCGCGATTGTTCCGCCGTCGACTCCGGCGATTGCCTCGAGGCCCCCTGCCGGAGCCGTTGTGGCCAAAGCGCCTGCGGGTGCCGCAGCACCGCGTCCAGCCGTGACGGTGGTTCCTCCGCAGAACGTGGTGGTGAAGCCGCCCGTAGCGGTGCCTCCGTCTCAGGCGACACAACCCAAGCCAGCAGCGCCAGAGCAGCCGGCGGCAGTTTCGAAGCCTGTTGTAGTTGCCCCCAGACCCGCTGCAACTGCTCCTGTCGCGCCTTCAATTTCTGCGCCTGAAAAACCCGAGGTGGCAGCGGCCACTGGGACCGTTGCACCGCCGACACCGGCTGCTCCTGTTGCGCCCATCAAGGAAGCACCCGCGGCGGAACCTGAGACTCCAGCTTCCGCCGCTCCCAGCGCAGCCGAAACGAAGGCCCCAGAGGCTCCTGCGCTGCCAGCACCTGCGCCGCGTCGCGTGGTGATGCCGCAGACGGGACCGCGTCCGGTGTACAAAGCGCCTCCGGTAGCCGCCGCAAGCGCAACCCCGCCGGCCGCTCCACAAGGCGGAGGACTTCAGCGCGGCAGACCGATCTTCGATCGCAGGCCGGCAGGGGCTCCTGGTAGTTTCCAGCCTCGCACGCCGGGTGCTCCGGGACAGTTCGCTGGTGGTCCACGGCCGAAACATCCAACGCGTACCGGCTTCGCCGGTCCTGGCGGCCCAGGCGCTCCGGGCGGCCGTCCAGGGTTTGGTGCAAGGCCGGGATTTGGTGGACCGCGCCCAGGTGGATTTGGCGCGCCGCGTCCGGGAGGCCCCGGTGGGGCTCCTCCGACCGGAGAAGCTCCACGCCCACAGCGTGCCTCGAATAATCGCGGTCGTCGCAGTGGCCAGCAGTATCCGAAGACCAAGGAAGGCCCGATGAAGGGCTTTGTGCCACCTCCGCGTTTTGGTGGCGCAGCCAACTTCAGCGACGAGCCTCTTCCCATCACGCGTGAAATCACTGTGACCGAAGGCATCAGCGTAAAGGACCTCGCGGAGAAGCTCGAAATCCGCGCCAAGGACCTGATCGCAATCCTGCTCATGCGTGGCGTCTTCGTCACCGTCAACCAGTCTCTGGATGCAGAGATGGTCAAGGATGTGGCAGCGAAATTCGGCGCAGCCGCAACCGTAATCAGCTACGAAGAAGAGCTCGAGAATCAGGCCATCGAAGAAGTTCTCGACACGGAAAAGGTCGACTTTGTCGAGGCACCCCGTGCTCCCGTGGTCACAGTCATGGGTCACGTCGATCACGGCAAGACTTCGCTGCTCGACGCAATTCGCGAAACCGATGTTGCGGCGGGAGAGGCTGGCGGAATCACGCAGCACATCGGCGCCTACAAGGTTCGGTTCACGAAGGAAGGCTCTCCGGCTTCTGGCCGTGAGATCGTCTTCCTCGATACTCCGGGCCACGAAGCGTTTACGCGTATGCGTGCTCGCGGGGCGAAGGTGACGGATATTGTGGTCATTGTCGTCGCAGCGGATGACGGCGTGATGCCGCAGACCATGGAAGCCATCGATCACGCGAAAGCAGCCGACGTTCCCATCATCGTCGCGGTGAACAAGATCGATAAGCCTGAGGCGAATCCGGATCGCGTCAAGAAACAGCTAGCGGATCGCGGCCTCATTCCTGAAGAGTGGGCAGGCGGCGGCGAAGGCAGCACAGTCTTCGTCGAGGTATCGGCCAAGAAGAAGCTGAATCTCGATCTGTTGCTGGAAATGATTTGCCTCGTCTCCGACATCAAGGCCCCCAAGGCAACGCCGGGCCGCAAGGCTGTCGGGTCTGTTCTCGAAGCCAAACTCGATCGTGGTCGCGGCGCTGTGGCAACCGTGCTGGTGCAGGATGGAACGCTGCATCTGAACGACAGCTACATCGTCGGCAACACGTACGGCAAAGTTCGTGCAATGTTCGACGATCGCGGACGTCCACTGGAGGAAGCAGGCCCTTCAACACCGATCGAAGTGCTTGGTCTCGAAGCCATGCCCGAATCCGGCGACACGTTCCTCGTTGTAGCGGACCGCGACAAGGCAAAGGGCATTGCGCAGTACCGCAAGATGAAGGAGCGCGAAGCCCAGCTTGCCAAGAGCTCGCGTGTTTCGCTTGAAGGACTGGCAGAGCAGATCCGTCAGGCCGGCGTGAAGGATCTGCCGCTGATCATCAAGGGCGACGTAACCGGTTCGGTGGAAGTGCTTGCCGATTCGCTGGTCCGCATGTCGACTGAGAAGGTGCGCGTGAAGGTGATCCACTCCGGTGTGGGTTCGATCACCGAAAGCGACGTGCTGCTGGCCACTGCTTCGAACGCCATCATCATCGGCTTCAATGTGCGACCAGAGCGCAAAGCAGCCGAACTGGCGCAGCAGGAAGGCGTGGATATCCGGCTGCACTCAATCATCTACGAATTGCAGGACGAGATGCGACTGGCCATGCTCGGTCTGCTCGAGCCCACATTCAAGGAAAACTACGTGGGCCGCGCCGAGGTGGTGAACGTCTTCAGAATCCCGAAGGTGGGTACTATCGCAGGCTGCCGTGTACAGGACGGCGTCATTCGGCGTGACTCTGAAGTGAAGGTCATGCGCGGAGGCGAGCAGATATACAAAGGCAAGATCGGCTCGCTGAAGCGATTCAAGGATGATGCTCGCGAAGTGACCAACGGCATGGAGTGCGGTATCGGGCTCGGCGGTTTCAGCGACCTGAAGGAAGGCGATCTGCTTGAAGCCTTCTCAACCGAAAAGATGGCTGCCGATCTTGGGCAACTGACTTCTGCCAAGGCATGACCTTACAGGCATCAGACTAATCAGCTTCACCAAATCAGGCCCGCTTCTCGATTGAGGCGGGCCGAACTTTTTGTACAAAAATATCTGAACACTCGAACGCAGGCTCTCGTCTTAGGGTGTGAACAACGCGGACCTCGACCTGATATGCGATTTTCAGGTTGCTGGTCAAGAGCTCGCAGATTTGGGGCACAGATTCTGTCAGCTTGCGAGCCGTGAAGTGGCCTCGACAAGGGCGGTTTGGATCTGTCGAGCCGCTGGTTTTTTTCTGGATCTGTTTGAAGTATCCGCGAGTAAATACCGAGCGCGGAGAGCGTCGGCGGCTTCAATCGCCTTTTGAAATTCCTCCTCCGCGCAAGTGCGAATTCGGGTAACGACCGGGCACTTCGCGCCGTGATCGAGCACGTGTGCGGACACCCCTGCGAGCTCATTCCAGTCGTGCCAGAGCCCAATCTGATCTTTGACGCCTCCTAGAGCATCGATCAGTCTCGAATCGCCTGCTTCTCCAAGCTGCAGGGTGTAGCGTAGTTCCTTTACCTTGAGGCGGAACGGATGAATATTCTCTTTATTCAACCTGGGCCACGCACGCATTTCCTTCTCTATTTGAAGTGAGAATGCCATGGAGCGTGCAGCTTTCTCGCCGCTCTTTCGTTTCACTTTCTTTTTGGCTCTCACGGGGTTCGCCTGGCCAACATCCTCCTCGGCGAGCGCTCCGCAGTCTTTCAATCCCATGCGCAACCGGTGCCCGTTGGCGCTTATCTTCTTCGCGAGCTTCGTCGCTAGCTTGGTCCGACGCGCTGAGAGATAGTGAATCAGCTTGAGCCTGCAAGCCGTGTCGCCCTTGGGCTCAACAGATGCGGCGAGATCGGTCAGCACATCCATGTCGCGGACATGACCCGCTGCTTTCCGAATGGGCTTGAGATCTTTTATGAGACTCTTGCCTGCCTTCTTGCCTTGAAGCTGAAATGCTCCGACAATCGCCTCGATGCGGCGCGTGTGCGTACGAATGTCATGAACATCTTCAGCGGCGGGCTGATCAGGAAAGTCCTTCAGCAGCTTGCGAAGCTTTTTAAATGGCTTGTCCACCGCTTCTGCATTGAGAGCCATCCCGAGTTCGATGGATGGCACTCGGAATCAGTTGCACGTTTCTTGAGGCTGCGAAAGGCCTGCGCTCAGGTACCTATCCAGGTAGTTGCGGTTCAAGCTTCTGCACCGCTTTGCTGTCCGAACCGAGCCAGTCTGGATGCCGGGCGGTGGTGTCGAAGTGCGATGTCGTCTTGAACAACTCGTACTTGCCATTGAGTGCAACCTGTTCTGTTTTGCCGATCAGAGAAGCTACGGCGGCCTCGTCCATCGGCTGGAATGATTTGACCGCGGCAAAGGCCTGGTCGAGAAGCATCTTTGAATCGATGCCGGTGATCAGCACGGAGATCGGCAGGTTGAGCGAGTAGTGGAGGCAGTCCATTGGCTGTACGGCACCGCTCTTCAGGATCACTCCATTGCCGAAGCTCTTCATACCCAGCACGCCGATCTTCTGACGGATTGCTTCTGGAACGACAAGCTGCGAGAAGCTGCGGAAATGCGCGTCCATGATGTTGATGGGCATCTGCACTGTATCGAAATGGAAGCCGTGCTTCTGCGCCACTTCGAGCATGTAGAGGTGGATGTGCGGATCCTTGTGACCTGTAAAGCCGATGAAACGCACCTTGCCGGCCTGCTTCGCCGCGACAACAGCTTCCATTGCTCCATCTTCATTGAAGATGCGGTCGGGATCGTCGAAGCGAATCACCTCGTGATGCTGGAGCAAATCGATGTGATCGACTTTGAGTCGTCGCAGTGAGTCGTTAATCTGGTCGGTAGCGACCTCTTTCGTGCGGCCATCGAGCTTGGTCATCACGAATGCCTTCTGCCGATATCCGGCTTGCGAGAGCGCCTTGCCGACACGCTCTTCGCTGCGGCCCTCGTTGTAATCCCAGGAGTTGTCGAGGAAGTTGATGCCGCGGTCGAGCGCTTCGTGAATAAGGCGAATGGCTTCGTCCTCCTGTACCGTGGCTTTGCCCAGGTGCGAACCGCCGAGACCAATCAAGGAAACCTGCTCGCCTGTCGCGCCCAGCTCGCGATGGAGCATCTCACCCTTCATCGTTCCTGGAGTAGTAACGCGGGGGATACGGGCCGCGGCTTCTCGCGAACTGGCTTGAGTAGATGCCGGCTGCTGGCCGCCAACCGCAGCCTGCTCTGCCCGGATTTGTTTTGATTGCATCAACGCTGCTGCAGCAGCAGAGCCGGCGAGAAATTCACGTCTCTTCACAATGGAGCCTCCCTACGTGCACAGGGCTTCAGATGCCACGTAGATCGAGCAGTTTGCCTCGCCATAAACTCACGTTCACCGGTCCCTGGATCGGGGCTCTCTTGCACGCAACCCGTACTTAGCTTGGGGCGTCCTAGTGACAGCGAACGGATAAAAAGCAGGAGGAGCAGCATGTCTTCAGAGTTGCGAGGAAAAAAGATCGCGATCCTGGCTACGGATGGATTTGAACAGGTTGAGCTGACCGAGCCGCGCAAGGCACTGAACAACGTGGGTGCCACAACCGTGGTGATTGCACCCAAAGGCGGAGAAATCAAAGGCTGGAACAAGAAAGACTGGGGGCAGGCCGTCAAGGTCGATCTGCCGCTCGCGGATGCGAATCCGCACGACTACGACGCGCTGCTGTTACCTGGCGGAGTCATGAATCCTGATCACCTTCGCATGGAGCCCGCGGCAGTAAATTTCGTACGGCAGTTCGTTTCGAGCGGAAAGCCGATTGCTGCAATCTGTCACGGGCCCTGGACGCTGGTGGAAGCGGACGCAATCCGCGGCAAGACGGTGACCTCATGGCCCTCGCTTAAGACAGACATCAAAAACGCGGGCGCCACTTGGGTGGACCAGGCGGTTGTCACCGACGGGCAGTTCATCTTCAGCAGAAAACCCGATGACATACCGGCATTCAGCAAAGCATTGATCGAGGCACTGGTCCACGCACCAGAACACGCGCACGCCTAAGCGGTACTTCCGGATGGAGACAGAGCAACCTTCCGCGCATTCGCGTGGAAGGTTGCTCAAATATCTCACCGATTCTTCTCGGCCCTTTCAACCCTCGCCCGGAAATCTTTCACCCAATCTGTAAGAAACCAGCACGGCCGGAGACTACCTTATACAGAAGGAAATCTCCACAGATGGCAAGCCGCGAAGAACTATACGCGGAGGTGGTCCGGGAGCATGGCGCCGCGCTGGATCGTCTCGCACGAGCCTATGAAGCTGATCCTGGCAAATGCGGCGATCTACTGCAGGATATCCACCTCGCGCTGTGGCAGAGTCTCGAAAGATTCGATGGCCGCTGCTCGCTTCGCACCTGGCTCTATCGCGTCGGTCATAATGTGGCGGCTTCGCACGTAGCGAACGATCGCCGTACTAAATCGCGCATGTTGATCAGTATCGAAGATGTCGACTTAGCGGATGCGAAGGCCGATACGGCGGACTCAGCAGAACGGAACATTGCTCTCGATCGGCTCATGGCTCTCATACGCGAACTCAAGCCATCAGATCGGCAGCTCGTTCTGCTCTTTCTGGAGGGCGTCGATGCGACAGGCATCGCAGACGTGACGGGCATGTCTGCAGGCAACGTCGCCACCCGGATTCACCGCATCAAGAACATCCTCACGAACAGGTTTCAAGGGAGAAAGGAATCATGACGAACGATTCTGTTTCCAAGATGTGCGACTTATGGCAGCAGAGCTCCAATGAATCTCGACGATTCAATCAGGACGACCTCCGCAGAGGAATGAGCAAGTTCGAGCGAACCATCAGGTTGCGCAATCTGCGTGAGTATGCTGCCGCCGGGCTGGTTACTGCAGTGTTCGCGTACTACGGCTGGGTGTTCCCCACATTGCTGCTGCGCCTCGGCTGCGTCCTTCTCATCTTGGGTACTGCTTACGTCGCTCACCAACTGCATCGAAAAGCTTCGGCGCGTCCGGCACCTGTGGAAATGGGACTGCGGAATTGTGTCGAGTTTCAGCGCTCGGAACTCGAACGGCAGCGCGATGCCTTGAGAGCCGTCTGGTCATGGTACCTGCTTCCCTTACTGCCGGGGATGGGTCTGTTTCTACTCGGACTTTTTCAATTCACAAAGAGCGTCACGGAAGCCGCGGACCGGCCGTTTCACACCGGCGCAGCCGTTGTGGCTTTCATCGTGGTTGCTGGCTGCATTGCAATCGTTTTTGTGGCCATCTGGCTCCTCAATCGCCGAGGGGCAAATGAGCTCCAGAAGCGAATCGACGATCTCAACCGGCTCACCCAAGATGCGGTTTAGGTTCCCGGGTGGTCCGCCGTTCTCTCAAAGATGTATATTGCGGCAATGCACTTCCCTTTCGATCTGCAGTGCCGCTTGCGGATGTGGCATCTGCAGTTCCTTTCTTTCATCGCATTGGCTTCACTCGTTCTTTGCGCCCCGGCTCAGCAGATGCCAGCCGGACATGACATGGGCGACATGCTGCCGGTCACCCCGCCGGAGCAGCTCCCAACGCCTGTCCGCATGTCGGGAATCGGTAACGCCCACATTGCGATCGCGGCGACTCCCGAAGCGCAGGCGTGGTTCGACCAGGGTCTGAATCTGCTCCACGACTTCTGGGAATACGAGTCGATGAAAGCGTTTGAGCAGGGCGTGCGCGTGGATCCGAATTGCGCGATGTGCTGGTGGGGTTTGGCGCAGGCTGAGCAGGCGCGAGACAAGAAGCTGGAGAGCTATGTTAAGCAGGCACTCGACAAGGCCTCGGAGCTGAAAGCAAAGGTCAGTGAGCCGGAGCGGCTCTACATTGAAGCAGCGCAAATTGAATTCGCAGGCAAGGGGAAGCGCGGCGCGAACAAGCAGGAGATCGCGCTTCTGCGCGAACTGGTGAGCAAGCAGCCAAACGACACCCAGGCGCGGCTGTCACTCGCGCTGGCGCTCGAAGACGGATACGACAAGAAGCACGAGCCGAGGAAGGGCGAGCAGGAAGCTATCCATATGCTCGAAGGCATCCTGCACGATGTGCCCAACGATTCCGCAACCAATCACTACTGGATTCATGCGATCGAGCCCGGAAACCACCCGGAGCGTGCGATCCAGAGCGCAGCTTTGCTGGCCAGCCTCGCTCCTACTTCCGGCCACATGGTGCACATGCCGGGGCACATCTATTACCGCGTCGGTAACTACGCGGAGGCAGAGCATTGGTTTTCTGCGTCAACGGCCGCCGACGAACATTACATGCGGGAAGAGCACGTGGGACCCGACGACGACTGGAATTACGCGCACAACATGATGTACGCCATTGCCAATCTGATGGAGCAGGGCCGCCTTGCAGATGCCAACGCATTGTCAGACCATCTCGCTGCCGCGCGCGGACAGCTCTCGGCGTCGCTGTACATATGGTCGGCGCGCGACCAGATGTCGCGGATCAGCAAACGCCTTCCGGTCGCGCTGCGCGTGGCGGACTGGGATGCTGTACTCGCCATGTTGAGCGAAGCCAATCTGCCCAAGGGCGACAAGGCAGCGAATCTGCGGTTCCTTGCCGCCGAGCTTACCGACTATGCGAAAGGGATGAAGGCGCTCGATGCGGGCGATGCAGTCTCAGCACAGGAGCACTCGGTCAGCATGGATGCCGGATTAAAGCAGATGAAGGAGATGCGGGCTGCGCTAAAGAAGTCGGAAAGCAACAAAGAGAAGAAGGACAATGCGAAGCCGCCCATGCTGCCTGTCGAACCAGATGCTCTCCCTGAGCCGATCCTGAAGTGCCTGAACATCCAGTCCATCGAGCTGAGGGCTGGGGTGTTAGCAGCGCGTCGCAAGATCAGGGCCGCGAAAAAGACATACGAACTCGCCGCAAGAGAAGAAAGGAAGCTCGGCTACCACGAGCCACCGTTCTACATCCGGCCAGTTGCGGAAACCGAAGCGGCGGCACTGCTCAAAGCGAAGGACTTCAAAGGCGCCGAAGAGGCCTATCGTGCAGCATTGGAAGAGCGGCCGAATTCCGGATTTGGCCTGTACGGAATTGCGCTTGCAAAGGAGTCAGCGGGCGACGCGACTGGTGCGCGTGATGCTTACGCCGCATTCCTGAAGGCATGGCCGAAAGCCGATGCAAATCTGCCCGAGGTAGATCACGCCCAGAAAATAATCGGCAGCGCTTCAGACCGAGCCGCCCGATAAGCCACGTCCCAAGAAACAACGGCAGCCCGATTGAGGCTGCCGTTCCTGTTTCCAGGGGGACTTAGTTCCGGCTGCGCAGTTTTGAGAGCAGCCGCAGGATTTCGAGATACAGCCAAACCAGCGTGACCATGATGCCAAACGCGCCGTACCACTCCATGTACTTCGGCGCGCCGTAGTTCACGCCCTGCTCGATGAAATCGAAGTTGAGCAACAGGTTGAAGGCAGCGATGGCGCAGACAAAGAGGCTGAATCCGATGCCGATGGCACCGGAGCCGTTCACAGCAACGAAGTTAATCCCGAAGAAGCCCAGGATCATCTCCATCAGGTAGAACAGGGCAATTCCGCCCGTTGCCGCAATGATCCCGATGCGCAGCTTGTTCGAGACCCGGATCATGCCCGAGGCGTAGACCACCAGCATCGTCATCAGAACGCCGAAGGTGATGCCGACAGCCTGGATGGCGATGCCGGGATAGCGCAATTCGAGGAACGCCGATATTCCGCCGAGGAACAACCCTTCGAACAGCGCGTAGATCGGGGCGGTGATGGGAGCCCAATTCATCTTGAAGATGGTGATCATGGCGGTGATGAAACCGCCGAAGACGCCCAGCATGAGCCAGCCGCCTACACTGGCGGGGTCGCGGGTCTGCATGAAGCTATACCAGGTGTAGCTGGCCGTTGCGAGGGCGCAGATCAGCAGGATTCCGGTACGATTCACGGTACCGTTCAGGGTCATGCGGTTTGCGACATCAAGGGCGCCGCCGAACCTTGCCGTGTCTTGGGCCGCGTCCTGGAACGTTTTGGAACCAAAGGCAGGATTCGAAGTCTTGAACAGGGGCATCAGAGTCTCTCCATGTGCTACCGAGCCAGAACTCCCTCAAATTCAAGGGAAAACAGGCTCATATACCTATTTTACGGCTCCGGCTGGCAACCAGCTACTTCAGCTCTGATTCCAACGGCAGCAGCATTTAGACGCCTTTTTTCCGCAATCGATTCGTATCAATGGGCCTGGCATCGTGAAATTCCCGCTTTTCCGTCGTCATCTAAATGGACTATATTGACCCTCATTCGTACCTCCCCAGGAGGAAATCCGATGAAGATCAACGACACGATTGGCGTACTGCTCGGGTGTCGACCCGAGCGGAAGGTGCTTTCCATTGAACCCGAGCAATCTGTCTACGAGGCGCTGCAAATGCTTGCCAAGTACGACATCGGGGTTCTGCTGGTGTGCAAAAACGATCGCCTGGTCGGAATCTTCTCGGAACGGGATTACGCGCGCAAAGGAATCCTGGGGGGACATACTTCGCGTGAAACCACCGTCAGCCAGCTGATGACCAGCCCGGTGATCTCCGTCAGCCCCAAACATACCGTGGACGAGTGCATGACGTTGATGACCCAGCACGACTTCCGCCATCTGCCGGTCGTCCAGAATGACTCCATTGTCGGCGTGATCTCCATCGGAGACCTGGTGAAGTGGGTGATGTCTGGCCAGGAGCAGACCATCCAGGCGCTCGAGGGATACATCGCGGGGGCGTACCCCTGCCCTTAAGCTTCTGGGCCCGTTCTAGATCAGAGATAGGGGATACCGTTCAACTCGAATGCAGTGCTGCGCGATCGTGCGGCTCAGCTTTACCGTGTTCTCGGGGACGTATCGCGCGAGCCTGCGCAAAATTGCGAGTTGGGTGCGGAGTTCGTCACCCTCTGCGGAAGCTGCCAGCACGCGCCGGGAGGCCTGCTCAGCCAGGTTCATGCTCTCGTCGGCAAGCAGTCCGGTCATCGCACCGGCGGTTGCGGCACTGCTCTTGCCTGAAGCGGCAAGTTTGCGCGCGCGCAACAGAGCCGACTCCAGCGCGAATGCCTGCGAGATGATATCCGCCAGGTCGGCCATGATCTCCTGCTGATCCTGCAATGCCGCCATGTAGCGCTGGCTGGCAACACCCGCTGCGAAGAGCGCAATCTTCTTAACGCTTGCGAGAATTTCAGCTTCGCGCGCCAAGGTTTCGTCGGACTGTTCGGCCCCGTCGAATGAGGGCGGCTGCATCACCTCATCCATGAGGGCCTTGATTGCCTTGAGCAGTGGAAGTTCCCCAGCCATCGCCCGCTTCATCAACCAACCAGTGATGATCATCCGATTGATCTCGTTTGTGCCTTCGAAGATGCGATTGATGCGGGCATCGCGATAGTAGCGCTCTGCCGGATATTCCTCGACATATCCGTAGCCGCCCATGGTAGCGACCAGCTCGTCGGCGACAAGCGTCATCATCTCAGAACCGTAGACCTTCAGAATGGAGCACTCCACCGCGTACTCCTCGATGCGCTTCTGCACTTCCCGAGGAGAACGATTGCCTTCTTCGCCCAACTGCGCCAGGCTCGCATCGATCATGCCCACCGTGCGATAGGTCATGCTCTCAGCCGCGTAGAGGCGCGTAGCACATTCAGCAATCTTGCGCTGTACCAAACCGAACTCTGCGATGGCTTTCCCGAAGGCTTTTCGCTCTTTCGCGTATCGGATCATGTGGGCAATCGCAAGCCGGGCACCGCCGATGCAGGCCACGCCAAGTTTCAAGCGCCCCATATTGAGAACGTTGAATGCGATGTGATGTCCTTTACCGGCTTCGCCCAAAAGGTTCGCCGCCGGAACCTTGCAATCCTGAAGGACAAGTGGACATGTTGACGAGCCACGAATTCCCATCTTGTGCTCCTCCTCGCCGACCGTCAGACCCGGCGTGTCGCGCTCGACTAAAAACGCAGAGAACTTCTCGCCATCGATCTTGGCGAAGACGGTGTATAGGCCGGCGGTGCCGCCGTTGGTGATCCACATCTTCTCGCCGTTCAGGGTGTAGGTCGTGCCGTCGGCGGAGAGAGTGGCCCGGGTCCGGATGTTCATGGCATCAGAACCCGATGTCGACTCAGAAAGGGCGTAAGCGCCGATCCACTCCGCGCTGGCCAGTTTCGGAAGATACCGCTTCTTCTGCTCTTCAGTGCCATACCAGACGAGAGGCAGAGTCCCGATCCCCACGTGAGCGCCGTAAGCGGTTGAAAAGCTTGCCAGGACGGACATGTGGTCCGTAATCAGGGTAGACGTGGTCTTGTCCATGCCGAGGCCGCCGTACTCTTCCGGGATATCCATCGAGGTGAACCCAAGTTCGGCCGCCTTTCGAAGGAGATCAGGGACTGCGCCGGGCTTTTTGGCTTCGATCTCGGCGGCCTTGGGCAACACCTCCTCGCGCGCAAACTGGGCCACCGTTGCAGCCATTTGAAGCTGCTCTTCGCTCAGATCTTCGGGGGTAAAGACCTCCGTCGGCGTGCGGGACTCGATAAGAAACGAACCACCTTTAGCGGCCAGTACGGGAATGGATGCGGAGGACATCGAAGGATTCTCCAACTGTATGGAAACATTACGCTAATCGGCCCGAAGCGGCAACCAGCGCATGATGAAAGCATTGAGGAAGCATGATGCAGGCGCTTATCCGAAGTTGCCACCGCTCCGACGCTCCCTGGCAGGCGCTGCGGGGCCGAAGTCTCAACGCTCTCTATCGCTTAGAATGTCTTTATCCCGGTGCTGCAATCCAGGAGGCTCAAAGCGGCCTGGAGACCGTTGATGGAGGCTCCGCCTGTTCGTCTACTCTCAATGCGTTTCGAGCTTACTGACAGGTCTGCCCGTTCAAGTTGCGTTGTTCTTGGCTGGAAGCCAGCAGAACGGCCTTCGTCACCAGTTGAAAATACTGCTGACCGACCCCTTCTCGACGGTTCGTCACTACTGGAATTGGTTTGATGCGGCGCTGCTGATTCCCTACTTCGCGGTGATGATCGTGCTGGCTATTTACGGCGTTCACCGCTACACGCTCTGCTATCTCTACTTCAAGCACCGGAAGAACCACAGCGCCGCCCCGCCAAAGCACTTCGAGGAGCTGCCGCGAGTCACC
>Ga0068853_100000625_pt1 | contig 24285 bp, 14 predicted proteins | sample KBSCornC32_FD_65655 | JGI IMG/M metagenome (GOLD analysis project Ga0068853, IMG submission 65655) | Corn rhizosphere microbial communities from Kellogg Biological Station, Michigan, USA - KBS Corn C3-2 | ecosystem: Host-associated > Plants > Roots > Rhizosphere > Soil ... | reverse complement strand
TCATATGCCTTTCTGTTCGTTTGTACACGAGACAAAATAGGGTTGTGATTTGTGACAGGGCGGGTTGGTGGCCGGGGAAGTGGTACATTTGGTGATGATCTCATTTCTTGCGCGGCATGCGGCGGTAGATGTACATTATCATCAATGCTTTCAGATCGTGGTGAGTCTGAAGAGGCCTATCGACAGTGTGATAGGGGGGACGCTTTATCAGGGGCTGTGCGGGTTTATTGTGAACCAGTATGTGACGCATTCGTGTCGGGCGGAGGATAGTCCGGCGCTGGTGTATTTTATCGATGCGGAGAGTTATGAGGGGTGGCAGTTGAAGCAGATGCTGGATGGGAGGCCGTTTGTGGAGGTGGATTTTATTCCGGAGGTGGGGGAGGGGGATATGGTGAAATTCTCGATGGAGGTTTTGGGGCGGGTGTTGCCGGGATTTGGGGAGGGGAGGGTTGTAGATGGGAGGTTTGTGGGGGAGCGGGTTATCGATGGACGGATCGGGGAGGCGCTGGCGTATATTGATGACCGGTTGGATCAGCCGCTGGAGTTGGAGGAGGTGGCGGGGAAGGTGTTCTTGTCGTCGGAGCGGCTGCGGCATTTGTTCGTGCAGGAGGTGGGGGTAGCTTTTTCGCAGTATGTGTTGTGGAAGCGGATGAAGAATGTTATATATCAGGTGCTGCAGAAGGGGTTGCCGATGTCGGCGGCTTCGGTGCAGAGTGGGTTTACGGATCAGGCGCATTTTACGCGGATATTTCGGCGGACTTTTGGGGTTTCTGCTAAAGGGGTGTTGAAGAACAGCCGCTACGTACAATTCCTTTCGCCATATGTGGGGGTAGATTTGTCTTCATAAAACGAGTTAATTATGAAAGCAATGCAAATCCCCGTTTATGGGGGACCGGAAGTGTTGCGCCTGGTCGGGATCGAACGGCCGGCGCCGAAGGATGGAGAAGTTCTTATACAGGTGAAGGCCGCTGCGCTGAATCCGGTGGATAGTAAGATCAGGAATGGTTATTTAAAAGACATCATACCGCTGCCACTGCCGCTGGTGCCGGGGTGGGAGGCGTCGGGGATGGTGGTGGAGAGTAGGCTTGGTGGTTTTGCCACGGGTGATGAAGTTGTGGCGAGGGTGCCTTTTCAGCGCGGGGGTGGTTATGCCGAATTTATGATCGCGGGAGAGGGGGAGGTGGTGAGGAAGCCTTCTGGGTTGTCCTTTGTTGAGGCGGCTTCGTTGCCGATCGTGGCGGGTGCGGCGTATAAATTATTATATGTGTTGGCTCCAGTTAAGGCCGGGGATCGGGTGTTTTTGCTGGGTGCGGGCGGATCGATCGGGTGGTTTGCGGTGCAGATGGCGAAGAAATTGGGGGCCACGGTTATCGGTTCGGCGACCGGGGAGGATATGGATGCGGTGAAGGGATTGGGTATCGATCAGGTGGTGGATTATGCCGTGCCTGGGTATTTGGACCCGGTTCGGGGGATCGATCTGGCGCTGGATTTTGTCGGCGGCCCGGCGCAGGAGGCCTTGATGGGGGTTGTGAAAAAGGGTGGGTTGTTGTTGTCGACTGTGCATCCGCCCTCGGAGGAGAAGGCTGCGGCGGCGGGGATACGGGCGTCGTTTGTGTCGACGGATCTGGATCGGGTTGTTATGGAGACGGTGCTGGACTGGGCGGCGAAGGGGGAGATCCGGGTACGGATTGGGAAGGTGTTGCCGCTGGCGGAGGCGGCGGAGGCGCAGCGGTTGATGGATGCGCGGCTGGTTGGGGGGAAGATCGTGCTGGAGATAAGTTAGTAGGATGGCCGCCGCATGGCGGCCGTCTTTTTTGGGGGGGGGGAGGTTGTGTTTCCGGGTTAAGCTGAATTTCTGGCGTCGATGGCCAGGCCGGCGGCTTTGCTGAGCTCGGACGGTTTGTGGCTGTCGGTGTGGACCCAGACGCCTTTTTCTTTTCGGATGGAGATCTCGGGCAGGATGTTTTGGTTGTCGTGCCCGGGAATCCGGAAGTTGCTAATGAGATAATAGGTTTCGGAATGGTGTTCCTGGACGTCGGCTTCGAGGGTGATGTTCAGCCGCGCGGTGTCGACCAGGAAATCGAACCGGATCTGGAAGTTTGCGCTGATCATATTACGGGTTTTTTCTCAAAAATCGAATATCAAGTCTTGTGCCACGCGGGGGATGTCAGGAAAAATTGACAGAGGGGTGACAGGGTTTGGCGTGGGAAGGGGTGGTGGCGGCGGTCCCGGAGGGGAAGGGGGCGTTGCCTGGGTGGTGGAGTGCGGCAGGGCCGACAAATTTTCAGTTTTGGGAGGACGGCGGACCGCAGGTGAGGAGTTTGCGGACGCCGGAGCGGAAGTCAAAGCGGGTAAGGGTGTAGGTGGTGAAGGTGGGGGAGTCTTCGGTGATCTTTATGTTGGTGTCGATGGGGAGGTTGTGGAAGGTTTGGGTTTTGCCGGTGGCGGGCCAGGTAATGTCGGCCCGGGAGATGGTGGTGGCGGCGCCGATGCCGATGTGCTGGGTGAGGGGGTTGGAGCCGAAGCTGCCGCCGGAATTGACGTCGCGGTAGACGGAGCGGAGGGTGTTGTTTTCGGTGAAGGTTAGCTTGATCCGGGCGCCGATGGCGGCCTTGTTGGAGGTGGCGCCTGTGAGGGTGAGGTTGACCCAGTGATTTCTATTGTCGTTTTGTCCCAGGTTGAGGTAGAGGGAGTTTTCGAAGGCGTCGCCGGTGTAGGCGCCGCCCATTTTGATGTAGATGTCTTCGTTGCCGTCGTTGTCGAGGTCGGCGAAGGAGACCCCGTGGCCTTTTTGGAGGTTGCCGACGCGGGCGGCGGTGGTGGCGTCGATAAAGTGGTCGCCGCCTATGTTTTTGAAGAGTTTGTTGGGGACGGCGGAGGAGAGCTGGGGGTTGCCGGTGCCGAGGTAGAAATCGGGATAGCCGTCGTTGTCGATGTCGCCGAAGTTGGAGCCCATGGCGAAGGCGATGCTGTTAAGGCCTGCCCTGGAGCTGACGTCTTCGAAGGTGCCGTCGTGTTTGTTCCTGAACAGAAAGATCTTTCCGGCGTTGCCGATCGGCTGCTGTATGGCCTCGGCGGCCGCATAGTAAGAAAGGGACCTGGTGAACTCGTAGCCGCATACGAGGATGTCGGGCCAGCCGTCGTTGTCGTAGTCCCAGAACCAGGTAGGAAAGGTCCGGGTCAGGTTGTGCGTCAGTCCGGCCTGCTCGCTGACGTCCTGGAATTTGACGGGGCCGTTCTTTTCAGTCAAATTTTTCAGTAGGATCTTGTTGCCGTTGAGGGTGGAGAGGAAGATATCCGTTCTGCCGTCGTTGTCGTAGTCGGCGGAGGTGACGCCTTTTACGAATTTGACGATGTTGCAGCCGGCGGCTGCCGCCGTTTCGGTGAAGGTGCCGTTTTTGTTGTTGATGAATAGTTGGCAGGGGTGGGACTCTTCGCCGGGCGTGGTCTCGTTGCCGATGAAGACGTCGAGCCAGCCGTCGTTGTTGAAGTCGGCCCAGGTGGCGGTCTGCGAGGGATGGAAAGAGAGCAGGCCGCTCTGTCTGGTCACGTCGGTGAAGGTGCCGTCGCCGTTGTTGCGTAGCAGGGAATTGGGGTTCTTGCCAAATTTTCCCTTCCATCCTCCCCTTAGGACGAAGATGTCCTTGTACCCGTCGTTGTTGTAGTCCGTCTGTTCGATGTGGAGTCCGCCGGTGAGGTAGCCGAGTCCGGAGGAGTCGGATACGTCGGTAAAGCTGCCGTCGCGATTGTTGCGGTAATATCGCATCGGTTCGGTCAGGGACCAGCTGCTCATGACGATATCGGGGTACCCGTCGTTGTTGAAGTCATCTACGATAGTACCGCCGGCGATGCATTTGTAGTTGACTCCGATGTTCATCGCGACGTTGACGAAGGGTTTTATCTGGTGGGTGGAATCTTCGTCTTTGACTTTTAGGAGGAACTGGGGCGGGACTTCGGACGGATAGCCCGCTGTGCTCATGTAGGCGACGTTGAGCAGCCATCTGGATTCGAGGTCGGAAGGATCGTTTGTCAGGATGGCGGTATAGAGCTGGATGGCTTTTTCTGCGCCGGTCTTATCGCGATGGATGCCGCTGCCGGCGATGGGGAAGATGCAGGATTCGGCGGCGTGGTTGTTGATGCAGTTGGTCCGGTCGCCGAGGCGCAGCCACGCGAGGGCCAGGTCTTTTGTGATGTGTTGTCTTTGCTCCGCTTCCGTGAGGGGCAGTCGGGTGAGCAGGTCCTGGTAGATATCGATCGCTTTTTGCTCCTGGCCCAGCTGCTGGAATGCGTTGGCTTTGCGGATGAGGGCGGGGGTAAGGGTATAGGGGTCACCCGTGTTTTTTATGATGGAGTCGCAGTATTCGATAGTGGCTTCGGGGGAGAAGGGGTTGTCGTGGTTGTGGTCGAAGGCGGCGGCGGTCTTCAGCATGTCGATCATGTCCTGGTCAGCCCGGGGCTTGTCCTTGCAGGCGGCGAGGAGGATGATGATAATATATGTGAGGATGCGGTTGTGCATGCTAGGGTTTTTGTTTTGGGGGGGTGATGCGGAATGCGCGCAGGCTGTCGTCGTTGGCTGCGGCGATCAGCATTTTTTCGCCGTTGGCCAGCCGGAGCAGCGCCATGTCTCTTATATCGCCGTAGAGGATTAGTCCGGTGCTGGTCGGGGCAGTGAATTGCCTGTTGGGGCCGCCTTTCAGGAAGCAACCGTAGGACGCGTCGTATCGGCCGGTGATGGGGTCAGTCTGGTAGTCGTTGCCTGCGAGGATGAGGTCTTTGAATCCGTCGCCGTCGATGTCGTCGCAGATGATGGCGTTGACGGGGGCGAACTGGGCCTGGACGGGGAGGGGATGTTTGATGAATTTGCCGTTGCCGGTGTTTTCGAGCCAGCAGCTGCTGGTCTCGTCGCAGTAGAAGCTGGTTGTGCTGGATTTGGACTTGCCCGGGAAGATGTCGGCGAAGCCGGCTTTTGCGTAGTTTTCGTAGAGCAGGAACTGTTTTTTCACAGCCGGGACCTGACCGGCGAGCTGGCTTCGGCTGTAGGCCGGAAAGGAGCGTCTGATGCCGTCCTGATCCTTTATATAGTAGAACATGACGGGGTCGATGATGCCGTTGCCGTCGATGTCGGCGGCGAATAATTCCATGGGAGTGGATGGGGTGGTGTGGTAGTCGCAGTTGAGGCCGAGGTTACCGGCAACGAGGTCGGGGTCGCCGTCGCCGTCGACGTCCGCGGCGATCAGACTTCTCCACATGCCGTGCATGTTGGGTGGGCTTGAGGAGTCGGTGACTTCGCGGAGCCGGCCGTGGTCGTTGCGAAAAAATCGTATTGGCATCCATTCGCCGGCGATGACGAGGTCGGGTTGTTTGTCGTTGTTGAAGTCCGTCCAGACGGCTGCGGTCAGCATGCCGGGTTTTTCGAGGGCGGGGCAGACTTGTGCCGTGACGTCGGTGAAGCGACCCTTGTCATTGCGGAGTATATAGCTGCGCGGTGACAGGGGGTATGCTTTGGATACGCGGCCGCCTATGAAGAGGTCTGGGTGGCCGTCTCCGTCGATGTCGGCGACGGCAGCGCAGCCGGCGATGGTCCTGATGGAGTCAGGTATGGCGTTCTGGTCGAGGGCAAAGTGGCCTTTGCCATCGTTGATGTATAGCCGCGGTTTATAGTAGGGGGAGCCTTCGTCGTACTGATAGCCGCCACCGGTGACGAGCAGGTCGGAATCGCCGTCGCCGTCGGCGTCAAAGAGGAGGGTGGCCATGTCCTCTTCCAGCTTGATACTATCGATGAGGGGTTTGGCTTTGAAGGGGTGGTCCTTTTGCTGGGTGAATAGTTGGCCGGAGAAATTGAACGCGCCTCCGACGAAGAAGTCGGTGAGGCCGTCGTTGTCGATATCGCCGGTGGTGATGGAAGGGCCGAGCTGGGAGTATTTGTGGGGTAGGAGGCGCTGCAGGGCAAAGTCGTTAAGAGAGTTTTCGTGGTGGCGGTATAGCGTGCCTGCTTCTGTTGTGATGTCGGCAAAAAGGCGTGGGGTATCGGGGATGGCTTTTGTCGGGGTTGTGGCGGCGTTCTGCCAGGAGAGGGTCAGGATGGTATCGGTTGGAAGTTTTTTTAGGGTTTGTGTACTATTGTCGGGCCAGGTAATGGTGAGGGAGTCGACGTGCGTGCTTTTGCCGAGGCCGAAGAGCAGTTGCTGGTCGACGGAGGAGAAGTAGCCGCGGACGGGGTTCTGTTCCTGTATTTGCGTGTGGCCGTCTGTATATAGCCGGACTTTTGCGCCGAATGCTTTTTTATTGAGGCTGTCGCCTTCGAGGCGCAGGCTTAGGAAATGGGACTGTGTGGGTTGTCCTTTAGAGACCGTATTGTTGATAAAGACGAAGGCTTCCTTGCCGATGTTGTTTACGATGAGGTCGAGGTCGCCGTCGTTGTCGAGGTCTGCGTAGGCGGCGCCGTTGGACATGGAGGGTTCGTCTATGCCGGCGTCGGCGGAGGCGTCGGTAAAGGAGTAGTTGCCGTGGTTGAGGTAGAGGTAGTTGGGGAGGTTGACGTGGTTGAGTTCGGCGAGTCGTTTGCGGATGAGGGCTTCCTGTTCGGGGCGGGTCTTGTTGCTGCTGAATATTTTACTGCTGAATTCGAGGAAGTCGGCGTTTATGAAGTCGCGTCCGATGCCGTTGGTGACGTGGATGTCTTTCCATCCGTCGTTGTTGAGGTCGGCGATGAGTACGCTCCAGGACCAGTCGGTGGCCTGGATGCCCGCCAGTTGCCCTATCTCGCTGAAGCAGGGGATGGTCGTGTCGCCGGACTTAGTGTTGCCGTTGTTGAGCTGGAGCATGTTCCGCATGAATTCCGGTTCGTAGCCCATGTCGCGTTCGGCCTGGTAGCGGTCGTAGTTCATGAAGAAGAAGGATTCTTTTCTTCGCCGGTTGTCTTCCGGCAGCATGTCGAGGGTGATGATGTCGGTTCGGCCGTCGTTGTCGATGTCGGCGGCGTCGGCACCCATGCTGGAGTAGCTCTGGTGGCGGAGTGAGCGGCTGATGCAGTTGGTGAATGTGCCGTTCCTGCAGTTGAGCCAGAGGTCGTCGTTGGAGAGGAAGTCGTTGGCGACGTAGATATCGGGCCAGCCGTCGTTGTTGAAGTCGCTTACGACGACGCCGAGGCCGTAGCCGTCTTCTTTGATGCCGGCCTGTACCGTGACGTCGGTGAAGATGGGGTGGCTGCCGGCGGAGGGGTGGTCTTTGGTGGTGGGATGGTCTTTGGAGGTCGGGTCGCCTTTGGATGTCTGGTAGCCGTCGTTGCGATAGAGGCGGTCGTTGGCGGGTGAGCCACCGCTGCGGTTGCGGGGTATGATGGCGTTGGTGTGTGTGCCGATAAGGTAGGTGGTGAGGTACATGTCGAGGTCGCCGTCCTTGTCGTAGTCGAGGAAGACGGCCTGGGTGGAGTAGCCGGAGAAGGCGAGTCCGTAGTCTTCGGCCTCTTCTTTGAATGTGAGGTCGTGCTGGTTGATGAAGAGGAGGTTTTTTGCGGGGTGGGCGAGGTCTTTGCCGAGGACGCAGACGTAGACGTCGTCGTAGCCGTCGTTGTTGATGTCGACGATGCTGACGCCGGTGGCCCAGACGCTGGTGGTGATGCCTGCTTTCTCTGTTATGTCGTCGAATTTGTTGTCGCCTTTGTTGATGTAGAGGCGGCAGCTGGTCTGATTGGCGGTGAAGAAGATGTCCTTCAGTCCGTCGTTGTTGAAGTCGCCGATACCGACGCCGCCTCCCATGTAGCCGAACTCGTTGATGAAGGAGGCCGAGGAGTCGGTCTCGCTGAGGTCGTTGCGGAAGTGGATACCGGACTGGTCGGGTTGGAGTTGGGTAAAGAGGGTATTCTGCCGACGGTGGGAGCAGGCTGTGAGAAGGAGGAGCAGGCAAAGCCTGGAATATGGACAAGCTTGTAATAGCATAATGGTAAAGGAAGGTACAGAAAAAAAGAGGCCACCAACGGCCTCTTTTTTACCATAGTCAAAGGATCTATTTGATCAGCGGGTTGGCGGAGGTTTCGGCGGCGGGGAAGGGAAATGCTGCGATCTGTCCGGGTTTGGGGTCGGGTCTGAGCGAGGGGTAGTAGCCCTTCTTTCTCCATCTCAGGATGTCGATGTTGTTGACCTCTTCTCCGGCCAGTTCGACGGCTCTTTCGTGCATGACGGCTTTCATGGCGTCGTCATGGCCGGTGAGGGTGACCGGGGGCATTTTGACGCTTGCACGGGTGGTGCGGACCTCGTTGATATAGCCGGCAGCCAGGGCGGGGGATCCGACCTCGGCTTCGCATTCGGCGAGCATGAGGAGGACTTCGTCGTAGCGCATGATGCGCTGGTTGATGCCGTCGGGGTGGAATCCGTCGTCTGTCCAGTCGAGAATGGAGTATTTACGGTAGACGCGTTTTTGTGTAACGCTATTGTGTTTGCTGGAGGCGACGTTCATTCCGCTTTCGGTCAGCACTTTGCCTACCTGCGTGCTGCGGGCGGTGAGGATGCTGTCGCCGGATTCGTAGAAGGTGAATTTGTATCGGGGGTCGCCGGGTTCGAACTCGTTGAGGATAGCGTCGGACGGAACGACGTTACCCCAGACGATGCCATACTCCTGGCTGCGCATGGTGCTGCCGTCGGCCGTGGCGCCTTCGCCGGTGTAGCCCCAGTTGAAGTTGTCGTCGCCTTTGTCGACGAAGACGATCTCGAAGATCGATTCGGGGTTGAATTCGTGCCCGGTCGTAAAGACTTTGTCTCCCAATTTGACGTCGCCGTCGTAGTTATCGAGAAAGTTGTCGACCAGCTTGTATTTGCCGTAGAGCTTCAGCAGGGCGGTCTTTGCGCTGGCGTAGTCGCCTTTCTGGATCAGCACTTTGCCCAGCAGGAAATTGGCTGCGTCGCTGGTGGCGCGGCCGTCGGTGGAGTGGCCGGTGGGCAGCTTGGCGGCGGCGTCGGTGAGGTCGGCGATGATCTGGGTATATACGTCGGCCGCCGGCGCTTTGGCCTTGAAGCCGTCGGTCGTCGTGTCGGGCGCCGTGTAGAGCGGAACGTCGCCCCACATCGTCACGAGCTCGAAATAGGCCCATGCTCTGAGGAACCTGGCTTCGCCAACAATGACGTCTCTTGCGCCCGGATCGTCATTAACGCCGGGTCCTCTTGCGATGACGAGGTTGGCCCTGCTGATCATCTGGTAGGTTCCCGACCAGACGCTGGACATGACGGAATTGGACGGGGCGGGGGAGGGTTGGGTGAGGAGTTCGTTCCTTGGCGCCTCGAGCTGTGCGCCACCCGAACTGGTCTCGCTGCCGCGCATGTCGTGGGTAAAGAACCACTCGCGGCCGACGAGGTTGCCGGCGCGCATGCTGGAATAGGCGGCGTTCACCCCGTTGCGGAGCTCTGCGACTGTCTTGAAATAGCTGTCTGTGGTCGGGTTGTTCTGGTCGAACGTATTCAGTCGTTTGTTACAGGCAATCGCGACGGCTGTGCCGATGACAACTACCGCTATCGCTATATTGATATTTCGCCTCATATTAGATCGTTTTAAAGTTGTTAAAAATTCGCCTGGATGCCTACCTGGTAGGCTTTTGGTTGAGGATAGACGGCGGCATCGATACCGTTGGTCAGCGAGGAGGTATTGATGGTCCGGTTGCCTACTTCCGGGTCGAAGCCGGTGTATTTGGTGAAGGTCAGGATGTTCTGCGCCGAGACATAGATCCGGAAGCCTCTTACGACTCCTTTCGCTGTTGTCTGGAGCCATTTATCCGGAACGGTATAGCCGATCATGACGTTCTTCAGGCGGAGGTAAGAGCCGTTCTCGAGAAAGCGGTTCGAGGGACGTGCGTTCTGATTGGGGTCGGAAGATATGGCGCGGGGGACGTCGGTATTGGTGTGGTCGGGGCGCCAGGCGTCCAGGACTTTTGTGCTCGAGTTGAAGAAGCGGACCATGCCTTCGGAGATCGTGCGGGTGGCGTTGTATATCTTATTGCCCTGTACGCCCTGGAAGAAGGCGGAGGCGTCGAAGCCCTTGTAGTTGGCGCCCAGGTTAAAGGCGTAAGTGAATTTGGGTATAAAGGAACCGAGGAAGACGCGATCGTCGTTGGTGATCGTGTCGTCGCCGTTGATGTCTTTGAACTTAAAGTCGCCGGGGCTCGCGGCCTTGGCCTGTTTGGCGTGTTTCTGGACGTCGGCGTCGTTCTGGAAGATGCCTTCCGTCTGCCAGCCGTAGAAGGACTGGATGGGGTGGCCTACGGCGGTATTGGTCACGTTATAGCCTTCGCTGAGGTCGTTGTCCGAGCCTGCCTCGATATTGGGCACGGAGCCGGCCAGCCGGGTGACCTTGTTAGTGATAAAGGTGATATTGGCGCTGGCGTTCCATTTGAAGTCCCCGGTCCTTTTGTTATAGCCTGCCTGCAGCTCGAAGCCGTTGTTGGTCATGGACGCGACGTTGACCGGCACGTTGCTGGTCAGGAAGCCGAGCGAGGGCGGCAGGGGAAGGGCGAGGATCAGGTTGTCCGTTTTACGCCGGAAATACTCCATGGAGACGGTGACCGAGTTGCCGAACAGGCCGAGGTCGAGTCCGAAATTCAGCTGCTTGGTGGTCTCCCATTCTATCTCTTTGTTGGCGAGCGCCTGGATCGACGAGGCTGGACCGCTGGTCAAAGCGTTTCCGAATGGATAGTAGGCGCTGCTTGCATTCACGACGCTCTGCCAGGGAGTGTACGAGTTGGGAGCTATTGCAGTGAGCAGGAATCCGTTGAGGCCGGTAAGGCCGTAGCCTGCGCGCAGCTTCATCTCGGAAATGGTCGTCTGTTCTTTCATAAATTTCTCCTGGTCGATGCGCCAGCCGACGCTTGCGGAGGGGAATGTCGTCCATCTCTTTCCGGGCGCCCAGATGGAGAGGCCGTCCCGGCGGACGGCGCCGCTGAGCAGGTATTTCCCCTGGTAGTCGTAGCTGAGGCGGCCTACGTAAGAGATGAGGTTTCCCTCATTTTTTAGCGTTTGCACGGAGACGTTAGATGCGTTGTTGAGCGTTTTGAGGTTGTTGGAAGCCTGGTTGCCGCTGGTGTTCTCGTTACGTGTCTTTTGCTGGAGGTATTCGTAGACGGCGACGGCGTTGATGTGGTGGTCGCCGAAGGTCTTGTCGAAGGTCAGTTGCTGGGTATATACCTGGACAGTATTGATGCTGCGGTTGTTGGTGATCGCGGCCAGGATCGAGCTGCTGCCGGCGACGGTTCCGCTGTCGTTGAATATCGGTGAGAAGCGGTAGTCGAGTCCGTTGGCATAGTCGATGCCGACTGTGGAGCGGAATCTCAGCCATTTCGTGAAGGCGAGGTCGATATAGGCGGTGCCGAGGATCTTTACCGTATTTCTGTTGCCGGGGTTCTTTATCGTTGCGTCTTCGACGGGGTTGGTCGGGTCGCCGCCGTCGAGGACGGTGTTGACGCCTCTGAATCCGTCGGAGGTGGTCGGGTCGTGCACGGGTATATGGGGCATCATACGGATGACGTTGACCAGATTGGTCCTCGAGCCGGCCTCGTTGTTGTCGTAGTCCTGTATCCCGTTGGCGATATAGAGATTTTCTCCGAAGCTGAATATGCGGCTGATGTTGTGTTCGGAGTTGAGGCGAAGGTTAAAGCGTTTGTACTCGACCGTTGGGGAGATGCCGGTCTGGTCGAAGACGCCGACGGATGCGTAGAAGCGGGATATGTCGTTGCCGCCGCTGAGACCGATGTTGTGCTGGGTCATGACGCCACTCTTGAAATACGCATCCTGCCAGTCGGTGTTGGTCTGGCCGTAGGTGGTCGACGCTCCCTTATAGATAGGGGTATTGACCCAGGGGGCGAGGAGTCTTCCGACGTTGCTGCCTCTGTAGGCGATGGCGTATTGCTGGAACTGTGCGGTATTCAGGAGGCTGAGTCTTTTTGTGACATTCTGGGTGCCGACGTAGGAGTCGAGGGTGATGCGCATTTTGCTGCCCCTGGTGCCTTTTTTGGTGGTGATCATGATGACGCCGTTAGTGGCTCTCGATCCGTAGATGGCGGCTGCGGAGGCGTCTTTGAGGACGTCGACGCTTTCGATGTCGCGGGTGTCGATGGTGGAGAGGTCACCGGTGGGGAGACCGTCGATCACGTAGAGTGGGCTGGAAGCATAGGAGATGGAACTGATGCCGCGGATGCGGACGATGGGGTCGGTGCCGGGGCTGCCGTTGTTGGTCACCTGCAGGCCGGGGACGCGTCCCTGCAGGGCCTGCGAGACGCTGGCTACGGGGAGTTCACGGACCGTCTTGCTGTTGACGCTGGAAATGGCGCCGGTCACGTTGGCGCGTTTCTGGGTACCGTAGCCGATGACGATGACCTCTTCGACGGTACTCAATCTTTGCTGGAGCTGGAGGTTGAGCAGGGCGTCGGCGGATGTTAGTCTCACCGATGTCGGCTGAAAACCTACCATGGAGATCTCGAGGATGTCGCCTGCTGCTGCGTTGATCGAGAATTCTCCTGCTGCGTTGGTGGAAGCCCCGCGTGTCGTGCCTTTTACGGTCACGGATGCTCCACTGAGGGGTGTGCCGCTGGCGTCAGAGACCTTTCCCTTAAAGGTTGTCTGGGCTAGTAAGGCGGATGAAAATAGCAGGCATGCGAGAAGGAAAAGGCAGCCCTTTGCTCGTCGGGCGAGGCCTTGTTGGAAATTTCTCATAGACAAACAATTAGTTGTTTAGTTGAAAATGAAATCGGTTGAAATCGGTTTGAATCCATCATAAATATAAAAAAATAGTATTTAAACCGATTGCAATATGTATCCACAGGGGGTGGTGGACATCCCGCGAGGACGGGAATTGATGATTTGTTAAATGTTGGTTAACAGTAATTTGAAGAGAAGTTTCGTCCTATTGGAGTTGCTAAAATTTGCAAAAAAATACAAATAAAGGATAAAAATGTATCTGATCTGAGATAAAAATGTATCAGTATGGCCATCAGTGTGGTCCGGGGCCTTTGGAGCTTTCGCGGACGACCAGACTGGTCATCAGGGTCTTTTCTTCTATGACGTAGTTGCCCATTCCCTTTTCGACCTGTTCGAGCAGCATCTGCATGGCGATCCGTCCCATTTCGCCAACGGGTTGTCTGACGGTCGTCAGCTGCGGGTCGATGATGGAAGAGATGGGGTCGTCGCTGAAGCCGACGAGGCCGAGCTGGGTCGGGACGCGGATGCCTCTTTCCCTTGCGTAGAGGAGCACCTGTATGGCGGCGGGGTCGTTGAGGCAGAAGATCGCGTCCGGGCGTTCGGGGAGGTCGAAGAGTTGTGCGGCGCTGAGGCGCGCGTTTTCGGGCTGGAGGTCATAGGGTACGATGAGCTCTTCGAGGACGGGCAGGCCGTGGCGTCTGAGTGCGTCGCGGTAGCCGTTGAGGCGGTTCTGGCTGAGGCGGAGGTTGGGAGGGCCGCCGATATGGGCGATGCGGCGGTAGCCTTTTTCGATGAGGTGTTCGACGGCGGAGAAGGCGCCTTCGTAGTCGTTTACGTAGACTCGTGAAGCGTCTATCGTCTCACAAACTCTATTGAAGAAAACGATGGGTATGCCGTGGCGGCCGAAGACGCGGAAGTGGTCGAATTCTTCGGTCTCGCGTGTCATGGAGATGAGGACGCCGTCGACGCGGCTTGCGAGCAGGGCCCGGGTGTTGGCGATCTCGGTGTGGACGGACTCCTGCGACTGGCAGATCATGACGGTGTAGCCGGCTTCGGAGGCGATCTCCTGTGCGCCGATGATCACGGTCGGAAAGAAGGAGTTCATGAATTCCGGGACGATGATGCCGATGGTGAAGGTCTTGCTGCGGACGAGGGATTTGGCGAGGAGGTTGGGCTGGTAGTCGAGCTGGCTGGCCATTTCGAGGACGGCGGTGCGCGTCTCTTCTCTTATATCCTTATGGCCCTGGAGCGCTCTCGATACGGTAGATTTGGAGATGTTGAGTGCGCGTGCGATGTCGAGGATGGTGGCGCTGTGGTGGGCCGTTGCGCTCACGGGGGTATCGCTCTCCTGTTCGGAGGGCAACGAAAAATAGATGCGGCAGTCTTTGCAATAGTATCGCTGTTTGCCGTGCACCACTCCTGATTTGGTGATTGCGTGCACCTCTCCACACTTAATACATCGGATCATACGGGTCGAAATTTTAGGGATCACCTATCGGGAACGATACCGCAATCGTTCCCGGTAGATTTGCTTGATTAAAAATCAGTTGCACTATACCAGATGTAGGACGAATGCCCTAAAATTACATCTGTATAACACACGGTTGCAATTTCATTAATCAAAATCAAAACTAGCTTGCTGTATGAGTAAAAGATTGCTGGCTATCGCTCTGCTGCTCTCCCTTCTATCCGCGCTGAGGTCTTTTTCACAGGACCAGGCGCTCACCCTCCACGGTATGGTCACCGACGACCACGGTAGTCCGCTGAATGGCGCCAGCGTGACGGTCAGGGGCACCAACATCGGGGCATCGACCGATAGCAAAGGTGAATTTACCATAAAAAACGTGCCGTCCAGCGCTGTGCTGGTGATTTCCTTTCAGGGATATAATGAGGCGACCATCGGGGTGAAGGGTCGCGGGTCCGTCCGGGTCGCCCTGACGCCGGGGTCTCATCAGCTGGATGACGTCGTGATCGTGGGCTACGGCACCCAGCGCAGGGTTGCCACGACGGGTTCCATTGCATCGGTCAAGCCTGCCGAGATCACCCAGACGCCGGTGACCAATGTCGCGCAGGGCATCCAGGCCCGGGTATCTGGCGTACAGGTCACCCAAAATTCTGCTGCGCCGGGCGGCAATATCAGCGTGCGCATCCGGGGGATCAACTCTATCAACGGTACGTCCGAGCCGTTGTACGTCGTGGACGGTCTCCAGATATCCAACGGCGGGGGTGTGAATGACGTCAGTCCGCTGGCTTCTATCAACCCGGAAGATATAGAATCGGTGGATATTTTGAAAGACGCCAGCGCCACGGCCATCTACGGGGCGCGCGGGTCCAACGGGGTGGTGCTCATCACGACGAAGAGGGGGCGCAACGGGGCCAGCCGAGTGGCCTACAACGGCTATTACGGAACGCAGAAGATCACGAAGACGATACCCATGATGAATGCGGCGCAGTTTGCGGATCTGGAGAATCAGACCTATAATAACCATCTCTTTCCCGATCCGGCCAGTCTGGGTAAGGGGACGGACTGGCAGGGCCTGATCTTCCGGGATGCGCCGATGCAGAGTCATAATCTGTCGGTGTCGGGCGGCTCGGAAAAGACGCAGATGGCGATCTCCTTTAATTACTTCAATCAGGACGGCGTGATCATCAGCAATAATTTCAAGCGCTACTCGCTGCATGCGAATATCGATCACCGCGTCAACGACCGCGTCAAGGTCGGGGCGACCATTTTCGGGGTATACAATATCAACAACGCCATTCCCACGGGGAACACTACCATGGATGCGGGTGTCGTCACCCAGAGTATCCTTGGCGCTGCGCTGGGCGCCCCGCCGACACTTGTACCCTATAAGAGCGACGGGTCGGTGTATCCTTTCGGCGACCAGTTCAACGGCGTCTACCGGGAGGAGGTAAACCCCATCGGTCTGTCGAGGGTGCTGAACCAGACGGCGCTGAAACGGATGCTGGCCAATGTCTACGGTGAAGCCACGCTGGCAAAGGGTCTGACCTACCGGGCGTCCTTCAGCATCGACCAGCAGGCAACGCTGTTCGACTCGTATTCGCCGATCTCGAACCTGAACAGCAGCGACGTGAACGCGACCTCCGGGTCGGCCACGAAGACGAATACCAACTATACTTTGCTGTTGCATGAGAGCCTGCTGACCTGGGCGCGGAAATTCAACGACCATTCGCTGAAGCTGACGGGGGTATTTGCGACGCAGGACGTGCTGCAGAACTCGAATTCGATAACGGCACAGGGTTTTCCCAACGACGCGACGCGCAACGAGGCGCTGCAGCTGGCGCAGAATTTCCATGCTTCGAGCAGCCGCAGCAAGGAGCGGCTGGATTCGTATATGGGCAGGGTCAACTATGGTTTTCGCGACAAGTATTTCCTGGACGTGACGGCGCGTGTGGATGGAGACAGCAAGTTCGGCACGGATCACAAGTACGGCTTCTTCCCGGCTGCCTCGGCGGCGTGGCGTATCATCGAAGAGAATTTTATGAAAGGGGTGGACTTTTTGAGTGACCTCAAGCTGAGGGGCAGCTATGGTCTGACGGGGAATGCGGGCGCGATCAATCCCTACTATTCGCTGGCGACGGTGGGTTCGAACGGGAGCTATGAGTTCAACACCACGTACACCACGGGTATCAGCCCCAACGGCATCGCGAATCCTTCGCTGAAATGGGAGAGCTCGCTGCAGGCGGATATCGGTCTCGACGTCGGCCTTTTCAACAACCGCGTCAACCTTGTGGCGGACGTGTACCACAAGAAGACAAAGAATCTGCTTTATGTAAAGGCGATGCCGATATCTTCGGGATATACGACGATCACCGGGAATTTCGCGAGTCTGGAGAACAAGGGACTCGAGCTGGCCACCAATGTCAAGATCCTCGACGGGCCGGTAAAGTGGGATGTGTCGGCCAATATCAGCTGGAACCGGAACAAGGTGCTGTCCCTCGACGGGATTACCACGGAGACATTCGTCAACAGCTATTCGCTGCTGAAGGTAGGACAGCCGCTGGGTGTATTCAAGACTTATGTCTTCAACGGGATCTATCAGACGGGGGAGACGGTGTTGCCGGGGTCGGGGAGTCAGACGGGAGGCGTAAAGGTGGCGGACCTGAATCATGACGGGCAGATAACGGCGGCCGACCAGAAGATCACCGGCAATCCCAATCCCTCTTATATCTTCGGTTTTGCGACTAGTTTGAAGTACAAAAAATTCGATCTGGGGGTGTTCTTTGCGGGCTCGCAGGGGAACAGGATCTATAACCTCAGCCGGTATACTTTCGAGAACCCGCTGGGGCACCGGAATGTGTTTGCCGCGCTCGTCAATCGCTGGTCGACCACCAACCCCAGCAATTCCTATATCATTCCGCTGCAGGGCGGGAGACTCCCGGTGTCTGACCGGTTCGTCGAAGACGGCAGCTATATCCGGTGCAAGAATATCACGCTGGGATATACGCTGCCTGCGATAAAGGGAATCCACAGCATCCGCCTGTACGCGAGTGTGAACAATGTTTTCCTGATCACGAAGTACGGCGGGTTCGACCCCGAGGTGAACAGCTATGGGAATTCCAATACGCAGATCGGTATCGACAATCTCGTGTATCCGTCGGCCAGGTCGTTCCTGGGCGGACTGCAGGTAAATTTTTAGGATCAAATCAAAACAACCTCAATGAAAAAATATATTATATATCCCGTCTTATTGTTGCTGGTGTCCATTGCCGGGTGCAGCAAGCTGAAAGAGACGCCCTATTCGTCGATCTATACGGACAATTTCTATAAGACGGCCTCCGACGCAGAGGCGGCGCTGGTATCGGCTTACAGCCCGCTGGCAGATCTTGGCAGCGGGCCGGCGCTGACGCTGTGCGGCGATTTCAGTGCGGACCAGGTGTATCCGCGCCCGGTGGTAGGGCGGAATACGCTGACGCTGTTCAACTATGATCCCAACTATACGACACAGAAGAGTTATTCGCGGCTGTTCGAGTCGCCGCAGCAGATATGGCAGTCCTGTTATTCGGGCATCGAGAACAGCAACTGGGTCATCCTGAAAGTGCCCGCCACCAATATGGATGCGGGAAGGAAGGGGCAAATACTGGCGGAGGCGTATTTTCTGCGCGCGTTCTACCACTGGTTCCTGACCAAAAATTTCAATCAGGTGGTGGTGAAGACCACGCCGAGCACGGACCTTAGCGTGGCTTTTGTGGGGAAAAGCCCTGCAGCCGACGTCTATAAGCAGGTGTACAGCGATCTGGACAAGGCGATCGCGGGGTTGCCCGACTATAGTACGACGATCGTCAAAGGCCGTCCTTCGAAGCAGGTGGCGCAGGCGCTGTACGCGAAGGCGGCGCTTTATAGTCAGGACTGGCCGACGGCGCTGAGTATGGCGCAGGCCGTGCTGGCATCGGGCAAGTATTCTCTTATGGCGAATGTGCTGGACGTCTATGACGTGAGCAGGAAGGACGCGGCGCGCGCCGAGAATATGTGGGCCTTCGAGTCGGACAGGACGACGCCTGGGCGCAGCGGCCAGATCATGGGGCTGTACGGGCCGAAGAACAGCGATGGCCCTGCGTACGGGAAGCAGACCTTCGGGTCGATCTTTGCGTATCCTTTGTTCTTTGCGTCGTTCAGTCCGGCGGATAAGAGGCGTCAGCTGCTGGATACGCAGTACGTCAATAACTCGGCGCAGGTCGTCAAACAAAAGGACGTCACTCCGATAACCCCGTATGGCGTGCTGGTCAAAAAATATATGGATCCGAATTCGATCGGCGGGGCCAGTGCGTCCAATATACCGATACTGAGGCTGGCGGATGTCTATCTGATCGCGGCCGAGGCCGAGGCGCGTCAGAATGGCGCTACGGGTGTCGCGTACGGTTATATCAACACGATCCGCACGCGTGCGGGATTGCCGGGGCTGACCGCTGGTCTCGGGAAGGATGCGTTCGTGGACTCGGTGCTGAAGGAGAGGAGCTGGGAGTTCTTTGCCGAGGGGGACCGGTGGTATGATCTTACGCGTACGAATACTTTTATGCAGGTGATCCCGGCGGCGGTCAATGATGTTTATCCCGTGCGGACGCCGGCGGCGAAGCACCGGTATTTTCCCATCCCGCAGGACGAGATCAATGCTAATCCGAAACTGACACAAAACGAAGGCTGGCAATGAGAAGGATAATTCTTTTGGTCCTTATTTGTTCGCGGGCTGCGGCGCAGGACACGCTGAGCATACCCGGGATGAGGGTGATGGCGGATATCCGGTATGGGAGTGCGGATGTGAAGCAAAGTTTCGACCTGTATCTGCCGGAGAAGGCTGCTGGGCGCCGGTTGCCGCTGATGATCTGGATCCATGGCGGCGGCTGGCGGATGGGTCGGAAAAATGAGATGGAGGTAGCGTATCTGGCGGCGCGTGGATGGGCGATCGCGAGTGTCGATTATCGGTTCAGCCGTGATTCGGTGTTCCCGGCGCAGGTACGGGATTGCAATGCGGCTATCCGTATGATCTGGAAGAACGCGGGGAAGTGGGGGTTGGATACGGGGCGGTTCGTACTGGCGGGGGCTTCGGCGGGGGGCCATCTGGCCAGTCTGATCGCTATGAGCCGGAACAATCGTATTCAGGATTTCGATGCGTGGCCGTTGGCGGATCATCCGGTCTCTTTCAGGGGTGTGATCAATTTTTACGGGCCGGCTGATCTTTATGCTTTTCATGGCGATGAGACGGGATATAAAGTGGATTCTCCGACCTCTTCGGTATCGCTGCTGCTGGGAGGGCCCGCGCTGAAGCGGCCGGAGTGGGCGAAGTATGCGAGTCCCACGACCTATGTCGATGCGGGTGATCCGCCCGTGCTGATCCTGCATGGGGACAGGGACCCTATCGTTCCGCTGTATCTGGACGAGCTTTTCTACGGTGTGCTGCGGCAGGCGGGTGTGCGGTCTGAACTGGTGGTCCTGCCGGGGGCGGGGCATGGGGGTCCTGCATTTTCGGATGATAGCAGCCGGCAAAAAGTTATTTCTTTTCTTGATTCTGTTTCACCAAATCAATCACGCTGATGTACAAGTTTTTATTTTTTGTTTTGTTGTTGCCGGTAGTTGCTGCGGCGCAGCCGGGTCTGTCGTTGGACGGGGACTGGACCTTTGCGATGGACCCGATGAGGCAGGGGGAAGTCATGGAGTGGCCGAAGCCTGGGGCGCCCTATGAGCATTTTGATAAAGTAAAAGTGCCGCATTGTTTTTCGGTGGATCCGCGGTATGAGCTGTATACGGGGACGGCGTGGTATTTCAGGAAGTTCGGGGGTGTTGGGGGCGTGCGTCAGTGGCTGCATTTCGATGCTGTATACTACAGGTCGAAGGTGTTTTTGAACGGGGAGCCGGTGGGGGAGCACGAAGGGGGGTATACGCCGTTCGAGCTGGAAGTGACGGGGAGGGTTAGGGATGAGAATTTTCTGGCGGTGGAGGTGGACAATAGCTGGGATACGACTACTATACCGGGCGCCAAGACACGGGTGGCCTATCAGAGTGATAATATGGGTTTCTTTTTTCCATGGATCAATTATGGCGGCATTACGCGTCACGTGCGGCTGGTTACGAGGCCGGCCGTGTATGTGGAGCGGATAAAGGTGATCGCGGAACCGGATATTGCACGGCGGAGCGGGAGGGTTCGGATCGTTGCCTCTCTGTCGGGGGCGGCCGCTGCAGTCGAGGCGTGTGTGTTCAGGGATGGTGAGGCCCAGGCTGTGGGGTGTGTGTCGAAGAAGGGCGCCGTGGCGGGGCCGAATAGTTTCGATCTGACTATTGCGCCGAAGGATTGCCGGTTCTGGGATCAGGACCATCCGAATATGTACAGGGCCGTTGTCCGGTTGGGTTCCGACACGTTCGCGACGGCGTTTGGCATCCGGCAGATGCGGGTGCAGGGAACGCGGCTGCTGCTGAATGGCGAGCCGGTGCGTTTTGGGGGAGCCAATCGCCCGATCGACTATCCGGGATTCGGATCGATGGACCCGCAGGCCGTTATCGACAAGGACCTTGGGCTGATGAAGAGCGGCTGTATGGAGCTGTCGCGTATCATCCACTATCCCGTCTCCGACGAATTTCTGGACTGGGCGGATCATCACGGGCTGATGATCATCGAGGAGGCCGGCAACTGGCAGATGACGCCGAAGCAGTTGGCCGACCCTGTTATGCGGAGGAAATTCGAGTCGCAGATGAAGGAGATGGTGGAGAGGGACTGGAACCATCCGTGTGTCGTGGCGTGGAGTGTGGGGAATGAATTTCAGTCGCAGACGCCGGAGGGCAAGAGCTGGGTCGTGGATATGAGCAGGTATGTGAAGACGATGGATGAGACCCGTCTGATCACGTTCGCCAGCATGATGGTGGCGAGGGATATCATAAAGAAGCCTGAGGACGAGGCCTCGCAGTATGTTGATTTTATCAGTTCGAATATGTATGGCGATTACCTGAAGAGGCTGCAGCATATTCATTCGGTATACCCGGACAAGCCTGTATTTGTGAGCGAGTTCGGGATCAGGACCGACGGGGTAAAGGACGAAAGCGGCAGGGTGGCGCATCTCCGCGAGGCGATGGAGGCTTTCCGGCAGTGTTCCGACTTTGTTATCGGGGCGAGCGTCTGGACGTTCAACGACTATCTGAGCCGTTTCCCGGGGACTAACCCCAATGGCTATCGTCCGTGGGGACTGGTAGGTCCGGACAGGGAGCCGCGCGGGATGTATATCGCCTGGCAGGAGGAGTTCGCGCCTGCGACGCTCGAGGCGGCGGGCAGTGGGGCGGTTCGTATAACGGCCCGGAAAGATTTTCCGTCCTATGTGCTGCGGGATTATAGTCTGCGTTGCGGGGGTGTAGTTGTGCCGGTGCCGGTGCTGCGGCCGGGGGAATCGAAGGAGATCGCGTTGCCGTCGGGCGGGGCGGGGGAGGTTGACCTGGTAAAGCCCGGCGGGTTCGTTATCCTGAAAAAAATTTTTAATCGTTAACCGGAAAACATGATCAGAGAATCCGTAAAAGCTGCCCGGTCGTTCGGGCAGGAGACAATATCGGCAGACCTGGTGGTCACCGGCGGCGGTCTTTCCGGGGTGTGTTGTGCGATCACCGCTGCCCGTGAAGGTTTGAAAGTCGTTCTGGTACAGGATCGGAGCGTGCTGGGAGGCAATTCTTCCAGCGAAGTTCGGCTGTGGGTGCTGGGGGCGACTTCGCATATGGGGAACAATAACCGGTGGGCGCGGGAAGGCGGGGTTATCGACGAGATACTGGTGGAGAACACCTACCGGAATCCCGAAGGCAATCCTATCGTGTACGATATGCTATTGCTGGACAAGGTAGCGGCCGAGGCTAATATCCGGCTGTTGCTGAATACGGCGGTCTATGAGGTGGAAAAGGAGGGAGAGGCCATCCGGTCGCTGAAGGCTTTTTGTCCGCAGAATCAAATAGAGTATGTGCTGGATGCGCCGCTGTTCTGTGATGCGTCGGGTGACGGCGTGGTGGGATTTCTGTCGGGGTCACCTTTTCGAATGGGTGCGGAGTCGATCGATGAGTTCGGTGAGAAGTTTGCCCCGTCGGCCGACTACGGCGAGTTGCTGGGGCATTCGCTGTATTTCTATTCGAAGGATACGGGGAGGCCGGTGAAGTTCGTGCCGCCTGCGTTTGCTCTGGAAGACATTACGAAGATCCCGCGGTGGCGGAGTTTCAATTCGCGGGAATATGGGTGCAGGCTGTGGTGGATCGAATATGGGGGAAGGCTGGATACTGTCCGTGACACGGAGAAGATCAAGTGGGAGTTGTGGAAGATCGTCTATGGCGTATGGAATCATATCAAGAACTCGGGGGAATTCCCGGAGGCGGAGAATCTGACGCTGGAATGGGTGGGGATGATCCCCGGGAAGCGGGAGAGCCGCCGGTTCGAAGGCGACTATATTATGCGGCAGCAGGACATCGTGGAGCAGCGATATTTTGAGGATGCTGTTGCGTTTGGCGGGTGGTCGATCGATCTGCATCCATCCGATGGGGTGTTCAGCGAGAAGCCGGGGTGTAACCAGTGGCATAGCAAGGGTATCTATCCGATACCTTACAGAAGTCTTTACAGCAGGAGCGTTTCGAATCTGTTGTTTGCGGGGAGGCCGATCAGCGTAAGTCATGTGGCGTTTGCGTCCACGCGGGTGATGGGTACCGGCGCGTATGTAGGACAGGCCGCAGGGATGGCGGCCGTGGTCGCCCGGCGGCTGGGCGTTCAGCCGCGTGCGCTTTGCGATAGCGGGAAGATGGCTGTTCTACAGAAGGAGTTGCAGCGGGTGGGTCAGTATATACCGGGGTTTGTTCTGAAAGATCCGGAAGATCTGGTTTCGGGGGCGTCGTTGACGGCGAGCAGTGAGCTGGTGCTGGAAGGTTTGCGTGGGGATATTCTTCGTCCGATGGAGCTGTCGCTGGCGCAGTTGTTGCCGCTGGAGGCGGGTAGGGTGCCGGCGCTGCGGTGTCGTGCTTTTGCGGAGGAGGCTACGGAGGTTGAAGTGGAGCTGAGGACGAGCGGCAAGCCGGGGAATTTTACTCCGGATGTTTCTTTGGGGAAGAAGGTTATTTCGTTGCGGGCGGGGGAAAATGAGATTGCGGTGGATCTCGATACCCGGATGGCTTCGGCGGGGTATGCGTTCTTTTGTATCTATAAGAATGAGCGGGTGCAGCTGTATTTTTCGCCGAAGCGGATAACGGGTATTCTGAGCGTGTTCAATCTGGTGAACGAGGCGGTGAGCAATTATGGGAAGCAGACGCCGCCGGAAGATATCGGGGTAGACGAATTTGAGTTCTGGTGTCCGCAGCGTCGTCCGGAGGGGCAAAATCTCGCTTTTTCCCTGGAGCCGGGGCTGCGGTGTTTTGGGGCGGAGAATATCCGGAACGGGATTGCGCGTCCGACGGTCGCCCCGAACGCCTGGGTGGCTGATCTTCTGGATCCTGATCCCTGGCTGCGGATAGAGTGGGATGTTCCGAGGGTTATCCGGCGGGTGGTTCTAAAATTCGACACTGACCTCGATCATCCGATGGAGTCGGTGCTTATGACGCACCCGGAGAATGTGATGCCGTTCTGTGTCCGCAATTACCGGATACTGGACGATAGCGGAAATGAGGTGTACCGGAAGACAGGTAATTATCAGACTATTAACGACATTGTCTTTGAAACTTCAATTACTACGCGGCGGCTGACCATTGCCGTTGAGCATCCATCGGCGGAGACGCCTGCTGCCGTGTTTGAAATACTTTGTTATGAATAGAAGGCTATTTGTTGTGTTGATGAGCGTTTGTTTATTTGGTGGTGTGAAGGCCGCCGACAGTCTGGAACTGGGCAATGGGCATGTCCGGCTGGTTTGGAGGGTTTCTGTGAACGGCTGGGTACTCGGGAGTGTGCAGGTAAGGGTCGACGGTCGCTGGAAGAGTTTTGGCCGGGCGTCCGGGGAATATACGCTGCTTTATTCGGCGGAGAAGCCTTCCGCGGCGCCTGTTGCCGCGGTTGCGACCGGCACGGGCGGGGTCTTCCCTGAGCCGGTGTAACGCTATCAGACGAAGACCTGGGATCAGGCGATCAGTCCGGTGGCGATGAATGAGGCGGGGGAGGCC
>Ga0068853_100000624_pt1 | contig 24300 bp, 21 predicted proteins | sample KBSCornC32_FD_65655 | JGI IMG/M metagenome (GOLD analysis project Ga0068853, IMG submission 65655) | Corn rhizosphere microbial communities from Kellogg Biological Station, Michigan, USA - KBS Corn C3-2 | ecosystem: Host-associated > Plants > Roots > Rhizosphere > Soil ... | reverse complement strand
CCTCGATCGGCGCTCGGCTCCGGACGCCCGCGAGCGCGCGGCCGCCTTCACGCTGGCGGCCATCCCGCTGTTCGTCGCGGCGATCGCGCTGCCGCTCATGCGCGTCGACGGCATGGCCGGCGCGACGTCGCGGGTCACGGTCCTCGGTGCGGCGGCGGCGCTTCGGGGGCAGGGCTGGCCTGCGCTGGCGCTCCTCGTCCTGCTGACCGGGGCGATCCTGCCGGCGCTCCAGATCGGCAGCGCCGCTTACCTCGCGCTTCGCGCCCGCGCCGGAGTCCGTCCGGGGTCGTCGACCACGTGGTTGCTCCAGCTGCGCGCGGTGATTCATCCGTGGGCGCAGATCGAGATCCTGCTCGGGGGGCTGGTGGTGGTCCTCGGCAAGCTGGCCAGCGTCCTCCCCGTCGCGCCCGGCGCCGGCTTGCCGTGCCTGGCGGCGGCGCTCATCCTGGAGTGGGCCGCTCGCCCTGCGCTCGAGCCGCGTCGACTCTGGGAGGTCTCGCCATGACCGACGGCGCCGGCGCGACCTTCGGCCTCGGGGCCTGTTCGATCTGCGGGCTCGTCTCGCGGACCGCGGCGGGAACGGAACGTCAGGCCTGTCCGCGCTGCGGGGCCCGCCTGCGGCTGGTCGACGAGCACCGGAGCCTGGCGCGAACGACGGGGCTGTTGGCGGCGGCGGCGCTGCTCTTCATTCCGGCCAACCTGCTGCCCGTCATGACCACCTCCACCCTCGGGCGCTTGCACCGCGACACCATCCTGAGCGGCGTGGCGGCGCTGTGGCGGACGGGGGCCTGGCCCCTGTCGATCCTGGTCTTCGCCGCCAGCCTGGTCGTCCCGGCCCTGAAGCTGGTGGTGCTCGGCCTGCTGGTGGTGACGGCCCGCCGCCGGTCGACCTGGCGGCGTCACGAGCGAGCGCGTCTCTACCGGCTGATCGAGCGGGTGGGGCGCTGGTCGATGCTGGACATCTTCGTGATGGCGCTGCTGGCGGCCCTGGTGCGGTCGCCCGTCGCGGGCGTCGAGATCGGCGCCGGCGCCGCGGTCTTCGCGGCTGTGGTGGTGTTGACCATGCTGGCGACGACGGCCTTCGACCCCCGCCTCATCTGGGCCAGACCTCGCCCGACTGCCCGGAGGCGCCCATGATCGAGCGAGCGTCACCCATCGCTCGGCTTCCGCGGGCGCTCTCGCGGCCGCCCGGCCGCCTCGCCCGCCGCGTGGTCCCGAGCGCGGTCTGGCTGCTGCCCTGCCTCGTGCTGGCGGCCAGCCTCTGGCTCGGCGTGCGCGCGCTCTGGCAGCGCGGGCCCGTCGTCACGATCACCTTCACGGCCGCCGACGGGATCGAAGCCCACAAGACGGCGGTCAGGTACAAGGGCGTCTCGATCGGCGTGGTCACGGGCGTCGACCTGCTCGAGGATCGCTCGGGCGTCGTGGTGACCGCCGAGCTGTCGCGCCCGGCCAAGGGGCTGCTGGTGACCGATGCCCGCTTCTGGGTGGTGCGGCCCCGGGTGTCGGCCGCGGGGGTCTCGGGGATCGGGACCCTCCTCACCGGCGCGCACATCGCGTTCGACGCCGGTCTGTCCGGCGAGAGCCGCCGTTCGTTCGTGGGGCTCGAGGCGCCGCCGCCGACCATCAACGGCCGGCCGGGCCGGCGCTTCACGCTGCGGGCCGAGGACATGGGCTCGCTCGACGTCGGCGCGCCGGTCTACCTGCGGCGCTTTCGCGTCGGCGAGGTGACCCGGATGGCGCTCGACGAGGCGGGTGACGCCGCGGTGCTGGAGATCTTCGTCGACGATCCCTACGACCGTCACATCTCGGGCGACACGAGGTTCTGGAACGCGAGCGGGATCGACGTCACCGTCGGCCCGGGCGGGGTGCAGCTCGACACCCAGTCGCTGGCCTCGGTCCTCACCGGCGGGATCGCCTTCTCGAACCCCGAGGGCGCGGCGCCGGCTCGTCCCGCCGCGGCCGGCGCCACGTTTCGGCTCTTCTCCGGCCAGCGGGCCGCCTGGCCCAGCGCCGGCGGCGACGCGGGCGATCTGGCGGGAGCCGTCTCGCGGCTGGTGGCCAAGCTCAACGACGTCCCGCTCGATCGGCTGGCGGACGAGGGGGCGCGGACCATGCGGCAGATGCGTCGCACGCTCGCGCGCACCGAGCGCCTCGTGGATCGGGTCGACGCCGAGGTCACCCCGGAGCTGCGCACCGTCCTCGGTCAGGCCGGGCGGACGTTGGGCTCGATGGAGCGGACCTTCTCGGCCGAGGCGCCGCTGCAGCAGGACCTGCGCCGCGCGCTGCGCGAGGTGGGCGGCGCCGGGCAGGCGGTGCGGCTCCTCGGCGAGTACCTCGAGCGGCACCCCGAATCGATCATTCGCGGCAAGGGGAAGGACCGTCGATGAAGCTGGCCAGCGGATCCGCGTTCGTCTCCGCCATCGCCCTCCTGGTCGGCGGGTGCGCGTCGGTGCCGTCGGAGGCGTTCTACACGCTGAACGCGGGCCTGGCGGGGGGCGCCGCGCGCGCCGCTTCGGGGCCCGAGCGTCTGCGAAGCGCCGTGATGGCTCCGCCGGCCCTGCCCGAGCTGGTCGATCGCCCGCAGCTCGTGCTCCGGACCGGTCCGCAGCAGGTGTCGTTGCTCGAGCAGGAGCGATGGGCCGAGCCTCTGCGCGCCCAGATCGCCCGCGTCGTCGCCGAGGATCTGGAGACGCTGCTCGGCGACTGGCGGATCGCGACCCGCGAGGACGTGCTCGTCGCGCCGGAGTGTCGGGTGAACCTCGACGTCAGGCGCTTCGAGGTCTCGCGCGCCGGCCCGGCGGTCAGCGACGTCTTGTGGCGGGTCGCCTGCGCTGACGGCTTCGCGCGGACGGGCCGAGCGGCGGCGGCGGAGCCCGTCGTGGGCTCCGCCGGGCGCGACGGCCTCTCGCCGGTGGTGGCGGCCCATGGGCGCGCCCTCGATCGCCTCAGTCAGGACCTGGCCACGGCCTTGCGCGAGGCGGCTCGCTGAGCCGCCGGCGCCCCGCGGATCTCCCGAGGATCCGCCCGACCCATCACGGCAGAACCAACGAACCCAAACCAAGGAGAAACGACCATGACCACCATCGGACAGACCATCACCCGCGCCCCTGATCTCGGCTCGTCGATCTCGTCGTCGACGTCACGCGCCCGGAGCGCGCCGGCACCGACGGCCGGGGCCGCCAGCCGCGTGCGCCGCGGGCTCACCCGGATGATCGCGACCGGCCGCGACGCCGGCGCCACCGTGGCCCGCGTCGCCCTCGGTCTGCTCCTGTTTCCCCACGGCGCCCAGCACGGCCTGGGCCTGTTCGGCGGATACGGCTTCGCCGGCACGTTCGGCTGGATGACGAAGACGCTCGGCTTTTCCGCGCCGATGGCGGCGCTGGCGATCGTCACCGAGGTCGTCGCTCCGCTGGCGCTGCTGCTGGGCCTGGGCGGGCGGCTGGCGGCGGCGGGGATCGCCGGGATCATGCTGGGCGCCATCAGCACGCACCTGCCGAACGGGTTCTTCATGAACTGGTTCGGCGGCCTCCCCGCGGGGCAGGAGGGCTTCGAGTACCACCTGGTGGTGCTCGCGCTGACGGCGGTGGTGATGATCAAGGGCAGCGGAGCGCTGTCGCTGGATCGCTGGCTGGGCTCGAACCGCCGGCTCGGCTCGACCCGCACGTGACCGGCGAGGCGCGGGTCAGGCCCGGCTCGAACCGAGGGCTCGGTCGGGCGCGACCCGCTTCGCGCTGCCGCTCGCCGCGGCGGCCTGCTCCGCGCGCAGCGTCGCGACCAGCGCGTCGCCTCGCGTCTTCCACCACTGCTCGGCCTCGCCGTCGGTCCAGGGCGCGACGTCGACGGCCCCGCGCAGGGCCGCGAGCAGCGCGCCCGCCGTGGCGAACCGCGCGTCCGGGGCCTTCTGCAGGCAGCGCGCCACGATCTCCTCCAGCGACCGTGGGATCGCTCGGCCCAGGCGCTCGCTCGGCCGCGGCGCGGGCGAGTGGAGGTGGTGGCCGAACACCTCGACCAGGCTCTGCCCGGTGAAGGGCGGCTGGCCCACCAGCAGGAAATAGGCGACCGCCCCGAGCGCGTACAGGTCGGCGCGTCCGTCGATCTCGGCGGGTCGCGAGATGGCCTCCGGCGACAGATAGAGCGGCGTTCCCAGCACGGTGGTGGCGGTCGACCGGGTGATCTCGTCCAGGCCGCCGTGGGGCGCGCCACCGCCGATGTCCTTGACCAGGCCGAAGTCCATCACCTTGAGAAAGTCCGGGATGCCCCCGCGGCGACAGATCATCAGGTTGGCGGGCTTGATGTCGCGATGGACCAGCCCGACGGCGTGGGCCTCGGCCAGCGCCCCGCACGCCTGCTCCAGCAAGCGGACGACCCGCCCGGGCGGGCAGGGGCCGTCCCTCGTCACCAGTTGCTCCAGCGTGATTCCCTCGATGTGCTCCATCGCGTAGTAGAAGACGCCCTCCGGCGTCCGCCCGTAGTCGTAGATGGCGATGGTGTTCGGGTGGCTGAGCTCGCTCGTGAGCTGCACCTCGCGCTCGAAGCGCGCCAGGCGCGTCGGATCGCGGGTCGCCTCGCCCAGCAGCTTGATGGCGGTGGGCCGGCGCAACATCGCGTGGCGGGCGCGATAGACGATCCCCACGCCGCCTTCACCCAGCTTGTCGAGCAACGTGTACTGACCCAGTTGCTGGGCCGCGTGCACCTGGCGGCGCAGGCGATGGATCATCCGGCCGGCTGCCAGGCCGAACGCCAGCAGCGCGCTCGTGGTCAGGCCGGTCCCGAGCGCCCAGAACCCGGGGCCGCGGAGCGTGCCACTCAGGCCCCCGGCTCCGCTCGCGCCGGCGTAGAGCGCGATGCTCCAGAGGCGGTCCGCGTAGTGAAGCGTCGTCTCGAAGCGCGGGCCGGCGGGCGGGCGGCTGGCGAGCTCGGGCGCGCTCTCGAACAGGACGCGCTTCTCGGGGGGCGCGCCGAGATCGAGCAGCAGCACCTGGATCCCCCGCCGCAGGCTCTCCTCGATGGCGTGCTCCGCCACCACGCGGACGCGAAACACCTCGACCGCGAAGCCCAGCACGCTGCCCGACGCGCGCGGCCGCCCCGGATCGAGCACGGGTTGAAAGACCGCGATCGAGGTGACGCTGGGCGGGTCGTCGATGAGCTGGATGCGCTCCGACGCGACCGCCTTGCCCGTCGTGCGCGCCCGATCGGCCGAAGCCCGCCGCTGCGGCTCCGAGGCACAGTCGAAGCCCAGCACCAGGGGATGCCCTGGCTCCATGAAGTAGATGGGCAGATATTCGTCGCGCGCCGCGGCCGGGACCATCTCGCCCCGCGCATTGCGCTGGCGAAACTGGAAGCCCTCCAGACCGTCGCTGCGGGCCGCCGTCTCGTAGCGGAGGCGCTCACTCGCCGGCACCACCGGGATCCATTCCAGGGCGCGCACGCCCGGATAGCGCTCGAGCGCGGGCTTGACGAACCGGGCGAACTCGGCGCGCGTGACGTCGCGAGAGGCCTCGAACAGCGCCGCCGTGGACTCGACGACCTCGAGGGGAAGCTCGAAGGCCGAGCGCAGGTTCGCCACGATCGTGGTGGTCTCGGCGTCGAAGGCCGCCCGCTCGCGCGCCCGGCTCTGGGCGCGAAGAGAGAACGCGAGCCCCACCGAGATGGCCGCGCCGATCGCGAAGACGATCAACGACGGGCGATGCATCCGCAGCCCGCCCAGCGCGCGCGTCGTTCGCAGGAGGGGGCCCCGCTCGTGGGCGGAGGGGGTGGACCGCGCGGAAGGCGTGGCGATGGACGCTGACGTGCGAGGGCCCATTCGAAGAGGAGATTTATCGCACGAACGCCGGACGACCGAACGCCCAGGGCACTGGTGCCCCGGGCGCTCGGTCATCCGGCCTCGATCTCCGGAGTGGCGTGTGACCGCTCGGTCAGCGCGGCGACCAGGCCCGGACCGGGATGGTCAGCGTCGATCCGTCGCGACCGCCCGTCGACACGGTCCAGCGGGGCGCGACGGGCGTCGGCATGGGGAAGGTCCCCGCGTCGGCGCCCGCCAGCGACAGCCTGACGCGGTGACCGCGCTCGATGCGGGCGGCGGTCGGCAACAGCGACAGCTCGACGCGCATGCGCGCGCCGGGCGTCACGGGGGCGCCATCGGCCCGCTTGAAGGAGCGCTGGGTTCCCGGCGCCGCATCACAGCCGTCCCCTGAACCCGCGACCTTCCGATGCAGGAGCCGGAGCTCGCCCTCGGTGAGGTACGTGACCCTTCCGTCGGGCGCGACGTCCTCGAGGTACGCGATGACCGCGCCGTCCGGCTGATCCGAGCTCATCGCCAGGCACAGCTCGGCGGCGCCCACCAGCTCGGTGTCACACGTGACCGGCTCGCTGTCGAACGACAACCGCTGGCCGGCAGCGGCCCGCCGATCGCCGTAGTAGACCAGGCCGCCGCTCTGCGAGGACCACCGGTTGAAGACGCCCCCCGACGAGGTCGTGGGGTCGACCTGGTAGGCGATCGAGCCGCTCCGGACGACGGAACGGTCCGTGAGCGTGGCGCCGGAGAGGCGCAACGTCTGGCTCTTCACGCCGGCCGGCGGCCAGACGGGTGTGCTCTTCCAGACGCCCGCGCCGAGCACGTAGTAGCTGACCTCGCGCTTCGGCGCCTCGCCGGCCAGGACCTTCTTCAGGAAGGCGAGGTCGTCGCCGAACTGCTGGGCCGCCTGGGGACGAGCCACCTGGAAGGGTTTGCGCGAGAACGGATCGGCGTCGAGGCCCCCCATGTGGATCGAGCTCGAGATCGCGACCTGCATCGGCACGTCGGGCAGGGCGTTGAAGCGGGCGAGCGCGCTCTCCGCGGTGGTGCCGTCCATCCAGCTCGCCGGGACGCGCGCCGGGAGGGCCGCCCGTCGAAGCGCCTCGGTCCAGGCGACGGGGCTGACGCCGTCGATGTTGCCGGTGCCGATCGCGTCGTCGCGGTAGACCATGGTCGACAACAGCTCGCCGCGGAAGTTGGTCTGGTGATCCTGGAACGCGGCGCGCAGCAGCGAATAGTCGGTATCTCCGTCGACCGGCGCGAGGGGCCACTGCGGGCAAATCGCGGGATCGGCGAGGCACGGCTCGCCGCGCGTCATCCCGCTCACGTCGGCCACGAGGTTCAGCATGCGGGTGTTGGAGAGCCCGCCCGGGAAGAGGTTGTTGTTGTAGTGGTCGAAGTCAGAGGCGCGGATGATCGCCGCCTTCAAGGCGGGAGCGCCGGACGCGGCCATGGCCTCGGCCTGGGTGGAGGAGATCGAGATCCCGACGGCGACCACCTGTCCCGTCGACCAGCTCTGGCCTCCGAGCCACGCGATCATCTCCTTCTGATCGCGGCGGACGTCGTCTGTCAGGAACGAGGTCTGCGTTCCGAAGGAGGACCCGAAACCGCGCGGATCGCCGATGGCCACCACGAACCCGGCGGCGCGATAGAGATCGATGGCGGCGCCGTTGGCCTCCATCCGCCGGCCGTACCAGGTCTCGAGATAGGCGACGGGCGCCTTGCCGTTCGTCTGATCGAACCCCGCCGGGAAGTACAGGCTCAGGGCCAGGCGGGTGCCGTCGGAGACCGTCACGTAGAATGAGCGATCCGGCGCGGGCGGTGGCGCCCACGGCTCGACCAGCGACGCGACCTCGGGCGCCTGCGCGAGCGCCTCCAGCTCGTCCTGGGTGTAGTCCTTGATGGGCGGGCGGCGGCGCGCCGCCAGCGCATCGGCCTCGTTCCCTGGCTCGGCCGCGCTGGACGCGCCTGCGGCCGTCGGGTCGAGCGGCGCCGTCGTCTCCGACGAGCCGCACGCGGCGGCGAACAGGAGCCCCAGGAGCAAGGAGCGACGGGGCGCGAGGGTTCGTGGGGGTGTGGGGTGCGGGCCGGTTGATCTCTGGGGCATGGGCGTTCTCATGTGCTGGCTCCCTGGTTGGGCGTTGATCGTGTGTGTTGCGCGGGTCGGTCGAGCCGCTTTGCAGCCGTCGTGCCGCGCGCCAGGCCGCGCGCATTCGGCGCGAGCGGCGCCGAACGAGCGACAGGTGTCCGCTTGTCCGCGGACCGCCGTCCGCGAAGCACCGTCCCCGGACCGCCTCGCTGGCGGCGAAAGGCGCTGCTTCCAAGGACGCCGCGCCCCTCGCCGCGCACGGGCCGCGGCACGACGGCTGCACATTCTGCCTTCGAGCCCTCCCGTGTGCGGCGGGCACACCCAACGAAAGACGATGAAAGGCGGGGGAACAATGAAAGCCAAGCTGGCTTGGATGATGGCGGTGCTTGGCGCCGCTCACGTGAGCGGTTGCGAGACCAACCGCTCGGGCGACCTAGAGGCAAGGAGCGTCGGAGACCTCTCGCACGCGCTCACCTCTCGCAGCTCGGCGCTGGTCGAGCTCGGGCTGGCGTGCGACCTGCGCGCGCCGGAGCCCGGGGCGGCGACCCCGCTGCAGCGACGGCCGTATCTGCAAGGGGTCACCGACCATTCGGCCCAGGTGGTGTGGACCACCGATGGGACCGCGGCGGCCGGCGCCGTGCTCGTCGCGAGCCCGGCCGGTGTCCCGGTCGCGAGCGCCGCGGCCGTGCCCGATCCGAGCGCCCGGTTGCCCAAGGGGGGCCGGCAGTGGATCTCCTCGCTCTCGGGCCTCGAGCCCGACACGATCTACTGCTACGAGCTGCAGGTCGACGGGGCGCTCGCCCGGCGCGGCGCCCTCCGCACGGCCCCCGCGGCCGGCAGCGGACGCCCCGTCCGGTTCGTCGCCTTCGGCGATTCGGGATACGGCGGCGCCGATCAACGGGCGGTCTTCGCCCAGATGAAGACCGTGCCGTTCGACCTCATGGTCCACCTCGGCGACATCGCGTACGAGGGGGGCACGCGCAGCGAGCTCGAACGGTTCTTCTTCTCCGTGTATGCCGACGCCCTGGAGGACTTCGCGATCTTTCCGGCCAGCGGCAACCACGAGTACGAATCGGAGGACGCGGCGCCCTTTCGTGAGGCCTTCGTGCTTCCCGAAAACGGAGCACCGGACGGCGTGGAGCGCTGGTATTCGTACGACTACGGCGACGTTCACTTCGTCGCCCTCGACACCGAGCGGGTGGGCGCCGCGCAGGCGGCTTGGCTCGACGCGGATCTCGACGCCAACCGCCGGCCCTGGACGATCGTCTACTTCCACCGGCCTCCGTTCTCGTCCGGCGAGCACGGCAGCGATCGCAACATCCAGCGGCAGTTCGGGACGGTGCTGGCCAAGCACCAGGTCCCGCTCGTGCTGAGCGGCCACGACCATCACTACGAGCGGACCAAGCCCGTCGACGGGGTGACCTACTTCGTCTCCGGCGGCGGCGGGCGCGGCACGCGGTCGGTCGGTCGCTCGTCGTTCACGGCGTTCTCGGAGGCGGTCTGTCACTTCCTTTACGTGACCGCCACGAAGGACGAGCTCTCGGTCCACGCCATTGATGGCACCGGCCAGGAGTTCGATTCCTGGTCCTTCCCGGCGAGCACGAACACCGCGAGCAAACGCGGACGATGATGCCTGGCGCCGGGCGGACGGTCGTCCGTCCGCGCGGCGCCGGACACGAGGCGCGGGCGGGCCGTCGAAGCGGCCCGGCCCGCGCTTTCTTCGTCCGGGGCTCCGGCACGAGCCTTGAAGAGACCCGCGGGCATGCTCAAGACAATTCGGACAATCGATCGCCGCTTCGCCGCGCTGGGCGTCGCGCTCTGCACGCTGTCCCTGCCATCGGCCATGGCGCGCGCCGACGACGCTCGGCCGGATCTCGACGGCGTGACCACCGCCTCCTCGACCGCGCCGGCCACCGTCAGCGGCGTCGAGATCCCCGAGACGCCCCCGGCGACGTCGCCCGCCCGCGCCGCGCTGGTGGTCCCCCGCCTGGGAGCGACCGCGGTGGCCGCCCCGGTCAGCGGCGCGCTCACCGTCTACGACCGCTACCAGATCCGCGAGCAGATCGTGGACCTCCTCTTCAACGACGCGCGCACCTTCGGCGCCTATCCGGTGGTCGCGCTCGAGACCGGCCTGCCGGTCGGGGTGGGCGCGCGGCTCCTCCACCGCGATCTCTTCGGGGCGGGCGGCGGTCTGCGCCTGGCCGCCGACTACGGCGGAAGCTCGCGACATCGCCTCGAGGGCAGCCTGTCGAGCCCGCCGTTCGCCGCCGGCGTGCTGCGCGCTCGGCTGGCGGGCGGGTGGCTCAGGCAACCGAACGCACCCTTCTACGGCATCGGCGACCACGATCTGGCGCGGCCGGATTCGACGGTGCGCGATCTGCCCGGGCGCGCGCCGCTGGCCGTGGCCACGGCGTTCGGGCAGGACGTCGTCCACGCCGTGCTGGGCGTTGACCTCGACCCGCCGGGCCCCCTGTTCGCGTCCCTCACCACCGGCTATTACGGGCACGCCTTCAAGGAGTCGGCGCTCGACGCGACGGTCGATTCCGTCGATCTGAGTCGGACCGACCTGCGCTTCGACACCACGACCCTGACCGGGTGGGGGCAGGGGACGAAAATCTCGTACTCCGAGCTGGCGGTCGGGTGGGACAGCCTGGCCACCGCCAGCAGCTTCGTGCCGGCCGGCGCGCCCTCGACCGGGACGAAGGTGGTGCTGTTCGGCGGCGTGGCCCGCAGCGTGGATCTCGCGGGCGGCGGCGCCCCGGTCGCCTACACGCGCTACGGCGTGGACGGCCTGCGCTACTTCGACCTCTACAACGGGGACCGCGTGCTCATCCTGCGCGGGCGCGTCGAGGGCGTGGCGGGCGCCGCCGACCGCATCCCCTTCACCGACCTGCCGCGCCTGGGCGGGCCGACGCTCCTGCGCGGCTATTCACGCGACCGCTTCCGCGATCGCGTGACCCTGCTGGCCTCGGCGGAGTATCGCTATCCGATCTGGCAGAACCTCGCCGGCTACCTCTTCGTCGACGGCGGCTGCGTGCGCGCAGGCCTGTCGGATCTGGTGGGGACGGCGCCCCGTCCCAGGGTCGGGGGCGGAGGCGGGCTCGAGCTCTTCGTCAGCGGGCAGTTCGGTCTGCGGGGGCAGGTGGCCGGCTCGTCCGAGGGTCTGTTCTTTCAACTCGCGCTCCAGCCGGTCTATCGGCTCGACGCCCAGCACTACAGGATCTGACATGAACGCCATCGCTCGAACCCGTTCCCGCCGCTCGCTCCCCTTCGCGCTCACCGCCGCCGTCGCGGTCGCCGTGCTCGCCGCCGCGTCCGCCTGGACGGACGCCCGCGCCGAGGAGGAGCCCGCGCCTCCCCAGCCAGGCCCGGGCGCCACGCTCGACAGCACGCTGAGGTTCCGGAACGCGCCCGTCATCACCGCGGTCCGTGACCCCCACGCGTCGCCTCGCCCGGCGGCGCGCGAGTTCCTGCGGAGCGCCTACTTCTTCGACGCGTACCTGGGCCAGCGGAGCGTTCGTCTGCTGGCGCGGGATCCGTCCGGCCGGGCGCTCGCCGTCAACGCGCTCGACGAGGTCCCGGACTCGAGCTGGTTCCAGAACCGGGCCGGCGCGCGGCCGATCTCGCCCGGCGAGATCCATGACCGGCGCCTCGCGCCGCCGAAGGCGCCCTTCACGGTGATGGGGACCAAGCTGGGCGGCACCAGCCTGGGGATGCGCGTTCGGGACGCGAACGGCGCGGGATTTCTGCTGAAGTTCGACGCCCCCGGCGATCCCGACGGTCAGACCGCCGCCGACCTCGTCGTGCAGCGGCTGCTCTGGGCCTGCGGCTATCACACGGCCGAGGACACGATCATCGATCTCGGCGCCGAGGATCTGCACCTGCACCCGAAGGCGGTGGCGAAGACCAACCGCACCCTGGCCCGACCCATGGTCGAGGCCGACATCACCACCATGCTGAGCGCGGTCGAGCGGCGCCCGGACGGGCGCTACCAGGCCCTCATGAGCCGGTTGCTCGACGGGGTGCCGGTGGGCGGATTCCCGCAGCAGGGCGTGCGCCCCGACGATCCCAACGACGTCGTTCCCCACGAAGACCGCCGCGACGTCCGCGGCGCCCGCGTCTTCTTCTCGTGGCTCAACCACGTCGACATCAAGGAGGACAACTTCCTCGACACGTGGATCGAAGATCCCGCCACGCCGGGCCGCGGGCAGGTCCGGCACAACCTGGTCGACTTCGGCAACTCGCTCGGGATCTTCGGCTGGAAGGTCGATCCCACGGTGGGGTTCTCCGAGCTGTGGGACGCGCGCCAGGGCCTGCGCGGCCTGGTGTCGTTCGGTCTGTGGAGGCGCCCCTGGGAGGGGCTGCAGTCGTCGCCGCTGCGAGGCGTAGGGAACCTCGAGAGCGCCCGCTTCGATCCGGTCGGGTGGCGCCCGCAGTATCCCTGGGCGCCGTTCGAGCGCTTCGACCGGTTCGACGGCTCTTGGGCGGCGCGCATCCTGATGAGCATCTCGCCCGAGGTGGTCGCCGCCGCGGTGGCCGAAGGCCGCTACCGGGATCCGCGCGCGGCGGCGTACATCACGAGGACGCTCGTCGAGCGGCAGCGCAAGATCGGCTGGCACTACCTGAGGGAGACCAGCCCGCTGGAGGCGTTCACGATCGCGGAAGGAGAGGGCGGCGCCCGCCTCTGCTTCGAGGATCCGCTGATCGGCCGCTTCGCCGCGCAGGTCCCGGCGCTGGCGGCGACGACACGTCACCGAGTCGCCACCTGGGACCACGCGGGGCGATCGCTGCCCGCGCGGTTCGAACGCCCTGGCGCCGCGCAGGTCTGCCTGGACGGGCTGCGCCTGCCCGCCGATCACGACGGCTATGCCGTCATCGACATCGAGACCACCCGCGGGGCAGGCTCGCCGCGCAACCGCGTGCTGGTGCACGTCGCTCGCGCCCCCGAGACCGGGAGCCTGCGGGTCATCGGCCTGCGACGCCTGTGAAGGACGACGGCGATCGCTGCCGGCGAAGCGGGGACCGGCCCGGGCTCGTTGGGCCCGTCAGCGGCCGCCGGTCAGGGTCAGGCGAGCTCGGCTGCCGAGCGTGGGGTCGGCCACCCGGGGCGGCAGCCAGAACGAGACCACCGTCCCGGAGCCGTCGCCATCCTTGCGGCGGCCGATGCGGAGGCGCCCGTCGTGGGCCTCGACGATCTCCCGGCACAGGGCCAGCCCCATCCCGCTGCCCTTCGGCTTGGTGGTGAAGGCGGGGACGAGGGCCTTGTTCATGACCTCGTCGCTCATGCCGGGGCCGCGATCGAGGACCCCGAAGCGCACGCCGCCGTCGGCCGCCGCGTCGACCTCGATCGAGACCCCGTCGCGCGGGCCGCCGGCCTCGTGGGCGTTCTTGACCAGGTTGATCAGGACCTGCTGGATCTGAGCCGGATCGAACCAGCCGGTGACCGCCGGCGGTCCGGCGATCGCGACCTCACCCCACAGGGTTCGCAGGCCGTCCAGGAAGGACCGCCAGTCGACCTCGCGCTTCTGGGGCTTGGGCAACTGGCCCAGGTGAGCCAACCCGCCCAGGAAGCCCTGCAGATGTTGCAGCCGCTCCTCCACGGTCTGCAGCGCGGCCACGACCTTCGTGTGGAGCGCCGGCGTGCCCAGCTTGTCCAGCATCATTCGCGCGGAGCGCAACAGCGACGACGCCGGCGCCATCGAGTTCGACAGCTCGTGGCCGATGATCCGGAGCGTCTTCTTCAGCACCGCGATCTCTTGCTTCGACACCTCGAGCGTCATGTGACGGACGCTGATGAGCGTGTGCGGCTCTCCGTCCAGGACGAAGTGACTCTTGGCGAGGTGATACGTCTCCGACTCGCCGGCGTCCTCGAAGGTGAAGATCTGGTCGCTCTCCGACAGCAGCGCGCGCCGCAGCGGCTCGGTCACGTTCCCCAGCATCTGCAGGAAGTTGTCGCCGCGGGTGTCGCGGCCCTCGAAGAAGAGCTGGCGGGCGGCCGGGTTGGTGAAGACGATCTTGCCGGTTTCGCCCACCAGCACCAGCGCCGCCTGGGTGCCGTCGACGATGACCTGCAGCATCTCCTCGCGCTGCCGGCGTGCCTCGGCGTCGGCGCCCAGGGCCGACGTGAGCCGATCTATTTCGGCGCGCAGCGCCGCCGGATCGGCGTCCGGGGACAGCGCGGCTGAAATACGTCGGATGAGACTCATTTCTCGGGCCGTGGTCGGACCCCAAGGATAAGCGCGATATCGCGGCGTGGGTCAAGGACCTTTGGCCGGCGCTCGCCAAAGCACCGTCGAGCGGTCTGTGCCAGAGTGCACGGCGGATGTCGTCGCCCGTTCCTGCGTTGCCGCACGCCCGGTCTCCGCGTTCAGCGGACGCGGAGGGACGTCGGCGAGCGGGCGGTGCCGCCGACCCCGGACCGGTCGGCGGGCGCCCCGGCTGGAGCGCCGTCGCGAGCGATCCCGAAGGCTATCGGGTGCTGCTCGGCCGGCGCATCGCCTACTTCGGCGGAGCCTTTTTTCTGCTGTCGCTGGCGTTCTACATCCGCAACATCGCGCTCATCGCGGCGATCGAGCGCCGGTGGCCGCCGCTCGGCCATCGGTCGCTGCTGATCCACGCGGCGGCCATCGCGCTGTCGGGCCTGCAATGGATGGTCTGCCGGACCGGCAGGCGCTCGATCGCCGCCCTGAAGGTGATCGATGTCGTGGGGCTGATGGGCGCCGTGGGGCTCTACGGGGCGCTCACCGTGTCGGAGGCCGCCGGCTTCGAGCACGCCGTGGCCGTGCAGTCGGCCGGCGCCGAGGTCATGCTGGTCGCCCTCGTCACCATGGCGGTCGTGCTCACGCACGCCATCGTCGTCCCCGCGACGGTCCGGCGCATGTTCTGGTTGAGCGCCGCGGCCGTCAGCCTGGCTCCGGTCGCCGCCTACCTGGTGACCGTCGTCGGCCTGCCGCCCGAGGTGCTCGAGAAGCGACCGTGGTTCCCCTTGATCGAGGCCGGCTACGTGGCCATGTGGGCGTTCCTGACCGTGGCCGTGTCGACCATCGCCGCGCGCGTGATCCACGGCCTGCAGCAGCGCGTGCGTGACGCCGACGAGATCGGCCAGTATCGGTTGTTGCAGAAGATCGGCGAGGGGGGGATGGGCGTGGTCTACCTGGCGCAACACACGCTCTTGCGCCGCCCGACCGCGGTGAAGCTCCTGGTCCCGGAGCGCGCTGGCGAGCACGCCGTCCGGCGCTTCGAGCAGGAGGTGCAGCTCACGAGCGCGCTCACCCACCCCAACACCATCGCCATCTTCGACTTCGGGCGCACCCCCGACGGCGTCTTCTACTATGCGATGGAGTACCTGGACGGGATCACCCTCGAGGAGCTCGTCGAGCACGACGGGGCGCAGCCCGCGGCCCGCGTCGTGCACATCATCAAGCAGGTGTGCGGCGCGCTGATCGAGGCGCACGGAGCCGGGTTGGTCCATCGCGACATCAAGCCGGCCAACCTGATGTTGTGCGTGCGGGGGCGGATCTCCGATCACGTCAAGGTGCTGGACTTCGGCCTGGTGAAGGATCATGGCGCCGAGGTGGCGGCCGGGCTCTCCATGACCGGATCGCTCATCGGTACGCCCGCCACGCTGGCCCCCGAGGCCATTCTGACGCCGGGCTCCGTCGACGCCCGCGCCGATCTCTACGCGGTGGGCGCCGTCTCCTATCACCTGCTGGTGGGGGCCCCCGTGTTCGCCGGGAAGACCGCGGTCGAGACCTGCGCCCACCACCTTCACAGCCAGCCGGAGCCGCCCTCGCGACGCGCGCCGAGCGCCTTGCCGGCCCCGCTCGAGGCCCTCGTGCTGCGCTGCCTGGCCAAGGATCCCGCCCAGCGCCCGCCGTCGGCGAGCCACGTGATGGCAGCGCTCGAGGAGATGGCCGCCGAGGTCGGCCCGTGGAGCGCCGCCGATGCCGATGCCTGGTGGCGCGAGCGCGCGCCCGCTCTCACCTCGCGCGTGGCGGCCGAACGAACCTCGGGCTCGCGGTCGGGGCCGCGGACCATCGCGGTCGATCTTCGCCGGGCCAATCTCCGCGGGCACGCGGAGCGGTCGACGCCGGCGGGCCCGCGCGCCGCTGGGTGAGAGGATGGCGGCGAGAGGGGCGCGGCCCGGCTGGGTCGGCGCTGCTCAGGCCGCGGCGCGAGCGAAGCGAAGGACGCCCAGCTCGTCTTGCTCGCGGCGCTCGGCCTGCTCGCGGGCCTGAAGGATCTCGTCGGCGCGGGCGGCCGCCACCCGGCGGATGGCCTCGGCGCGCATGTACGCCTCGGTGTAGCGATCGCGCGAGGCGACCTGAGCGGTCGAGGCCTGGCTGACGGCGTGCTCGGCGGCGCGCACGTCCGACAGAGCGCGCGCATGCGACAGATCGGCGAGGTGCCAGTCGCAGACGCTGCCCGTGCGGCGGTGATCGGCGCGGGCCTGCAGGCGCTGCTGCTCCAGGTGCTCTTCGGCGGCCTTCAGCGCGCGCGCGGCCGCGGACATCTCGGCCAGGCGCTGCTCTTCGCGCTTCTCCTCCAGCTTCACGACGGGATCGAGGCGAGTCTTGGGCCGCACGAGATCTCCTTCGGCACCGCGACGGCCAACCTTGAGGGTCTTTTCGGGGGGCGACCCAAGCACCCGAGAGGCACCTTGCGCCACAAATCCGACGGGGCGGTTGGCCCTGACCTTGCTGTCTCTCCCCGCGGGAAGGAGCAAGTCAATTGGCTGACGGAATCTATGTAGGTATGGCCGCCGCCGCCGCGCGCGCCGAGCAGCTCGACTCGATCGCCGACAACCTGGCGAACGTGGAGACCCCCGGCTTCAAGGCGTCGCACCCGGCGTTCGAGTCCTTTCTTCCGCGCGGTGCCCGCAAGACCTCCGACAAGGTCGCGACCGCGGCGGTCGGCACGGGCACGGACCTCTCCCGAGGCATCGTCAAGGTCACCGAGAACCCGCTCGACGTGATCCCTCAGGGCAGCGCGTTCATGGCGGTGCAGGCGCCGGGCGGCGTCGCCTACACGCGGAACGGCCGTCTGACCGTCGATCCCGACGGCGTCTTGCTGGCGGGCGGCCACCCGGTGATGGGCGTCTCCGGAAACTCGATCGAGGTCCCCCTCGGGACGACCCCCATCATCAATGAGCGCGGCGGCGTGACCATCGCCGGGACCGAGGTGGACCGCCTCGCGCTCTTCGAGCTGCAGAGCAACGTCGTCCACCGAGGAGAGTCCCTGTACGCGCCAGGCCCGGGCGGCGCCGTCGTCCCCTCCGAGGTGGGGGTCGAGGTGGGACAGGTCGAGATGGCGAACGCGACGGCGCTGGACGCCACGGTCCAGATGATCGGCGCCCAGCGGCAGTTCGAGACGGCCATGCAGGCGATTCAGACCTACCGGCGCCTCGACGACCGCGTCATCGACGTGGGCAAGTCCCGCTGACCAGCGCTTCGACACGCAGAACAACGCACACACGCACCCGCAGGGCACCACCGAAGGAGATTCCAATGTTGCGATCGCTTTACACGGCCGCCACGGGCATGGAGGCCCAGCAGCTCAAGATGGACGTCATCGCCAACAACCTGGCAAACACGGCCACCACCGGCTTCAAGCGAGTCCGCCCCGAGTTCCAGGATCTGCTGTCGGAGACGGTGATACAGGCCACCGCGGCCGGGCCGCAGGGGGGCGGGCAGCCGGTTCCCCTGCAGGTCGGGCTCGGGGTCAAGACCGGCAGCACGACCCGGTCGATGGGGCAAGGGGACATGCAGAACACGCAGAACCCCCTGGACGTCGCCATCGAGGGCAACGGCTACTTCCGCGTGCAGATGCCGACAGGCGAGATCGCGTTCACGCGCGCCGGCAACCTGCGCGTCGACGAGAGCGGCCGCTTCGTGACCCAGCACGGCGAGATCATCGAGCCCCTCATCACGGTGCCGCCCGAGACCACGGCGCTCACCATCAAGTCCGACGGGACCGTGCTCGCGACGGTGCCGACCAAGACGGAGCCGACCGAGCTCGGCCAGCTGCAGCTCACCACCTTCACCAACCCGGCGGCGCTGAGCGCGATGGGCCACAACCTGTTCCAGCCCACCGGCGCCAGCGGCCAGGAGCTGCAGCTCCGCCCCGGCGAGCAGGGCGCCGGCACGCTGAGCCAGGGCTTCCTCGAGAGCTCGAACGTGAAGGCGGTCGAGGAGATGATCGACATGATCTCCACGCAGCGGTCGTACGAGATGAACTCCAAGGTCATCCAGACCGCCGACCAGATGCTGCAACGCCTGACCTCGCTGCGGTGATGGCCATGGGTGTCCTCGGAGATCTCGCGGTGGGTCGCGGGCGCTTTGGCTTCGTGGCGGCGCTGGCCCTGGTCGGCGCGGCCGGGACGAGCGCGGCGGCGGCTCCCGCCCGACCGACCGCGGCCGTCGTGGTCGAGGCCGAGGCCGAGGGCGCGCTGGTGGCCGCCGTGGACGCCGCGCTCGTGGCGGCGTCGACCGTCCCCGATGCCCGGATCGAAGGGCTCTCGGTCGATCGGCCGCACAACGCCTGCGCCGTGGCGGTCCCGGAGCGCGTCGAGATCCCCCGTCCCATCGACGGCTCGGCGCGCGTGGCGGTCAAGCTGATCGGCCCGGCCCGCGGCGCGGCGCCGCCCTGCGAGACGTGGGGCTGGGCGCGCTTCCGCCTGCTGGCGCCGGTGCCCGTCGCGGTCCGCGCGCTGCGCGCCGGCGAGTCGCTGGCCGGCGCTACCCGCCTCGACCATCGCGAGATCAAGGTGGGCCATCCGCCGGCGAACCTCGCGTCCCTCGAGGCGGGCGCCACGGCCGATCGGGCGCTGGTCCCGGGGCAGCTCGTGGAGACCGACATGGTGCGCGCGCCCGGGCCGCGCGCCGGTGATCCCGTGAAGGTGGTGCTGGTCGCCGGAGGGCTGGCGATCGAGCAGACGGGGCGCGCCGTTCCGTGCGCCCGCAATCACAACTGCGCGGTGCTGCCCTCGGGCAAGCACGTCGACGGCGCCTTCGTCGACGGCCGCCTCCTGGTGCAAATGCCATGAAGAACATCGACGGACACAGGGTGGAGAAAGTCACGGCGCGGGCGCGCCGGGCGCGAGGGATGGGAACGGGAAGGGGAAGAGGAAGCTGGGTGGTCGGGCTCGGAGTCGTCGTGTACGTGACGACCCTCGGCTGCGGCCCGGCTCACACCGGGGCCTACCAGCCCAAGAAGCGCGAGTACAAGGCGGACAACGCCGATGACAAGAAGAGCGCGGCCGTCTCCGAGGGGAGCCTCTGGCAGGACGGCCGCCCGGCGTCGATGCTGTTCACCGACGCGCGCGCGCTGCGGGCGAACGATCTGCTCGTCATCAACGTGCAGGAGATCGCGTCCGCCAACCGCTCGACCAAGACCGACCTGGATCGCTCGTCGTCCTCGGCCGCCAAGATCGACGCCTTTCTGGGGTTGATGTCCAAGCTGGGCAGCGCGGGCCTCGACCCCACGCTGGCGGTCGGCGGCTCGGCGCAGAGCACCTTCCGAGGCGAGGGCAAGTCGGATCGCAGCGAGTACCTGACCGCCACCGTCCCCGCGCTGGTCCGCAAGGTGCTGCCGAACGGCAACCTCTTCGTGGAGGGGCACCGGGTGGTCCTGGTGAACTCCGAGGAGCAGCACTTCTACATCTCGGGCGTCGTTCGTCCCATCGACATCGATCAGCAGAACAGCGTCAAGAGCTCGATGATCGCCGACGCCGAGATCGAGTTCGTCGGCGCGGGCGACCTGACCGACAACCAGAAGCAGGGCTTCCTGTCTCGCTACCTCGGCTGGCTGTGGCCGTTCTGACGCGGAGGGGTCTCGTGAAGAAGCGCATCGATTCGTCGTCTCACCGCCGCGGTCCGGCCCGCGGCATCACCGCCGCGGGGGCCCTGGCCGTCCTCGCGCTGGGGCTGGGCGCCGCCGCGCCGGCGGCCGCCTCGGTCGTCCGGGTGAAGGAGCTGGTCGACGTCCAGGGCATGCGCGAGAACGCGCTCTACGGCTACGGACTGGTGGTCGGCCTCTCGGGCACCGGCGACTCGGAGCAGGTCTTCTTCACGTCGCAGTCGATCAGCGGCATGCTGGGCCGCCTCGGCATCCGGATCGATCCGAAGGACGTGCGCGTGCGCAACGTGGCCGCCGTGATGGTGACGGCCCGCCTGCCGGCCTTCGCGCGGCCCGGGACGAACATCGACGTCAGCGTCAGCTCGATGGGTAACGCCCGCTCGCTGGCGGGCGGGGTCCTGCTGATCACGCCGCTCACCGGCGCGGACGGGCAGGTCTACGGCCTGGCCCAGGGGCCCGTGCAGGCGGGCGGCATCAACGTCGCCGCGTACGGGACGTCGTTCCAGAAGAACCAGCCCACCTCGGGCCGCGTGCCGTCGGGGGCGACCATCGAGCGCGCCGTCGCGCCGAACCTGGACAAGGAGACCGTGACCCTGGGCCTGAAGCGCCCCGACTTCACCACCGCCAACAACCTGGTCGAGGCCATCAACAAGGCGCTCGGCGAGGAGGCGGCCAAGGCCGTCGACCCCGCCCAGGTGGTCCTGAAGGTGCCGGCCGCGTTCAAGGGCAAGGTGGTGGGCCTCTTGACCAAGGTCGAGACCCTGGAGGTGCAGGCCGACGAGCGCGCCCGCGTCGTCGTCAGCGAGCGCACCGGCACGGTGGTGGCGGGCGAGCGCGTGCGCATCCACCCGGTCGCGGTGGCGCACGGCGGGATCTCGATCTCGGTCCAGGCGTTCCCGGTGATCGCCCAGCCCAACGCGTTCGGCCAGGGCAAGACCGTCCAGACCAAGCAAGCGCAGGTCGACGCCAAGGAGAAGGAGAAGCAGATGGTGGCGCTGCCCGCCACGACCTCGGTCGAGGATCTGGCGAAGGCGCTGAACACCCTGGGCGCCACGCCGCGTGATCTGATCGCGATCCTGCAGGCCATGAAGGCGGCCGGCGCCCTCGACGCCGACCTCGAGGTGCTGTGATGGCCGGCCCCGTTCGCGACCGCTCGGAGGCCTTCCAGCAGCTGGAGGCCGTCATGCTGCGGCAGATGCTGAAGACCAGCGGGGCCTTCCGCGCCAGCGACTCCCCCGGCGCCCAGCTGCGCACCGACATGTTCGTCGAGACCCTGGCCGACGCGGTGGCGAAGGCGGGCGGCCTCGGCATCGCGCGCATGCTGCAGCACCAGATCGGCGGAGGCACCGATGGCGGGGCCGAGGACGCCACCGCTCGGCTGTCGTCGGCCGGACGGTTCCCGCTGGGGGCGCAGGGCGGACCCCGGTCCCTGGGGGGATCGAACGCCCTCGACGATCTCGACGATCCGAACAGCTCGGCCCCGCTGCCCGAGGATCCTTCTGCGCAGAGCCTCGACGACTTCCAGCCGGCGCGGGCGGCGCACCTCGGCCACCCATCGCAGCACCCCACCTCGGGTCCGGGGGCGGGCCTCGGTGGCGTCGACGGCCCTGGCGAGGTCACGCACCACGTGACGAGCGGCTTCGGCCGGCGCGTCCATCCCTTGACCGGGGAGCGACGCATGCACACCGGGGTGGACCTGCGGGCCGCCGAGGGAGTCCCCATCCGTGCCGCGGCCGAGGGGGTCGTCCGCGAGGCGCGCCGCAAGGGCGGCTATGGCAACTTCGTGGAGATCGACCACGGAGATGGCACGAGTACGGTCTACGCCCACGCTTCCCGACTGGTGGTCAAACCAGGGCAGCACGTGGAGCGCGGCGACACCCTGGGTCTGGTGGGGCACACCGGCCACACGACCGGTCCCCACCTGCACTTCGAGCTGCGCCGGCACGGTCATCCCGTCGATCCCACGTCGCTGTCGGCCGAGCTCCCCAGCCCCGCCGGCAGGGCCCTTAATAGATACCGAGAACGTGTCGAAGAACCCGTTGGAGGCACAGTTTCCCGTGCCCAGGGTGGCAAGCCATGAAGGTCACTGACATCAAGTCCGTCATCGGTCCGGAGCGCATCAAGCCCCAGGAGGCGCCCACGTCTTCGGGCGCGCCCGTCGTGGGCGGGAGCCGGCCGCGTGATCGCGTCACCGTCGACGGTGCGCGCCCGGCCGAGGTCGCGGTGAGCGCGGCGCGGCGTTCGGCGGGCGCCGAGCGCAGCGCGCGCCTCGATCGCCTCGAGGCCCAGGTTCGATCCGGCTCGTATGCGCCGGATCCTTCGAGAGTCGCCGAGCAGCTCCTCAGCGACGCCGAGATCGACGCTCGCATGCAGGCGATGCTGACCCGCTGACGCGCGCATGGAGGTCATCGCCATGAGATCAATCGATCGCGCCATCCGGCTGACCGAGAGCATCCGCGAAGGGCTGGCGGCCGAGGTGGTCCTGGCCCGCGAGGAGCGCGTGCTCATCCGCAAGATGGACGCCGACGGGTTGAACCAGCGCGCCCTGAAGCGGGCCGACTTCAACCAGCGGACGGCGCGGCTGATGGCCGAGCTGGGCGAGGCGCTCGGCGCTTCGGCCAGCGAGCTCGGGTTGTCGGGGGGCATCACCCTGGAGGCCTTGCAGGCGCGCGTGCCGGTCGAGGGGCGGCGCATGGCCGCCTTGCTCGGCGAGGTGCGGGCCCTGGCCGCCGCGCTGGCCGAGCTGGACGCGTTGAACCGGATGCTGGGGCAGCGGGCGCTGTCGTACGTGCGGGCGCACCTGGCCGTCCTGTCCCCGCGGCCTGCCGCCTACGATCGGCGCGGCGGCGGCGCCGCGCCGGCGCGGGCATCGACCTTCGTGAAGGTGGCCTGATGGCCGATCTCTTCGCGCTGCTCGTCCAGTCCGGCAACAGCCTGGCGGCCCACACCGCGGTGGTGACGACCGCCGGCAACAACATCGCCAACGCCAACACGCCCGGCTACTCGCGCCAGATCCCGACGCTGGTGGCGAACCCGGCGACCGAGGCGCTGGGCCTGGCGGCGGTGGGCACCGGCGTGTCGCTGCAGAACATCACGCAGGCCCGCGATCAGTTCGTGGAGCGGCAGCTCCCGAACGCGCTTGGCGCGCAGGCCTTCTCGCAGTCGCAGAGCGACGCGCTGGGGGCCCTGCACGCGCTCGATCCCAGCCTGCAGGGCGGCCTCACCTCGACGCTGGGCGCGTTCTATTCGTCGCTGCAGACCTGGTCGCAGAACCCCGGCGACACGGCGCTGCGGCAGGGCGTCCTCGGCAGCGCGCAGGCGCTGGTGACGTCGTTCCAGCAGACGGCCAGCGGCGTCGAGAGCGCCCGGACCGGGCTCGACGCATCGATCGCCGGCAAGTTGAACGAGGTGAACATCGCGGCGCAGAAGGTCGCGGACCTGAACGGTCAGATCCTGATCGCGCGCACCTCGGGCGGGCAGCCCAATGATCTCATCGACTCGCGCCAGATCGCCATCGACGAGCTGGCGACCCTGACCGGCGGGATCCCCTACGACAGCGGTCAGGGGAACATCTCGATCGCGCTGCCGGGCGGGACCGCCCTGGTCAGCGACACCCGGGCCGCCGTGCTGTCGGTGGCGGCCGACGCGACCAACGGCGGTCACAGCAAGCTCCGGATCACGCGGGCCGACGGCTCCGGGCCCGTCGACTGGACCGGCCCGTCGCTCGGCGGGACGATCGGCGGGTTGATGGGGGCGCGTGACGGCGCCCTGAAGACCGCGTCGAGCTCGGTCGACAAGCTCGCCTTCGATCTCGGCACCGCCATCAACACGGTCCACCAGGCCGGCTTCGCCATGGACGGCACCCCCGGGTTGGCCCTGTTCTCGGTGCCGGCGACCTCGACCGGCGCGGCGTCGCTGATCGCGGTGAACGCCACCGTGGCGGCCGATCCGCGGCTGCTGGCGGCGGCCACGACCGTCCCGGCCGGTTCGGGCGACAACCGCAACGTGCTGGCCCTCATCGCCACCCAGCGGCAGGCGCTGGCGGGCGGGGCCGATCCGATCTCGACGCTCCAGAGCATCACCACGAGCTTCGGCAGCAGCACGGCCCAGGCCAAGGCCCTGGCCGACCACGACGGCGCCATCGCCAATCACTTGACCACGCTGCGCGACGCGGCCTCGGGTGTCTCCATCGACGAGGAGATGATCAACCTGACCAAGGCCCAGCGCGCGTACCAGGCCGTCAGCAAGGTCATCGAGGTCTCGAACTCGTTGCTCGAGACGCTGATGAACATGAGGTGAGAGGAGCGAGCCGATGCGGGTCACCAATCGAATGATGTTCGAGGTCGCGCAGCGCCAGACGGCGGCGGCGCGTGACCGGTCGATGGACGCGCAGAACCAGGTCGCCACGGGCGTGCGGGTGACCCACCCGGGCGACGATCCGACGGCGGCGGGCGTGATGGTGACCCAGAACGTCGCGATCCAGCGGCTCGACACCATCGACAAGTCGATCGCGCAGGCCTCGAACGAGGTGCAGGTGGCGGACGGCGCGCTGCAGGGGGTG
>Ga0068853_100000623_pt1 | contig 24323 bp, 14 predicted proteins | sample KBSCornC32_FD_65655 | JGI IMG/M metagenome (GOLD analysis project Ga0068853, IMG submission 65655) | Corn rhizosphere microbial communities from Kellogg Biological Station, Michigan, USA - KBS Corn C3-2 | ecosystem: Host-associated > Plants > Roots > Rhizosphere > Soil ... | reverse complement strand
TTTGGATCAACGAGGTGGAGAATATGTTCCATACCAAAGGAATGGCCGGCTTTACCCTGTACCCGGATAAGGCCTATCTGGAGATCAGCGTCCGGTTATTCAACCGGACTCCGCTGCCCCAGACATTTCTCTGGTGGGCGAATCCCGCGGTGAAAGTGAACGATCACTATCAGTCAGTATTCCCGCCGGATGTGAATGCGGTATTCGATCACGGCAAAAGGGATGTGTCTTCATTCCCGATCGCCACGGGCACCTACTACAAGGTGGACTATTCACCCGGCACGGATATCTCCCGCTATAAGAATATCCCGGTCCCGACCTCCTATATGGCCATCCGGTCCGGTTATGATTTTATGGGCGGCTATGAACATGATGCAAGGGCCGGCGTGCTGCACGTCGCGGACCATCATGTTTCGCCCGGGAAAAAGCAGTGGACCTGGGGACACGGTGATTTCGGGCAGGCCTGGGACAGAAATCTCACGGATGAGGACGGTCCCTATATCGAGCTGATGGCCGGGGTATTTACGGATAACCAGCCCGATTTTTCGTGGCTGATGCCCTATGAAGAAAAATCATTCGTACAATATTTTCTTCCTTACCGCGAGCTGGGGCTTGTCAACAACGCGACAAAGGATATTTTAGCCAGTATAGAACAGGCCGGCGACCTGCTGACGGTACGGGTCTTTGTCACGGCTTCGCAGGACAGCCTTGTGCTCCGCCTGTTCCACGACAACCAGCTGTTGGATCAAACCCGTTTTGGCGCCACGCCGGAAGACATATTCGTTTGGACAGTCCCCGTAGCGACCGGCATCGGGCCGGAGAACGTCAGCTGGCAGATCGTAGACGCCGCGGGAAGAGAACTATTGAGCGATGACCCGGTAAGGCGCCGCAGCGGCCAAATCCCCGAAGCAGCAAAGGCGGCTCTGTCTCCCGAAGAGATAGTCAGCAACGAACAACTCTATCTTACCGGTCTGCATCTCGAGCAATACCGGCATGCGACGTACAGTCCGCTGCCTTATTATGAGGAGGCGCTGAGGCGTGATCCCGGTGATATCCGGAGCAATAACGCGCTTGGGCTGTGGTATCTTCGTAAAGGACAGTTAAAAAAAAGCGAGGCGTTCTTCCGAAAGGCCTTGGCAACGCTGACCGGTCGCAATCCCAATCCATATGACGGGGAGCCTTATTACCATCTTGGGCTGGCCCTTCAGCTGCAAGGGAAGAGGGAAGAGGCTTATGACCAATACTACAAGGCGTGCTGGAACAGCGCCTGGCAGGCCGGCGCATATTTTGCTCTCGCGCAGCTGGATGCGGTAAAAGGCGACTGGCAGCGTGCGCTGCAACATCTCGGGCATGCGCTGGACCGCAACGGACGGAACAGCAGGGCATGGATGCTGAAGGCCGTCGTCCTGAGAAAGATGGGGCAGTCTGCACGGGAGGTCTGTACCCGCGGAATTGAAATGGACGCATTCAATCTTCCGCTGTACTTTGAACAGTCAAAGAGTGGAGAGGAAGCGCTTGACAGGCTTGCTGCCCTGGCAAGAGGATCCGTTCAGAACTATATCACCTATGCCCTGGACTATGCGGCGGCGGGGTTGTATGGCGATGCCATAGAGTTTCTGACCCTCTATACCGGAGACGAACAGCCGATGATAGCCTATTATCTTGCCTGGTGGCACCACCTTTCAGGGAATGAGACCGTCTCGACAGAGTGGCTTTGGAAAGCTGCTGCCATCAGGACCGGCGGCTGCTTCCCGAACCGGTTGGAAGACATCGCCGTCCTCAGATATGCTACGGACGTGAACAGGGAAGACGCGAAGGCGCCCTATTATTTGGGGAATCTCTGGTACGACCGGCGGCAATACGACGAAGCTATTCAGCAGTGGGAGATGTCCGCTGCCAGGGACGCCAATTTTGCAACCGTCGCCCGAAACCTTGGGATCGCCTGGTTCAATAAGAGAGGGGATACAGAGAAAGCTCTCCGGTTCTATACGAAAGCTTTCTCTCTGGACGAAACCGATGCAAGAGTTCTGATGGAGCTGGACCAGCTGCGCCGGCGTCTCAGCGTGGATGTGCAGCAGCGGCTGGAATTTCTCGAGAGGCATTTGCCGCTGGTGGAAGAACGCGACGATCTGTATCTGGAAAGGGCTGCCCTGCATAATTTCCTTGGCCGGCACGATAAAGCATACCAGCTGATCATGGACCGGAAATTCCATCCCTGGGAAGGCGGAGAGGGCAAGGTGTCGGGGCAGTATATTTACAGCCTGATAGAGATTGCCAAACAGGATATTCATGCAGGCCGTTATCAGCAGGCGATTGAACGGCTGGAGTGTGCACGGGTCTATCCGCATAACCTCGGTGAAGGCAAGCTCTTCGGCGCGCGGGAGAATGATATCTTCTATTGGCAGGGTATCGCCTGTGAGAGGCTGGGCGACAGGGGCAGGGCAGCCGCTAATTTTGGAAGAGCGGCGGAAGGAGACGCCACCCCCGCGGCAGCCCTGTTCTACAACGACCAGCAGCCTGACAAGATATTCTATCAGGGGCTGGCCTGGAAAAAGCTGGGTAATCCTGCCATGGCCGAACGTATATTTGACGGTCTCCTCGAATATGGGGTGACGCATCTGGAAGGCGAGGTAAGCATCGACTATTTTGCTGTTTCACTTCCCGATCTGCTGATCTTCGAAGACGATGGGAAAGTCCGCCACCAGGCGCATTGTTATTACATGATGGGATTGTCTCATCTTGGCAGCGGCAGGAAGAGCGAGGCGGCCGGCTGTCTGGAGAAGGTGCTTCAGCTGGATGCGATGCACTTTGGGGCAAAGATCCATCTTGAGTTGACCGGGCACAAAAAGGAACAGAGTTTAACGATTTAAAACAGACCATTGATGAACAAAAGAGTTTTTTTTCTTTGCGCGCTTTTGTTGGGATACAGTATACGATCGTTTGCACAGGAGACCCTGTCACTGGCCGGCGAGTGGAGTGTTCGGCCCGATCCGCAGAAGACGGGTGAGCAGCAGGGCTGGTATAAACAGACCTTTGAAAAGAAGATCCGGCTGCCCGGTACTCTGGACGATGCGGGGATCGGCGACCCGCCGACGCTCACGGATCAGCGCGTGGAGAAAGACGTGATGGTGCATTTGACCAGGAAGCATAGTTTTATCGGCAGTGTCTGGTATGCCCGGGAGGTTCTCATTCCTGAGAGCTGGAAGGGCAGGAATATTCAGCTTTTTCTCGAAAGGGTACTGTGGACCAGCAGGGTCTGGATCGACGGAGCAGAGGCAGGGACCCGGGAAAGCCTTTCTACACCCCACCGGTATGATTTGGGCGTGGGACTGTCTCCGGGCAGGCATCTTCTCGTCATTTGCATAGACAACAGTAAAAAATATGATATTTCCCATCTCGACATGGCGCATGCCTATACGGAGGGAACCCAGATCATCTGGAACGGGATCATCGGCAATATCCAGCTGGTCGCGAGGAACAGGTCTTTTATTCGGTCGGTCCAGGTCTATCCTTCGGAAAAAGAGAAGACCATTGCCGTGACGACCGTCTTCCAAAATGATCTGGGCCGGGATGAAAAAGGCGTATTGCGGCTACAGGTGCTGGACCGGAATAAAAAGGTCGTTGCGCAGAAGGTGGAGCAGGTGACTCTTACCGCCGGTGAGTCGAAGCATGAAAACACTATTGCGGTACCGGCTTGCAGGGACTGGGACGAGTTCAGCCCAAATTTGTACATTGTGAATGCGGTGCTGGAAGCCGGGTCCGTAGATCGCATTGCTGCGGTATGGGGGATGCGTTCTCTCGGCAACGGGAACAGTCTGCTTTGGATCAACGGCCGCCGACTATTCTTACGCGGCACGCTGGAGTGCAATATCTTTCCGTTGACCGGCCATCCGCCCATGGACAGGAAGGGGTGGCTGAAGGTGTTTGCGACGGCGAAAGCGTATGGCCTCAATCACCTGCGGTTTCACTCCTGGTGTCCTCCCGATGCAGCCTTCCAGGTCGCGGATTCGATGGGGTTCTATTTGCAGGTCGAGCTGCCTTTCTGGAACAAGAATTCGGGCAGGGACGATGCGGTCGACCGATTCCTCGAAGAGGAGGCTCTCCGGATCAGCCGGGAATATGGCAATCATCCTTCATTCTGTCTCTGGTCGATGGGCAATGAGCTGGACGGAGATTTCGACTGGCTGACGGGCATGGTCAAACGACTGCGGCAGACGGACCCCCGCCACCTGTACACCTCTACTACTTTTACTTTTCAGGCGGGACATGGGAAATGGCCCGAGCCCGGCGACGATTATTATATAACCCAGTATACGAAAAAGGGATGGATAAGGGGACAGGGCATATTCAATACTATCCCACCCGATTTTAAAAGCGACTATACAAAGGCGGTAGACGGACTACCGGTACCTGTGCTCATCCATGAGATGGGGCAGTATTCCGTCTACCCTGATCTGGGAGAGATCGGCAAGTATACCGGCGTGCTGGACCCGCTGAACTTCAAGGCCGTTCGCAATGATCTTGACCGGAAAGGCCTGCTCGGTCTGGCGCCGGCTTTTACCAGGGCGAGCGGGGTATTTTCTGCCGGTCTTTATAAGGAGGAGATCGAGCGGGCGATGCGGACGCAGGGTATCAGCGGCTTCGAGCTGCTGGACCTGCACGATTTTCCCGGTCAGGGGACGGCGTTGATCGGCATCCTTGACGCCTTCTGGGACAGCAAGGGGCTTGTGACGCCGGAAGAGCACCGGATGTATTGCTCCGCCGTCGTGCCGCTGCTGCGGTTTGAACAGGCATCCTATACCAGCGACCAGCGTTTTGTCGCTTATGCCGAGGTCTCGAATTTCGGCGCAGGTGCGCTGAAGGGCTGCGTGCCCCAGTGGACGGTGAGGGATGGGGAGGGCTCCGTCCTTGCTTCGGGAAGCCTTACGTCGCGGGACGTGCCGGTCGGCAGCGGGCAGCGGCTGGGTGAGGTCGCGTTCGACCTGAAGGGTGTTTCGCGGGCTGAGATGCTGACCATCGAACTGAGCTTGTGGGGAACGCCATATAAAAATAAATGGAAGTTATGGGTCTATCCTCAGCGGGTAAGCGTTGGGGAGATATCCGATGTAGTCGTCGACACGGTATTGGATCAGGCACTGGTCCATTTGGCGGAGGGAAAGAAGGTGCTGCTGAATCCCGATACCGCCAGTATCAATGGGGTCGACGGAAGGTTTGCGCCCGTGTTCTGGAGTCCTGTCCATTTCCCCAATCAGCCGGGTACGATGGGGATACTCTGTGATCCGGCTCATCCGGCGCTCAGGGATTTTCCTACGGAGTTTCATTCCGACTGGCAGTGGTGGGACCTTATCACCAGGTCGAAGACGATGATCCTGGATTCGTTGCCGCCGATGAACCCGATCGTCCGGGTCATCGATAATTTTTTTAAGAACAGACGGATGGGGGATGTGATAGAGGCGAAGGTAGGTCGTGGCCGGCTGATTCTGGTTTCGGCTGATATTACGCACGGACTTGAACATAGGCCGGCCGCGCGGCAGTTGCGCTATAGTCTGGAACACTATATGAGTAGTAAGGATTTTGCTCCGACGGTTCAACTGACTCCCGTGCAGTTGGGTCGGCTGGTCGGCGCCGGCTCGCTGCACGATCAGATTGGCGCCTGTTTGAAGCGGGCTGCGCAGTCGGTCCGTCTGCTGATGCAGCATACGCGCCCCGACAGTTTTCCCGAAACCTTCAACCCCCGTACGGGCAGGTGGGCGATGGGGAAGTCTTCTTCCTGGATGTCGGGCTTTTATCCGGGGGAACTTCTTCGGATTTTCGAATACACGCACGACAGCGCTCTTTACCGGGAAGTCGTAGAGAAGCTCGGTCAGCTGCAAAAAGAGCAGTTTAACAGGGACACGCACGACCTTGGGTTTATGATGTATTGTCCTTTCGGGGAGGCGAACCGGATAGCGCCTTCTGCCGCCTGGCAGGATATTCTGCTGAACAGTGCGAAGTCTCTGGCGTCGCGTTTTAACCCTGCCGTAGGCTGTACGAGGTCCTGGAACTCGGCTCCGTCGCAGTTCATGGTAATCATCGACAACATGATGAATCTGGAATTGCTTTGCGAAGCCACGCGGCTTTCGGGCGATTCGTCCTTCTATAAAATGGCGGTGACACACGCGAATACGACGATGAAGAACCATTTCCGGCCCGACCACAGCTCGTATCATCTGGTGATCTACGACCCGGCGACAGGCGCCGTACTGAAGAAACAGACGGTGCAGGGCGCGGCTGACGAATCCGCCTGGGCAAGGGGGCAGGCCTGGGGGCTATATGGATATACGATGATGTACAGGGAGACCGGTGACCGGAAGTATCTGCAACAGGCCGAAGATATAGCCGCGTTTATCCTGCCCCGGCTGCCGGAGGACAAGATACCCTACTGGGATTTCAACGCCCCCGGTATACCCAACACCAGCAGGGACGTGTCCGCGGGAGCCATTATGTGTTCGGCGCTGCTCGAACTTTCGGAATATGCGGACGCCGGGAAGGCGCATGAATACAGGGATGTTGCCGGGTCCATGCTGCGGTCATTGCTATCGCCCGCCTATTCCTCCGCTCCCGGAGAGAACGGAGGGTATCTGCTAAAGCACGGCGTCGGCAATTTCCCGAAGAACTCCGATATCGACGTGTCTATCATCTATGCCGATTATTATTTTATAGAGGCCATGCTCCGGTATCAGCATCCGGCGCAGGCGGATACGGTTCTGTCCAGATACCGGCGATCAATAAGCGCTGCCAGCGCGTTGCGGTCGCAGGAGGTCAGCCGGCTGGTCACGACCTGGGATAGCGTCAGGCAATGGCCCGATATTGTTTATGATGATACGGCGCGCGGCTTCTGGCAACTTCTGGGGCATCTCAGCAGGATCAGGACGCTTGCGCTGGAATGGTCGGACCCGGAGTCCGGCCATTTTCATGACAGGGATATATGGCGGGTCATCAACGGAGCGCTGGACAACTGGCTCGAAAAGCGCTACCACAACAGCAACTGGTGGCATAACGAGATCGGCGTTCCGCAGCTGATGAGGGATATTCTGGTGGTATTGCGCGATACGCTGAGCACTGCCCGTCTTAATGGCGCGCTGGAGGTGCTGGGGCAGTACCGGCTGCAGAAGCCGGGCAACGGAGCCAACCTGGTATGGAGCGCAGACCTTGGCCTGCACTACGGCGCACTGATGGGCAATGACAGTCTGATGCGCATTTGTGCCGACCGGCTGATCGACGAGGTCCGCATTACGACGGGAGACGGTATCCAGTCCGACTATAGTTTTCATCAGCATCTGGCCCGCCTGCAGATGTATCAGTACGGGGCCGCATATCTGGAGCAGAACGCACGTCTGGCCTGGCAGCTGAGGGGTACGCCCTGGGCGTATCCGGAAGATAAGATACGGTTGCTTTCGGACTTTGTGCTGCAAGGCTGGCAGTGGATGTGCAGAGGGGTGAATACGGTTCCCGGTACTATCGACCGGTCTGTCAGCCGCATCGGCGCACTTCACTCCGCCGACCTGCGCGGGACGATACCTTATCTGTGTAAGCTGGACCCTTCGAAGACGGCCGCGTTTAGGGCCCTGGCCGCGAGGCAGGAGGGTCGGGGAGAGGTGAGGCATGGCAGTGCCGGAGAGACGAGGCGGGAGGGTGCCGGAGAGGCGTTGCAGGGATTCCGGTATTTTCCCCGGTCCGATTTTTCGGTCTATCAGGACCGTCAGTTCGGCTTCTTTTTAAAAACGATGTCGGACAGGACGCTTCCCACCGAGTCGATCAACAGCGAGAACCTGAAAGGGCGGTGGCTCAACGCCGGAGACGCCTATATGATCGGCAGCGGCAATGAATACTTCAACCTGATGCCTGTCTGGGATTGGGAGCACCTTCCGGGAGTTACGGGCTATCCGTCGGCAGGTAAGCTGGTCCGTCATGCATTTGCGGGCAGCGTTGCTGACGGGAACAGCGGATTGTCGGTTATGGACTACGAACTGGAGGGGGCCTCGCTTGGTGCGCGAAAGTTCTGGGCCTGTCACGACGGTATTGTCGTGTGTCTCATAGGTGATCTGCGGTGTGACGCCGCGGCATATACGACTATCGACCAGTGCCGGTGGGACGGCGATATTGTCGCCGACGGCAAGGTCTTAGGGGAGGGTGCCGATACGCTGAGTTCGGCGCGATGGATACAGCACGCAGGCAAGGCCTGTATCTTTTTGCGTCCGTCGAAGGTCGTCGTAAAGGCAGGGCCGTCTTCCGGGTCGTGGCAGTCGATAAATGCATCTGAGCCATCGACGCCCGTAACTGAACAACTGTTTATGCCTGTTTTGCTGCATTCGCCGGGGCGCGACTCTTCCGGATATGTGCTGACTGGCTGCGCGTCGCCGCGGGAGGCACGATCGATGGCCCGGCGGCCTTCCTGGACTATACTCCGCAACGGCGGCGATTGTCAGGCCGTGCGGTTCAGGGATGGACTTGTCGTTTGCGCTTTTTATGCGGGAGGGTCTCTTTTGCTGGACAAACACAGGACGATCACGGTCGACCAACCCTGTCTTCTTATGGTGGGTAAGGACTCGCTGTATCTGAGCGACCCCTCACAGAAGGGGATGACGGTGACGGTAAGTCTGAATGGTGAAGCGCATTCGGTGCAGTTGCCCGCTGATGGAACGACGGTGATTTCCCGCTATCTTTAGGGGATGAAAGTGTTGAGCTTTTTTGTTCCTGCATTTTTTTGCGTTGCGCAGGCTTTTGCAGCTGCGCCCGGGAAGGTGACCGACTCCGTCATTTGCAGGGCGGATCCCACGCAGTCCTATGCTCTTTATGTTCCTGCAAAAGCCGGGTTATTGCCGGTGATCTATTTTTTCGATCCTCATGGCAGCGGCGCGCTTCCGCTGAACAAATACCGGCAGCTCGCGGAAACCTATGGATTTATTCTCGTCGGCAGTAACAATTCAAAGAACGGCAATGACTGGTCTACTACCGAAAAGATCTGGCAGGCATTGGCCGCGGACACGAAGAGCCGGTTGAAGATCGATGCGGGCCGCATTTATACCTGCGGTTTCTCCGGCGGGGCCAGGGCGGCAGGTTTTGTAGCGATCCAGCACCCGGGAATAAGGGGTGTCATCGCGGGTGGCGCGGGACTGCCTGACGGAGCAGGGGCCGATAATTTTGACTTCAGCTTTACTGCCATCGCCGGCGAAGGAGACATGAATCTGACGGAGCTGGTGGGTATCAGCGGCGAACTGGACAAGACACACACGCGGCACCGCCTGCTCTTGTTTGCGGGGAAACACGAATGGGCGCCGGAGGGCACCATGGATCGGGCTTTTGCCGGTCTGCAGCTGGACGCCATGGCGCAGGGTCGTTTGCCAAAAGAACAGCTGTTTGTCGACCAGTACGTGAAGAAGAGCAAGGCGCGTCTGGCCGCCGACATCAGCGCGGGCGATCTGCTGAAGGCCGAACGGGAGTGCGCGGTGTCTGTCAGCTGTCTGGACGGAGTGGACAAGCAGGCCGACTGGTTCCGTCAGCAAGGGAAGTCTATAGCCGGCAGTCCAAAATTTAGCCAGCAGCAACAGCAGGAGCGGAGCCTTCTCGCAAGGGAGGAGAGTACCAGGGCGGGCTATATGCAGCATTTTCAGCAGGTGGATACGCGCTACTGGGACGGCGTCATTGCCGACCTGAAAACCAAAGCCGCCCCGGGCCGGCCCGATGCGGCCATGTACCAACGGCTGCAGGCCTGGCTGTCACTGGCCTTTTATTCCATGAGCAACCGCTGTATCGGCTCGAACGCCAACGACCAGGGCCGGTATTTTGTCGACCTGTACAAAAAGGTCGACCCTGCCAATAGCGAGGCCTGGTATTTTTCAGCGGTACTCAACGCGCGCGGCGGCCAGCAGCAGGCTGCTTTTGGGGACCTCGAAAAGGCGGCCGCACTGGGTTTTGACGACGACCGGCGGCTGCACCAGCAACCGGAGTTCAGACCAATGGACCTTTCCCGGCTGAGGCTGCGCGGGCAAGCCCGGAATTGAGCACACTGCAGGCGTCAGTTCGACGTTTTTAACGTTCGTCGGGCAAAGACCTTCGTCCGCGCTGCTTCGACCCGCGCAGAACTTCGGCAAGGCTTCGTCCCTCGCCTCACCTCATTCGTTGCCTTCGGGTTCCCCTTGGCAACGGTCGTACCCTTCGCCGAGTGCTCGGATACTTTCGTCGGGCAATACCGAACCTTTGTCGAATAAGTTTCCAGTCCTAACATATCTTTTACATCTTTGTATCAGCAAGAGAAAATAACCGTCCAATTTCCGAAAAAACCTCCAATGTCCTTGAAAATCAAGTAGAACCAAAGTCCAATTCCGAAAGCTAGAAAGTCCATTCCGTCCTTGAAAAACCGAGTCCAGAAATCCTAAAAACCATCCAGGTCCAAGATCCGAAAGACCGTGTGTCCAAAATCCTGAAAAACATTTATCCAACCCCTTGAAAATCAGTCAGTCCTTAAATCCGATCTCCAAATGGAACACTGAATTTGGAAAAGAACCCTAAGTAATGATCGATGGCCCTGACAAAAAGTTTGCCGCTGCGAAAAACGCAGCGGCTTTTTTCTTTTCCGGTATATTGCGGCCAAACCGGACGGAGTCCGAAAAATGAGATATGAAAATTGTAATTCTGGACGGATATACCCTGAATGCCGGAGACCTGTCCTGGGCCTGGCTGGAGGAGTTTGGAGAAGTGGTTAACTATGACAGGACGGCGATAGAGGAGATCCCGCACCGGATAAAGGGTGCAGACGTAGTCCTTACCAATAAGGTGCCTTTGCGCGCCGATGTTCTGCGGCAGTCGCCCTCTCTGAAATATATCGGGGTAACGGCAACGGGCTATAATATAATCGACGTAGATGCGGCAAAGGCCCAGGGAATCGTGGTTGCGAATGCACCAGCCTACGGGACGGCATCGGTCGTACAAACGACTTTCGCCCTGTTGCTCGAGTTGTGCCTGCACGTGCAGCAGCACAGCGATTCTGTATATGCAGGCGGCTGGAGCCGGTGTCCGGATTTTTCTTACTCCGTAGCTCCGCTGGTAGGGCTGTCGGGAAAGACGATGGGTATCATCGGTTATGGAGATATTGGAAGAGGGGTTGGGGAGGTAGCCGCGGCATTTGGAATGCGGCTTATGACGATCCGGCGTCCGTCTAACGCCTCCAGCGCTCCGCGCGCTGGTCTCGAACTGGTGTCGCTGGACGAGTTGCTTGCGGCTTCGGATGTAATAAGCCTTCATTGTCCGCTGACGCCCGATACGAAAGGGATCATCAACAAGGTCACGCTGGAGAAAATGAATCAATCGGCGTTTCTGATCAATACGTCGAGGGGTGCGCTGGTCGTCGAAGAAGACCTGGCAGCCGCGCTCGATGAAGGGATGATCGCCGGCGCGGGTCTCGACGTGCTCTCACAGGAGCCGCCGTCCGACAATAACCCGCTGCTTAGGGCAAAGAACTGTATCATCACTCCGCATATCGCGTGGGCTACGAAGGAGGCCAGATTCCGGTTGATGGAGATGACAAGGATGAATCTTCTGGCGTTCGTAAAGGGAAAGCCTGAGAATGTGGTCAATAGATAGAGAAGCGGTTGGGCAGGATAATTGCATTCGTATGGGTATAAAATGTTCGGTTATGAAAAAAAACAAAAAGCCGATGCATCCCGTCGAAATCACTACCGAAACGCCGACCTCGCGCACCGGCGGCGGACCCACGAAAGAAGGAAAGACCGGTGGTGGTCCTATGAAGGAAGAGAAGACCACGAGAGCGGCCGGAGGCAATAAGCGGCAGAACAGTGGTGACAAGGAGGACAGCATGGGCAGCGGCAAGCGACAGGACGATCTTTAACAAAATTCAAAAGCCCCTCGTAATTCGAGGGGCTTTTTATACATTTGCAGCGCTAATCAAATAAAAATGAAAAATCACCTGACTCTTATCGGCGTGACAGCCCTGTTGTTTACCTATTCATGCAAAAGCGGTCTTGTCACGATGTCCAATGGTTGTTATAATCTCATCAGCCAGGGGCAGACAGAAAACAAATCCGGCAATTACTCCGCTGCACTTGACGATTTCAACAAAGTCCTTCAAAAATGTGAGGCCTACGACGCCAGGGAAAAAGGCTATGCCGGGAAGGCTGCCGCGCTCAATGGTCTGGGGCAGTACGGCGATGCGCTGGACGCGGCCAACAAGGGAATCGCGATCAACAAGTCCAGTCTCGACAATCTTTTTGAAAGAGCCAATGCCGAACTGGGACTTGGCCGGTCTGCGGACGCAAAGGCCGATCTGAATACGATCAATACATTGACCGGTAAAAACCAGAACGTCGCCCAGCGGGCCACCATCTATTCCAAAATGGCGGAGATCGATATGCGGCAGCAGCAGTATGATCAGGCCCTGCAAAATATCCAGCAGGCGATCGCGCTGGACAGGAGCAATCTCCATTTTTACATGCAGAGAGGCGATATCAATCGTGCTGCGGGCAACTACACCACTGCGATCGGCAACTACGACGAGGCTATAGCCAATGGCAAGAATGACCCGGAGGTGTGGAAGGCGAAAACTACCACCGTTGTACGTATGATCCAGAATAAGTACAGGACCGATGATGCGGGTACCCTCGCGAAAAAGATCAACAGTACCGACCGTCAGACGCTGTGCAGTAGCATCAGTTCTGCCAAACAGCATGGTGTTCAGGATATGGGCATCGACCTCGTGCAGGCCTCTATTTGTAAATAGTCATATATTTTTAAAAGCTAACTATGAAGCACAGAATTAGTCAAGCCAGTTTATCGCTGGTCATTATCGCCCTACTGCTGACCAACTGTAAGAGCATGAACAAAACGCAGAAAGGTACCGCCATTGGAGCTGCCGCAGGGGGCGTCGCCGGTGCGCTTATCGGCAAGGGCTCGATATGGGGTACGCTCGCCGGGGCTGCTGTAGGCGGGACCGCGGGCTATCTGATCGGCCACCATATGGACAAACAGGCGCAGGAGATCAAGCAGGCCGTGCCCGACGCCAAAGTAGAAAGGGTAGGGGAAGGGATCGACATGACGTTCAACTCCGGATTGCTGTTCCAGATCAACTCAAGCGTGCTCAGCGAGGCTGCCAAAGTTAACCTTGCAAAGGTCGCCGGCGTCTTTGTAAAATATCCCGAGACCAATATTCTGATCGAAGGTCATACGGATAATACCGGCACGCCCGAATATAATATGGAACTGTCGAAGAAGCGGGCCTACGCCGTCAGCGACTACCTAACGGGCAAGGGCGTTTCTTCCAGCCGGATGGATATCAAATGGTATGGCGAGACGCAGCCGAAGTATCCAAACGACAACGAGTCCAACAGGGCGTTGAACCGCCGTGTCGAACTCGCGATCACTGCAAATGACCAGATGAAACAAAAGGCCCAGCAGGGAAGCCTGAACTAGTTCTTCAACATCTTTTTGATAAAGCGCGTGTCCAGCCGTTTTGCGATCTGCTGGCCTATATCTGTGGTGTGGTCCGCAGGGTCATAGTTGAGAGACAGCACAAAAAAGCGGGGTTTCTCGGGACCTGAGGTCTGTTCTATAAATGTGGCTTTTGGTTGTATCAGCTGGACCGCGCCTTCTTCGCCGTCGGCGAATCCTTCAAATTCGGTGGCTTTGGCCGGTACTACGGCTGGCGCGGCAAGCGTAGCCGGTGACAGCCGGTGTAACATACCGTCTATAAAGCTAACGGTGCTGTCGATGCCGGCCGTCTGGTTGTCGATGTCTTCCTTCAGAATGTCTTCGTCGCTCTTAAACTGTTCCAGATACCTTCTTTTTCTCATTTCCAGTTCGGCTCCTGTGTAGGTGCCGGCAAGGGCGTTGATCGTCTTCTCTTTTTCGGCGTTCTGGTCGGCCTGTGACCGGACCTGGTCTTTTGCCTTGATGCTATTGATCATAGCTTCTTTATTCGTTTTCAGCGAGGCAATGACCTGCCCGAGAAAATCCTTGCGGCTTAATACGGTATAGGGCAGATCGTCGGGACCTGCGGTTATCAGCCAGAGACCGCTGTGGGGAAAACCATCGCCACGGGTATCTTCTGTAGGGTGGAAGACGGGGCGCGAAGCCAGCTCGAAATATGGGCAGTCGTTGCGTACACCCCCGGAAGGGGTAAGAGACGTATACTCTTTGCCATACACAGCAACCTGTCCGGTCAGGGCACTCAGGTCATTGGCGATGATGCTCATCGTTGCCGCGGGACGGGTCATATCGTCCGACGGTGCGCCGGGAACGGGGAAACGGCAGCGGATGCCAAAACGAAGGCTAAGACTGGTTCCGGACTTTTCTGCTTTGAAGTCGCCGCGCCATATGGGGCGGAAGGCTTCGCCGGTCAGACAGGAATCATGCAGATAATTAATGAGACCTGTGTTGATGGTCTTGAAGCCGTTCAGCTGATTTCGGCTGATGCTTCCTGTCAGACGATCGTCTTCTTTCTGCCAGGGGGTAGAGATTAAAAACGGGCTTGCGGTAACAAATAAAAATACAACGGTGAGGCGGGTCATGGTCCTGGGTTTTAAGGATTGGAAATCACTTTGATAAACACAAAGGCGGGACCAAAGAGCCAGGTGATTGATTGTCAGTTGATATTAGCTTTTGTCTTTTGGATGCCGCTCCCTTTTTGGGAAAAACTGTCTATTTAGGATAAAGGAAATCGATAGATTTGTTCCTTGAGCCGCTGGAAGCGGCTTGGCCGAAGGCCAGAAATTAGAGGTTTGCGGGAATAGGGTTATTTTTTTGGAACCCTATTCCCGCACATAATAATACAATCAGCTGACCATGAAAATCCTTGTTACAGGCAGCACCGGCCATTTGGGGGACGCGATGATGCGCACCCTTCGGCAGGAAAGCAATGAAGTCGTCGGCCTGGACGTCCTGCCTTCTTCGTCGACTACGCATATCGGTTCGATCACCGACAGGGCCTTCGTCAGACAGTGTATGAAGGAGGTAAGGACCGTTTTCCATACCGCCACCCTACACAAGCCGCACGTTGCGACGCACGAAGAGGAGCAATTCGTAGATACAAATGTCACGGGGACGCTCATCCTTTTACAGGAGGCGGTAAGCGCGGGGGTGGAAAGCTTTGTCTTCACCAGTACCACCAGCGTTTTTGGGGATGCGCTGATACCGCCCGCCGGTCAGCCCGCGGCCTGGATCACCGAAGCCGTCGTGCCTGAGCCTAAAAATATCTACGGGGTCACAAAAGCGGCGGCCGAAGACCTCTGCCAGCTGTATCACAGGAACCACCGGCTGCCTTGTATCGTGCTTCGCACGTCCCGTTTCTTTCCCGAAGAGGATGATCTTCCGGCGGCTCGGGAGGCTTATAGCGACGCCAATCTGAAAGCCAACGAATACCTGTACCGACGCGTGGATATAGCCGACGCCGTCGACGCGCATCTTTTGGCGGCCCGCCGCGCCCGCGATATCGGCTGGGGAAAATATATCATCAGCGCTACCACGCCGTTCGCCCCCGGCGATATGCCTGTTCTGCGCCATGATGCGCCTTCGCTGATCGGACGGCTGTTTCCCCATGTCAGGGCGTTGTACGACCGCCTGGGCTGGAAGCTGCCCTCAGGACTGGACCGGGTCTACGTCAACGACCGTGCCCGCACCGGACTCGGCTGGCGGCCCAAATATGATTTTGGCTATGTGCTGGGTTGTCTGGAAAAAGGTGAGGATTTTCGAAGTCCGCTGGCCATGGCTGTAGGGGCGAAGGGATATCACAAGGGCCTTATGGTTCCTCCAAAAGCCCAAACTGTCTGAAGTGATGGGTGAAATGTTTGCTGTGCCATATGCGCCACTCGGGGCCGGTCATGGGACCGAAGCCCCCGTGGATGGATGTGGCCCCGGGCGTCAGGAACCAGGCGTCAAAGTCATTTAACTCCTGCATCAGCTGGCGGATGGCCGTGGTTATGTCGGGAAAGCGGAAGCCGACGGGTGGGGGATCGAGGACGATGTTTTTGGGTATCTGTGAATCGGTATAGATACCGATCTGTTTGGATCTTTCCGCGTCTTCGGGAGACCTGTCGCAGGTACCGATCTTCTTACCATTTGTATATTCTACCTGTTCCACCAGGTGCTCGACCATATGCCGGGCGGTCAGGGCGCCCCAGCGGGGCCGGGTGTCCGGCCTGAGGAGAAGCAGCAGGTTGTACACCTGCTGCCTGTCTGAAATGTCTATTGTAAAAGCCATAGCTTATAGCTGACGGATCTTGATATTCCTCCACTCGCTGGAACCGGGGTGCTGCTGCAGCGCGATCCTTCCTTTGGCGACTTTGGCGAAATCGGTGAAGGCCTTGCCCGCGAACTTGCTGTGGGCGACCATATTGTTCCATTCTTCGCTGCCGATCTGGCCGTCATAGGTCTGGATGCCGTTGAGCCAGAAGGTGAGGTGTCCCTTGTTCTGGATCAGGCGGACCTGGTTCCATTCGCCCACCGGGTGCGGTCGGGAGACGGTGGAGTCACCGGACATATCATATAGACAGCCAGCGAGGTGGTTTTGTTTCTTGTTGTCGCTGGCGTCCTTGTTGTCAAGCACCTGCATTTCGGGGCCCGTCAGGTAGGTAGCGTTATATTTAGGGTTTTCCTGGACATCGAAGATGATCCCGCTGTTGCTGCCTTTGGATACCTTCCATTCGAGGTTGAGTTCGAAGTTCTCGTATTCGTCGTTGGTAACGATGTCTCCGCCGCCGCTCTGGGGCTGTGAGGGATCGAACACCAGGGCTGCATCCTTTACCTGCCATTTCGAGCCTACCGTGTCTCTGAGGTAAGTGTGCCAGCCTTTTGTGGTTTTGCCGTCAAAAAGCAATTTCCAGCCCTCCTTCTTTTCTTTCCTTGTAAGCGTATTGGGCTCCTGGGCCATGGTGAACAGACCCGTCAGGCCAACGACGGTAAAAAGCAACGCTTTTTTCATTGATTGAGAATTTTGGGCCCAATTTATAGGAATTTGTACTGCTAAAACTTGCTAAGTAATTCCGTAGAGGTGACGAGAGGGGGAATAGACAGAGAGGAGGGGGCGTAGCCGCGCAGGCAAGGTGCAAAAAAAAACCTCCAAATTTTTTCGGAGGCTTTTCAAAGACAATTGAATTTAGGCTTTCAATGGGTTAGATAATATAAATCCTGGTTTTTCTGGATACTTAGTTGTTCATTGGTATTGGATATAACAAATGTAGTACTTGCAGCCCTTACCGGCAAGAGCAAAAGCCCGTTTTACAGCCAGGAAATATACGACGGGTTTTATCGGGCCGGCTGTGGATTTCCATCTGCCAATATCCGCGTCGGCTTCATTTTAGACTAAAAAGTCTAAAATGGAGTTCGTTTTTCCGACTTTTGTATATCTTTTACCGAGTTTTGTATACGCCGGAGGAAGCGGGCCGGAATAGCTTTGTACCATAAAATCTTTAAACAAATGGCAAAGACAATTTTTATTACTGGCGCTTCGCGGGGTTTTGGAAAACTTTGGGCCGAGGCCTTTTTGAAACGCGGCGACAGGGTGGCTGTAACTGCAAGGAATCTGAAAGACCTGAAAGACCTGACGGACGCATACGGCAAGAACGTTTATCCGATCCAACTGGACGTCAATAACCGCGAGGCCTGTTTTGCTGCGGTCAATAGCGCGAAGGCCTGGCTCGGGTCGGTCGACGTGGTGATCAACAATGCCGGATATGGTCTTTTCGGGACCATCGAAGAGACGACGGAGAAGGAAGCCCGCGACCAGATCGAGACCAATGTATTCGGACTGCTTTGGGTTACGCAGGCGGCCATTCCGTTGATGCGCGAGCAGGGTCATGGCCATATCATTCAGGTGTCGAGCGTTCTGGGGCTGGTTACTTCGCCCGTTATGGGTATCTATGCCGCCAGCAAGTTTGCGGTCGAGGCTATCGGCGAGTCTCTGGCACAGGAAGTAAAGGCATTTGGCATCAGGGTGACCCTGATAGAGCCCAGTCTATTTGGCACGGACTGGAGCGGCGCATCGGCAGTCCATACGAAGGGGATGCCGGTCTATGACGGACTTAAAAAAGCGTTCTACGAGCGCGTCACGCCGGATAGTATCGGCAAACCCGAGGCGACGATACCCGCCATTCTCATGGTTGTGGATGCCATCAATCCTCCTCTGCGTCTTACGATGGGCAAGCCCGCCTATCCCTGGATACAGAACGTTTATCAGGACAGGCTGGCCAACTGGGAAGGATGGAAGGACGTGGCGGCGGCAGCACATGGTTAATAACAACATTCTATATGGATCACTATAAAACGCTTCATCAACTGCACGCGGGATATGGTTTTACTCCGCCCGAACATCCGCTGATCTCGCTGATCTGGTGTGGGGGCTGTAATGTCAGGAACTTCACGTATACCAGCGACTATTATATGATCGGGTTCAAGAAGATGAAAGCCGGGGTCATGCTCTACGGTCAGACGAAATATGACCATCACAACGGTGGCTCGATGTTCTTTGTAAAGCCCGACCAGATAATTGGCATACGCGATCTGGAACTCGAAGAGTTCGGGTTTATGATCCATTTTCACGAAGACCTTCTACTGGGCCATTCGTTGCACGCAGAAATAAAGAAGTACAGTTTTTTTGACTATGAGGTCAATGAGGCGCTGCATCTCTCGGCGCGGGAAGAAGGGGTCATTGTGGATATCTTCCGGAAGATGGAAACGGAATATTACAACAACCAGGACGAATTCAGCCGGGAGATACTGATCGCCCATCTGGACGCGATCCTGAAATATTCCCTGCGATTTTACAGGAGACAGTTCATCGACCGGAGGGACCTGTCAGGAAAGACCGTATCCCGGTTTACCGGGCTGCTGCGGGCCTATTTCGACGAGGGGCTTATGAAAGAGAAGGGGCTGCCTTCCGTCGGTTATCTGGCCGGTGAACTGCATCTCTCGCCCCGATATCTGAGCGATCTGCTCAAGCAGGAAACGGGAAAGACCGCGCTCGAGCTGGTACACGTACATCTGATATCGGAGGCGAAGAGCCTGCTGGCCAATCAGGAATATTCGATTGCGGAAGTGGCGTATTTGCTGGGATTTGAGAACCCGCCATATTTCTCCCGGCTATTCAGGAAGGAGACGGGACGCAGTCCTTTGGAATTCAGGAAACTCGCCTACATCAGATAGCTCTCCAGCTCGCGGCGGAGAATGTTCAGAGTGGTGACCATGGGCTTGTTGCTTTCGAGCGCCCGGCAGGCCACCAGTGCGCCTTCTATGAGCAGGAACAATTTGAGCGCGAACTCTTCCGGGTCGATCTTGCTGCTGAATTCTTTTTGGCTGATCCCGAGTCTGACAACGGAAGTCAGGTCCCTGATAGCCCCTTTCATGGTGGCTTTCACCTGCTGTTTGATAGCCGGGTTGGTATCATCGGTGTCGACGGCGAGATTGAAGATCGGGCAGCCGCCGGCGATAGGTGTCTTTAACGGATTTCTGTACATGCTCATAAAGGCCAGAAGTTTGCCCTTTGCTGTTGTCTCCTTGTCCATGCTGTTTCTCGCCAGGCTGACGATCTTTGAAAGCAGGTGTTTGGCCATGGCGTGCGAAAGTTCTTCCCGGTCGGTAAAATGGCCGTAGAGGCAGCCTTTGCTTACTTTGGCAATCTCCAGGACATCGTCGATGGAAGCGCCGAGCAGCCCCTTTTCGTTGAAGACGGGGGCTGCTTTTTCTATTATCATTTGTTTCGTCTTTTCCGCTTTACGCGACATCACCTAAAATTAATGAATTAGTTGAAAGTAAGAGCAATAAAGCCAGGTGAGCTCCCGTTAATCACACCGACCAATCTCCATTTAACCGTCCCGACATCATGTTTGACGCCAGCGCGTCGGGTGTTCCTTAGATCAGCCTGTGGTTTTTTAAGTAATATCAATTGACCTTCATGATAAAATGGTACGAATGCTTGCTGCTTTCGGCGTTGGCTACGCTGTCCTATACGGCGTCCGCACAGCCCAGGCAGCTCAAATTCATTCGTATCGGATCGGAGGCCGGTCTTTCGCAGAGCAATGTGATCACCGTTCTGCAGGACCGCCGGGGTTTTATGTGGTTTGGTACCTGGGATGGGCTAAACCGCTATGACGGCTATAAGATGAGCGTCTACCGGAACGACCCCAACGACAGCAGTTCGCTCTCCGACAATCATATCCTTCAATTACTGGAAGATTCCGACGGGAATATCTGGGTGGCTACCGCCGACGGTGGCCTGAACCGATTCGACAGGAATAGAGACAGGTTTGTCCATTACAGGACCGACAGCCGCGACCCCGGCAGCATTTCGGATAACTCGATCACCAGTCTGTGCCAGGGCGCCGGCGGGTATCTGTGGGTAGGGACGCGGTTTGGTGGCTTGAACAGAATGGACTTACATACGGGTAAGTTCACCCGATACGAGTGCCGGCCGGGGCACGACGGCAGCCTTAGCGATAGCACCGTAACCACCATCATGGAAGACAGCCGCCGGAGGCTCTGGGTCGGCACCGAACACGGTGGTCTCAACCTGCTCGACCCCGGGACCGGTCATTTTACACACTGGAAGCATAACGGGAAGGATGGCGCGTCTTTGAGTTATGACCATGTCAACTGCCTGTACGAAGATCATTGGCACCGGCTGTGGATCGGAACACGAGGCGGCGGGCTGGACCTTATGGATTCGGCCGGACGTTGCCGTCATTTCCGGAATGAGCCCGGCAACCCGAACAGCCTGCCCAGGAATATGATACTGTCCATGGCGGGAGGAGAGGGCGACGAGCTCTGGATCGGTACCGAGAACGGCGGGCTGAGTATTTTAAACATCGGGGAAGGCCGTTTCGTCAACTATACACACGACGACCTCGACAATACCAGTCTCAGCAGCAATTCCGTCTATTCTATTTACAAAGATCCGCAGGCCAATATGTGGGTGGGTACCTATAGCGGCGGAGTCGATCTTTATAACAAAAAAGCCAACCAGTTCACCGCCTTCCGGCACAGCAGCTCTGCGAACAGCCCGGCCGACAATAATATTCTGGGCTTCCTGGAAGACCGTCGTGGAAATATCTGGATAGGGACAGACGGCGGAGGCGTCGATCTGTTCGACCCGCGGAAGCAGGCATTTAGTCATTTTACGCATCAGCCCGGTAATCCGAACAGCATTTGCAGCAACTTCATTCCCGCCATGACGCTGGACCGCAGCGACAATATCTGGATGGGCAGCGTAGGCGACGGCATTACGGTCTATGACCCGGTACGAAAGACCTGCAGGCAGATGAAAAAGGGCAGCGAGGGGCTGAGCGCAAACAATATTGCGGTAATGCTGTGCGACAAAGACGATGATATCTGGATCGGCAGCTGGGACGGGGGACTCGACCTGTATCAGCGGTCTTCCGGAAAGTTCCTGACACCAGAGCAATTCAGCGCCGGCGTGAGCTGGCCTTCACTGGTGGTCTGCATGCTGCAGGACAGCAAAGGTTTTCTGTGGTTCGGGACTTACGACAAGGGGGTCTACCGGTATGATAAAAAGGCAAAGGTCCTTATTCATTTTGCACATGACGTTACATCCGGCAGCCTGAGCAATAATACGATCCACTGTCTGTTCGAGGACCGGAAGGGCGATGTCTGGGTCGGCACCAAATCAGGGCTGAACCGCTTCGATCCGGAGACAAACCGCTTTACCGTCTACTCCGGCCGTGACGGCCTTTCCGACGACCATATAATGGGTATCCTTGAAGATGACAGGGGCTATCTGTGGGTAAGCACCAACAATGGTCTGTGCAAGTTGCATCCCCAATCGGGCGAGCTGGCCAATTTTACAGTGACGGATGGTCTGCAGTCCAACGAATTCAAGTCGCACTCCTGTCTGAAGAGCACGGCCGGTGTTCTGTATTTCGGCGGCGTCAACGGCTACAATGCTTTTTCTCCCGACAGCATACGCACCGATGATTTTCAGCCTAACCTGATCTTTACCAATTTTCTCATTTTTAACAGGACCGTGCCGATCTCCACGACGGAACGCGTCACTCCGCTGAAGACGGCGATCACGGAAGCAAAGGAGATCACCCTTTCGTATGATCAGTCTGTGATCTCGTTCGAATTCGCCGCACTGAACTATGCCTGGCAGCAGAAACAACAATATTCCTACAGACTGGTCGGCTTCGACAAGTCCTGGAATAATATCGGCACCAGCCGTCAGGCCACCTATACCAATCTTAGTCCGGGTAACTATGTGCTCATGATCCGCAGCAAAGCCAACTCGGGAAAATGGTCCACCCGTACGACCCAGCTGAAGCTGACCATCCTCCCTCCCTACTGGATGACCTGGTGGTTCAGGATCCTTGCTGCGGTGGTCGTGGTGGGAACGATAGTGCTGCTCGTGCGCCTGCGCATCCGGACGATCAAACGGCAAAAGATATTGCTGGAGCAGCAGGTAAGAGATCGGACGCTTTTGCTGGAAAGGGCAAAGGCGGACGCGGAGAAGGCCAACCAGGCAAAAAGCATATTTCTCGCGACGATGAGCCACGAGATACGAACACCGATGAATGGAGTGATCGGGATGGCCGATCTTCTGGCCGGTACTCCGCTGAACGAAGACCAGCAGGCCTATGTCGGGATCATCCGCACCAGCGGGGAGAGCCTTCTCAACGTCATCAATGATATTTTGGATTTCTCCAAGATCGAATCCGGCAATCTCCACCTGGAGATGCGTGAGCTTGACCTGCGTACCTGTATCGAAGAGGTCCTCGATATATTTGCCGGGAAGGCGGCCAAAGAAGGAGTCGACCTCCTTTATCAGATCGATGCCGGCGTGCCTGCCCAGATCGTAGGGGACAGATTGAGGCTAAGACAGGTGCTGCTGAATCTGGTGGGCAATGCCGTCAAGTTCACCCATCATGGGGAGATCTTCGTATTGATAGAGAATGAAAGGATTTTGTCCGATGGCCGTCATGTGCTGCGATTCACGGTGAAGGATACGGGCATCGGGATCATGCCCGAACAGGTGGACAAACTGTTCAGGGCCTTCTCGCAGGTGGACGCTTCTACCACGAGGAAATACGGCGGCTCCGGTCTTGGGCTGGCCATCTGTAAGAAGCTGGTGGAAGCGATGGGCGGGGATATTGCCGTGTCGAGTCAGCTGGGACAGGGGAGCAGTTTTTCTTTTACCATGGCGGTGGAGGCAGGTGTGCATCCCGGTGTTAAACATCAGGAAGACGCGGTCGGTCAGCAGGTGCTGGTCGTCGACGACAGTCAAACCAACCGGTCAATTCTCAGGAACCTCCTTGAGCAGTGGGGATTTAGGGCATTGGTTGCCGCCTCCGGGGAAGAGGCGCTTCGTCTGCTGGGCGAAAACCCTGGCGTCACCCTTGTTGTTACAGATATGCAGATGCCCGGAATGGATGGCGTTCAGCTGGCGCGGGCTGTCAGTAACCGGTATCCGGGACTTCCGATGATCCTGCTGAGCCCGATCGGCGACGACCACTACAAACGATATCCGGGATTATTTGCGGCCTCGCTGACGAGGCCCGTCAAACAGCAACTGCTAAATGCGCGCGTCTTTGATGCCCTGCGGTCGCCGCAGCGACCCGCCGTCAACAGGACGGGCGAACCCGGCGCGGAAACAGAGAAGCCCGCATTTGCCGTTTCGTATCCCTGGAAGATCCTGCTGGCGGAAGACGATCCCATCAATCAGCTGGTGGCAACGGCCGTCCTGCAGCGACTGGGCTATCAGGCGGAACTTGTTACCAATGGTCAGGAGGCGGCGGAGACGTGGAAGAAAAATGGCTATGACCTCATCCTCATGGATGTCCAGATGCCCGGGACGGACGGGATGGAGGCGACAAAAATCATCCGCCGGTCCGGGGGCAGCCAGCCGGTGATCATTGCGCTGACGGCGAATGCCCTCCATGGAGACCGGGAAGAATGTCTGCAGGCAGGCATGGATGACTATATCTGCAAGCCGTTCGAGCTGCACGAGCTGCTGGCGCTGTTGCAGAAATGGTCTGTCAGAAAACATCAAACCTCTCACTCATAGGGTGGGGGTATTACTGATAGGGTGGGGGCGGCGCCGTTATCTGCGCGATGCCCAGCAATTTTCGCAGACGCTCTGCGGAATCGAGGTGCTTGTGCAGCATGGGCAGGCTGCTGTTGGCGAAAGCCGAAATTTCCGGAAGTCCTTTCTTTGCCTGTTTTTCAAATTCGCCGATATCGTCCCTGTGGTCGCTGACCATTCTGGAGATATAGGCCTTGTCAAAATCCTTTGGCGATTTCTTTTGCAGGTCGTCGATCATCTTTTGCTG
>Ga0068853_100000622_pt1 | contig 24335 bp, 18 predicted proteins | sample KBSCornC32_FD_65655 | JGI IMG/M metagenome (GOLD analysis project Ga0068853, IMG submission 65655) | Corn rhizosphere microbial communities from Kellogg Biological Station, Michigan, USA - KBS Corn C3-2 | ecosystem: Host-associated > Plants > Roots > Rhizosphere > Soil ... | reverse complement strand
GAGATGGGCGAGGGCACCAACGACAAGGGCGAGGCCCAGACCATCATCCGCTGCGCCTTCGCCGACTTCGGCAAGCTGCAGGCCGCCGTCGACAAGCTGGGGATCGCGGTGCAGTCGGCCGAGTCCGAGTACGTCGCCCAGAACATGCTCTCCTTGCCCGAGGCTCAGGCCACCGAGGTGCTCGAGCTGGTGGACGCGCTGGAGCAAGACGAGGACGTTCAGCGGGTGTTCCACAATCTCGGGGCGTAGGGGCGGCGGGCATCGGAGGGACCGCTCGTCCCCAGCGGGATCCGGATAACATGGGCGGCGAGTCATGGCTCCGCGGTCATCCCCTCGCGCGACGGCAACCGCCGACGACATCCGAGAGGCCACGCGCAGCTACGACCGGTGGCTGGCCCGTCACGTCCCGGTCGTGGCCGCGGACGTCGAGCGCAAGCATGCGCGCATGCTCGAGGGCGGGTTCCCGTTTCTGCGGGCGACGTTCTATCGGTGGTGCCAGCACTGGCGCGCTCTGGCGGTGACCGAACGGGGCGCCGCGCGCGTCGCCGCCATCGGCGATCTGCACCTGGAGAACTTCGGCACGTGGCGCGACCTCGAGGGCCGCCTCGTGTGGGGCGTCAACGACTTCGACGAGACCACGCGCGCGCCCTGGCCGCTCGACCTGGTTCGCCTCGCGACCAGCGCTCACCTGGCGATCGCCGACCAGGAGGTCCGGCTGCGGCGGCGCGACGCCAGCGCCGCCATCATCTCGGGGTACCGCGCGGGGATCGCGACCGGGGCCTTGCCGTTCGTGCTGGAAGAGCGCAACGCCTGGCTACGGCGCGCGGCGAACAGCGAGCTGCGGGCGCCGCCGGTCTTCTGGGCGAAGATGGACGCGCTGCCCCTCGCCCGCAGCCCGCCGCGCGAGGCCGTCGCCGCGCTGCTCGAGGCTCTTCCGGGCGCCGACACGCGACCCCGCATCTGCCGGCGCGTCGCAGGTCTGGGCAGCCTGGGGCGCGCCCGGTTCGTCGCGATCGCCGACTGGCAGGGGGGCCGCGTCGCGCGCGAGGCGAAGGCGCTGCCCCCCTCGGCCTGGTCGTGGGCCACGGGACGCCCGGAAGGCAGGGACGCCGGCGCGAAGGGCGGGCCCGACCGGGCCCCTCGCAGCTCCGATCCGACGGTCCGGCAGGTCGGGCGGTGGATGGTGCGCCGCCTCGCGCCTCACTGCGCGCGCATCGAGCTGTCCGATCTGCTGCGCGAGCGCGACGAAGAGCGGCTCCTCTTCGCGATGGGCTTCGAGACCGCCAATGTCCACCAGAGGACCGCCGGCGCCAAGGCGCGCATCGCGGCCGACCTGCGCGCGGGGCGGCGCGACGCGCGCTGGCTCAACGAGCTCGCGAAGCTCTTCGCCGACGCCATCGAGCAGGACTTTCGTCGCTGGCGCACCGGCTGAGGCGGGCGGGCGGGGCCCTCTGTGACGATCTTGTGACGATGTGTGATCGCCGCTCGAACCGGGCGGTCGAGCGGACGCGCGCGCGATACATTCCGCGCCCATGATTGAGCACACCAGCCGCGAATTCGATCACGAGCTCAAGGTCCTTCGCTCTCGCCTCTCCGCGATGGCCGAGCGGGCGGCGACCCAGATCGCCCTCGCGATGAAGGCCCTGACCGACCAGAACGACGATCTCGCGCGCCAGGTGATCTCGGGCGACGCCGCCATCGACGCCGACGAGAGCGACATCGACCGGCTGGCCATGACCATCCTGGCCACCCGGCATCCGGTGGCCTCCGATCTGCGGTTCGTCACGATGTCGCTGAAGTTCGTGATCGACGTCGAGCGAATCGCCGACCTGGCGGCCGGGATCGCCAAGCGCGCGCTGGAGCTGAACCGGTTGCCGGCGCTGGAGCCCCGCGGGGACTTGCCGGCGCTGGCGGCGATGGTCCAGCGCAACCTGCACGGCGCCATCGACAGCTTCGTGCGCGGCGACGCCGAGCAGGCCGCCATCGTGATCCGCGCCGACGTCGAGATCGACCGGCTGAACGCGACGCTGTTCGCGCAGCTGATGGCGCACGTGGCGGCCGATCCGGCCACCGTGACCCGCGTTCTTCCCCTCAGCTCGGTGTGCCGTTATCTCGAGCGGATCGGCGACCACGTCAAGAACCTGGCCGAGGAGGTCATCTTCATGGTCGAGGCCACCGACGTCCGGCATCGCGTCGTCACGTGACTGAAGACGGTTCGTTTCCGATCTGTCACACGGTGAACCCAGATCTCACCGAGTTCGTCACTTTGGTCGCCTAAGGTGGGTCGCGTTCGCTTGGTGGAATTCCTGACCGCCGACTCATGACCCGCACCTCGAAGGAGAAACGGATAATGTTCAAGACCTCGATCCTCACCTGGGCGCTCGCAATCGTCGGGATCGCCGGCCCCCGCCTGGCGTTGGCCGCCGGAACGACCCTGAACGGCAGCGGCTCGACCCTGTCGAAGCCCTATCAGGAGGCCGCCATCGAGGAGTTCAAGAAGGCCAACAAGGGCCTGACCATCAACTACGGCGGCGGCGGCAGCGGCAAGGGTCGCCAGGACCTGGCCGACATGGTGGTGGACTTCGCTGGCTCCGACTCGCCCTTCAAGGAGGCCGACCTGGCCAAGATCAAGGGCGGCGAGGTGCTGTACTTCCCGATCCTCCTCGGGCCCATCACCGTCAGCTTCAACGTGACCGGAGTGGACAAGCTCCAGCTCTCGCCCGAGACCATCGCGAAGATCTTCCAGCGCGACATCAAGAAGTGGAACGACAAGGCCATCGCCGCCGAGAACGCGGGGGTCAAGCTGCCCGACGAGGACATCGTGGTCGCTCACCGCGCCGACGGCTCGGGCACGACGCAGAACTTCACCGAGTACCTGAACACCGCCAGCAAGGGCGCCTGGAAGCTGAAGAGCGGCTCGACGGTCGAGTGGCCCGCCGACACGCAGGCCGGGCAGGGCAACGGTGGCGTCGCCCAGATCGTGAAGTCGACCAAGGGCGCCATCGGCTACGTGGACCTCTCTGACGCCAAGGCCTCGGGCCTGAAGTACGCCAGCGTGAAGAACCTGGCCGGCAAGTTCGTCGAGCCGACCACCGCGGCGGCCTCGGCCGCCGGCGACGGGATCGAGGTGAAGCCGAGCTTGCTCTTCAGCGCCCTGAACGCGAAGGGCGACAAGTCCTATCCCATCACCTGCCAGACCTGGGTCATCGTCTACGCCAAGCAGACCGACAAGGCCAAGAGCGAGGCGTTGAAGGCCTATCTCAAGTATCTGGTGAAGGACGGCCAGAAGCTGCTCGCCGACATCGACTACGCCGCCTTGCCGAAGAGCCTGCAGGAGAAGGCGCTCAAGCAAATCGAGAAGGTCCAGGTCCCGTAGCAATGGAGCTCGATCTCCGCGGCAGCAAGGCCTACGCCGATCGGGCGTTCCGCTGGTCGGCGGCGGCCGCGGCCGGGCTCGTCCTCGTCGTCCTGGGGCTGATCGCCATCACGATCACGGGGCGCTCGACGCCCGTGTTCCGGCAGATGGGCCTTCAGTTCTTCACGACGACGCGGTGGTCGCCGGCCGACGCCCTCTTCGGGGCCTTGCCGTTCGTGTGGGGGACCGCGTTCACCGCGCTCATCGCGCTCGCCATCGCGGTGCCGATCAGCCTGGGCATGGCGCTGTTCATGACCCAGGTGGCTCCGCCCGGGATCAAGCGCCCGATGGTCTATCTGATGGACCTCCTGGCGGGGGTTCCGTCGGTGGTGTTCGGGCTGTGGGGCGTGCTGGTGCTGTCGCAGCTCGTCGGGCTGGGGCGTTCGTTCATGACGGCCGGGATCATCCTGGCCGTCATGATCATCCCGATCATCACGTCGCTGTCCCGCGAGGTGATCGAGACGACGCCGCCCGGCGACAAGGAGGGCGCCCTGGCGCTCGGTTGCACGCGCTGGGAGATGATCCGGGCCGCCGTGATCCCGCACAGCGCGGGCGGCCTGGTCGGCGCCATCATGCTGGGCCTGGGACGCGCCATGGGCGAGACCATCGCCGCCGCGCTGGTCATCGGATCGGCGCTGGGCCAGATCACCATCCGCCCGTTCGCGCCCGGAAACTCGATGCCGGCGGTGATCGCCAACGAGTGGGGTGAGGCCGACGCCCTGCACAAGTCCGCGCTCATCGCCCTGGCGGTCACGCTGTTCATCATCACCGTCGTCGTCAACCTGATCGCCAGCACCATCGTGCAGCGCTCGATGAAGAAGGCGCAGGGCCTTTGATGCAGCTCGCGCAGCAAGAGCAGGCGGCGGCGCCGCCCGACCTGAGGGCCAAGCAGAGCTGGCGCTCGGTGAAGAGCCTGATCATGACGGGCCTGATGATCGCCTCCGTGGCGGCCGTCGCGCTGCCGCTGGTGGCCGTGGTCTCGGCCGTCCTTCGCCGGGGCCTGGCCGTTGTGGCGCACGACTTCCCCGACTTCTTCATCAAAGAGATCCCCAACATCGCGCGCCGGCCGGGCGGTGGCATGGGGCCGGCCATCCTGGGGACGTTGATGGTGACCGGCGCCGCCACGTTGATCGCGGTGCCCCTCGGCGTGCTCGGCGCCGTTTACCTGCACGAGTACGGGATCAAGAACCACTTCTCGCGGCTGGTGCGCTTCATGTCGACGGTCATGAGCGGCGTGCCCTCGATCGTGATGGGCCTGTTCATCTACATCGTCTGGACGTTGCACTTCGGCTACTCGGCGTTCGGGGGCTCGCTGGCGCTGGCGTGTCTGATGCTGCCGGTGGTGATCGGATCGACCGAGCAGATGTTGAAGCTGGTGCCGCACCACCTGCGCGAGGCCTCCTACGCCCTCGGGAGCTCGAAGAGCCGGACCATCCTGACGGTGGTGTTGCCGGCGGCCCTGCCCGGCATCGTCTCGGGCTCGCTGCTGGCGGTGGCCCGCGCGGCCGGCGAGACGGCCCCGCTCTTGTTCGCCGTCGGCGCCGCCAACGAATACAACCCGCACCTGTTCGAGGAGGCGAACACCGCGCTCTCCGTCCAGATCTTCGGCAACGCGACCTCGTCGTTCGTCGCCGCCCAGGATCGGGCGTGGGGCGCCGCCCTCACGCTGGTGCTGGTGACCTTTCTCGTCACGCTCGCCGCGCGCGTCTTCACCGCGCGCATCGCCAGGAAGAGGTAGCCCATGCAACTGGAAGATCGGATGGAGGAATCTCGTGCCCGCCCGCCTCGCGGCCTTCCGCAGGTCAAGCCAATGGAGGCGGGCCCCCCCGTGGTGAGCAGCCGGCCCGAGTCGCAGGTGGTCTTCGACCTCGAGAACGTCGAGGTGTTCTACGGGACGTTCCGGGCGGTGAGCCGGGTGAACATGAAGATCTTCAGGAACGAGATCACCGCGTTCATCGGTCCGTCCGGTTGCGGGAAGACCACGGTGCTGCGCAGCTTCAACCGCATGCACGACGTCACGCCGGGCGCCCGGGTGGCGGGCGGCCTGCGCTACCGCGGCGCCGAGATCTACGGTCCCAACGTGTCGGCGACGGAGGTGCGGCGGCGCATCGGCATGGTCTTCCAGAAGCCGAACCCCTTTCCCAAGAGCATCTACGACAACGTGGCGTTCGGGCCCCGCATGAGCGGTACCAACTCGAAGGCGGACCTCGACGTCATCGTCGAGAAGGCCCTGCGGGGCGCCGCGCTGTGGGACGAGGTCAAGGACCGGTTGAAGGCGTCGGCGCTGGGCATGTCGGGCGGCCAGCAGCAGCGCCTCTGCATCGCGCGCACGATCGCGGTCGGGCCCGAGGTCGTGCTGATGGACGAGCCCTGCAGCGCGCTCGATCCCATCGCGACGGCGCGCATCGAGGAGCTGATGCGCGAGCTGAAGAGCCGCTTCACGATCGTGATCGTCACGCACAACATGCAGCAGGCCGCGCGCTGCAGCGACCGGACCGCGTTCTTCACGACCGAGCTCGACAGCAAGTCCGACCGGCGGACCGGGACGCTGGTGGAGTACGACGTCACCACCAAGATCTTCTCGAACCCCGGCGACGAGCGGACGGAGAACTACATCACCGGCCGCTTCGGGTGAGGGGGGGCCGCCGGCTTGTCGGCGGATCGTTGACGCTATTTCGACGGCTGTGCAGTTTTGACGGCGGTGCACTAGTGTTCCCTACATGGACCCGGGCGAGCGCGTCCCGCCTTCCGAGATCACGCCGGCTTCGGTTTACTTCAACCGCAAGAGCTTCTTGCGCGGCGCCGTCGCCGCGGCCAGCGTCGCGACCACCGCCGCGCTCTACCGGCGGCTGAACGGGCGGTCAGAGGAGGTCGTCGAGGAGCCGAAGCTGGCCGACCTGCAGGGCGCGGGAGGCGCCGGCGCGGTTGGGCGCGCGGCGTCGGACGGCTACCGCGTCGACGAGCCCATGACGTCGCTGGGGGACATCACCCACTACAACAACTTCTACGAGTTCAGCACCGACAAGGACGGCGTCGCGGAGGAGGCCAAGGGCTTCTCGACCAAGGGCTGGCGGGTGGTGGTGGGCGGCCTGGTCGGCAAGCCCCGGACCTTCGATCTGGAGGACCTGCGCCGGATCAGCCCGCCCGAGGAGCGCGTCTACCGCATGCGCTGCGTGGAGGCGTGGTCGATGGTGATCCCCTGGGCCGGCTTCTCTCTCTCGAAGCTGCTCGACCGGGTCGAGCCGCTCGGCGCGGCGAAGTACGTGGCCTTCGAGACCCTGCTCGATCCGACGCGCATGCCGGGGCAGCGGACGGGCGCGCTCGACTGGCCCTATGTCGAGGGGCTGCGGATGGACGAGGCCATGCACCCGCTGGCCATCCTGGCCACCGGCCTCTACGGGCGCGAGCTGCCCCCGCAGGACGGCGCCCCGGTGCGGCTGGTCGTGCCCTGGAAGTACGGCTTCAAGGGCATCAAATCGATCGTGAAGATCACCCTGGTCGAGGGGCAGCCGCCCACCACCTGGAACAGCCAGGCGCCGCACGAGTACGGCTTCTACGCGAACGTGAACCCGCAGGTCGATCACCCGCGCTGGAGCCAGGCCACCGAGCAGCGCATCGGCGAGTCGGCGCGGCGGCCGACCTTGATGTTCAACGGATACGGCCAGCAGGTGGCCCGCCTGTACGCGGGCATGGACCTGCGCGCCAACTTCTGACCATGGCGAGCTCGAACGTGAGCACGGCGGTGGGCGCGGGTCCGGCGGGGCGCCATCACGACCTGCGGTTCGCGAAGCTCCTCGTGGTGGTGAACGCGCTGGTCCCGGGCGCGATCCTGCTGTGGGACGCGGCCCACGGCCAGCTCGGCGCCAACGGCGTCAACTACGCGCTTCGCACGACGGGGATGCTGGCTTTGGTGTTCTTGATGCTGACGCTCGCGGTGACCCCGCTGCGGAAGCTGACGGGGCTGGCGACGTTGATCGCGTACCGCCGGGCGCTGGGCCTGTTCGCGTTCGGTTACGCCTGCACCCACTTCCTGATCTTCTTCATCTTCGATCGGAGCCTGAGCATCGGCAGCACGCTCCACGAGATCCTCAACCGCCGCTATCTCTTCATCGGGACCTCGGCCCTGGTGCTGATGACCCCGCTGGCCCTCACGTCGACGAACGGGATGGTGATGCGGCTGGGGGCCCGGCGCTGGAAGCGGCTGCACCGGTCGATCTACGTCGTGGCGGGCGCCGGGGTGCTTCATTACTACATGCTGGTCAAGTCGGACGTCCGGCAGCCGCTGGCGTTCGCCGCCGTCCTGGTGGCGCTGCTCGGGTTCCGGATCGTTCGCTCCGGCCGGGACCGGCGAGGGCGCGTCGCCTCGCCCGTGGCGCCCCGAACGCTGGCGGCGGGCCGACGTCGCTTCTGGTCGGGGGAGCTGCGGGTGGCCGAGGTCCGGAAGGAGACCCCGGACGTCCGCACCTTTCGCCTCGTCCCGGTGGGGCCCGGCGGACAGGAGCTGCCGTTCGAGCACTTGCCCGGCCAGTACCTGAACCTGGCGCTGGCGATCGACGGCCGGCGCGTGAACCGGTCCTACACGATCGCTTCACCTCCGACCCGGCGGGACGCCTGCGAGATCACCGTCAAGCGGACGGCGGCGGGCTGGGGCTCCGTCCACCTCCACGATCGCATCGAGGTGGGGAGCACCGTGATGGTCTCCGCTCCGGCCGGGCGTTTCGTGTTCACCGGAGCGGAGGCGGATCGGGTGATCTTGATCGGCGGCGGCGTCGGCGTGACGCCGCTCATGTCGATCATCCGCGCGCTCACCGACCGCGGGTGGCCGGGCCAGATTCACCTGGTGCTGGCGTCGAAGACGAAGGCCGATGTCATCTTCGCCGCCGAGCTCGCCGACCTGGCCAGGCGGTTCCCCAACCTGCATGTTTGCCACACGCTGACGCGCTGGCCTTCGTCGCCACCGGAGGCCGGCCAGGCCGCGGGAGGCGCCGCCGCCGCGGTCGATGACTGGCAGGGCGAGCGCGGCCGAATCACGCGCGCCTTGCTCGAGAGGGTCGTCCCGGGCCTGGCGCGCGGGCCCGTCTACCTGTGCGGGCCGGACGAGATGATGACGGCGACGCGCCGGCTGCTCCTCGAGATGGGGCTACCCGAGAGCCAGCTCAAGACGGAGGCGTTCGTGTCGCCTCAGCCGGGCACGGCCGCCGTGGCCGAGACGGGTGCCGAAGGTGACGAGGCCGTCGCCGACCGGCTCGAGGCGACCGCCGCTCCCGATCGGTCGGGTCTCGACGGCGGCACGGGAGCCGCCGCCGGACGTCCGGTCTCGGCGCGGGTTCGCTTCCAGCGCTCGCGGCAGGTCGTCGACGCCGCGCCGTCCGCCACGATCCTGGAGGCCGCCGAGGCATCCGGAATCGACATCCCCTTCGAGTGCCGTTCCGGCATCTGCGGGCAATGCAAGACCAGGCTCCTCGCCGGCCGCGTGATGATGGAGTCGGAGGACGCCCTCAGCCCCGGCGAGAAGGCGCGCGGTCTCATCCTCGCGTGTCAGGCCCACGCCATCGGCGAGGTCGCCGTCGACGCCTGAGGCGGCGGGCGTCGAAAGACGTGCGACTTCGGTCTCCGGGGCCAGTCATGAAGACGGCGGCCCAGACTCTCCGGCGGGCGGGGAGCTTCGTGGCGGTCGAAAGAAGGAGGGTGAGCCCATGAATGGAAGTTGCCGAACCACGGCCCTGTCTCTGTTCTCTGCCGCTTTCGCCCTGGGAGGGTGCGCGGGTGACGTTGGTGGTGACGCCACGGGTGCGCCGGCGGACGACGAGGTGTCGATGAGGTCCTCGGCGATCGACAGCACCTCGTGCGCCGCCGCCAGTGTGCCGAACGACGCCGTCTCCTCGGGGGCCATCAACTTCACGTCGCCCAGGACGTACAGCAACCCGGGGTGCTCGAGCGCGGTGGTGGCACAGATCAACAACATCTCCGCCAATTTCACCCAGCCTGGGACGGTTCGGAGCGCCGGCATCGACGTTCGCTGGGTAGACAACGACCTCACGACGCCCGGCGCTTGCAGGGACACCACGATGACCGCGTACCTTTTCAGGAAGACCGGGTCGACCTGGACCTTCGTCGCCGGCGAGGAGGTGATCGGCGGCGCCAGGTGGATTCAGGGACCCATCCTCTCGTACTGCGCACCGCCGTCGCTCTTCTTCAACGGCTCGCACCTGCTCACGGGCCAGCAGACGTACCGGGTCGCCGCTACAGCGCAGCGTCTCTCGACAGGCGCGACCCGGGCGTTGCGAATCGAGACGGTCTTCGCGGTCAACAACCCAACGTGAAGCGCTTCGCCGGCGGCGTGTGAGGCACTTTGTCATATCGCGCGCGCGTCGATGACCATTCCGCCACACTCGAACGACGGCGAGCGCCTGCGATCGGTGAGGGCACTCCAAGGATTTCATGGACCTAGGCCTCTCAGACGCGCGTCGTGTTCGCGGCACGGTCGCTGCATGCCGAAAGCGCGCGGATCATTTGATCCACACACGCAAAAGGAGACTCTCCATGACGCTGACCCGTATGCTCTTCTTGGCCCTGGCCGTTGTTCTCCCCGCTTCGTGGACCGTTGCCAAGGCCGAGGATGCTCCTCCGGCCGAGGGCGCCAAGAAGGAAGGCAAGAAGAAGGGCAAGAAGAAGGGTGGCGAGGAAGCGCCGAAAGAGGCGAAGTAGTTTCCCGACACCTCCTTTTCGGGAGGTGACGAGAAGACCCGAGCTGGGTGACCGGCTCGGGTTTTTTTTTGCCCGCTGCGGCGCCCGCCCTCACGGAGCGGCGGGCGGTGGCGCGGGCGGCAAAGGCGACGCGGGCGCCGCGGGAGCGGGAGGGGCGACCGCCGGCGCCTCGGACCTCACGTCGAACCGCACGCGATCGATGAGCTGGCCCATCTCGTTGGCCAGGTCGACGCGCCACCGGCCGGGCGCGGGCGCCGGCCTCCAGTTCGCGGTCCGAAAGCCGCTGGCGCGTCCCCCCTCGATGGTCTGGGTGACGGGGGCGCCGACCTCTCGGCCGTCGTGGAACCATCGGTAGGTGATCGTCTGCCGGTAGCGATTGGGGAGTGACACCGCGAACCACGCGTAGACCCGCCGGACCCCGCGCGGGAAGATCTCGTCCCGCCCGACCAGGTTGCGGTTCACGATGCCGGTACCGGCCCCCTTGTCCAGGCTGGCCGCGGGCACGGGCGGCAACAAGGGTGCTGCGATCACCACCAGCACCGCGACGGGCGTGGCGCCGAGCAGGATGCTCGTCAGCGCGCGGCGGCTGAGGATGCTCTCGCCCTCGCCGCCCTTCAGCGCGGCGGTGGCGGCGGCGGTCGCCGCGAGCGCCGCCAGGAAGAGCGACACCCGGGGGGAGGTGAGCGCGAGCACCGCGGTCGCTGGGACCAGCGCCGCGAACAGGACGACGGCCGACCACACCACCCGGCGCACGGGGTGATCGATGATCTGATGGTGATACCAGCCCGAGAAGCAGGTCGTGAGCGCCATGGCGGCCAGGACGAGGGGCGCCCCCATGTTCAGCGACGGGAAATGGGCCGCCCCGAACCAGAGCGGCGTCAGGAAGAAGAGGACGTTCTTGTAGAGGACCACCACGATGAAGGGCGCGCCGGTGGTCCGGGCCAGGCGTTGCCACCCGGCCTCGTGCGCGCCGGGTGAGGGATCGGGCAGCACGCGCGCGACGATGGCGGGCAGGGTCCAGGCCAGCAGCAAGAGCGCCACCGCCTTGGGCGCGAAGTCGATCTCGTGCTTGAAGAGGATACGCGAGACGATCCCGAGCGCCAGAGACAGCCAGGGGGCGTACTTGTCGACGAACCGACGAACGAACGTGACCGGCTTCGCGATGGTGGCGGCGGCCGAGTCGATCGAGAAGAACCCGGGCGCCGAGACGGCAGCGGTGGGCCCCACCACCGAAACGGGCAGCGCCGACGTGTCGATGGCCAGGGCGCCTTCGGAGCCGCCAGCCACCCGAGGAAGGTCCACCAGCGTCGCGTCCGGGGAGACGGGGGCGCGCTCGTCAGCCACGGCCGGTCTCGCCGGGCACGAGGGTGGGGGGCGGCGCGGCAGGTGCTGCGTCGGTCGCGATCGCGGCAGAGCGCTTCGGGCTCCACACGACCTTGAGCCCGACGGCCAGCAGCGCCGCCAGCAGAAGGACGCCGCCTCCCAGCACCAGCGCGTGGCGCCGGGTCGTGGCGCGAATGGACTGGCTGGCCTGGTGGAAGACGGGCGGCGCGACGGTGGCCTCCAGCGCCTCGCGCACGGTCGGCCACTCGCCGGCGGTCCCCTGCGCGCGGGCGCGCAGGCCCGCCACCACCGGTTGCAGCCAGTCGACGTGATGGCTGGTCAGAGCCTGAAATTCCTGTTGCAGCGTGGAGGCCAGCTGCGGGGGCATCGGTGCGCCGGTGGCCTTCTGCCAGAGCGCGGCGACGCGCGCCTCGTCGAGCGCTCCGGTGATCCACGCCGGCGCCGTCTGGACGACGGCCAGGAGCTCGCGCTCGGAGAGGCGCTTGCCCAGCGGAAGGCGCTCGCGCAGCCCGGCCGCCACCCCGCTGGCCGTCACCACCGTCGAGTGCACCGCCTCGCGAATCGTCGTCGAGACGGGGCCGTCGACCAGCGTTCCCACTCCGAAGCCGACGCCCCACACCACGCCGGCGGCCGTCGCGCCGAGCGGCAGCGTCAAACCCCACAGCAAGCAACACACGGTCGAGAGGCGCCGCACCAGGCCCCGCTGCGGGCTGGTGCCCTGCGCGCGGAGGACCCGATCGACGAGGCCATAGGCGAGCCCACCTCCCACCACGGCTCCCGCGAACAGGCCGACCCCGGCCGGCCAGGCGACGGTCGAGACGGCCAGTGTGAGGAGGGACGAGTAGAGGGCGAGCATCTACTTCGCGCCGGTTTTCAGATGAATCGCGTGAGGAACCGGCCGATCAACATGACGCCGCCGATGACCGCCAGGACCACCAGCAGCACCACCACCTTCGGTGTCTTCTTGCGCAGGTTGACGACGTCGTCGGGCGTGGCCGCGGGTGACTCGGCGGGCGCCGCCACGGCCGCAGCGGTCACCGCCGCCGGCTCGATCATCGGGGGAAGATTGAGGGGCTGAAACGCTCCGCTCCGGAACGGCGTCGCGACCCGCGGCGAGCCGGCGGGGGTACCGACGCGCACGCCGGCCGACGACTGGCCGGGCGAGATCGTCGGCGGCGACAGGGGTTGTGGCGTCTTGGCCGGCGGCTCTCTCGTCTCTTCGCCGGGCTTTTGCGCCAAAAGGACGGGCCGCGGTGTGCCCCCGCGCGCGGCGGCGGGGATGGGCGGCGGCGTCGGTATCGGCGCCGGCGGCGTGACGACGACCGGGGGCGCCGAGAGCCTGATGGGCTCCGCCTCAGGCTCGGTGAACACCGCCATTCCGGGCGCCGTGATCCGGTCTTCATCCGGTTGCGCGACGGCCGGCTCCGGCGGGGCGGGCTCCTCGCGCGGCGCCTCGGGCGGACCGTCGGACGCTTGCGCCACGGGCTGGCCGGGCGGCAGAGCGTCGCGGGCCACGGACGGACGCGAGACGATGTCCTCGACCGGGACGGGCGTGGCACGGTCGTCGGTCGCCAGCTTCGCCTCCGGGACGGCGGCGGCCGTGGACGCGGTCGCCGGTGGTGCTTCCGACGGCGGGCCGGCGTGGCCTTCGCCGGAGCCTTCCGCCATCATGGATTGCGCGATCTCGGCGGTCACCACCGAGCGACCGGTCTCGGCCTGGCTCATCTCCGCTTCGACCACGGCCACCGTGGCGGAGACGAGGGGCTCCGCTTTCGCCGCCGGCGGCTCTGCGGGCGGCGGCGGCGGGGCCGCGAGCTCTGGCGGGGGTGGCGGCGCAGCCGATGGTGGCGGCGGGCTTGGGGCCACCTCGGGGACGGCGACGGGGGGCCGCGACGGGACCGGCACGTGGGCCCCACGTCCGCCTCCGAGCCGGCGCGTCGCCAAGGTGGCATCGAAGATCGGCAGCAGCTGCGGCGCCACGCGCCGCCCGAAGAGCGCGCGCCCCTCCGCCAGGTCGCCGCTCATGTCGTCGCCCGCCTCGATCCGTTTCTGCTGATAAAGCTCGATGTCCGACAGGATCACCCGCGCGAGGCGCCGGGCGGCCTCCTCGTTGTCAATCAGCGCCATCGTCTTTTCCTGATCGCCGCGCGGGCCCTACGAGGGGCACCGACCGGGGATGAGAACACGGACATCCTCCGAGGGTAACTCGCGGCGGCTTCGAGGGATAGTTATCGAAGGTCGGCGCCCGACTCAGGGGCGAGCCGGGGCCGCCTTCGGGGCGGCTCCTCGCCCGCCCAGCAGGCCGACGTAGTCAGCCAGGACGCGCACGCTCTCGTCCAGGACGACGTCGCCGCCGCCGCGCGACTCGTCGTCGCGATCGAGCTCGCGGCCCGAACCGCCGGCAGGCTCTGCCGCCCCGCTGGACTTGGCGCTGGACTTGGTTTCGGACTTCGTCTCCGACTTGGCCTCGGATTTGGCAGCCCCGCCATTCTTGCCGCCCGCCCCGGAGCCTTCCGCTGGCATGGGCGGCGGCAACCCGGGCTTGTCGACGTTGGCCAGCGTGAGCTCGAAGGCCACCGGCTTGCTGGTCTCGCGCGCCCGGGCCTCGCGCTCCTCCTTGCGGCGCGTCTTGTTCTCCGCCAGCTCGCGCCGTCGCTCGGCCTCGTTCAGCACGACCGACTTCTCCTTGAGGCTCTTGCCCAGACGTCCGATGTCCTCGAGCAGAAACGCGAACCCCCGATCGGCCTTCACCCGCTTGGTCGAGGCGTCGCGCAGGACGGGCAGGTGAGGGGCGACCCGGTTCAAGCGCTCATACGGGGCGGGGGCCACCGAGTCCCAGGGCAGCGGGTCGTCGAGCGAAGATTCGCTCACGTCGGCGAAGTCGGTCCCCGACGGCAACACGATGTCGGAGGCCACGCCGCGCAGCTGGGTCGACGCCCCGCTCGGGCGATAGAACTTGCTGATCGTGATCTTGAGAGCGCCCGGCTCGTAGGTGTGGGTCAGGCCGGCCTCGTCCATCAGGGGCGCCAGCATCAGGATCGTCTGCACGGTGCCCTTGCCGAACGTCGCGGAGTCGCCCACCACCACGGCGCGCCCATAGTCCTGCAGCGCTCCGGCCAGGATCTCGGTGGCCGAGGCGCTCAGGCGGCTCGTGAGCAGCACCAGCGGGCCGTCGTAAAGGACGCTGCCGTCGTCATCCGTTCCGAGCTCGATCTTTCCCGATTGATCGCGCGTCTGGACCACGGGGCCCTTCCGGATGAAGAGGCCGGTCAAGGTGATGGCCTCCTCCAGCGATCCGCCGCCGTTGCGACGCAGGTCCATCACGATCCCGCGCACGTTCTCGGCCTTCAGCTTCTTGATCAGGCGCGCGACGTCGGCGGTCGCGCTGCGCCGGCTGCCGCCGCCCCCGGGGCCGCCGCCCATCTCGGCGTAGAAGGAGGGCAGGTCGATGACGCCGACCCGCAGGCCCGGCGCGCCGCTCGACGCCGGCAGATCGAGGATCCGGGCCTTGGCCTGCTGATCCTCCAGCTTGATCTCGTCGCGGATCAGGCTGACGGTCCTCGGCGCGGCGCTGGTGGCGCCGCTCGCCGGCAAGATCGTCAGCGTCACCCGGGTCCCCTTGGGCCCGCGAATCAGCTCCACCGCCCGTGACAGCGGCATGTTCAGGATGTCCACCGGATCCTTGCTGGCCTGCGCCACGGCGACGATGCGGTCGCCCGGCTTGAGCTGCCCGCTGCGGGCCGCGGGTCCGCCGGGCAGCAGCTCGCGAATGGTGCAATAGCCGTCCTCTGTCTCCAGGGCCGCTCCGATCCCGAACAGCGAAAGCTTCATCGCGATCGAGAAGCTCTCCATCTGCTCGTGGCCCAGATAGTCCGAGTGCGGGTCGTACACGTGCGCGAGCGCGTCGAGGTAGACCTCCAGCACCTCGTCGTCGTGCAGCCCCTCCATCGTACGGAGTTGCTGCTCGTGCCGCCTCGTCAGCGCGGTGGCGATGGCGGCCGGCTTCTTGTCGGTGAGCTTCTCTTGCAGGTACTCGGCGCGAAGCTGCTGGCGCCACAGCTCGCGCGCGGCCTCGAGGGTGGGGGGGCGCGGGGCGTGGCGCCGATCGAAGGAGTACGAGTCGTGGCCGGTGAAATCGAACGCTCCGCCGGTCTTGAGGAGGCCGGACACATAGGCGACCTGCTGTCGCAGGCGCACCAGGTACCGCGCGAAGACGGCCCGCGCGGCGCTGGTGTCGCCGTTCGCCAGCGTCGCCTTGGCCAGCGTGGCCCGGTGCGCCGCCACCAGCTCGTCCACGTCGCTCTGCAGGAGCACGGAGTGGGTCCCGTCCAGCGCGTCGACATAGCGGTCGAAGAACTTGGCGGCCAGCTCGGCGTCGAGCGGGTGGTGGGCGAACTGGGATCGCCCGAGGATCTTGGTGGCCAGCTTCGTGATGTTGGCGTCGGTGGCGCGGGCCTCGGCCGACCGGCTCGAGACCGCCCCCGCGCCCTGAGCGGCGGTGACGGCCGGGCCGGAGGCGGCCGAAAGGAAGAGGGCCAGCGCGAGGGCGCGCGCACGAAGTCGCTTGAGGGGAATCGGTGAGAAGGATGTCATGAAGGCTCCGTCGCGCGGGGCGCGATCGCTGCCTAGGATAAGGTCCCTCGGCGCCCGCGGCGAGATCGGTGACGCAGACCTTTCTCGGAGGCCTCGCCAGCGGGGGCCCCGAGGAGTCGGGCGATCGTCCCGCGCAGCCAGTGATGGCCCGCGTCCGCGTGCAGGTGTCGCGGCCGGTAGCAGCGTTCCAGGGTCAGGGGCGTGGGTCCTGAAACGGACGGACGGCGACGCGTGGCGGGTCGCCGTGCACCACGCTTCGCCGAGCCGCCGGCCCCCTCGGTCGAGGTGGCGGCGGCGCCCCCGTCAGTTGGACGCCTGGCGATAAACCGTGATCACGTTGTTCCAGCCATTGCACGACTTGTAGCCGCTGGTCTGAAAGGGCGCGTCGGACTGCATGCAAACGTCGCGGCAATAGCCGGCTTTGCCGGTCGAGTAGGGGCCGACGATGTAAGGGTTGACGTAGGGCGCGCCCTGCTGATTCGCGCCGATGCGGCCGGGGACGATGTCGACGTTATAGGAGCTGCCGTTGCAATAGAACGCCGGGACCTTGTTCGGATCGGTCCCATGGGTTCCTGTCGTGAAGATGTTCCCGAAGAACGAGCCTTCCTGGTTCGGATAATCGGGGCTGAGCGACCAGCCAACCGACGGCGTCTTGGCGACGATCCACAGCGGAATGTGCACCCCGGCCGTGTTGACGTGGGCCATCAGGCAGGCCGAGACGATCTCCTGGCAGTCCTTGTCGCAGGGGCCATTTTGCCACTGAGGAGCCAGGCCCAGGGCGCCCTTGAACGAGTAGCTGACGCCGTTCTGGTCCTTCTTCACGAGGGTGGCCGTCGCGGGGAGCGCGCATCGCGCGATGTAGGCCACGGTGTCGCGGCCGGCCGACGTCGTCATGAGGCCATTGGTGGAGCTGAGGCCATTGGTGGAGCTGAGGCCGTTGGTCGAGCTGAGGCCGTTGGTGGAGCTGAGGCCGTTGGTCGAGCTGAGGCCATTGATGGCGGTCAGGCCGTTCGTGGCGGACGCGGGCGCGTCGGTATCGGCGACCTCGCCTTCGGGCGGCACGTCGCAGGCGCCACCGAGGAGAACGAAAGCAGAGGAGAGGGAGAGGAGGCCGAGAACCCGATGCGTCACCGCCGTCATGGCGAGAGGCAATGCAAAGTGTATGCGCGTTAACCAGAAAAGATCGGCGCGTATTCTCGGGCGTTCCTTGCGGCGCCACGAGGTGGTGACGCGGAGACGTGTTGCGGGAGATCCTTCCTGTTGCTCCGGCGGCAACGATGGATCCGAGGGGCACGCCTCGGCGTCACCCGCCGGCGGGGTCGGTGGCCGCCTACTTGATTCCGAGCAGCTCGACGTCGAAGACCAGGTCTCCCGCCGGGGCCCCGTCGCGGGCGGGCTTGTCACCGTACGCCAGGTTGGAGGGGATCCAGAAGCGGGCCTTGTCGCCAACCGCCATGAGCTGCAGCCCCTCGGTCCAGCCCTTGATGACGCCGCTGAGCCCGAAGGTGATCGGCTTTCCGCGCAGGACGGAGCTGTCGAACAGCTTGCCGTCGGGAGTCCAGCCGCTGTAGTGGACCTCGACCGCGCTGTCCGCCGTGGGGTGCTGCTTGCTCTTGCCTCGTCGCAGGATCTTGTAGGCCAGGCCGGACGGCGTCCGCTTGGCGTCCGCGGGCGCCGCCGCGACGTCCTCCGGGACACGGGGCGGCTCGGGCATGCGGATGAAGTCGATCAGCTCGACGTCGATCACCACTGGCCCCGTCGAGGCGCCGGCGCGCCGTGTGCCCTCCGCGGCCGCGAGGTCGGCGGGGATCCAGAGCCGTCGCTTCTCGCCTTTGGTCATCAGGCGGACGCCTTCGCTCCAGCCCGCGATCACCTTGTCCAGCGTCAGCTTCGACGCCTCGCCGCGGGGCACCGAGCTGTCGATGACCCGACCGCCCGGCGTCCACTCGGTGAAGTGGATGATCACCTGATCGAAGGCGCCGGGGTGCTCCCCTCCTGCCCCTCTGAAGAGCACCCGCGAGGCGAGCCCGCTCTCGGTGCGGGCGGCGCTGGCCGGGGGCTCGGCCACGTCGGCCGGCGCGCGGGGGGCGACCGGCGGGGGCGCCGACGGGAGGGGCTCGATGGGGGCGAGGTCCGCGGCCGGTGGGGTCGCCGCGCGGGGCTCTGCACGGACGGAGGTCGGCGCGATCGCCAAGATCACCGCGGCCAGGCCCGCGAGCGGGGAGCAGGTCCAAGTCGCGCGTCTCGACGCGAGGCCTTTCGGCATGGAGCTCTTCGACGGGGCGCCTTTCGGGGGGGGGCCCTTCGGGGGGGTGATCGACGGCATGCCGCCGCATACCACGACCCGCCTCCCCGCTGAAGCCCCGGTCGCCCGCTCGAAACTCGGGGCGTGCGCTCGTGTCGTCGGCGGGCGACCCGAACCGGAGCGTTCCGCGCGCGCCGGCCCGCGTCCTTCGGCCAATCGATCGGCGAGGTCCTGGAGCTGATGGGGCGCAAGCAGATCCGGCGCGCGCCGGTGGTGAGCGAGCAGCGCCGCCTGATCGGCATCATCTCGCTGGGCGACATGCCTGTCGCGCCGAATACGATCGTGAGCTGCAGCAGGCGCTTCACCAGATCTCGTCCGCTTGGTGCGACGCGGGGGCCGTTTGCCCGGGAGGCCGTTTCCGTGAGCCGTGTCGGCCCAGGGGCGCTACTGTCGGATGCCCATGGGTGTTCCCCCGCACCAGCGCGCCTTCTGTCGGACCTGGTGGTGGAGTGCTTGGCTGGTCTTGGCGCTGGGCGCCACCTCGTCGCTGGCGTGCTCGGGTGGCGGTGACCGCCCGGCAGGGGCGTCCGGCTCGGGCGGCTCGAACGGGGACGCGGGCGACGCGGCCGCGGATCAGGCGAGCTCGGGCGGCGCGTCCGGCTCGGGCGGCCGTGCGGACGCCACGGGGGGCGCGGGGGCGGGCACCGGAGGCGCCGCTTCCGGAGGCGCCGCCTCCGGAGGCACCACGGCGACGGGGGGAACGAGCAGCGGCGGAGCGGGGGGCGCGGATGGTCCGGGACGAGGCGGCGGTGGGATGCCGGGCGGTTCCAGCGGTGCTGGCCCAGGCGGTTCCAGCGGTGCTGGCTCAGGCGGTTCCAGCGGCCGGGGAGGGGCGGGCGCCAGCGGAGGCAGGTCCGCTGGTGGCGGAGGGAGCGGCAGCGGCGGCTCCGGCGGGGGCGGCTCGGCGGGCGGCGGCAACCTGCCGCCCGGCGTGGACCTGCTCTTCCCTGCCCCAGGGGCCGAGGGCGTCTGTCCCGATCCGCCGCTTCGCCTCCGCTTCGCCGGCGCGCCCTCGCTGGGCTCCGCCGGCAAGATTCAGGTGTTCAGCTCCGCCGGGACGGCGGTGGCGACCGTCGATCTCGCCCGCGCGACCGTCACCGACACCATCGGAGGCACGACCTTCGTCTTGCTGCGACCGGTCTACGTGGACGGCAACGACGTGGTCGTCTACCTCAAGACCCGGGCGCTCGGCTACGGCCAGACCTACTACGTCACGGTTGATTCGGGCGCCATTCGCCGGCCGGACGGCGGCGCCTTCAGCATCGCGTCGAGCGGCGGGTCCTCGGCCTGGCGGTTCTCGACGGCCAAGGCCGCGCCCGCCGACCTGTCGAGCCTGCGCGTGGCGCTGGACGGGAGCGGTCCGTTCTGCACCGTGCAAGGGGCGACCGACGCGCTGCCCTCCAACAACACCGCGCCGGCGCGCATCACGATCGCCGCCGGCACGTACCACGAGATCATGCACGTCTCGAAGAAGAGCAACATCACGCTGCACGGCGAATCTCGCGACAAGACGATCCTGCTCGGGACGAACAACGACGATCAGCAGGCGGGCAACGATCCGGGCACGGCCAACCGCGCGTTGCTGGGCTTCGACGGGACGAACGGCCTCGTCATCGAGAACCTGACGATTCACAACTTGACTCCCCAGGACGGATCGCAGGCGGAGGCGCTGCGCATGCAGAGCTGCGACAAGTGCATCGTGCGCGACGCCAACATCCTCAGCTTGCAGGACACCCTCTTGTGGAGCGGCCGCGTCTACGCGACCAACTGTCTCATCGCCGGCAACGTCGACTACATCTGGGGGACCGGCGTCGCGTACTTCGACAAGTGCGAGCTTCGCACCGTGGGTCGAACCGGCGTGATCGTGCAGTCTCGCAACGGCACCGGCGCGTACGGATACGTGTTCGTCGACTCGCAGCTCACGGTCGACGCCGCTTCGAAGAACAACATCCTCGCGCGCATCGACGCCAGCGTGTACCCGGGCAGCCACGTCGCGTACATCAACTGCAAGATGACCGGCGTCGCGGCGGCCGGGTGGACCATCACGGGCGGAGCGGCGCCCTCGACCCTGCGGTTCTGGGAGTACCAGAGCACGGACGGCGCCGGCAACCGGCTCGACGTGGGCGGGAGGAGCGGCGGCACCCAGATCAGCGCGAGCCAGGCGGCGATGATGCGCGATCCAGCAACGGTCCTGGGCGGCTGGCAGCCCTGACGCGGCCTGATGGCCGCTCGCGCAGGGGCACCCTGGCAGGCTCCTCTGGTAGGAGATCGAAGCCCAAGCCGACCTGCAACAGTCCACGCTCGTTTCCTTTTCGAAACGACCCTGGCGGTAAGCCGCCAATTTTACGCAATTGGCGGCGTTACCCCTTTCCTACGGACAGGAACGTCTTACGATCCTGCGCACCCCTATCCGGATGCCAAGGATGACGTCAAAAGCGGACTAAATGCAGCCCAACCCCGTAGAAGCGGAGCTGTCCGGCGAGGCTGACATCGCGCTTGGCGACATTCTGGTCGTCGACGACAACAAGGCGAACCTCATCGCCATGGAGGCGGTGCTCGCGTCACTGGGGAGCCCGGTCGTGCGCGCGCAATCGGGCGACGAGGCGCTCCGGATCCTCCTCGAGCGGGACTTCGCGCTCATCCTGCTCGACGTCCAGATGCCGCTCCTCGATGGCTTCGAGACAGCGCGGCTGATCCGCGAGCGGCGCCGATCCGCGCACACGCCGATCATCTTCGTCACGGCCCACGGCCGCGACGAGAACGACGTGCTGGCGGCGTACAAGCTCGGCGCGGTGGACTTCCTCTTCAAGCCCGTGGTCGGCGAGGTCCTTCGCAGCAAGGCCACGGTGTTCGTCGAGCTGCACCGGCGCACGGCGCTGCTGACGCGCCAGGCGGAGCAGCTGCGCGAGCACGAGCGCCGGGAGCACGAGCGCGCGCTGCAGGAGGAGCGGCGGCGCTGGAACGAGGAGGCGCTGCGCCGTCAGATGCTGGAGATGGCGGAGGCCGATCGCCGCAAGGACGAGTACCTGGCGGTCCTGGGGCACGAGCTGCGCAACCCGCTCTCGGCCGTCGTGACCGGGTGCGATCTGCTGCGGCGCAAGTTCGAGGGGATGACCGGGCTCGATCCGTCGATCCTGCTGACGCGCGAGCGCATCGATCGCCAGGCTCAGCACCTGCGCCGGCTGGTGGACGAGCTGCTGGACCTGACCCGGATCAGCTCGGGGAAGATCGAGCTCAAGATGGCCACCACCACCGCTCAGGACGTCATCGAGCAGGCGCTGGTCACGAGCTGCACCGCCATCGAGGAGCGGGGTCACGAGCTGGTGGTCGAGGTGCCGGCCGAGCCGGTCGTTCTGTACGCGGATCCCGTCCGTTTGATCCAGAGCATCGGGAACCTGATCAACAACGCGGCCCGATACACGGAAGAGAAGGGGACGATCTGGATCAAGTGCCAGGTCGAGCCGGCCGGCGACAGCGTTCGCATCGACGTACGGGACAACGGCCGGGGGATCGCGCCCGAGATCTTGCCGCGCGTCTTCGACATCTTCGTGCAGGAGGCCGGGCGCGAGAACGAAGGGGGGCTCGGGCTGGGCCTCACCATCGTGAAGCGCCTGATCGAGCTGCACGGCGGCACCGTCACCGCCGCCAGCGCCGGCCCGGGATGTGGCAGCACCTTCACGATCACGCTGCGGATCGATCACCGAGCGGCGGCCGCCGTCCTCGGCGCCAAGAGCGCGGGCGGGGCGGCGACCGCTGGCGGAGCGGCAGGCGTCGCGCCCGCAGTCCAATCGGGCAGCGAGCTGTCGGCCGCCCCAACTCGTCCTCTGTCGGTGGTCCTGGTCGAGGACAACGAGGACATCGTCGAGTCCATGTCCGAGTTCCTCGCCGACCTCGGCCACACGGTTCACACCGCGAACGACGGTCGCCGCGGGCTGGAGATGATCCTCACCGAGAAGCCGGACGTCGCCATCGTCGACGTCGGGCTGCCCATCCTGGACGGGTATCAGGTCGCGTCCGAGGTGCGGCAGCACATGGGGGCGGCCGCTCCCCGGATGGTGGCGATGACCGGCTATGGTCAGGAAGCCGATCGCCGGCGCGCGCGCGACGCGGGCTTCGATCGCCACCTGGTGAAGCCCGCCGAGATGAGCGAGATCATCGCCGTCTTGAAGCCGAAAGACGGCGCCGAGCTCACCCCCTTGCCGCCGGCGCCGGCCGGACGCCCGAACCCCTGATCCCGCAGATCCCGCCAAGACTCACCCGCGCCGAGGACCCACTCTGCATGGAAAAGATCGTCGAGAAGACAGCCGAGAAGCGCAAACCCGCCGGCCGCAAGGGCGCCTTGCGGGCCCGTGTGCCGGGTGGTGGCGATGGCGAGGTGGCCGGGGGGCGTCCGGCAGGACGCGGCCCGAGCGGCGGCGGAGGTGACGACCGCGGGAACGGGAATGGGAATGGGAATGGGAATGGCAACGGCAACGGGAACGGGAAGAACCGCGACGGAGGCCACACGAACGGCGCCCGCGTGGCGGGCCAGGAGGGGCTTCTGAACCGCCACCTGCTGGCCGGGCTGCGTGCCCTGCAGCGGGGCGAGTTCGACGTCCGGCTCCCCGACGACCTGTCGGGCATCGAAGGGCAGATCTGCGAGACGTTCAACGAGGTGGCGCAGTTCGCCGGGGCTCTGCAGGGCGACGTGGTGGGCCTGCGCCAGAGCGTGGGCCTCGAGGGCCGCACGCACCGGCGGCTGGCCCGCGCGTCGGCGCGCGGCGGCTGGGCCGACTACGTCGCCGGGGTCAACGAGCTGCTCGACGACGTCACGGCCCACACGGCCGACGTCGCCCGGGTCCTGTCGGCGGTGGCGAAGGGCGACCTCGGGCAGACCATCGACGTCGAGGGGACGGACGCGCCGTTGCGCGGGGATTTCCTCCGGCACGCGCGCCTGGTCAACGGGATGGTGTCCCAGCTGGCCGCGTTCTCGTCGGAGGTGACGCGCGTCGCCCAGGAGGTCGGCGTCGACGGGAAGCTGGGCGCGCAGGCGCGCATCCGCGGCGTCTCGGGCGTCTGGAAGGAGCTGACCGACAGCGTGAACCTGATGGCGTCGAACCTGACCAATCAGGTGCGCGAGATCGCCCAGGTGACCACGGCCGTCGCCCAGGGCGACCTGACCAAGACGGTCAACATCGAGGCCAAGGGCGAGATCCTGCAGCTGAAGAACACCATCAACACGATGGTCGAGCAGCTCGGCTCGTTCTCGTCGGAGGTCACGCGTGTGGCGCGCGAGGTCGGCACCGAGGGCATCCTGGGCGGCCAGGCCCACGTGCGCGGCGTCTCCGGCGTGTGGCGCGAGCTGACCCAGAACGTCAACTCGATGGCGAACAACCTGACCACCCAGGTGCGCAACATCGCCGAGGTGGCGACCGCCATCGCGGCGGGCGACCTGTCCCGCAAGATCACCGTCGACGTGCGGGGCGAGGTGCTGGAGGTCAAGCGCACCATCAACACGATGGTCGATCAGCTCGGCGCGTTCGCCGCCGAGGTCACGCGCGTGGCGCGCGAGGTCGGCACCGAGGGGGTGCTGGGCGGGCAGGCCGAGGTGCGCGGCGTCTCCGGCGTGTGGCGCGGCCTGACCGACAACGTGAACGTGATGGCCCGCAACCTGACCGAGCAGGTGCGCGGTATCGCCCGCGTCGTCACGGCGGTGGCGAACGGCGACCTGGATCAGAAGCTGACCCTGGACGCCAAGGGCGAGATCGCCACGCTGGTCGAGACCATCAACGCCATGATCGTCACCCTGAGCACCTTCGCCGATCAGGTCATCGGCGTGGCCCGCGACGTCGGGGTCGAGGGGCGCCTGGGCGGCCAGGCCGACGTCCCCGGCGCCGCCGGCGTGTGGCGCGATCTGACCAACAACGTGAACGAGCTGGCCGGCAACCTGACCCGCCAGGTGCGCGCCATCGGCGACGTGGCCACCGCCGT
>Ga0068853_100000617_pt1 | contig 24377 bp, 14 predicted proteins | sample KBSCornC32_FD_65655 | JGI IMG/M metagenome (GOLD analysis project Ga0068853, IMG submission 65655) | Corn rhizosphere microbial communities from Kellogg Biological Station, Michigan, USA - KBS Corn C3-2 | ecosystem: Host-associated > Plants > Roots > Rhizosphere > Soil ... | reverse complement strand
GCAAAGATTATTTTCCCGCAACTGGGAGAATAGTCATGGCACGGAAATATTCGAAAAAGGCGTCCGCCAAGGTCGAGCGCGCGATGAAGAAACGCAAGGCCGGGACTCTGAAGAGCGGCCGCTCGGGGCGCAAGGTCAAGAGCCGCAAGCAGGCGATCGCCATCGGCCTGTCCGAGGCGAGGGCGGAGGGAAAGAAGGTCCCGAAGAAGGCCGCAAAGAAGAGAAAGACGGCCAGGAAGCGGAAGGCGAAGAGATAGCGACGCCGCTGTATATCTCCTCGTCATGGCCGGGCAAAAGCGCGAAGCGCGTCTTCGCGCTGGATGTCCCGGCGATCCACGTCTTTCTCGCTGAATGCTATGAAGACGTGGATGCCCGGCACCGCAGACAAGTTTACGCAGTCTGCGCAAGGCAGACTGCTATGGCCGGGCATGACGAGCATTCCGAGTTACACTCTCAGCCAGCCTTGCGCTGGCGCGCCGCCGAGCGGTGCGCCTTTTTGGTCGTGGGATGCGCTGAGCGGCGCGCCGGGGAATGCGTCGAGTGCTTTGCCGTGCGCCCGCTTTTCAGGCTTTGCTGAAGCGCATCCATCAGGCTGATGACATTGTCGGGCCGTTCCTCGGGCTCCGCAACCCTCACCGGCTTGCCGGCGGCCTTGCGCCTGACCAGCGTCTTCAGGGCATTTTCGTATTGGTCCCTGAATTTCGACGGCTCGAAATGCGCCGCCTTGGAATCGAGGATATGGCTGGCGAGTTCGATCATGTCTTTCGAAATCTTCGGATTCTTGATGTCGTCGAAATACTCCTGGTCGTCGCGCACCTCGTAGGGATATCGCAGCGTGATGCCGAGCAGACCCTTGCCCAGCGGCTCGATCGCGATGATATGTTCGCGGTTGGTCAGGACGATGCGCGCCAGCGCCACCCGACCCTTGTTCTTCATGGCGTCGCGGATCACCGCGAAGGCGTCGATGCCGGCCTTGCCGTCGGGCGCGATATAATAGGGGTGATCGATGTAGCGCTCGTCGATCTCCTCTTTCGGCACAAAGCCGTCGATGTCGATGGTATGGTTGCTTTCGATCTGGACGGCTTGCAGCTCTTCCTTTTCGACCTCGACGTATTCGCCCTTCTTCAGCTCGTAACCGCGAGCCTTCTGATCGCCTTCGACGACATCGCCGGTCTCGGCATCGACCATCTGCTGCTTCAGCCGGTTGCCGGTTTCCTTGTTGATCATGTGGAAGTGCGTTTTTTCGAGCGATGTCGTGGCCGGATAAAGCGCCACCGGACAAGAGACGAGGGAAAGCTTGAGGGACCCTTTCCAATAGGGGCGCGGGGCCATTACAATCTCCGACTTGTTGTGCGCTTGAGAGAATTCGGGAACTTCAACGACTACCGGGGGTTTTGGTTCCGAGACCTTACCGTCGTGCCGTTGGCGTCGCTTCTGCATGTGCGTGGGATTTGATCGTGTCGTTGAGAAACCTGTCCACCTATCGAAAAAAGCGGGATTTCGAAAAGACCGCAGAGCCGAGCGGCGATAGGCCGGTCAAGCCTTCGAAGCAGCGGCGCTTCGTGATTCAGAAGCATGATGCGACACGCCTGCACTACGATTTCAGGCTGGAGTTCGACGGCGTCTTCAAATCCTGGGCGGTCACGAAGGGTCCCTCGCTCGATCCGCACGACAAGCGGCTGGCGGTGGAGGTGGAAGATCATCCGCTGGATTACGGCGATTTCGAAGGCACCATTCCCAAGGGCCAGTATGGCGGCGGCACCGTTCAGCTTTGGGATCGCGGCTACTGGGAATCCGACGGTCCGGAGGCAGGATTCAAAAAGGGCGATCTGAAATTCACGCTGCATGGCGAGAAACTGCAGGGCAGCTGGGTGCTGGTGCGGATGCGTCACGACCGCAGCGGGGGAAAACGAACCAACTGGCTTTTGATCAAGCATCGCGACGAGTTCGCCAAAGAGGGCAAGGCCAACGATATCCTCGACGACGATCGATCGGTCGCATCGGGGCGGATGATGGAGGAGATCGCCGCAGGCAAGGGCAAAGCGCCAAAGCCGTTCATGACGGCAAAATCCAATCGTGTCAGCGCCGACGCGGTCTGGCATTCGAACCGGGGCGATGCCGCCGAAGCGCGGGCGGAAAGCAAGACGGCCGCATCGCGATCCGCCTCCGCGAACGCGCCGAAGGGCAAGAAGGTCTCTGCAATACCCGATTTCGTGCCGCCGCAGCTCTGCATTTCGGTCGATCGTCCGCCAGCCGGGGAGGGATGGTGCCATGAGATCAAGTTCGACGGCTACCGGGTGCAATTGCGCGTCGAGGACGGCGAGGCCACGCTGAAAACCCGAAAAGGGCTGGACTGGACCGGTAAATTCCAGGCCATCGCAAACGAAGGAAGCTCACTCCCCGATGCGTTGATCGATGGCGAGATCGTCGCGCTCGACCACAACGGCGCGCCGGATTTTTCGACGCTGCAGGCAGCCCTTTCCGGCGGCAAGACCGACAATCTCATCTTCTTTGCGTTCGATTTGTTGTTCGCGGATGCAATGGACAATCGCCGCCTGCCGCTCGGCGAGCGCAAGGCGCAACTGAAGAAATTGCTGGAGGCGCGGCCCAAGGGCAAAGCCAAATTGATCCGCTATGTCGAGCATTTCGAGACCGGCGGCGACGCCATTTTGCAATCTGCGTGCAAGCTGTCGCTGGAAGGCATCGTCTCGAAGAAGCTCAGCGCGCCCTATCATTCGGGCCGCTCGGAGAACTGGACCAAGGCCAAATGCCGCGCCGGACACGAGGTGGTGCTGGGGGGATGGAAAACCACCAACGGCAAATTCCGCTCGCTGATGGCCGGCGTCTATCGCGGCGATCACCTGGCCTATGTCGGCATCGTCGGCACCGGGTTCGGGCAGGACAAGGTCAGGCGCATCATGCCCGCGCTGAAGGCCGTAGCTGCGGACAAGAGCCCGTTCGGCGGAAAGGATGCGCCGCGCAAGACCCGCGACGTGCATTGGCTCAAGCCTGAGCTCGTCGCCGAAATCGAATTCGCCGGCTGGACCGATGGCGGCAATATACGGCAGGCTGCGTTCAAGGGATTGCGCCAGGACAAGCCGGCCGACGAGGTGAGGGCGGAGAATCCGGCCATGACCAAAATCGCCAAGCCTGCCGGGAAGATCGCGACCCAAGCCGGGAAGGCCAAGCCCGGCAAGCCGGGCAAGGCGCGACCGGGGCCATCGGAGAGCACATCCGCCGAAGTGATGGGCGTGATTATCTCAAAACCCGACAAGGAGCTGTGGCCGGACGGCGGCGACGGCAAAGGCGTGACCAAGCTCGATCTCGCCCGCTATTTCGAAGCGGTGGGCGGCTGGATGATTGGTCATTTGAAAGGCCGGCCATGCTCCGTCGTCCGCGCCCCCGATGGTATCGGCGGCGAGAGGTTCTTTCAGCGCCATGCGATGTCAGGCACCTCGAACCTGCTGGAGCTGGTCAAAGTCTCCGGCGATCGCAAGCCGTACCTGCAGATCGATCGCGTCGAGGGCCTGGCGGCGGTGGCGCAGATCGGCGGCGTTGAGCTGCATCCGTGGAATTGCGCGCCAAATGCGCCCGATATACCGGGGCGGCTGGTATTCGACCTCGACCCCGCGCCGGAGGTCGAATTTGCCGACGTCATTGAGGCCGCCAGGGATATGCGGCAACGGCTGACGGACGTCGGCCTGGAGAGTTTCTGCAAGACCACCGGCGGCAAGGGGCTTCACGTGGTGACGCCATTGCTGCACGGCGCAAAAGACAAGGTGACGTGGAAAGAGGCCAAGGCTTTCGCACAAGGGCTTTGCCAATGGATGGCCAACGAAGATCCCGAGCGTTACTTGCTCAACATGTCCAAGAAGTTGCGCAAGGGAAAAATCTTCCTCGACTATCTTCGCAATGATCGCATGGCGACCGCGGTCGCGGTACTGTCGCCACGCGCGCGCGAGGGCGCGACCGTGTCGATGCCGCTGACCTGGGCGCAGGTGCGCGGTGACCTCGACCCAAAACGCTATACGGTCCGCACCGTGCCGGCGCTGCTGGCTAAAACCAAGGCGTGGGAAGGTTATGATGATGCGGCCTCATCGATCAAGGCCGCGATCGGGAAGCTGGCGGGAAAAGCCTGACTATTATTGTCTGTCATTCCCCGATGTGCAATCGCACATCCGAGGATGCGCCGTTAGGCGCAGGCCCAGAATCTCTACTCACGATGGTGGTTATGGATTCCGGGTTCGCGCTTCGCGCGCCCCGGAATGACGGAGAGGGTCAAATCCTTCCGAGCAGAAGCAGGATCAACAGGATCACGATAACAAGGCCGAGGCCGCCGCCGCCATAATATCCGGTGCCGTAGAACGGACCGCCGCCGACGCCGCTGAAGCCGCCGAGCAATGCGATAACAAGAATGATCAGGATGATAGTTCCGATTGACATGTAGCGTCTCCTCCAGCCCGGCAGTCGCAGCTGTTGCTCTGCCATTGACTAAAAAAACACATAGGAATCCATAAAGTTCCATTTTTTGCCCTGCATTAAATTTGCCATCCCTTCTTTTCGAAGCCTGTGGAATTACATACGGTTAGATCAGCTTGAGGATTGGAAAATGTCCGCACCTCTCATCGTTTCGATTCCGCATCAGCTTGGCCGCGAAGAGGCGACCCGCCGCCTCAAGGCGGGGCTGACGCGCGCTGCCTCCAGCATCCCGGTGTTGAAAGTCGACGAGGAAAGATGGGAAGAGAACCGCATGATCTTCCACGTCCGCGCGCTGGGGCAGGCGGCGTCGGGCCATCTCGATGTCGCTGACGACCATGTCCAGCTGGAAGTGACTTTGCCCTGGCTGTTGCAGCGATTTGCCGAAGTTGCCCAGACCGCCATCAAAAATCGCGGCAAGCTGCTGCTGACAAAACGGGGCTGACAAACGGCGTCGATATTGCTCTGCAGCAACAAAGCTGTGAAAAACTCTCGCAGCTCACGCCGTCAACTTGCTGGTAACTGATTCTCTGGAATATCTATGTCGTGCGGGGGAGGGAACCGACTCTTCTTTGTCGGCACGACATCCGCCAGGCCGCCCGGCCTTCGTTCGATCCCGGGCGGCCGTCGCGTTTTAAGCCCGCTTCAGGCTCGACTTCGCTTTCGCGCCGGCTTCAAGGCACCTTTGAATCTCGCCTTCAATACCGCGGCCGGCAGATGCCGGAACAGCGCAGAGAGGCGCACTTCCGCTGCATTGGCCTCGCCACCACTGAGGCCTTCCACGGCATAGCCGTTGACGCCGAGCGCGCCATCGAAAGCTTCTGCGCGGGGCCAGATCCGGCCGCCTTGCGAAAACGCGGCAAATGATTTTGCGACGGCCACGATTGCGGCGTCGCGGCCGCGGCGCCGCGCGAAGGCGATGACATGATCGCGGTGCGGCCCGCTGATCTCCAGCGGCTCGTAATCGCCGTAGGCGAACACATCGGCAAGTTCGGTCCGCAGTTTCAGGAGCCGCCGGGTCCAGGCCAGCTTCAGATGACCATCGGACCAGTTTTGCACGAGGCTTTCCCAATCCGGAGCATCCATCGACGCCAGCACGGCGGCCCGCGCCTTGAAATCCACCGGCCGCCGGTTATCAGGATCGACCAGCGACAAATCCCAGAACTCCGTGCCCTGATAGAAATCGGGCACGCCCGGAATTGTCGCCTTCAATGTGATCTGGCTGAGCGAATTCAGCGCCCCCAGGCGCGAAACACGTTGTACCAGGGTTTCAAGCGAAGTCAGGAATTCAGCCGAGACCGAGCGATCCAGAATCCGTGTCAGGAACGTTCGCAATCCCGCCTCGTAGGCTTCGTTGGGATTGAGCCAGCTGGTTTCCTGCTTGCCCTCGCGCGCTGCTTTCAGCGCATAGGCCTGCATCCGCTCCTGAAATGAATCGTCGCGCTCGCCCGATGGCCACGCGCCGAGCAGAGTTTGATACAGCATGTATTCGAACGGCGCGGAGGGCGCGCGCATCTCGCCGTCAATGACGAGATGCGGTGCGTTCTGGATTTTCCATCGTGCAACGGCGCTGGTCCATTCACCGGGGAGTTCAGTCAGCGCCATCAATCGCGCGCGCGCATCCTCGCCGCGCTTGGTGTCATGCGTCGCCGTCGCCGTCATGCCGTGCGGCCATTTGCTGGCGCGAATTTTCATGGCCTCGTGAAAGGCATCGACGGAAAGCGCTCGGGCTGCCGGGTCGCCGCCGACCTCGTTGAGCGCCAGCAGGCGGTGGTAGCGATAGAACGCAGTGTCCTCGAGCGACTTCGCCATCATCGGACCGGTGAACTGCTGCACCTTCAATGCGAAGCGGCGCACGCGGGGCGCGCTATGCGCAGCCCGGCCCGGCTTGATCAGGTCCATCGTCAGCGTATCGCGCAAGAATTCGAAAATGCCGTCGTCGGCGGCAAACCAGTCCGCCCGTGCTTTATCGATCGTACCCGAGATTAGCGCGCGGTCGTGCTCGATCGGACCCGCTGAAGTCAGATAGGTGCGATAGATCGGGAAATGCAGGATGTAGAGTTCAAGGGCCTGCCGCAGGCTGTCGGCGGAAAAGTCGCGCGTCGAATAATGGCCAGCGGCGATCCGCGCGAGCAGGCGTCTCAGCACCGTGAACTCGCTGGTCAGCAAGGTTTCCAGAACCCTGCGTTTGGCGTCTTTCAGCACCGGCCCGAGCCTGGGCGGCATATTGCTGATCTGCCGCCACACCTCATCGAGCGGATCGAGGCCGTTGCCGTCGACCAGCACCTGCGTGATGGCATTCAGCCACTCATAGCCGGTGGTGCCGTGTATGCCGGTGAAGGGAGGCAGCTTCTCATGTTCACCGAGAATCTTTTCGACCACCATGTAGAACGGCCTGGCGTCCTTTCCCTGCGCATCCCGGATCAGGCGGCGCAGGCGCTGAAAATATTGCGCGGGATCGCGCAAGCCGTCGATGTGATCGAGCCGCAGGCCCTGCAGCTTGCCTTCCACGATCAGCTTTCTGACCAGGCGATGGATGGCATCGAACGTGCCGGAATCCTCGACCCGCAGTCCGGCCAGCGTATTGACGTCGAAAAAGCGCCGATAGTTGATGTCGCTGGAGGCGAGCCGCCAGTGGCCGAGCCGGTAGTGCTGGCGTTCGAGCAGATGATGCAGCGCCAGAATCTGCGCAGGCCGTTGTGGACCAGCCCGATAGGCGTCGAGCCCGCGCGCGATAATGTCAGCACTCCCGGTGATGCCTTTCAGCTCCGCCTTGAAGCCAGGCGCTTCAGAGCGATTGGGATGACGCAGCCCCCTGTGGCGCGATGCGAGGTCGAGGATACGTTTTCCCGCCGCGCCATCTTCAGCGCCGGCTTCCTTGATGCTCGTGCGCAAAATCTCGCTGTAACGCTCGGGCGCGATCGGCAGGCGATGTTCGAAATACCAGGCCGAAAAGCTGCCTTCGCCGGCGTCATAGCGGAGTTCGATCTCGCCCTTTTTCAGCGCCTCGCCATAGGACGAGCCGATGATCGGCAGCAGCACGCCGCCCCGGGCCCGATACGGCAATATGTCCCAGTCGATATCGAACGACACGGCGTGGGGCGAGGCCGGACCCCATTCCAGCACATCGAGCCACCATGGATTGTCGGCGAAATGCACGCCGACATGATTGGGAACGAAATCGAGAATGAGCCCGAGATCGTGTTGCTTCAGCGCCTGGCTTAATCGCTCGAAACCGGCGTCGCCGCCGAGCTCCGGATTGATTCTGGTGTGGTCGACAATGTCATAGCCGTGGCTGCTGCCCTTGCGCGCCTTCATAAACGGCGATGCATAGAGATGCGTGATGCCGAGCGCGTTCAGATAGGGGACGATGGAAGCGGCCGCGTCGAAATCGAAGTTCGCCGTGAGTTGCACGCGGTAGGTTGCGATCGGAATGGCCGGGGGCATTAGCGCGCTTCCAGACGCCAGAAAACCGACCAGGGCGGCATCAGGTCGCCAGTCTCGCCGCCCCAGATCCGGGTGCCGGCCGCTTCACTTCGCTGGTGGGCGATCTCGCGGTTCGACAGGTTAGCCGTGAGCACAAGCGTTGCGCCATCGCCCAGGCGCCAGCTCGCCGTCAGCAAGCCGTTATCCGCCGCTTGCGCATTGCCGAAGGCCGCACCCGCAAGCCGGGGAACGATCTCGCGCTGGCGTGTCGCGAGCAATTGTTGCACCAGCGCCAGCCGCTTTTTTCCCGCCGGTTGGTTGCGCGATTGCCAGTCCAGCACCGCGGACTGAAAGGTCGATTGCGCAAGCGGATCGGGAATCTCGTCGCCGTGCCTGGCATCGGCGCCGGCGAACTCCTTGCGCCGGCCTTTGCGCACGGCTTCGGCGAGATCGCCATGGAAATCGCAGAAGAATGGAAACGCTCTTTTGGAACCCCACTCCTCGCCCATGAACAGCATCGGAACCATCGGCGCCAATAGAGTGATCGCCAGGGCTGCTTCGACAGCTTTCGAATCCGCCACGCTTTCCAGCCGGTCGCCGAGCGCGCGGTTACCGATCTGGTCGTGGTTCTGCAGGAAACTGACGAAGGCGGTCGGAGCAAGCTTGTCGCTCGGCTCGCCGCGCAATTGACCGCCGCGATGCAACGAGGCCTCCCCCTGATACACAAAGCCGGAGCCGAGGGCGCGGGCGATGTCGCGAAGCGGGGAGCGTTGATAGTCGCGGTAGTAGCCGTGACTTTCCCCTGTCAACAGCACGTGCCAGGCGTGATGATAATCGTCGTTCCATTGCGCGCGGTATTTTCCGCGCGGCCGCTCGTGGTTGCTGTCAAGCAGGCTGGCGGCGTTGTCGTCGTTCTCAAGCACCAGATGGATATGGCGGTTAGTTTCGGCGGCAAGGGTGCCCACCGCACGGCTGAGATCGCCTAGCATCGAAATCTCGCCGGGCTCGGAGATGGCGTGCACCGCGTCCAGCCGCAACCCGTCGAAGCGGTATTCGCGCAGCCAATACAGGGCATTCTCGATGGCGAAGGCGCGCACCTCGCGCACCCGGTAATCGATCGCGCTGCCCCAGGGTGTCTGCGCCTCCGTAAAGAAGGAGGGCGCATATCGGCCAAGGTAATTTCCCTCGGGACCGAAGTGATTGTAGACCACGTCGAGAAACACCATCAGCCCGCGCAGATGCGCCTCATCGATCAGGGCTTTGAGATCGTCGGGGCGTCCGTAGACGCTGTCGGGGGCGTACCACAACACGCCGTCATAGCCCCAGTTGCGCGAACCGGCGAAATCCGCAACCGGCATCAATTCCAGCGCGGTGATCCCGGCCGCCTTGAGATGATCGAGCTTGCTGCTCATGGCGCGATAAGTGCCTTCCCGGGTGAAGGCCCCGAGATGGGTTTCGATCAGGACGGTTTCCTGCCACGGGCGTCCACGCCAGTCCGAGGCGCGCCATCGGTAACTTAAGTGATCGATGATCTCGCTCGGACCTGAAACATCCTCAGGCTGAAACGTGGAGGCCGGGTCGGGTACATCGATCTCGTCGTCGATCCGGTATTTGTACCGTGCGCCGGCTTTTACGCCTGATATGTCGGCGGAAAACCAACCATCCTCGCCGCGCCGCATGGGCTGAGCCTTATCCAGCAGCAGATCGACGCGTTTGGCCGCCGGCGCCCAAAGCCGAAATGACGCGCCGTCCGGTGTCAGCCGTGCGCCGAATTGCCCTTCATTCATGCCGAACCCGCAAAGGCGAGGACCGAGCGGGGAGGTGCCTTCATCTCGCTTCCCGACGCGAAGTCCGCGACGGTTTGTTTAACGTCGGCGGTGTTCAATAGTTGCTGCCAGGTCTTGTATTCCGGCAGCTTCGGCTGTTTGAACGCGATCGCTTCAGGGGCGGCGTTCAGCACGACGAAAATCGGCGCCTTGCCCTGCTCGATCGGGCCCAGCACATAGGCGAGAAACCGGCCTTCGGGAAAATTCCAGTCCTGCTCCTTCATCTCTTCGGCTGCCGGCGTCAGCCATAGCACGCCGTAAGAGCCATCCGGGCGCCGGCCATCGAGCCAGCGATGCGAACGGATTTGCGGAAATCGCCGGCGCAACTCGGTCATGTGACCGATGAAATCGATCAGGTCGTCGCCTTCGCGATTAAGGCCTTCCCAGCTGACCCAACCGATTTCGTTGTCCTGGCAATAGGCATTGTTGTTGCCGGACTGCGAGTTGCCGACTTCGTCGCCGGCCAGAATCAGCGGCAGGCCCTGCGCCAGCAACAGACACGCAAGCTGGTTTTTCCGAAGCTGACGGCGCAGCGCATTTATTGCCGGGTCGTCGGTCGGGCCTTCATGGCCGCAATTGGTGCTGTGATTCTCACCTGAGCCGTCGCGATTGTCTTCGCCATTGGCCTCGTTGTGCTTTTCGTTGTAGCTGAACAAATCCGCCAGCGTGAAGCCGTCATGCACGGTGATGTGGTTGACGCCGGCGCGGAGCGCACGGCCATCGCGGTTGAACAGGTCCGACGAGGCGGTCATGCGGCTGGAGACTTCGCCGATCAGGCTGCCTTCGCCGCTCCAGTAGCGCCGCATCGCGCTGCGATAGCGGTCATTCCACTCCGACCATTGCGAGGGAAAAGCACCGACCTGATAGCCGCCCATGCCGAGGTCCCACGGCTCGGCGACCAGCTTCACCGAAGCCAGCACCGGGTCTTGCCGGACCGCGGTGAGGAAGCCGCTGTTGCGGTCGAAGCCGTTCGGCCCGCGCGCCAGCGTGGTGGCGAGATCGAACCGGAAGCCATCGACATGGCAGACCTCGACCCAGTAGCGCAGCGAATCCATCACCATCTGCAGAACCCGCGGATGCTTGAGGTTGACCGAGCTGCCGCAGCCGGTGAAATCGTCATAGAACCGCGGGTTGTCCGGCTTCAGCCAGTAATAGGAAGCGTTGTCGATGCCGCGGAACGACAGCGTCGGGCCCATATGGTTGCCCTCCGCGGTGTGATTGTAGACGACGTCGAGCAACACCTCGATGCCGGCGTCATGCAACCGCGCCACCGTGGTGCGGAAGGCGTCGAGCGGGTTGTCCTGCGAATAGCGCGGCTCCGGCGCGAAGTACGACAGCGTGTTGTAGCCCCAGTAGTTCGACAGTTTCCTTTCCACCAGCGTTCTATCGTCGACAAGGCCGTGGATCGGAAGCAGCTCGATGGTGGTGACGCCGAGGCGTTTGAGATGCTCGATGATCGCGGGCGAACACAGGCCGCCATAGGTACCGCGCAGGCTAGGCGGTACATCCTCGCGTTTCTGCGTCAATCCCTTGACGTGCGCTTCATAGATGATGGTGTCTTCCCAGCGGAGGTTCGGCCGCGTCTCGCGGCGGCCCCAGTTGAAGGTTTCGTCGACGACGACGGCCTTCGGCATGCCGCGCGCATTGTCGCGCCGATCGAACGAGAGGTCCTCGCGCGCACTCCCGGTGCGATAGGCGAAATGCGCATCGCTCCATACCAGCCGTCCGGCAAGCCGCTTGGCGTAGGGGTCGAGCAGCAGCTTGTTGGCATTAAAGCGGTGGCCGTGTTCGGGCTCATAGGGCCCGTGAACGCGGTAGCCATAGAGCTGTCCGGGCGAAACGTCGTTCAGATAGCCGTGCCAGACATCCTCGGTGCGTTCCGGCAACTCGATGCGTTCGAGTTCACGACGGCCCTGACCGTCGAACAGGCAAAGTTCGACCTTCTGCGCGTTGGCCGAGAACAACGCAAAGTTGGTGCCCCGACCGTCCCAGCTTGCACCGAGGCGCGAGAACGATCCGGCGGATAGTCGCATGCGTCAGCTTTCCGGTACGAGAAAAATAGCGGCCAGAGGCGGGATGGTGAGATTGAGCTCGGGCACCAAACCATCCAGCGTCCGGACTTCCCCGACGTTCCCGACGTTGCTGCCGCCATAATGCGCGGAATCCGAATTGAGAACCTCGCGCCACTTGCCGGTGAACGGCACCCGGACGCGGTAATTGTGATATACATTTGGCGAAAAATTGATGACGACGAGACAGCGCGCGCGGGCATCGTTGCCTTTGCGGATCCAGGCGAACACGTTGCCGCCGGCGTCGTCGGTCACGACCCATTCGAAGCCGGATTGGTCGCAATCCATCTCGTGCAGCGCCGGCAGCGCGCGGTAGAGCCGGTTGAGATCGCGGATCAGCGACTGGATGCCGGCGTGTTTCTTCTGGTCGAGCAGATGCCAGTCAAGCGAGCTATCGTGGCTCCACTCGCGCTCCTGGCCGAACTCGCAGCCCATGAACATCAGCTTCTTGCCGGGATGAGCGAACATGAAGGCGTAATAGGCGCGCAGGTTCGCAAAGCGCTGCCAGTCGTCGCCGGGCATCCGCCCCAGGATCGAGCGCTTGCCATGGACGACTTCATCGTGCGACAGCGGCAGGATGAAATTTTCCGAAAACGCGTAGTGCATGCCGAACAGGATGTCGCCGTGATGAAATTTGCGGTGGATCGGATCCTTGCTGATGTAGTTCAACGTGTCATGCATCCAGCCCATGTTCCATTTGTAGCCGAAGCCCAACCCGCCATATTCGACCGGGCGCGACACCTGCGGCCATGCGGTTGATTCCTCCGCGGCCGTGGTGGCCTGCGGAAAACGCGCGAACACTTCGGTATTGAAGCGGCGCAGGAAATCGATGGCCTCGAGATTTTCCCGGCCGCCATATTTGTTGGGGATCCAGCCCCCGGCGGGCCGGCTGTAGTCGAGATACAACATCGAGGCCACCGCATCGACCCTGAGGCCGTCGATGGCATAACGTTCCAGCCAGAACAGAGCGTCCGATACCAGGAAGTTCACGACTTCAGTGCGGCCGTAATTGTAGATCAGCGTGCCCCAGTCGAGGTGGCGTCCCTGCAGCGGGTTGGCGTGCTCGTAAAGCGCGGTGCCGTCGAAATTGGCAAGGCCATGCGGGTCGTCGGGAAAATGCCCGGGAACCCAGTCCAGCATCACCCCGAGACCTTCGCGATGGCAGGCGTCGACCAGAGCGGAAAAATCTTCCGGCCCGCCGAACCGGCTGGTCGGCGCGTACATGCCGGTCGGCTGATAGCCCCATGAGCCGTCGAACGGATGTTCGTTGACGGGGAGGAATTCAACGTGGGTAAAGCCGAGATCGCGGACATAACGCGGAAGCTGCTCCGCCAGGTCGCGATAGGTCAGCCATTCGTTGTTGCCCTTGCGCCGCCACGAACCTAGATGAACCTCATAGATCGACATCGGCGCGCCCAGCGCGTTGACGCCGGCGGGCGCCGACCGCGGATGCGGCAGCTTTGTCTCGTCGAAAACGATGGACGCGGTGCTCGGGCGGAGTTCCGTGGCAAACGCCAGCGGATCGGATTTCAGCGGCAAGTGGTGGCCCTGCGGGCCGATGATGTCGAATTTATAATGATCGCCCGGTTTGGCGTGGGGCACAAACAGCTCCCAATAGCCGACGCCGCGCACGCGCATTGGATGCCGCCGCGCATCCCAGAAATTGAAATCGCCGACCACGCTGACCCGTCGCGCGTTGGGCGCGAGCACCACGAAAGCGACGCCCTCGACGCCGTCCAGCGTCATCAGATGGGCGCCAAGCTTGTCGTAGATGCGCTGATGGGTGCCTTCGCCGAGCAGATACAGATCGAAATCCGTCAGCACCGGCGGAAAGCGGTAGGGGTCGTCGAGATCGACCACGGTGTCGCCGAAGCGGGCGCGCAACTGGTAGCGCTTGGAGCCGTTCGGCAGCGGGCCGGCAAACAGCCCGGCGTCATGAATGCGCGCCAGCGCCGCGGCTTCGCCATGCTCGCCGATTGCCTCGACGTTCGACGCCTCCGGCAGAAACGCGCGCACCACCGTTTTGCCGCCCTCGGTATGAAGGCCGAGATAGTGAAAGGGGTCGGAGTGGCGGCCTTCGACAATCGCGTAGGCCTCCGCGGGCAATTTGGTCATGAGGCCTCGTTTGGTTGCTGAGACAATATTCGAAGTATCCCGGTCAGCGGGACGCGCAGCCATTCAGGTCTGTGGGCCAGTTCGTATTCGATCTCGTAGAACGCTTTTTCAAGCAGAAAGAAGTTCAGCATTTGCTCGGTGGCCTGCGGATCGGCCGGCCACAGACACTGGTTTGCCATCACCTCGCGATAGGCGGCGAGAAATGCCGCCGCCGAGCGATCGCGCCATTCCGCAAGCGCCGCGCCAAGCTTGCCCTGCTCGTCCGGCGCTACCTTAAGCGCCCGCTCCAGCGCCGCGGTCGCCGAATAGTCGATCGAACGGATCAGGCCTGCGACATCGCGCGCCGCGGGCGCCTTGCGCCGGCGCTCCTTCAGTGCACGGCGCGGCTCGCCCTCGAAATCGATGATGAAGATATCGTCCTTGACGATCAGTATCTGTCCGAGATGGAAGTCGCCATGGTGGCGGATGTTCAGGCCGTCGATGTCGTGCGGAAGCAGCGCGCTTAGGCGGTGACGCAGACCCGCCTCTTGCGCAACCACTTGATCGACAATCTGACGATCGGCTTCCCTAACCGTGTCGCGCCGCTGCCGTAACGCATCGAACACCCGTTCGGCGCGGACAACGACATCTTCGATCCATCGCTGCACGTCGGCCGGACGGGTCGGTTCCGGCGCAAAATCGGCGAATTCGTCGCTGCTGGCGAGCGCGAGGTGCATTTCGGCGACCCGTCTTCCGATCTGCGACATGTAACGCAGATAGGGGACCTGCTCCTCGCTTTCGGCGGGACGTTCGCTTGCTCCCAGCAGACGCTGCTCGTCGACAAAGCGATCGAGATAGGCCGACGTCACGGTCCAGGCGTCGCCCTGGTTTTGGAGGAAGGCATGAACGATCGCGATCGCGCTCGTTTTGTCGCCTTCGGTCAGCTCGACGCTGCCGAGCAGCGCGGGCGTGTTGGCAAAGCCCGCGACCTCGGTCAGGAACCGGCCGATCTCGATCTCGGGATTGATGCCGGATTCAAGCTTGCGATAGACCTTGACGACATAGTCATTATCCACCAGCGCCGTGCTGTTGGATTGTTCGGTTTCGACCGCGCGGATATGTTCGGGCGTCTTGATCGGTCTGTCCGAAAACTTGGTGGTTGGCCTGAACTCCAGCCGCGAGCCGTTTTCTTCAACGGTCAGGCTGTTGCGGAGATTGCGCAGCAGAAGCGCGATGAAGATCTGGTCGGTCGCGACATCCAGCAGCGTTCCTTCGCGCGCGCCCTGACGCACCGCCGCGAATGCGTGCGGGTTATAGCGCTCGCGATCGAACCGCACCCACTCGATCCGCATCGGCAATACGTAACGCGTGGTGTCGCCACGCTGCGTCGCTTCGAAAAAGGCAAGCCAGGGCTTGTTGTCGCCAATATCGCAGAACGGAATTGCCGAGGTCACGGTTGGATGAATGGCCTTGGCCGAACGCTCCGGATACCAGCGGGTCCGCGCCAGGTGCCCTGGCAATACCTCGCGTTCGAATACACTGCGGGTGCGGGCCAGCGACACCCATGTGGCGCCGAGCGGCACTACCAGGGTCTCGAATTCGGGGACTATCGACGGCGCAACGTGCTCGGACTTGTCGCGTTCCTTGAGCTGAAACCAGTAGAAGCCATACGGCGCCAGCGTGATCATGTAGGGCAATTCGCCGATCGCCGGAAAGCGGGTGCGGCCGAGCATTTCCAGCGGCACGCGATCCTTCCAGGCCGAAAGATCAAGTTCGGTGGCTTGCGCTGATCGAGACAGGTTGGCGACGCAGAGGATCGCCTCGTCGCCGTACTGGCGGACATAGGCGAGCACCGAGCGATTGACCGGGCGGATAAACGTCATGGTGCCGCGGCCGAACGCCAACGTCGATTTGCGCACCGAGATCAGCCGCTTGGTTGCGCTCAGCAGCGACGACAGGCTGCGCGACTGCGCCTCGACATTGACCGACTCATAGCCATAGACCGGATCCATGATGGTCGGCGCGTAAAGCCGTGCCGGATCGGCGCGGGAAAAGCCGCCGTTGCGGTCCGGCGTCCATTGCATCGGCGTGCGTACGCCGTTGCGGTCGCCGAGGTAGATATTGTCGCCCATGCCGATTTCGTCGCCGTAATAGATGATCGGCGTGCCCGGAAACGACAGCAGCAGCGAGTTCATCAGCTCGATCTTGCGCCGGTCGTTGTCCATCAGCGGCGCCAGGCGCCGGCGAATGCCGACGTTGATGCGCGCGCGGGGATCGTTGGCGTAGGTCGACCACAGATAGTCGCGCTCGACGTCGGTGACCATTTCGAGCGTCAGTTCATCGTGGTTGCGCAGAAACAGCGCCCACTGGCAATTGCTCGGGATATCCGGGGTCTGGCGCAGGATGTCGGTAATGGGAAAGCGATCCTCCTGGGCGATCGCCATGTAAATCCGCGGCATCAGCGGGAAATGATAGGCCATGTGGCACTCGTCGCCGCGGCCGAAATATTCCTGCACATCCTCCGGCCATTGATTGGCCTCCGCCAGCAGCAACTTGCCCTTGGCGTAAGAGTCGAGCTTGGCGCGCAGCTTCTTGATGATGGCATGGGTTTCCGGCAGGTTCTCGTTGCTGGTGCCCTCGCGCTCGCACAGATAGGGAATCGCATCGAGACGGAAACCATCGACGCCGGCATCGAGCCAGCGCTTCATGACCTGCACGATGGCGCTGACCACGCGCGGATTGTCGAAATTGAGATCCGGCTGATGCGAGAAGAAGCGGTGCCAATAAAACTGGCCGGCTTCCGGGTCCCAGGTCCAGTTCGATTTCTCGGTGTCGGTGAAGATGATCCGCGTGCCCAGATATCTCTGGTCGGTATCGCTCCACACATACCAGTTGCGCGCGCTGGATTTGGGGTCGCTGCGGCGGGCGCGCTTGAACCAGTCGTGCTGGTCGGAGGTATGGTTGATGACGAGCTCGGTGATGACCCGCAAGCCCCGCTTCTTGGCTTCGACGATGAAGCGGCGGAAATCCTTCATGGTCCCGAAATCGGGATTGATGGCGCCATAGTCGGCGATGTCGTAGCCGTCATCGCGGCCCGGCGAGGGATAGAACGGCAACAGCCACAGCGCGGTAACGCCAAGTTCCTGCAGATAGCCGAGCTTTTCGGTCAGCCCCGCGAAATCGCCGATGCCGTCATTATTGCTGTCGGCAAAGGCTTTGACGTGAAGCTGATAGATGATGGCATCCTTGTACCAAAGCTCGTCGCCGTCGAGGGCGGTGACTGGTAGCTCGGTTGCATCGATCAATGACTGCAGGTTCATGGTGCCCCTCACGCCAGGCAGCGGAAGAGCAAGGCGGGATCGCGCACCGGATCGATCCGCAGGCGGATGCCGCCCCACTCGACGGGGTAGCGTTCGCCCGTGATCAGGTTCTCAAGCGCGGCAACGTGGCGGCGTTCGCTGCCGGTCCCGACCTGGACATCGCCGAGCGGGAACCAGAATTCATGCACATCGCGCGACAGCGCGATGGCCGCCACGACGGTGCTGGTCTGGTCGACCGATTCCTTGACGAAGCCGATGACGTTGCCGTCGTCGACCGGAATAAAGCGCAGGTTGCTTGTCTGTTGCAGCGCCGCGTTGGCCCGGCGGGCGTGGTTGAGATCGCGGATGTAGGGCTTGATATTGCCGGGCTTGTCCCAATCCCGCACCTTGATCTCGTATTTTTCAGAATCGAGATATTCTTCGCGGCCGGGTATCGGTTCGTGCTCCAATAGCTCGAACCCGTTGTAGATGCCGTAGGTGCTCGACAGCGTGGCGGCTAGCGCGACGCGGGATTTGAACATCCAGGTCTCCCCGCTTTGCAAATGATAAGGCAGGATGTCGGGCGTATTGACGAAGAAATTCGGACGATAGTAGTCGAGCTCCGGATAGGCCGTGAGCTCGTTGAGATACTGCTCCAGTTCCCACTTCTGCGTTCGCCAGGTGAAATAGGTGTAGGATTGGGTGAAGCCGAGTTTGGCAAGGCCCTTCATCAGTTTCGGCCGGGTAAAAGCTTCGGCCAGGAAGATCACGTCGGGATAGCGAAGCTGAATGTCACGGATGAGCCATTCCCAGAATCTGAAGGGTTTGGTGTGGGGGTTGTCGACCCGGAAAATATTGACCCCCTGTTCGATCCAGAACAGCACCACGTCGCGCAAGGCGTTCCACAGCGCGCCGGCATCCTCGGATGAAAAATCGGGGTTGACGATATCTTCGTATTTCTTGGGCGGGTTTTCCGCATAGCGCATCGATCCGTCCGGCCGGCGCTTGAACCATTGCGGATGGTCTTTAAGCCAGGGATGATCGGGCGAACACTGAATCGCGAAGTCGAGTGCCACTTCCATGTCGAGCTGCTTGCACGCGGCAACGAAGGCGCGAAAATCTTCCAGCCTGCCCAATTGCGGATGCACCGCGTCGTGGCCGCCCTCTTCGGCGCCGATGGCGTACGGACTTCCGGGATCGCCTTCGGCCGCGGTCACCGCGTTATTGCGGCCCTTGCGATTGGTATGGCCGATGGGGTGGATCGGCGTGAGATAGACCACGTCGAAACCCAGCGCCGCGATATCCGGCAACCGCGCGATACTATCCCTGAACGTGCCGTGCTGGCCGGGGATATTGCCCTGGCTGCGCGGCACCATCTCGTACCATGCGCCGAACCGCGCCCGCGGCCGGTCCGCCACCAACGGAAATAACTGCGAGCGCGTCAGGTCGGGCCGCAACTGGCTCTCCGCCATGGCGTCCTTCAATTCGGCGGTCAATAGCGGCGCGGCGTCGCCGGTTTGGAGATAATCCTCGCATTGCCGCAAGATGACCGCGACCGCGGCCTGTCCGCCGGCCTGAGCCTTGGTGAGCATGCCAGCGCCCTCGATGGCGTCGAGGGTCAGGTCGACGCCGGCTTTTTGCTTCAACTCAAATCCGCGCCGCCAGGTCGCGAATTCGTCGGTCCAGGCCTCGATCGCATAGACATAGCGGCCGGGTTCGTCTGGGACGAACGAGCCGCCCCAGCGGTCGTTGCTATGATGGGTCATCGGCGCGCGGTGCCATTCCCGTTTCTCCTCGCGACGCCAGACCAGCGCCGCGCTCACCACATCGTGCCCGTCGCGATAGACATCGGCCCAGACCTCGACGCGCTCTCCGACGATGCGCTTCACGGGAAAGCGGCCGCCGTCGATCAGCGGATAAACGTCTTCAATATGGAAAACGCCGCCGACCGCGGCGCTCTCGACAGTTTGAGTTGTTTTGTTCACGGTGATGCCATTGACATGGAAATAACGTCCCGTTTCGATTGCGGGAAAGGAGACGCTCCGAACCTATATAGAAAGCCGCTCGGCTGGCATTGGTTCCCGGGGAACGCCTGGGACTCCTTGGAGTTAAACACGGCTATCCTCTTCCTGTAACTAGAGAATTCAGCGACGTCCCTAACCGTTGCGTGCAAACGGCGTGCCGAATGGACCTTTTCACCAGAGCCAAAGACTTGGGAATCCAGACCGAATTCCTGGACGGTCAGGGTCACCGGCATGTCACGGACGCAGCCGCCCTGAAAATCATCCTCGATGCCCTGCCGACGCAGGTTCCCTACCGGTTTCTCGAGCAGGCCGTGGTGGTTCGGTCCGGCCGGCCCTCGCGGACCGAGCTGAAGCAGGCTGTCACGTTTCCGTTGCATTGGAAAATCGTTGCGGGTCTTGAGGTTATCGCTGACGGCGAGACCCGTGATCGGGTCATCGCCTGGCCGACGGATTTGCCGGTCGGCACCTATCGGCTGCACCTGACCGACGCCTCCTCGCTCACTGAAGAGGCGTCGTTGATCGTCGCGCCGCCCAGGGCTTTCGACGGCGATTTCGACCGGTGCTGGCTGTTGGCGGTCCAGCTCTATGGCGTGCGGTCGGCGCGCAACTGGGGGATCGGGGACTTCACCGACCTCGAAGGATTGCTCGAACTCGCGGGCCATTTGGGAGCCGATGGTGTCGGCCTCAATCCGCTGCATGCATTATTCGATGACCGTCCCGCCGATTGCAGCCCCTATTCGCCGAACAGCCGGCTGTTTCTCAATCCGCTCTATATCGACGTCGAAAAACTTGCCGAATTTCCGCCCCGCGTTTTAGCCGAGTCTAGCAACACGATCGTCATGTTGAGAGCCAGCGACATCGTCGACTATGCCGCCGTCGCCGAGCTGAAATGGCGCGCGCTGCGCCTGGCCTTCAAGAAATTCAGGGCCGATCCGAAGCGCGCCCGCCAGCGGGACTTCGAAAAATTTCGCGCCGAGCGCGCACCCCTGCTGTCGCGGTTCGCCTGCTTTGAGGTGCTCCGGCACAAGTTCAACAAGCCGTGGTGGGATTGGCCCAAACAATGGCGGCAGCCTGACGATGTCAAACTCGCCAAACTGCGGGCGGGGGCCGATGCCGCCGAGATCGAATTCGCCGAATTCGTGCAATGGACCGCTGACCGGCAGTTGCAGTCTTGCCGGGATCTCGCGGCCCGGCTCGGCATGAAGGTCGGCCTCTTCCTCGACGTCGCCGTCGGCGTGCAATCCGATGGGTTCGATGCCTGGAACGAGCAGGCAGCGATTTCCCGCCATCTCGCCGTCGGCGCGCCGCCGGACCCGCTGAACACCGCCGGCCAGAACTGGGGCCTCGCCGGGTTCAACGCCGCAGGTCTGGAAATCCAGTCCTTCGAGCCGTACCGGGAGATGCTTCGGGCCTCGATGCGCCATGCCGGCGCGATCCGGCTCGATCATGTGCTAGGCCTGAAACGGCTCTATCTGGTGCCGCACGGCTTTGCCGCCAACAACGGCGTCTATGTGCAAATGCCGTTCGAGGCGCTGCTGGCGGCGACCGCGCAGGAAAGCGTGGCGCATCGCTGCGTGGTGATCGGCGAAGATCTTGGCACCGTGCCGGAAGGCTTTCGCGAGCAAATGGCCGATTGGGGCATCTGGTCGTATCAGGTGATGATGTTCGAGCGCGACGATCACGGTTCGTTTCGCGGCATCGACCATTATGCGCCCAACGCGCTCGTCACTTTCAACACCCACGATCTCTCGACCTATGCCGGCTGGCGCTCATTGAGCGATCTCGCGCTGAAACGCTCGCTCGGGATCGATCCAGGCGAGAGCGACGATGCGCGATGGCGTGCCTTGACGATGCTGACCGACGTGCTGCGTCATCACGCCATCGACCATCATGATCTTTATGCCGTCGCGGGTTTTCTGGCGCGGACCAAATCCCGCCTGCTTGCGATATCGCTGGAGGATTTGTTGGGCGTGATCGACCAGCCCAATATTCCCGGCACCGTGAACGAACATCCGAACTGGCGGCGGCGGCTGCCGCTTGCGATCGACGGGATTGCGGCGGCGATCGACGTTCCCGCGCTCAAGACCGCAACGGGGGAGCGGACGCGCGCGGCGAGCTGACGTTTTAGCCATTTTCAGCGGTGATAAAAATTGTCCCAAAGCATCGAAGACTACGGGCTGATTGGCGATTGCGAGACCGCGGCATTGGTCGGCCGCGACGGCTCGATCGACTGGCTGTGCTGGCCTGCGTTCGATTCCGATGCCTGTTTTGCGGCATTGCTCGGCACCCGCAAGCACGGCCGGTGGCTGATCGCGCCCGCGGAAGAGGTCACAAAATCCTCCCGCCGCTACTGGGACAATACGCTGATCCTGGAGACGCGGTTCGAGACCGCAAGTGGCACTGTCGCGCTGATCGATTTCATGCCGCCGCGCGGCAAGGCCTCCGATGTCGTCAGGCTGGTGCGCGGCGTCGCCGGCAAGGTGAAGCTTAAGATGGAGCTGGTGATCCGCTTCGGGTTCGGCGCCGATATCCCCTGGGTCAAGCGAACCGAGGATGGTGCGCTGCTTGCGATTTGCGGGCAGGACATGACGGTGCTGCGAACGCCGGTCGAGACCCGCGGCGAGGACCTAACCACGGTGGCAGAGTTCGAAGTGAGCGCCGGCGAAACCAATCCGTTCGTGCTCACCTATGGGCCCTCGCATGTGCCGCTGCCCGAGCCGATCAACCCCGCGCAGGCCCTGGAGGATACCGAGGCCTTCTGGACCGACTGGTGCAGCCGTTGCACCTACGAGGGCGAGAGCCGCGACCTGGTGATGCGGTCGCTGATCACGCTGAAGGCGCTGACCTATGCACCGACCGGCGGCATTGTCGCGGCGCCGACGACCTCGCTGCCGGAGAAGCTCGGCGGCGCCAGAAACTGGGATTATCGCTTTTGCTGGCTGCGCGACGCCACCTTCACGCTGTTGGCGCTGATGAACAGCGGCTACACCGAGGAGGCGTCCGCCTGGTATAATTGGCTGCTGCGCGCCGTCGCCGGGTCGCCGGCGAACATGCAAATCATGTACGGCATCATGGGCCAGCGGCGCCTCCTGGAATGGGAGGCGGGATGGCTGCCCGGTTATGAGGGCGCGCAACCGGTTCGGGTCGGCAATGCCGCGCATGCCCAGCTGCAGCTCGATGTCTACGGGGAACTGATCGACGCCTTTCATCAGTCGCGCATGGCGGCGCTGGAACTTGATGAAAATTCCTGGGCGCTGGGTCGCCAGGTGCTCGACCATCTGGCTGATGTATGGGACCAGCCCGATCATGGCATCTGGGAGCGGCGCGGCGAGGGCAAGCACTACGTCTCATCCAAGGTAATGACGTGGGTCGCGTTCGATCGCGGCATCAAGAGCGCCGAACGGTTTGGACTTGACGCGCCGCTCGAGCGTTGGCGGATGTTGCGCGATGCCATTTGCCGCGATGTCTGCGAGAAAGGTTTTGACCGCGGGCAGAATGCGTTCGTCGAGTCCTATGGCTCGCAATTGCTCGATGCCAGCATCCTGCTGATGCCCGCGGTGGGTTTCCTGCCGGCCTCGGACCGGCGCGTTCGCGGCACCATCGCGGCGATCGAAAAATATATGAAGCGGGATGGATTTGTGCTGCGCCACGATCCCCGCGAGGTCTCCGATGAACGGCAACCGATCGAAGGCGCATTCCTCGCCTGCAGCCTTTGGCTCGCCGACGCCTACGTGCTGGCAGGCGAGGTTACCAAGGCGCAGGTGTTGTTCGACAGCGTGGTCGCGGTGGCGAACGATCTCGGCCTCCTGGCGGAGGAATTTGATTCCGGCGCGGGGCGTCAGACCGGGAATTTCCCGCAGGCGTTGACCCACATCGCGCTGATCAACACCGCGCATAATCTCAGCCAAGCCAGGAAGCCGGTCCAAAAGCCGGTGATGCAGCGGTCGACGTAGAATCAATTCTCGTCGTCTCGGCGTTCGCCGGGACGACGCGAGGAGCGCCCGCCTTCGATCCGCAGGCGTGGAACTCGCTAGCCCAAAATTCATTGTTGTCAGACCGTTTGCTGAGGGTTGCCAGATGATCCGTCTGTTCGTCGCCACGATTTTTACAGTCTGGCTGGTGTATCCGGCGATTGGCGCCGGCCTTGATGCGGCGGCGATCAATAACGCGGAATATCGTTCGAAGTCTTCGGCCGGAGACAAGATCGACCCAGCCATCGTAAAGACGCAGGTTCTTCTGGACCGGGCTCAGTTCTCTCCCGGGGAAATCGACGGCAAGCTTGGCGAAAACGCGCAAAAGGCGCTGAGGGCCTTCGCCGAGGCGAAAGGCCTGGTCTTTGACAAGGCGCTCACGCCGGAGATCTGGACGGCGCTTGCGGCGACAAGCAACGATCCCGTCATCGCCGAGTACAGGATCTCGGAAAACGACGTGAAGGGACCGTTCCTGAAAAAACTTCCCGCGAAAATGGAAGACATGAAAAGCCTCAAGGCTCTCAGCTATACCAGCCCGCGCGAAGCCATCGCCGAAAAATTTCATATGAGCGAAGGGCTGCTCACGACGCTGAACCCCGGCAAGAAATTCGATCGCGCCGCCGAAACTATTTTTGTTACCAATGTAGCCAACAAACCAGCTAAATTGACGATTGGCCAAATCGAAGTCGATAGGTCACGTCAGACGGTAAAGGCGTTCGACCCGTCGGGCGTGCTGATAGCCTTCTTTCCGGCAACCGTGGGAAGCGAGGAGAAGCCGACCCCAAGCGGCAGCTTCAAGGTCGTCTCTGCCGATGCCAACCCGAACTACCGCTATAATCCCGATTATAGATTCAAAGGCGTCAAATCCAGGCAGGCGTTCACGATCAAGCCGGGTCCGAATAATCCGGTGGGGTCCTACTGGATTGGGCTCTCTGCGGAGGGATATGGCATCCATGGTACGCCCAACCCTTCAAAGGTCAGCAAATCCGAATCTCACGGTTGCGTTCGGCTAACGAATTGGGACGCTGGTCTGCTGGGCCGCAATATTAAAAAGGGAACGCCGGTGGTGTTCGTCGACGAGCCGCAAGGCGGTCGAAAGAGCTGATCGGACGCTGCGGTCGGAGTAGCGGGTGGAAGCTGATTTACGTCGTCCCGGCGAACGCCGGGACCCATAACCCCTGGCGTCGATTGT
>Ga0068853_100000616_pt1 | contig 24453 bp, 22 predicted proteins | sample KBSCornC32_FD_65655 | JGI IMG/M metagenome (GOLD analysis project Ga0068853, IMG submission 65655) | Corn rhizosphere microbial communities from Kellogg Biological Station, Michigan, USA - KBS Corn C3-2 | ecosystem: Host-associated > Plants > Roots > Rhizosphere > Soil ... | reverse complement strand
TAGCAACGGCCCGGATGTCTATCTGGGCTTTTTTTATTGCCCCTGCGCGCTCAGATACGTCAGCGCCAATACTCCATGATCCAGTGTCCGCGCGCTTTTCAGCCGAAGTCCCTTCGGCTCTTTGCCCTCCGTAAAAAAGCGTTTTCCGCTGCCCATGATCACCGGATGTACGAGTAACTGGTATTCGTCGATGAGTCCCGCGGCCTGCAGATGGCCGGCCAGTTCAGCGCTGCCTTCGATCTGTATCGTGCCGCCTGGCTGCTGCTTTAGCCGGGTGATCGCTTCTATGATATTGTCGCGTATGATCGTGGTATTCTCCCAGTCCGCCTGCTTTAGCGTTGTGGAGACGACGTATTTGGGGACGCTGTTCAGTTTGTCGGAAATACCCATTTCGTTGTTTTTCATCCGCGACCAGTATGGCGCGAGCATCTCATATGTTTTGCGTCCAAAAAGGATGGCGTCGGAGGAGAGGATGCCATCTCTTATGATGTCCTGGCGGGAGACGCTGTCGAAGGGCATGAACCACGTGGCCATTGTTTCCGCGTCGAAGACGCCGTCGAGGGTGATCCATTCGGAGACCGATAAATTTCGCATGGTGTTTTTTTTACAAAGTAACTGTGGGGGCCGGCCAAAAGATAGAAGAAACCCGACAAAAAGGGGGAGCGGCCGCGTGACCGCCTTCGCGCGTCAGGCGGGAAACTCGTCAGCCATCTTCCGGTATAGCAGCGGAGAGACGTTGGTAAATTCTTTAAAGGCCCGGATCAGGTGGCTCTGGTCGGCATAGCCGTTGTCGAAGGCCACCTGGGTCATGTCTGTAAACCGGTTATGGCTCAGCTGGTCCAGCGCGGAATGAAACTGACATATGCGGCTGTAGAGTTTTGGCGTGAGACCGACGCCTTCGCCGAAGAGGCGTTGAAGCGTTCTTTCGGTCACAAACAGTTCCTTTTGCAGATCGCCCAGCAGGATGGTTCCTTTGTGCTGCTGTATCTTACGGACGGCATATTGCAGGCGTCCGTCGATGACGATCTTTCGGCTTTGCGACAGCAGCAGGATATAGTCGTCCATCAGCCGGAGGCGGTCCTCCAGCAAAGGGCTGTTGAGCAGCTGCTCTTTCAGGTTCGACTTCCTGGCAGGGCCGTATAGGCTCAGGTCGATGCCCTGATCGGTCAGTTCTGCGGCAGAATAACCGAACAGGGAGGGCAGCAGCCAGGGATAGAGGAAATAGGCGATCACCACCACCTCCCCGGCCGTATGCAGTTGCAGGGGTTTTGTGTTCTGTCCGTACAGGACCAGTGGATAGCATTTTTTTTCGCCTGTCAGTATCCGGGCGGGGTCGGTCAGCTGGAAGGTGACACTGGGAAAGCCGGTGGCGATCAGCGGCAACACGGCCTCGTAAAAAAGACTGTTGTTTTCGAGAACCACGATATGACTCACGATTGCGGCGATCGGCGGCGGCGGAGCAAGCGTCTGGACCTTCATGGCATTTTTATTGACCGGCAAGTTGGTTGGGCTATTGCCCAACGAGCCGGTAGTCTTCCGTCACGATATAGTGCTTCAGCGTGGTGATCTTCAGCTCGTGTCCTTTTTCCGTCACGAAGACCTTCTTCAACTCGCGAAACGTCTTGTTATTGTCGAACAGACCGACGATACAGGAGTATTTTTCGGCACCTTTCTGCAGGCCGGGATGAGGAGGTGTCCCCATATCCGGAAGCTTGATCGTGTCTTCACCCGTAATGCCTTCGAATTCGACTTTGGCCAGGTATTTCATTGTCACCGGTGTCTCATAGAGCCGGACGGAGAAATACATTTCGTTGAGCGAGTCGTTGGTTCGGACGCGGTATTCGGCAACGGGGTCCTTTTTGGGGTGGTCGCGTTTCTCGGGATTGCGTTTGAACAAGGGTAGCGCCGGCCGGCCGGCCGCGGAACTGTCGGGGCCGGGCGCAGGATCTTTGGTCCCGGACTTACAGGAACAAAGGATAACGGTCGCCGTGAGTGCAAAAGCGGATATGGGTCTTAGCATGGCAAACGACCGGCAAACTTTGTACCAGAGCGCTGCTAATAGTGTATTATTTGCAGCTGGCTGGGGTAAGATCCCTGCTCAAGGACGAACAGGGTGTAAATCCCCGGCGGAAGACGGCCAACGAACAGGGACAGCGTAGCAGCATCGGACTCCCTCCGCAGGACGGGCCTGCCGAACGCATTGCAGAGCGTATAGGAGCGCCGCGCCGGGCTGCCGGCATTTATGTTCACCACGTCGTGAACCGGATTGGGCCATACGGTCACCGGCGAACCCAGGTGGACGCGCCGGATGGAGCTGTATTGCTGCGAGCCGTTGGTATCGGTGATCAGGAGCCGGTAGGCGTCGGTGCCAGGGATGGGAGAATTGTCAATAAAATGGTATCCCAGGGCTCTTTGGGCAGCTATCGTTCCAATACTGTCCCAGCCCGAAGTTCCCGTGCTGCGCTGGATGGTGAATTTCCGAACCTCACGCCGCGGACTTACCCGCCAGGAGAGGAATACCTTACTATTCTGGAAGACGGTTGCATTAAAGTCGATGGATAGCGGCGGCGGCGGCGCAATGGGAACGGTGAAGTCGGCGATCAACTCGAAGTTGGCGGTCCCTTCCATTCGGAATATATCGCCCGAGGCCAGGTTGCTGATCAGTTGGGTAGAGCCGCCGATGGAATGGCTGTCCCAGGTGTGACCGTCAGAAGACCATAACATATAGCTATTGTAGAGGTACCCTCCGGCGAAATGGGTGATGTCGTCGGCTACTCCGACAAAATGCCCGTGGCTATAGCTAAAGCTGGTTTCCCCTACGAATGAAACCAGGGTGGCTGCCGGCAATCCGCGGATCGTATCCTGAGGTATGAAGATGCCCATGGAATCGAAGGAAGTGAAGCCCTGGGAAAAAAAATGGGTGGTGCCGTCCCCGTACGCGCCGTTGCCGATGAGATAGTACTTCGCGCTGTCGGGGTTGTAGACGATGTCGTTGAAGGATTCGGGGAACAGCCCTTTGCTGCCCAGGCCCTGCGGGAATCCGAAGCTGTAATGGACCCCGTCGGTGGACAGGAGCAGGAACCCCACGTTGCCTCTGCCATATCCGGTCAGGAGAAAGAACCGGCCGTTGATGTAGCGGATCTTCAGAAAACGTCCCAGGGAAATATCGGGGGACCGGGGCACGCTGAGGTCGGGCAGCACAGCCGGCTGCCAGTTGACCCCATCGGTAGAATACCAGAGGCTATCCGCTATCTGCGAACTATAGGCGACGTAGACTCCGCCACCATAAGCGAAATGGTCGAGGGGTCCCGATGAAGTGCCTTTAACCGACCAGTGGGCGCCATCAGTGGATGAGTAAATGGTCGGGCCTTCCGCCAGGTATTGAGTACCATCATAGAGAATACCTGGCAGCCATTTCCCGACGGTATCGCGGCCTGTCCAGGTGGTAAAGTCGCGCCCGCTGTATAGGTAGCTGCCATCGAGGTTGGCGCCGATCTTTACGAAATTGGTATCGCCTGCGGCGGCCCCCGAGCCCGTGCTGCCGAGGATATGGTAGTGGAGGCCGTCCGTCGACGCGGTCATGCCCTGAAGACCGTAAACGAAATAGTTGTTGTTAAAAAAAGCGCCGTGTTCAGACCAGGTTGAAAGATGGATAGTGTCTTCAAAGCTCGCTCCTGCATCGGCGGTGGGCAGGATATTCCCGGGAGAACCAGGGCCGCTAAAGACGGCCGAGAGTAAGTAGACCTTATTGCCGTCCGTAAAGCCGTCGGGGCTGCTGACCGTGGAGCCTGAATGGTACAGGGTAGTCCAGCTGTGGGCGTCGGTAGACACCTGTGAAGTGCTGGTAAGCTTGTAAAAATGGTCTTTGAGGAATCGCAGGTTTCCGCCTTCAACGGCGCTGAGCGTATCTATCGACCAGGGACCGTCCGGGCCAGTCGTGCTCCGGCATACTAGCTGCATGTAGCCGGTGTCGATGTGGATGACGTCGAGCACCAGATAGCCGTTGCCGGCCAGTATCCCGTCGTAGTAAGAGCCCGGCGGACCTATTTTTGTGTTGCGCCTGGACCAGTTGATGCCGTCCGGGGAGCTGAACAGACTGCTGCTGTCACCCACCAGGTAAAAGCTTTGGTCGATGTATTCTACGTCGTAGAATTTGATCTTTGTACCGAGGTCGATCTTTGTCCAGCTGAGACCGTCGGGAGAAGAGAAGAGGCGGCCGCTGTCGGAGGCGAGGACAAAATGACCGGCTCCAAAGGCGAGAAAGGGGCGCTGGCCCTGGTTGAACACGGTGTCGGTCCCGGTGACGTCTGGTCCCGTAAAGACCCTTGACCATTCTTTCCCGTCGCCCGAGCGGAACAGGGCCGGAGGAATGATCGCGCTGGCCAGATAAATGCCGTTGCCGTAGACGACCTGCTGGATGCCACTGCCGGGTACTCTCAGGGAAGTGGAGTTCGGGCTCAGGTCATAGCTGGCTGGAAGTCCTGCTTTAACCGTGATGGCCGGCGTCTGTGCGCGGCTTGTGATCAGAGATATAAGATTGAGAAAAAGGATAACGCCAGGCAGTAAGCGCCTGAAGGGTGGAAACTGAATCATAGGAAAGTGCTGTTTTGCTGATCGAATAGTGTGTCAAACCACAGCTGATAACAGGACATTCGGAACAGTCGTCAATAAGGCGGGGGATAAGGTAAAGATAGGGAAACCCGTCGCAAAATACCTCTTAAATGTCGTTAGCGGGTCTTTTTCGCTGATGTTCCGTGCCTTAGCTTTGTAAAAACAACAGATCATGCGCAATATTTTGTCTTTTATGCACGTCAGCCTCGATGGATTCGTAGCCGGGCCCCAGGGCGAAATGGACTGGATCAAATTCAACGACGAGCTATTCGAATATGCGGACAGGGCGACCAGTAATTCCGACCTTGCACTCTATGGCCGCAATACCTGGCAGATGATGGACGCCTACTGGCCTACCGCCGCCGACAAACCCAATGCCGGCACGCATACCAAAAACCATTCCGTCTGGTACAACAAGGTCGACAAGATCGTCCTGTCCAAAAGTCTGGCCGGTCAAAACATTCCCAAAGTGACGATCGTGAGCGATAACCTTCGCGCGGGCATTACTGCTATCAAGGAGCGGCCGGGACAGCAGATCGTTGTCTTCGGAAGTCCGTCGGCCGTTCATTCTTTGATGAAGGAAGACCTGGTCGACGAGCTATGGCTGTTTGTCAATCCGGTGCTGCTCGGGGAGGGGATACCGATGTTCAGGGATATCGAAACGCGTACGTCGCTGACCCTGAAGGAGAGCGTCCCTTTCAAGCTGGGGGTCGTGGCGCTGAACTACAAGGTTGAAAGGCGTCAGGGCTAGCGACGATCGTCTGCTGCGCGAAAGATATTGCGCATTTTTCGTGAAACCTGGCGGATGGGGATGTCGTCCCAGCGTAAAACGACATACCTATGGCGCCATCTGCCCGTAACTTTTCTTTTATCGCCGCGCCGCTGCTGTTCGGCGCGTCGACCTTCTTTTGGACAAACGGCAGCTATGGTATAACGGGAGGCACGCTGCTGGCGTTGTCGATGGTGCCCTGGATACTTGCCCTTTGCCGGGTCTTCGGGTGGTTGAGGGCGGAACTTCCGGTCTACTCGTCGGCGGGGTTGTTCCTTGCCGTCTGGGGGGCCGTCAGCGGGGCCTGCTTCGGGCTGGCGGACGTCTTTACGACTGCTTTTGGCATCCCGCATTTGATCTACCTGCAGGTCATTTCCGAGCATTCGCTGGCTTTCGACCTGTTGCTTTTCTGGCCGGGTCCCCTTTTTCCGCTGAGTCTGCTGGTTCTGAGTGTCATTCTGATGAGGCGTCGGCTGCTGCCGGCATGGCCGGGGGTTATGCTGGCCCTGGGGGCCGTTCTGTTCCCGCTGAGCAGGATCGCCCGGGTAGAGGGTGTCGCCCACCTCGCGGACGGGCTGCTCGCCCTACCCTTCTGGTATTTGGGTTTCGCCGGACGGGCCATTGAGCCGCCCGTGGAGCCAGCCATTGAGCCGGCCGTTCCTGCCGTTGAGCTGCAGGACGACGCCGCCGGGTAATCGACGAAATTTGATCTCCAATAATTGCTTTGTTTTGTACCCGTTAGTTTGTTTGTAGAGTATGTAACGGGTAATTCAGGGATAGATCACAGGTCATTTATCAGCCTCTTGTCTCAACAAGGGGCTTTTCTTTTCCGTATTTTTAGCCAATGGAAGAACAATTATTCGACCGGCTGGTCGCGATCAGACGCCAGTTGCACCAGTACCCAGAGCTAAGCTTTAACGAATACAGGACGTCCGCCCTGATAGAGGCCCAGCTGCGCGAGCTGGATATTTCCGTCGAATCTGTAGCGCAGACCGGGCTTATCGGCACGCTAAAAAAGGGCGAGGGTCCGACGGTCGTTCTCCGCGCCGATATGGACGCACTTCCCGTGCTCGAGGACTCGGGCGTGGAATTTCCATCCCGGACCGAGGGGGTGATGCACGCCTGCGGTCATGACCTGCACGTGACGATGCTGCTGGGAGCCGCGCGGCTGCTGAAAGACAGGGATTTCGGGGGGACGGTCAAATTCGTCTTTCAGCCCGCCGAGGAGAGTCCGCTTCGCAGTCCGGAAAAGGGAAAATCTGGCGCGCAGCTGATCATGGAGAGCGGCTGGCTGTCGGGCGCCGACGCGGTGCTTGGACTTCATGTCAATCCACTGCTGCCAACCGGGCAGCTCGAATATAAGATCGGAGAAGCGCTGGCCAGCGTGGGCAATTTTGCCATCCGGATCGAGGGTAAGGGCGGACATCCGGGGGCGATGAAACACGTGATCGATCCCGTCGCCGTTGCAGGCGCCCTTATCCCCGCCGCGCACGCGCTGGTCGGCCCGCAGCCCGATCCGCCGACCGCCGTCCTGGCGATCACGCACGTCGAAACCCTGGCCAGGCCCAGCTATAACGTCATCCCTTCGTCCATGCTGCTCCAGGGTTCGCTGCGGGCGGTGAAGAACGAAGACTACAACGATATCGTGGCCCGGTTGCGCGTCCTGCTGCAACAGCTGGAGCAGCGATTCGGATGCCGGACCGAACTGGAGTTCAGCGCATACTATCCCGGTCTGCTCAACAATGAGCGCATACACCGGCTGCTTGCTCCGGTACAGGAGCGGCTATTCGGGAAGGAAAATATCGTGGAAGGGCAGGCATACCTGGTAGGCGAAGATTTTTCGTTCTATTCGCGCGTCATCCCGGGTCAGTTCTATTTCCTCGGGGCAAAATCAAGGGACAATGATGCTTTCTGGCTGCACCATCCCAAAGTCACATTCGACGAGAACTGTATAAAATATGGCTCGCCGCTGCTGGCTGATGGCGCTGTACGGCTATTGAAAAATCTGCAGTTGACAATCACCGCCGGATAACCGGATTTTCTTTATTTTTAGACTCCATTCTGAGAAGTAGCTAAAACAATTTTTGTCGCAGTCACCAGGAGGCGCAAGCTTCCGTATATGTCATGCCCAAAAATTGTCAAATGAAAAGATTCTGCTTTCTCTGCCCGCTGTCCATTAGCCTCATTCTGGGATTTTCACAGCACAAATCAATGGCCGTCATCGGCTCGTCGACGGCGGCGGGTGTGGGGCCTTCGAGTCCGGACAGCGCCTGGGTCAACCGCGTCAACCGGTACTACAAATACCAGCTGGGGGTGCTTGACTCTGCGTATAACCTGGCCGTTGGCGGCACTACCTGTTACCAGGGAATGCCCTCGACCTATTCTCCGCCTGCGGGTCGTCCGGTCACCGACCCGGTTCACAATGTGACCCGCGCATCAGCCCTATTAAGTCCTCTCGCCAATCCTGCGGACGGGGTGGTTATCGTCTCTTATCCGACCAATGGATATGACAGCTACTCCATCGCGGAGATCATGGCAAGCCTGCAGACCATCTATGATTCCGCAGTGAGGACGGGCAACGGCTGCTATGTCACCACTTCCCAGCCCAGGTCCGACAATAGTTTTGCCAGTCCGGCGATCAAGTTCAAGCTTTCGGTGATCAAAGATTCGATCATCAACCGTTTTGGCGCAGCCCATACGCTGAATTTTTGGGACGGGATGTTCAACCCGGCCGACTCCACCATCCTATCCGTGTATTCGGCGGGGGATAATGTCCATTTTAATAACGCAGGACACGGAGAGCTGGCAAACCGGGTGATCGCAAAGAATATATTCGGTCTTGCGCTGGCTCCTCTGGCAGGAGACTACCGCAGCAATGTGGTGACGGGTTTGTTCAGCGATGCAAGCACCTGGCAAATATATGACGGAACCAGCTGGGTATCGGCGACGGCTGCGCCCGGCAGCACAGACGGGACGATCACTATTTCGGCGGGCGACAGCATCAGAATGAACAACGCGACGACCGTCGACCAGATCGTTGTAGAGAGTGGGGCTATCCTCGCGATCTTCAACTCCGGGGCGGCGACGACCTTTACCCTAAACGACGGGACAGGAGCGGATATCGTGAACAATGGAAAATTATACGTCTCGATCAATGCCACGCTGACGGGCGCAGGAACGATACAAAATAATGCAGGCGGTGTGCTCACCGTCAGAAACCAGGGAATACTGGGTGTAAATACGGTCAACGACGGCACCATGAATATCAGTGGGACGGGTAATATTCAGAACTCGACGCTTACCAATAACGGGACGATCACGCTGATCAATTTCACCCTCAACCTGAACAATGCTACGCTGATCAACAACGATTCTTTCAGCGTCGCCTATACCTCAGACGCATTCATCGCGACGACCACCGGCACCGGTTCTTTTGTAAATTCCAGCGGAGCGGTTCTTTACAAGGCGAGCGCTTCGGGAATAGCGTGGATCAATGCGACGGTCGCGTTTTCCAACGCCGGCATTGTAAAAGGCATAGGTCAGTATAATCTTTTGAACGTCGCCGCCAATACCGGCAGCATCGCCCCGGGCAATTCGCCGGGTGCGATGACCGTAAATCCCGGCTTTATCACAGGCAAGTCTCCCGTACTCAACCTTGAGATCGGCTCGACGGGGGGTGTAGCCGGGACCAACTATGACCAGCTGTCTTTTTCCACGGTCAATTCCACCAATACCAATGTTACCGGCGCTACACTGAATGTAACGGACGCCGGCGGAGACGCAGTGGGCACTGTGTATACGCTGTTGACCTCTCCATCCGGTACGATCACGGGGCCTTTCGCGAGCGTCAGTCTTTCTCCTTCCATCGGCAATCTTACCTTTTCCGGCAATTCGGTTACGGTAGCCAAAACGAGTCCGCTGCCCCTGGTCTGGGGAAAATTTCTTATCAACACAGACCGTCAGCAGGCGGTGCTGGTCTGGAGTACGCTGCAGGAATCCAATGTTTCGCATTTTATCGTCGGGCGTTCGGTTGACGGCGTTTCATTTACTCCGATAGGCGAGGTTCCTGCAAAAGGTAACAGCGCTCTTGTAACCAGCTATACGTACACGGACAGGTCGCCGGCCCCGGACGCCACCAATTTCTACCGGCTGCAGGAGGTAGACCTTGACGGAAAGAGCAGCTATTCCATCATACGGAATATCGTTTTTAGCGCGGGCAAGCCCGGACTGGTGCAGCTGGCGCCCAACCCGGTGCGGGATGTGATGCAGGTTACGGTACTGGGCAGTGATATTCAGATACGGATAGTCGATGCGGTCGGAAGACACAAACTAAGCCTGAGTTTGCCAACGGGATCCAGTCAACTAAGTCTGGGAGACCTGCCGGCGGGTACCTATCTGGTGGCTGTCTATCAAAAGCAGCAGTTGATCGACAGACTGAGATTCGTAAAGCTATAGGCTTCTCAATAATCCATTCCGGGCGCCCCTCCGGGAGGCGGGGTTTCCGGGTTGCTGGGTTTATCGGCAACGACGCATTCCGTCGTCAGCAGCATACCGGCGACAGATGCGGCGTTCTCCAGCGCGATACGGGCGACCTTTGTGGGATCGATGACGCCGGCGGCCAGCAGCGGCTCATAGCTTTCGGTGCGGGCGTTGAAGCCAAAGTCCGCGGTTCCCTCCTTTACCTTCTGGACGACGATGCTGCCTTCCACGCCGCTGTTGCCGACGATCTGGCGCAGGGGTTCTTCTATGGCGCGCCTGACGATGGCGACACCGGTGGTCTCGTCGGCGTTCTCGCCTTTCAGGTTGTCCAGCGAGGCGATGGCGCGGATATAGGCTACGCCGCCGCCGGGAATGATGCCTTCTTCGATGGCGGCCCTGGTCGCATGAAGGGCGTCTTCGACGCGGTCCTTCTTTTCTTTCATCTCCATTTCGGTAGCGGCGCCCACATAGAGGACGGCTACGCCGCCGCTGAGCCGGGCCAGGCGTTCCTGCAGCTTGTCCCTGTCGTAGTCCGAATCGGTGTTGGCGATCTGCGCGCTGATCTGGCTGGCGCGGGCCGTAATGTCTTCCTTCTTTCCCTTTCCGCCGACGATGGTTGTATTGTCCTTGTCGATGGTGATCGTATCCGCGGTACCGAGATAGTCCAGGCCGGCGTTCTCCAGCTTATAGCCCTGCTCTTCGCTGATAGCCGTGGCGCCCGTGAGCGTCGCGATGTCCTGCAGCATTTCCTTCCTCCGGTCGCCGAAACCGGGGGCTTTTACCGCGGCGACGCGCAGGGTGCCCCTGAGCTTGTTGACGACGAGCGTGGCCAGCGCCTCGCCGTCGAGGTCTTCGGCGATGATCAGCAGCGGCCTTCCGCTCTGCGCGGTTTTCTCCAGCAGCGGCAGGATGTCCTTCATCACCGATATCTTTTTGTCATAGATCAGGATATAGGGGCTTTCAAGGACGGTCTGCATCTTCTCGGTGTCCGTCACAAAATACGCCGATATATAGCCGCGATCGAACTGCATGCCCTCCACCACGTCGACCGTGGTGTCGGTGCCTTTGGCTTCTTCGACCGTTATGACCCCCTCCTTCCCTACTTTGGAAAAGGCTTCCGCGATCAGCCTGCCAACTGTCTCGTCGTTGTTGGCCGACACGCTGGCCACCTGGCTGATCTGCTGGCTGTCGTTGCCGATGGTGTGGGACTGCTGCCGGAGGTTGGCGATGACCGCGGCAACGGCCTTGTCGATACCGCGTTTGAGGTCCATGGGATTGGCGCCCGCGGCGACGTTCTTCAGGCCTTCGCTGATGATGGCCTGGGCGAGGACGGTGGCGGTAGTCGTGCCGTCGCCTGCGATATCCGCCGTTTTGGAGGCGACTTCCCTGAGCATTTGGGCGCCCATATTCTCGATGGGGTCTTCGAGTTCGATGTCTTTCGCCACGCTGACCCCGTCTTTGGTGATGGTCGAGGCGCCGAATTTCTTTTCAAGCACGACGTTGCGGCCTCTGGGGCCGAGCGTAACCCTGACGGCGTTGGCCAGTATATCGACGCCCCGTTTCATCTTGTTTCTGGCCTCGGTGCTGAAGAACAGTTGCTTTGCCATATGGAGCTTTGTTTGGATTCATCTAGTTCGCCGCAATGAAAATGCCAAAACACAAAAATGAGCTTCGGATATCCCCGGACTGTAATATTTATCCGGCCCCTACAACTAATACTTCTACAAAACCTTCTATTTTTCATATGCTGCAACTGGATCATGTCAAAAAGTCTTTCAACAGCCGAACCGTATTAGAAATCCCGTCATTTCAGTTCAACAGCGGGATCTACTGGCTTAAAGGGCCCAATGGGTCGGGGAAAACCACGCTGCTGCGAATGATAGCCGGGCTCCTCCCCTTTCAGGGAAATATGGTCTTCAACGGCATAAGCGTGAGGCGGCAGGCCCTGACCTACCGGCAACTGACAAGCTGGGCCGAAGCCGAACCCCTGTACCCTCCTTTCCTGACCGGGACAGAATTATTGGCCCTGTACCGGTCGATCCGGAAAGCCGACGCTGCCGACGTGGACCGGCTTGCCGTGTTCATGGGGGTCGACGCCTATTTGGATAGCCCCGTCGGCGCCTGGTCTGCGGGCATGACGAAGAAGTTCTCGCTGCTGCTGGCCTTCGTAGGCAGCCCTTCGCTGATCGTACTCGACGAGCCGCTGATCACCCTGGACGGGAGCGCCCTTTCAACCGTTGCGGAGCTAATCCGTCAGCGATGCCTGGCCAATCCGGAAACGCTGTTCCTGCTGAGTTCACATCAGGAAGCGGACATGGGCCTGCTGCCCGCCGGTGAAGAAGTTCTTGTTAAAAACCAGACCCTTATCCATGCTGCATCCATATAAACTCTTATTCCGTTCGGTCGTCAAACCTTTTTTCAGGGAGAACCTTTCTATTTTCTTCTTCGTATTCATCGTCTTCTTCGGCATCGTGGGAGAGGTCGACGGAGCAGAGATCTGGCAGTTCCACTATTCGCTGATACGGGGGATGACAGAGCGAGGCGGTTATCAGTGGATAGTTCTCCTCGTCTGGGGCTGGTATGCCTGGAAATGCAACCGCTATGTAACGAGCCTTTTCCGCCGCCCGGAATACCGGTGGATATTTATTTTCAACAACCTGCCTGCGGGCAGGCGTTTCATGCTGCTGCTGCTGGTCAACGGATGGCTACTCCTGCCCGTTCTTCTTTATGGGATGATCGTTGCCGTTATCGGATGCTACTTTGGGCATTTTCTTCCCGTCCTGTTCATTGAAGGATTCCAGGCGGCGCTGCTTGTCCTTTTGTCGGGCTGGCAGCTCTACCGGCTGGCCGGTCTGCATTCGGGGTCGCCCAGGCGTATTCGCCTGCCCTTCACCTCCTACCCCGCCGTGCTCCTGCGGCAGGTCATCCAGCGACAGCCGGCGTTATGGCTTGGGCTCAAGCTGTTCACCTGCGGCGCAGTGTATGGGATCGCTTCCAATAATACGACCGCCGACTATGACAGGGCCTTTCCCTTCCTGTTCTTTGACTTCGGGATACTGGCAAACGGAATACTGATATACGGACTGCGGGAATTTGAAGAGACCTATCTGTCTTTTTACAGAGGCGAAGCAATACCTCTCGGACAAAGGCTGAGTGAATATGCGCTGGTCTATTTCATCCTGCTGCTGCCGGAGTTGGTCACTGTTTTCCGCCTGACTCCGATACGGCTTCATTCAGCAGACGCCCTCCTCTATTTTTCCTGCGCGTATGGCCTCGTGCTGACGATGCATGGCGTGACCTTCCTCCGGCACTTCAGCAAAAAGGAATATTTTTTACTTTTGGTGATGATCTTTTCCCTGCAATACTTTTTTATTATGAGCTTTGGGCTGGCGGCGATGTTTGGCTGTCTGGCTGCAGCGGCCGTCCTTTCCTTTTTCAAGGGATACTATGTTTATCAAAGAGGATAGTCCCGTACCAAAAAAAGTTAAGATCGGTGTACCAAAATAGGCGATTCCGGTCTAATTTACATTCAAAATCAAATCATTACCATATGTCCGAAACGACTACCGCTGCCGCCGGCCTGTCCACGGCCGATAAAGACCAGGCCCTTGTCAGTTTAACGATGGAGAACGCCCATTCCGCCTTTCAGCTGTATCGCCGGATATCCGCAAAGGACCGCGCGCTGTTTCTGGAGACTATCGGGAAGGAGATCGACAAGATCAGGGAGGAACTGGTGGCTGTAGCAGGTCGCGAGACCCATCTTCCGGCGGCGAGGCTCAACGGGGAGATCAACCGGACGATCGGCCAGGCGAACCTGTTTGCGTCCCTTATCCGGGAAGGCAGCTGGGTGGAAGCGGCTATCGACACCGAAGATCCGGGCCGCACGCCACCGAAGCCCGATACGCGTAAGATGCTGGTCCCCGTCGGTCCGGTCGTTGTCTTTGGCGCCAGCAATTTCCCTTTCGCCTTTTCGACGGCGGGTGGAGATACGGTCAGCGCGCTGGCCTCGGGCAGTACGGTAGTGATCAAGGGACATTCCGCGCATGCGCAGACCTCGGAGCTGGTCTTCGGCGCCATCCAAAAGGCGATCGATGCGACGGGTATGCCGCCGATGACCGTTCAGCACCTGCTGGGTTCGGGAAGGACCGTCGGTATTGCGCTGGTGGTGCACCCCTACACAACTGCGGTTGGGTTTACGGGCAGCTTTGCCGGTGGCAAGGCCCTGCTGGAAGCCGCGCAGAAAAGAGAGGTGCCGATCCCGGTACACGCCGAAATGAGCAGTATCAATCCGGTCGTCTTCTTCCCCGATACGCTGGAAAAGAATGCGGCGGCGCTGGCTCGTACGTATGCGGGCTCGATCACGCTGGGTATGGGTCAGTTCTGCACCAATCCCGGCGTCCTGCTGGGGGTAAAGAGCGCGGCGCTGGACAATTTCCTTTCGCTGCTGTCGACCGAGATCGCCGCGACCGAACCGGCCAAAATGCTGCATAAGGGTATCTGCGAGGCCTATACTGAAGGGCTTACGGCGATGCTTGGTCAGAAGGGTCTGACGATCGTGGGACAGGCGGCCAAAACCGCGGGTGAAATGGAAGCCCGTCCTGTGGTAGCGTCTGTTCCGGCAGCAGTTTTTCTGAAGAATCCCCACCTTTCCGAAGAGGTCTTCGGGCCCTTTTCGCTGTGTGTGATCTGCGACGATAGACAACAGTTGAGCGAAGTGCTGAAAAGTTTCAAGGGCCAGCTGACGACCACTATCATGGGTACTCCCGATGACGTCCGCGGCAACATGGATATAATCGAACTGCAGCAGCAGCTGGCCGGCAGGATCATCCTGAACAATGTCCCCACCGGCGTCGAAGTGAACGTGAGCATGGTGCATGGCGGCCCGTGGCCCGCAACCACCGACGGACGTTTTACCTCGGTCGGCACGTCGGCCATTCAGCGCTGGGTAAGACCGGTATGTTTCCAGAACTTCATGGACGGGATGCTGCCGGCGGAGCTGAAGAATGCGAACCCGCTGGGGATCTGGAGGGTGGTTAATAATAGTCTTACTAAGGATAGCATTGGATAGTGCAGTTTTTCAGCCGATATACTTCAGCTTTTCCGGGTCAACGACGGAGTTGATCCGGATTATCCGGTTGTCTTCCGGCGAAATATCGAATACCAGACAGGAGCTCAGCTTGTCGCCATTGCGGAACAGCAGGGCAGGCTGGTGATTGAGCTCGACGAGGCTGATCGTGGCTTCCTGCTGGAAACGCTGGTAAACGGTGGAAAGCAGGTTCGCCACTTCGGCGCTTCCGGTACATATTTTCTTCACGACATTGACGTTGGGACCGCCGTCGGCGTAGAATGCGATGTCTTCGGCCAGAAGACCTTCGAGCCGCTGCATATTGCGGTCGCGTATGGCGTCGATATAGTTACGGAGCAGGGTGTTGGTCCGTTCGTCGCGGATGCTGGGCCCGGCTGCGGCGCCGGGCTTGAAGAGCTTGTCCTTTGCCCGGCTCAGCAGTTTGCGGGAATGTTCTTCGGTGATGGAGAGGATGGAGGCGATCTCGTCGTGGGGATAGTCGAAGCTTTCCTTCAGGATGAAGACGGCGCGTTCTTTGGCGTTCAGCCTCTCAAGCAATACCAGTAAAGAATACGAAAGGATGTCCTTCAGGTATACGTTGGCGTCAGCCGACTCGGTCGCTACCGGCTCGGGGAGCCAGACTTCCGGCTGAACGGTCCGGCGACGGCGGGTCTTCGTATTGATCGCATGGTTGATCACGCTTTTTATCAGGTAGGCCTTCTCGTTAGCAACGCCATCCCTGTTATCCGAGTAGAATTTGGCGAGTACGTCCTGGACAATATCCCTGGCGTCTTCTACGGAGCCAAGGATATTGTAAGCGTAAGGAAATAGTATCTGCTGATAGTCCGTCATACGATCTGTTTATGCGGCAAAGCTATTTACTTTATACGTTCCCGGTGTCGTCAGGAAGGCTTTATTCAGCCTGTTCCAGCAGTTGAGCATCGCCACGCTGAGTGCGAGTACGGATATCTCTTCTTTTGAGAAATGTTTTGTGAGCTCTTCGTAGGTAGCGTCTTCCGTCGTGCAGCGGGTCGTCAGTTCTTCGGCAAAGCGAAGGGCCGCCTTTTCGGAGTCGGTATAGAAAGGGCTTTCGGGCCATGAGGGCAGGCTGTAGAGGCGCTGTTCCGTCTCGCCGAGATGTCTTGCGTCCTTATAGTGCATATCGAGACAAAAGGCGCAGCCGTTGATCTGCGAGACGCGGAATTCGATGAGGTGCAGCAGCTGCTTGTCGATCACCGAGCTGTTGAGAAAGTAGCCTACTTTCATGAGTCCGTCCATAAAGCCTTTGGGTGTGTCCATTAAAGAAATTCTCTGTTCCATAACTTGATTTTTAAAGATTTCCCTAACAAGACACAGGGCTGTAAAAAAACGTGACCGGATCGGAGAAAAAAATTTTCTTTTTTATGCCCAGTCGAGCGCGATTATCTCATGATCTTCGATGTCTTTGACATCCAGTGAGATGGAACCGGTCTCGCGCCGGACCGCGGGCGTCGTATCGCTCATCAGCAGGCGGACGGCAGAGAGTTGCCGGCCGGGAGGGATATTGATATGGACGCCGGCGTCGACGGGCAGAATATCCCGGAAGGGGCCTTTCATATACATGGGGTTGGTGAGGTTGACCAGGTGGACCGTCATGGAGTTCTTCTGGGCCCAGACGGCGACGTCGATGATACCTTTTGTCTGGAGGGTGACGATGGGGGCTTCGTCCAGCGCCCATAGAATAGTGTTGCGCAGCAGGCGGGAATGGTCGGTGTTCAGCATTTGCCAGAAGCTGCGGTCGAGGTCGCCGGGGATGTAGGCGACGCGGCCTTTGGCCTCACGGAGGTAGAGCTCGCGGGTATCGGTCTCTTCCTGCCGCGGGTAGACGTCCTCCATCGGCAGGTCGGGATAGGTGGGGATCAGGGTGACGGGAGCGGGGAATGACACATTGGGTTTGACCTTTACCCGATAAACGGAGTTGATGATCTTGTAAGAGTCTTCCAGGCCTTGCAGGACCGGGTGGTGTGTATCGGTCTTTATGCGGAGGTAGGAGTTACGCATCGGTCCTTCGACTATGTCGGAGGGAGCACTCGTGCCCGGGGTTGGGGTGTCTGTGCCTGGGGTTCGGTCGACCGAAACACCGAACAGGTCCGTTAGTCCGAAGTCTGCGCGCGGGCGCCCCTCTTCGTCGTAGAGGGATGTTTCGAAGGTCGCGACCAGGCTGCCGCCTGCATTCACAAAATCCTTTAGCTGACGGCACTGGCTATCCGAAAGTGCGGCGATGTTTGGAAGGATCAGCAGCCTGAATGGTTTCAGGTGTTCGGCGTCGAGCAGTTTGTCGTTGACCATCTCAAAGGGCAGGTGTTCTTCGACCAGGGCCTGATACATGCCGAGGGCGTGCTCGTTGCTTTTCTCCTGCCAGGGCTTTCCGCCGTATTTCCGGCTGGTCTGTTCGGAATAGACCAGGCCTATGCGGGCCAGCGGCGCCGTATTCTTCAGGTAGTCGCCGTTGCGGTAGTAGGCCTGATACAACTTTTCGACGGCCTTCATCCATCTCTTGTCGTAGATATAGGCGCCGAATTTTACAAAACAGGGGCGCATGCCATTGGCCACGCCTTCGGCGACCCAGATGCGGATCTCGGCGTCGCTTTGCACGGAGTCCTTCCACCGGTATTCTTCCTCGACGCCCACGCTGAAGATATTGACGATTGGTTTCATGCCCAGGCCGGCGCGAAGTTCCTTGGCGCCCATGGCGTTGGACCAGGGCGGTATGACTCCTCTCCTCGCCTGCTGGTCGGCGAAGAAGAAGTCGGCGAATTTGCCGGTCTCGAGTTTGTCGGGGAAGCCGTTGGGAATAAAACGCGATTCTGCCCGTTGTTTGCGTATCTCGCCGTCCCAGGTAAACCAAACGTCGCGCAGACGGTCTTTGCGCCAGGCCTCCCATTTCTGGTAGACGGGGTCGAGCCGCCGCTCGCTGCGGGGCAGGTCGAGGCCGGTGGCTTTTTTGAAATTCTCCGTGCAATGCCGGCAGTAGCAGATGCCGTGTCCGGCCCAGCGGTTGGAGAAGATGCCGTCAGGCTGATAGCGCTGCATGATCTCCCGGTGTACGTCGGTCATGAAGACGAGGTTATAGGGACCATAGGCGCAGGTCACCCAGAGATCGGGGTTGGCCCAGTGACGACGGGGCTTGCCGTCGGCGGTTACGGAGATATAGTCCGGGTGCGCGTCGAACATGTCCTGACGGGTCGCGTGCGGGTCGGTACGAAGGACGACCGACATGTTCATTTTGCGGCAGCCTTTTATCATATAGCCGACGGGGTCGGAATTTCCGAGCCAGTCGCTGCGGTGGTGGTGGGGAACCCCGGTCGGATAGAAAGCGACGACTCCGCCGGCGCTCAGCAGGGCTCCGTCGGCGTGGATGCGGCGGAAATAGTCCAGCCAAAAGTCGGGGTCGAAGTGTTTGGGGTCGTTTTCGACGAAGGCGAGCTGCGCCCAGCGCATGCGGCTGGTCCAGGGTCCGTCGGGGGCCGTCGGGACGGGGGAATTCGGGCCGGGGAGGATCGTACCGGAGAGGATTGCGCCGGATGCCGGACCTGTCACGAAATTTACGGGGGATGCCGGATGTATCGTGATCGCGGGTGTGCCGAGGCCGGCAAGGATAAATTGTCTTCTGTTCATATGGAGAACAAAAGATACAAAAAAGATAGCTTCTAGTCGTCGCCGAGGCTCTTTTCCATCGCGTCCAGCTGGGTAGTCATCTCCTTCAGCTGGTCCTTGTAGAGGCGGTCCGGCGGACCGGTCTCGCCGTTGAGCGAGCGGTAGGCTATTTCGGTTTGCTGTATCCGCAATTTGCAATAGCTCACCAGCATAAAATTTCTTTGGTGCAGCGGCTTCGAAAGGCGAAGCGTCTCCATTTCCGTGAGCAGTTGCAGGTCCTGCTGCCAGTAGCCAATGGCTTTGTTTTTCCAGTTGTCGCGCTGCGCGGGCGCGTCGTTGGCCATCTGGTCGTAGGCGGCGCGGGCCAGCGAGTCGCGCGACTCGAAGGCTTCTATCTTCTGTTCGTATACCAGGACGTCATTGGGGATTCGGCGCAGGATGGTCACCGTGAGCAGCAGTACTCCGACGATGGACAGTACAACCGTACGAACGGACAGTCCTTTTTTCCAGGGATGCGTCAGCGCCGGCAGGTAGGCATATCCGAGCAGGAAACCGCTGACCAGTCCTCCGCCGTGGGCGGCATTGTCGACAAAGCCGCTAAAGCCGATGGCGAGGTTGAGCACGACGAACCATACCATACTTTTCAGCAGCGGCTTTCTCACCTGGGGGTGAATGAGTTTCGTGGTCAGCAGGGCTAAAAAAAGGCCATATACGCCGAAGATGGCCCCCGAGGCGCCTGCGCCGACGGTATATGCGTTGAATGCCACGCTCGAGACGCTGGCGAGCAGTCCGGTAAGCAGATAGGCTACGAGAAATTTTGTTCGCCCGAGCAGGGGCTCCAGCATGATCCCGATATAGAGCAGCGCGTACATGTTCACCATAAGGTGAAACAGGCCGACATGGATAAAGCAGCAGGTGATCAGCCGCCACCATTCACCGCCGAGCACGGCAGGGCGGAAAACGGCGCCCCAGTTGAGAAGCGTTTGTGAACCAGGCTCGAATATATTGACGCCGCTGAAGACCATGGCGAGATAGACCAGGGTATTGAGACCGATAATGATCGCGGTAATGAGGTGTTTGCTTTTGGCATCGAAAACAGAAAAAATGGTCGGCCTTTTTTCCCGTCGGGGTTGCTGAACATTCTGATCATCTGCGGGCACGGCGGAAGCTCCGTTCTGCTCTGGACTTGTCATGGCTTCGATTGAAAAAATAAAAACGGCAAATTACGTCAAACCCGGATATATATCTTCCTTTTGTCGAGAATATAGCCCACCAGCCAGTACAGCAGGATCAGCGTGAGTGCATAGATCAGCGAGGCATTCTTTGCGTTGCCGGCAGATAGTGGCTGACAGACCTGATGAAAGAACCAGCTCAGCGGTGAGAGCCAGACGGGCTTTCCGCCCGCGGGATTGGGTATGCGTATCAGTCCGAGCAGCCGGGGGACGACGCCGCTGAGCACGAAGATGAACAGGGGGTTCTTTCCAAAGACGTCGAAAAACCTGCTCCCCCATCCTTTCAGGTGTTTGAACTCGATGACAAAGACCAGCAGGGCCAGCATCAGGGTCGCATATCCTGTGGAAACCAGTACGAAGCTGCTGGTCCAGATCTTTTTATTCACGGGGAATGCCAGGCTCCATACATAGCCCACCGCGAGGAAGGCGAGGGCCATCAGCACCAGATTGCGGAGCATGGTATAGTTCTTTCCTTTTTGCTGGATATACCAGCCGACCATATATCCGAAGACGACCTGGGTGATCGCAGCCATGGTGCTTGGAATGCCTTCTGGGTCAAAGGCCACGCCCTCCCCGTGGTAGAGGTGCTCCGGTCCGAAGAGGGCCTTGTCGACGGCCGTTCCGAAATAACCGTTGAGACTGTAGGGATCACCGGGCGTGCCCAGCGTATAGCAAAGCAACCAGTAGCCCAGCAGGAGGACCGCGCTCGCGACAAGTGAGCCACGCAGCCCGAGAAAATAGACGAGCAGGGAACCGAACAGGTAGCACAGCGCGATACGCGCGAGTACGCCCATCACGCGGACTCCGACAACAACGCCAGAGTCATTTGTATAGGTCCAGCCCCTGAAGACCAGGGAATCGTGTTCCCAGCGGATAAAGGGGAACCAGTTCAGCAAAAAGCCGATCAGAAAGATCAGCGCCGAGCGCCGGAATATCCTCCCCAGAGCCGCGGATCTGTCCTGTTGTTTGAGGCGGGGCATGACAAAGCTGAGCGCGTTGCCTACGGCAAAAAGGAAGAAGGGAAATACCAGATCGGTTGGAGTGAGGCCGTGCCACGGAGCATGATCGAGGGGCCCATAGGACTGTCCGGCCTGGTTGTTGACAAGGATCATGAATGCAACAGTGGCGCCTCTGAATATGTCCAGGGAATAATATCTTTCTTTCATCGGGATATAATTATTTTTCAACGGTCCAATGGAACCTTTCGGTTTCAAGTACTTACACCGATTGTTAAAGCGGCGGATGAAAATAAGATTATATAATAGTTGATTTTGTCAACTATTTCTTAAATTTGGTCTATGCAACAAAAGACCATTTCCCGGATACGCGCCTTCAACCGGTACTATACCAATATCATCGGTCTGCTGGACCGGCATATTCTCGACAGCCCGTACAGTCTTCCGGAGGCGCGTATCCTTTACGAACTGAATCACCGCGAAGGCATACAGGCTTCGGGCATCATCGAAAGTCTCGGTATCGACAAGGGTTATCTGAGCCGGATACTGGAGGAGTTTGCGAGCAGGAAGCTGATCGTCCGGCGGCGGTCGCAGGCCGACGGAAGGCTGATGCATATTTATCTGACTGAGAAAGGACGGGAGGCTTTTAAACAGCTGGATCAGGCATCTGAAGAACAGTTGGAACAACTGCTCGGCGGGTTGTCGGCAGCCGAGGGAGAAGACCTTAGCCGGCATTTGACGGCGGTTATGGATATTTTTATTAAGGCTCAGGATGGTGTTGGCCGGCCTTCCGCGGGGCATGGTGTTGTGGATTCCGCGGGGCGGGGTGTTGTGGATTCTGCGGGGCAGGGTGTTGTGGATTCTTCGGGGCAGGGCGCGGTCACTGTTCGTACGGACCTCCGGCCAGGAGACCTGGGCTATGTCATTCATCTGCATGGCAGGTTGTACAAGGAAGAACAGAATTTCGGTGTCGGCTTTGAAGCCTATGTAGCGCAGGGGCTGGCCGAGCTGTACAGACAATATGACCCCGAAAAAGACAGGGTATGGGTCTGTGAGCAGGGGAATGCCATAGTGGGATTTCTGGCGCTGATGCACAGGGATGAACAGACGGCGCAGCTGCGCTATTTCCTGTTGCAGCCGGAGTGTCGTGGCGTGGGACTGGGGAAGCGGCTGATGGAAGATTTCATGGGCTATCTCCGGGAAAAGGGCTACCGGCACTGTTATCTGTGGACGACCAGCGAACAGCAGACCGCTATAGCGCTGTACAAACGATATGGGTTCGTCTTTGTGGATGAAAAAAGATCGTCGACGTTCGGCAAACAGCTGGTCGAGCAGAAGTATGAACTTAATTTGTGAACGTCGGGGCTTATGGCGGGCTATTTGGTCCGGCGAGTTATGTGGTCCGGCGGGCTGTCGCCAAGAGGGCTATACCTCCAAGTACCAGGATACCGCCGGCATAGGGCGGCCAGTTGACGTTCTTTTCTTTGTCGGCCGTAATATGCACCGGGCCGGCGTCCACCACCTTTTCTCTTTTTGTGAAGGAGAAGCCGGTCCAGATCAGCATAACGATCCCAATACCAATAAGAATAATACCCAGTGTTTTTTGCATGGTCAGCGGTTGTTGGATGCGTGTATGCAAGAGGCGTTCCAGGGTGGATCCGGCAGCAGAAGCGACCGCAACTCGTCGTCCGGTTCCGGCTTCGGCGGCGGCGACCCTTCCAATGACTGGCAGTTTATGGTGTTGAAAGATACATGCACGTCAACCACACGACTGCCTCAATAAATCCTATAATGTAAAGCGTATATCTCATACGGGTATATACACAAATTGGCTGCCAGCCGGCGCTACGCAGTACGTAGTGGCGATATCGTGAAATTAGTTCCCCACCATGCCGTATCTTACAGCTATGAGTGAAAATATATGTATTATCTGCGGCACGCAATACCCGGAAGGTGAGGTCCCTGCCGTCTGCCCGATCTGCTCCGATGACCGTCAGTGGGTTCCCGAAGCCGGGCAGGCGTGGACCAGCGGCGCGCAGCTGCAGCAGCAGCGCAGCGTTCTGATCAGAAAGGTCTACCCGCAGGTCTATGAGATAAAGATCATCCCCGAATTTGCCATCGGGCAGCGGGCTTTTCTGATCATCACGCCCGGGGGCAACCTGCTCTGGGATTGTATTCCGTTGCTGAATGAAGCGCTGGCCAGCCTAATCCGGTCGAAGGGCGGACTGAAGGCTATTGCTTTCTCTCACCCGCACTATTACAGCAATATGAACGAATGGGCGTCGGAGTTCGGCTGCCCGGTATATATCCATGAAAAGGACGACCAATGGATCTTTAACAGGGGGGCTCATATTTCCACGTGGGAAGGCAGTGAGAAGCTGTTATGGGATGGTATGAGGATCATTCACACGGGAGGTCATTTCCCGGGCAGCGCTGTTTTGCATGTTCCGTCGTTGTCTCCTGAGGGTGCTATTTTTTGCGGGGATACGCTATATGTCGCGCGCAGCAGACAGCATATTGCCATTCAGTATAGCTATCCCAATCATATCCCGCTGCCGGCGAAACTGGTCAGGGAGATATTTGACCGGGTTTTGCGGGTGCCTTTCGACACGATGCACGGCGCTTTTGACTTTCAGAACCTTGTGGGGAATGCCCGGGAGGTGCTGGAGGGTTCGGCCAGGCGTTATGTCGTTTAGTGTGGAAAACTGGGTGCAGGATTCCCCATAAGCGGCCTGCCGGACGGCTTTTACCGCTGGCAGGCGTTTTGTCTGTTGTATTGATAAAAACTCCTATGGGCAATCTTCTTTACTTAATCGCCGTCATTCTCGTCATCGCCTGGGCTATCGGCTATTTTGGCTACAATGCCGGAGGGATCATACATATCCTGCTGGTTATCGCGATCATCGCCATTCTGCTCAAGGTTATAAGGAGAGAGGGGATATAAAGTTTTGAACAAGGTTCCCCGATGGACTACCACCGGGGAGCCTTATTGTTATTCTTTGTTCCTGGTTCTCCGTGCTGGTGACCTACGGCACCTGAGCTGCCTTCGCTGAAGGCCAAAATAAGCGCAGACCCTCGGAATAATGTACCGGGGCAGGCGGTTTATTTCGGATCTCAGGGCGTCGAGGACACGATCCCGTCCGTAAAACCGGATCATCTCCGCATACTCTTCGTCGTTGCCTCTTTCCAGGACCCGGCCGATCACATATAAATAGGATTCCCTCCACTCCATCTCTTCATAGAGTACGTCCCAGAACATCCATTTTGGTAGGTTCGGTTTAGACGGTTCATTTGGTTGCTTTTTTGGATGCCGAAACGCCAGGATCGGGCGAAATTCTTCTCGCTGCATATAAACATTTTTTATGGTGAAAAATGTTCCGGGAATTTGGCGGCTACAAGGAAAAGATTGGGGGAATTGCGAGGAAAAACAAAAATATAAAATATTAGTCTATTAATTTTGTAGACTAATAAAAACGATATAATATTGTGCATCGAAAAGGTCGCGTGGCCGAGTGGTCAGGCACGGGTCTGCAAAACCTTCTACGGCGGTTCGAATCCGTCCACGACCTCCCATCGGCGCAAGCCGTGGAGATTTTCATATGGCAAGCAATCGTTAGACGGGGTTGTATTTCTATACGACCCCTTTTTTATTTTTGGGGTCCGCGGCCGCGCGCCCTGTGGTTCACGGCACCGGGATGGTGGGCT
>Ga0068853_100000611_pt1 | contig 24557 bp, 29 predicted proteins | sample KBSCornC32_FD_65655 | JGI IMG/M metagenome (GOLD analysis project Ga0068853, IMG submission 65655) | Corn rhizosphere microbial communities from Kellogg Biological Station, Michigan, USA - KBS Corn C3-2 | ecosystem: Host-associated > Plants > Roots > Rhizosphere > Soil ... | reverse complement strand
ATGATTAAAATTGAATTTGGTTGTTGGAAAATCAAATAGAGTGTTGTATGTTTGTTCTGTCGTTGTAATAAAGCAGCGGGTATTTAACCATATTCAGTATATTAATTATGAAAAAAGAAGTTTTAACACCGCTTGAAATATTGGAAGATAGAGGTTTCAAACCTTATTCAGACTTGCCATATTGCAACGAAGACGGAACAGAGTATTTTATAGGTGAAAATGAAAGCAGAACGGCCGGGATTGTTGCGCTCATGTGTAGCGAAGATCATTACATACTGGATAAGGCACATTTACGGTTAATGTCTGAAACTGCTAGAACAGCAGGAATAAAGCAGATAATCCTATACACTAACTACGGTTTAGAACTTCACAGCAGACACGAAAAGCCATCCTGTGTAAATATGGATAAGATAATTAAAGTCAATTCAGACGGTAGCAATTTAGCCGTTTACAATAACTAACCCTATTACCAATTTACTTTTTTAAAACACCATAAGTTATGAAACGACCATTTTCTAAAGAAGTAGTAAGAAAAAGATTGACTGGCGCAATTGACCAGTTAGAACAAACATACGGTTTTATACAAAAAAACGGATGGGAACAAGTAAACGGCAAAGGGGAGGAGATTAATAGGCTGTACGGGGCTTACAATACCCTTTTAGGATTGTTAGACGAATTGGATAACAACAGTTTTTATTTTCAAGACTAACCCCAATAAATACACCCCATACCTCTAAAAAAATTAAGTTATGAAAATCACAGTCGAATTAACGGACGCAGAAGTAAAAGGGTTGAAAGATTATCTGTCAGAAGTGGACGGGATAAAAGCAGGTAAAAAAGAAATAACCGAACACCTGCAATCATTAGTAAACAATATAAACGCCCCACAAGAGGCAAGCAGCGATTATATACGCAAATACATTAACTAACCCCTACCTATAAGCCGTTCCCTTTAATTAACAATAAAAAAAACAAAAACCATGTCAACAAGAGCCGGAATCATCATTAAAGACAAATACAATTCTATCCATTTTTACCGTCATTCAGATGGCTACCCAGAGGGTACAATGCCAACTCTGAATATATTCCTTAAATGGTTAAAAGACGGGATTATTCGTGACGATGCGATGCAGAGCGCGGGATGGTTAGTAGTTATCGGGGCAATGGAATATAGCACTATCCCTAAGCACGTAACTACCGAAACAGTAAGTAAATGGAACCCGGCAAAGATTGACAGGGATACGGATATTGATACTATTGAGCCGCCTACTGATTGGAAGGTAGGTAGCTACGAGCCTACAACTAACGTAAATAATCACGGGGACTTAGAGTATATATATACCATAGACCTGAATAAAAAAACTATTTCATACCGTCAAGCATAATTTATGAATACTTACGCTAAATATTGCCCTAACGTTTTTGTAGCTAAATGCAGTGAGCAACACGAAAAGGGTGAGATTATCCCGGTAACAACCAAGTACGGGAAAGAAAACGATTCGATAGTGTTTAATTTGGTCGCTCAAAAGGATGGTTTCTATTACTATTCTATTGTACGGGCTGACGGTTTTAATGTACAGGAAAGAGCCAAAGCAAAGGCAGAACGGTTGCACGAATGGGCTAATAACGCAGAAAAAAGAAGCACCCAATACTATGAAGCTTCCAACGAAGGAAGAGATTTTTTAGCACTTGGTGAACCTATTAAAGTAGGGCATCACAGCGAAAAAAGACACAGAGCTTTAATAGAAAGGAACTGGAACAGAATGGGCAAATCAGTAGAAGAAAGCAGGAAAGCGGCTGAATACGAAAGCAGATCCGAATATTGGGAAAGTAAAGCAAATACCATTAACCTGTCAATGCCAGAATCTATAGAATACTTTGAATTTAAGTTAGAACAGGCTAAAAAAAGGCACGAAGGACTGAAAAACGGCACAATCCCCCGCGATCATTCCTTTTCCCTTGCCTACGCTAATAAAGAAGTAAAGGAATTGGAAGAAAAGGTAAAAATAGCCGCTAAACTCTGGAACTAACCTTTATTAATACTAACCAAAAAAACATTTTATGAAAAAGCTACAAATTTACATTAAATCAAACCCAGACTTTGCCGCCTTGTTAATTATTTGCGGTAGCGGTATTGTGGTTTGTTTGGCTATGGCTATTGTGACATATTACAATAACTAATAACCTAAGTAATTAAACTAACTAATCATTAACCCAATCACAAACAACCATTAGAGTTAATATGGAAAATATAATCTGCCCATTATGCGAATGCAAAGATAGCCAATCGTTAAATCATAACGCTGGTGGTAAAATGGTATTTCAATGCAAGATGTGCTTAGCTGAGTTTTTGGATAACGGAGAGATAAGTTACAACCCAATGGATGCAACAGAATGGAATAACTTATACATATCTGATTCAACTGGTGGGAAGTTCTTTAAAACAACTGCAAGCCCAATGAGTACAGTGTCTGAAATTAAGAACTTAAAAGCCAAAATAAAGCAGGCTAAGCAGATGCCAAATTTGTATAAGTTTTTAGATGTTCCAACCGCATTTATTGTAATGAATGGTAAAGCGATATAATCAAAATACCTATCCCAAATGCCAGTAAAAGTAATAAAATATACTTGTGAATTTAAGTGCGGTACTAAAGCTAAAGGGACTTTGCCAATGATAAGATCACACGAAGCCGTTTGTTTTAAAAACCCAGAACGAAAAACATGTAGCACCTGTGAGCATGAAATTTATTATAAGGACGGTGAGGATCATCATGAAATACATGGCATCGTTACAGAATCATGGATGGTCAGAGGGTGCAAAAAATTAACTGACGAACAATATTCGCATCTACAAGAAACACAAGAATGGCATAGTGAAAAGCCTGTATTCCATATACTGCCAGTTGTTCTTTGCCCACATTGGGAAAAAAAACAATAAAAACTAAAACCCCCTTCCCCAACCAATAGAGACAACCATGTCGAAGATTATTTTAACTAAAGCTGTTGGCACATACGCAGAGGAGTTATCGGTTGGAAAGGTGCATATTAACGGCCCGCTAGGTTCAACCGCATGTGGTTTGGCTTTAGAAGATTACAAGTATAATGCAACTAGCAAGCCGGTAGACTGTGAAACGTGTAAAAATTTTCTGGCATGGGCAAAGAAAGTCGCAAAAATAAATTCCTAACCCCTTTAACCAATAGATAAGTTATGGCAAAGAAAACAGAATTTGAAACCGGAGAACGCATAACGATTAAAACGGCTTGCGTTGAGTTTACAGTAGGCGGCAATACAATATGGGTGCAATCCCCGGAAGGAGGAACAGTTCTACGAATTAAATGCACTGGTAAGGTGTTAGCTGATCGGTGCCAGAATAGCCCTATTTCGCATGGTGATATGTACGTTAGCGGAGATATTGAAATGTGCGTATCTACTGACTTAATAACCCAATAAATAAACAGAAATGAAAACGCTTCCAACTGCATTAGCTTTCCCGGTAACAACAAACGCCGATACTGATACCGAATTTCACGAAGGAATGAATAAGAGGGAATACATGGCTACCCATATCCTTACCGGCCTGATTGCCAAATACAACCTAAAAGAACCGGCAGATCAGCAGATAGTTTCCCAAATGGCAGTTGAATTGGCTGATAGCCTTATTGAACAATTAAACAAGTAACAAAATGGCAAATCAATTAATCAATATATTAAATAAAACTAATTTATGAAAACGATAAAAGGATATTTAGTGATTTTAGGAATGGCAGTATTGTTTGCTGTGCTTATGTCCTCTTGTGCTGCTTCTAAAAGTACAGGGGGAGTTAAAACATCTTGTTATAATCCTGAAAGGGGATGGAAGTTTGTATTATTTAGTAAAAATTAAACGATTTATTATGAAACTGTTAATGTGTTTGGAGTGTATGGATATTTTCAATCTGACGAAGGATGAAAAGGTATGTGGATGTGGTAATACTAAGGGGAAATACGTGGATAATTTGAACGCTGAATATTCAGGTAATGCACAACCAATAGGATTTGCTAACGGTAGTTTCCGGCAGTCTTATAAGGTACAAAAGGTAGAAGATATGCTGCCAAAACGTAAAAACGAATGCTGCAAGGGAGTTGAATTTACAGCCTTTTTTATCCCCGCTGCCGCAACTTCATTAAACAAAATAGATTAACCTTAAAACCATAACCCATGCAAAAGAAGCCAACCAAACCTACTCTTATCTGCGTTAGCTCCGATGAAACAACAGTTACCTTCTTCTATAATGGAATTGAACAAGCAGAAATACAAGCGGATCAAGAGGGACAGTATTACTTCTATTATGGTAATAATAAAACTTCTTATCTGCCTAAAGAGTTTCAACCTTTGTTGCTTACATATTAAATTTAAAAAAATGAAAACTACAGTACATGTACACGTTGCCTTATTTGTTAATAAGGATAATCCTAACGACACATTTGAAGTGATCGGTGACGGAGATATTACCGGTAATAGTTTTGAAGGAATGATTTTCAATCACCACATTAATGTAACTGGCCTTTGGAAAGCTATTAGATTTATGGAAAGCGAAGGGCATAAAGTGGTAATGAATGAATTTGACCATGAGATAGAATACTAACATTTTAATGGTCTTTTAATCTCACCATTATTTTTAAACATTTAATATTACGTTATGGAACTTTCATTTGAATGGGTGGTGTTTTTAAAAATAGTAGATAATAGACCGCTAAAAACATACGAAGAACTTAAAATGTTTCATAAACTATTCCATAAACATTATTGGGAAATTAAACCTAACACAAAATGAAACTAAGCACTAAGCAGAAGGAAGTTATAAGGCTTATGAGGGAAGGGGCTATATTGGAGAGAGATACTTTTTGGGGTGAGCGTTGGACATTACAATTGCCAAATGGTATGAGAACAAAAGTAAATTCAAATACTGGCAATATTGTTATTGGCACACCATTAATATCATTTGATTACTCCAAAAACGTTGGAACCACTACAGTTTTTAAATTAAGCGAACAAGGTAAAACCATCGAATTATGAACCAACTAACCCACCCCACAGTAGAACTATATCTAAAAGCTAAGTACGCAAGACAAAGTGTACCATGTAGAGTATTTAATGGGGCAAGAACTTATTTGCATGGGGATATTTGGATTGATGAGGATAGTTTCAATATACTATACCCTGTAGCTGAATATATACCAGTAAACGAGAAGGGAACAAACCCATGTAAAAAGCATCTTTGGATGAAATAAACATATTAAACAAACTAATTATGAAAATAATCTATTCCCCTTCATGGTACATACACAGAGTTGTTTTTATTTGTGCTTTGTGTTATCTTCTTTTTGGATGTGGTAAAATATCATTTGGGTAAACTATTTTTTTAACTATAAAACCGCTGCTTTATGAAAACTTGTATTGTTACCGTTATGTTCTGGTATCTGGCTTCTGCTATGCCACTATTACCGGATGAATTGAGATAGTTTTTTGTGTTTGGTTTTAAAAATGAATGCCCTTGCATGGAAATGCGGGGCATTTTTCTTAGTCTGAGTAAAACCACTATTTATGAAAATAATTTAGTAGACTGATTGTACATTGAAGTGAAGTTATCTATTTCTTGTTTTGTTGGATTGTAATTTTTGTTCCCAGTTACCCATTCACGATAGTAATTTATGGCTAATTCAGTAGGGGTATGAATTGGCACATTAGTGATTTTTTTGGTAGTGCCGCCGATATATAACCCTCTTGCTTGTATTCTTTCACACATGAATTTTATGCCGTTTTCTAAGGTATCGAATACAACAAATCCACGTTCTTTACCCGTTCTGTTTTCATTCTTAACTGCGGTTGCAGCTATAGCATAATCCCATTTATCAGGCCATTTGCCGCTATCCGATTGAACGCCCCATGCGTTAGTACCATTTATTACAGAACGCCCATTTGCGCTCTCATTTCGTGTTAGAATATAAACTGTTCTTTGAACTTCTACTGGTGATCCTGCTTCCTTAATGCCATCTATAATAGGCTGCATACCTATGCTTACTGATTCAAATGGTACTATTTCTTTTTCAGGATAAAAGTTCTTCATAATAACATATTACGATTTTATAGTTTTAAATAAGACCTCCCCACATGACTTAACACCCCCAATACACCAATACCAATAGCCCACCATAGTAAAGTATTTCTTTCTTTTTTGGCTGCGGATATGGTTTCGTTCTTTTCGTTGTTAGTTGATTTATACCACTCTCTTTGTATTCGTAAGTTAGTTATGGTGTCCTTTAACTTGTTTACCTCTCTAGTGTCTGTTACTATTTTTGTGTTGGTAATGGTTCTTATTTTTTCAAACTCGGCTGTATCTGTTTGGAAGAAATATACAGTATCGTTGCGGCGTAATGTGTCTATGTGACGGATATATTTTGGCGGGGAGGGGATGTAAGTAGTATCATGTTGGTCACTTACTATAGTATCAGTGTTACAAGGATAGAGCGCATCTGTTTTAGCCCTTACTCTTTCTACGCTTTCAACATTGGCTAATACTTTATTCTCTGCTTTGGTTAATTGTTTGGCAGGATTACACCCAAAGAACATAAGCAGTACAAAAGAAATAATAGCTACTAATACTGCAATTAATACAGGTTTTATCCTATGGTTTATTGATTTCATTAAGCAGATTTAGTAGGGTGTTTTTGATGAGATATTTTTTGTTTAAACTCTGCCTCATCATTTTCTAATCTACGTGCTCTTACTTCCTCTCTTTTATATGCTGCGTTTTGATACAATTGATAAATCTTCATAGCTGCAAAAACACAACTAAAAATCAATAAAACCCATTGTTTTGCTTCATCAATACTACCTATAATAGCGAATATGAAATTCAATCCCAAACTAAGCCATCCTAACGTATTAAACAGTAATACTGCTCCCTTTATAGCCATTTGTTTCGCTTTAGGTAGTGAATGAATAGCGGTTTGTATGTGACGTAACCACATATTACTATCAGAAACATGAAGAGAACCATTATTAGATATGGGCTGTTTATTATCTTCCACTCTGGCTTTATCGCCTCTGTTATAGCGCATAATACCTTCGTCAGTAAAAAGTATGCCAACCATTTCAAATTCTCTCTCCATATTTTATCATTTATAGTACATCTTATTGTAAGACAACAAAGTAAATGGAATGTTTTATCACATATCCAATAGAAATTATTCCAAAAGTTGCTTATTTCTGCTTTCGTATATTCTATTACCATCCATATACAAAAGAAACAGAAAGTAGCTTTTACTAATTTCATGGTGTCTTTGGCTTGGGGGGCTGCTCTACTCCACTACCACCGTTCTCCCCGTCATCATTTGTTTTAACAATTTTAGGATTATTCATATCAGAAGTATTATCTGCTGCCAATATCAATCCTACCCCCCCCACAATAGTGGTAGCGCAAGTCATTACTACTTCTTCATTAAATACTCCTGATTTAATGGCAAAAATTAATCTGGTAAGACCGCCCAAAATGGACAGGATACCCATACTTGTAGTTTTCCAATGTGAAAAAACTTTCTTCATATAGTTTTGGTTTTAGTTATTTGATTCGTTTTTATTTTCTTGCGATCTGAAATAAAGTCCCATTATAGCGAACATTATTCCAGTTTCTACGAATGTAATAATGTGGTCTTTTAATTTTTCATCCCCTTTAATATACCCATATATAAGAACAAATGCAGAAACAGAACTCCAAAACATAGCCAATACAAATCTTTGGTCAAATTCCATCCCCCATATCTTCATCCTAAATGGCATATTAATACCCTCTTGCGTAAATATGTAAAGTTAATGCTGATGGTACTGCGACAAACCCGGTACTTACTCCTAACAATACACCACTACCCAACAAAGTTACTAAACTACTATTCCCCTCTGTAATATTGAATGTTGCTCCAGTTGTACTTTTTGTTTGCACTGATACATTTGGAACTAATGTTGACGTATTGGTATTTCTTTCCGTTAGAATAAATACCGATGGAGCAACCGTAAATCCTACATGAGAAAAACTTACTGAAAATCCATTGGCAGAAGATGGAGTACATAATGTGTCCCATTCTTTCAATCTTTTAGTGGAATATATGCCGTACCTTTTTACAAATCCGATTGCATTACTATCTACATAAAAAGACAGACCATTTTTACCTAATCCTGCTCCTGCTGTGTAATTTGGATTATCCATAAATGCGGTAGAGTCAGATGGATTATAAACTACTTTTCTTCCAGATTGCGCAGTCAATACCCCCGCCGTATCACCTTCTGGTGTAATTATATAGAATAATTTTGTGCTTGTATTATACACAATATTGTTATTGCCATAAGTTTTAACTTCTCTTCCAAATACCCATAGTAATAACACGATTGTTATAAACAATAACCAATTCCTTGTGTTTTTCACTTTTTATTCTTTAATCGGTTTTCTAATGATGCTATTTTTTTATCAGTTTCTTTTTTATACTTTTCAAATTTTTCATTTAATTCTTGAATAGCTTTTATATAAACAGCATCTAATTGTCCTGTGCCGTAATTAATCCCTTTTATTCCTGTTTTTTCATCTGTAATTACCACTTCTGGTATTACCTTTTCCATGTCTTGTGCTATATTACCATTCTGCCTACCTGACCCGTAATTTTGATATTTCTTTTTGAATTCAAACCATACAGGTTTCATTTTAAGAACTTCTTTTAACCCATACCCAATAGGACGAATATTTCTTTTTAATGAACTATCGGAAACAGGTGCAGATAATACCCCATTTGCATCTGCAAGAACAGCTCTTGATCCCGTTCCGGCAAGACTACCCATTGTTACAGTAGTTGTTCCTGCCGTATTCCCCATTATTAAATTACCAGTATTATCTAAAATAGATACATCTCTAGAAGTCCCAAATCCACTTAAAACCATTCCCAATGAAGCAGTAGAAAACATTTGTAGTTTACCTGAACTTAATGTAGCAAATGATCCTACCCCATTATTAACATACCTATTCGAAGAAGTTGACTGAGCAACTGTTAACGCAATCAAAGTACCTACTGTTGTAATATTAGGTTGAGATGCGGTAGTTAATGTGCCTGATACATTTGTTGCAGTAATATTACCAGATGCAGCAACATCACTAACTGTAAGCAATCCTGAAATATAAGCGTTACCAGTAACTTGTAATTTATCTGTATTATTCCTTCTTGTGGTATCTGTTCCAAGTACAAATGTTTTTGAAACAGGGTCTATTTTTCCAAATGCCATTGGATTTTGAGCAACGCTATTTAATGATGAAATTGACCCTATGATGATAGATGTGCTATCTATCCTAAACGCCGACCATACATTCTTACCTTCCTGCGCAATATTTATTACCGCAGCTAAACTATCTACCGATTCGTTGAAAGTGCCTATGCTGAAAACGTGATTCCACCCAACACTTGATGCTCTTACATTAGATAATCCCACTTCAGCATATCTTTTACCGTCATCCGCACGAAACTCATGCCATGTTGTGCCTAATGGATTTAGGTTTCTCCAAACAAATTGCCCTGTATTATGTCCAGCTGAAGTTTGACCAACGTTTGTTCGAAATAGCAAAGCATCTGTTACATAGGTGTCATTTAGCAAAGCAATATCTGTATTTTGTCCAGTTGTATTGCCAAGAAGTCTTAAATCTACAATACCGTATGCTAAGTTTTTAGTGGCTGAAATTGTATCTTCTTTTGCTTTATACACAAACCTATTATTGAATGCGTTGGTGGTATCTGCTGGTTTTATCACACCGGTTAAATTTGCGCCAGAACCGCTAAACGTCCCCGCATTTACTGTTCCTGTAACCGTTAAATTAGCTAATGTGCCAATGCTTGTGATCTGAGAAGAAGCTATTTTACCAAGCAATGTGTTATGTGTAGTAACTAAAGAATCAGTAGGCAATCCAGTAGATAAAGAACCTGCATTTACCGTCCCTTCAAATCTGGCATTACCACTTTGGTCTATATGCGCTACTTCAGTTGAATTAAAATTACCTGCTGTTCTACCATATAAATATAGATTGTATGTTTTTGTTTTATCGTCACTACCGTCAACCATTAAATTTATTACCGCTCCCCCCGCTACTCCATTATACCATTGCGCAACGCCGCCAACTCCTGTAAATTGCTGTGATGGCCCATTGATTGTATACCCGTTAGCTATCAGAGTCCCCGTCGTTTTAACAGTAGCACCACCATACGGTGAAGCGGGAACAAAATAATGAACACCACCAGACAAACTATCTCTCCATAAAAAAGCACCGGGTATATTACCTGTTCTTGAATACCCAGATAACATAGCGGAAGTGTCAGTGTATTTTACTCTTAAATTATTTGAGCTATCAGCATACCCTTTATCTATCTTAGTTCTTATAGTAAATGTGCTACCTAAATTAGTTGTGTAAACATCCAATCCAGTTGTACTTATTGTTGTTGCGTTTATGGCTGATGTTATATTTACCGGCTTATAAAAATTAATATCTATTGGGTTGAAATTTGCTATACTATCATTACCTAATTCACCTTGATACCCTTCCAAAAATAATGTATGATATTTTTTGTTGCTACCTGCATTAACTCTTAGTCCATATCCATTTGGTGCAAAATTGTATAGAATACCAGAATAATTATCAACGCCTTTAGTAACTATATGTCCCATTTCAAATGAAGAACCATATACTACACCATCTGTATTTAATATAATATCTTGATCGCCATTGCTTGATACTGTTAATGTATGATTGCCTAAATTAACATCATTAGTTGCACCTATGTACGGAATGTATCCATTACTAATTACACCTAATACACTATCAATACCTTTCTGTCTCCATGCTCTTGTAGATAATGCTAAAGTATCTGCTTTAATTGTTCCTGTAGTAACTAATGGGTTGGGGGTATTTATTATACCTATTCCTTGTGAAATAGAAACTAATGATGCCGCAGATGTATTTACCTGTAACCATTGATTAGGTACTGTACCATTTATAGATGAAACACGTTTCCAGAATGTTAATCCTACTCTTATTTCAGAACCTAAATATTTTGATGCAACAGAAAAATTTGCAGTAGTAGTATCTGGGAATGATGGCTTTGTTATCCATGCACTGTCAGCCGAAGAACCACCTTTGCTATTTATCAATGTTGTAGCGGAACCTTGCTGAGTAGTATTTACGAATTGACTATACCCACCAATGGATACTAAAAAACATATTAAAAATATAATTATTCTTTTCATGTTAAGGTGTTACTATTTTAGTCAAGCCACCACTTGTAATTACATCACCTGTTTGTAATGTGTAGACATTCCCGCTTGTTCCTGATAAGTCAAAATTTAATGCCCCACTTCCGGGTATGTAAGTAAATCCTACGTTAAGTTGGAATACTTGTTGGTTAATAAACAATTCTACTAATCCTATCAAATTAACCCACTCACTATTAGATATGCTTGTTTGATTTGATTCTGCTAATGTTACAGTATGGTCAATAGCGTATGGTTGGTAATATCCGGTTGCGCTTGGGGTTGGTACTATACCGCCGCTTCCAGTAGCATTTATTTCATTTGCTTGTTGAAGCATGGAACCGCAAAGCCTATAAACGTCATTTGTAACCCCTTGCAGCCCACTTAAATTTTGATTTATTCCATAATAAAGCGCATACCCTTCTACCATTAAAACAATATCTCTCCCACTATTTAAGTTAGAAGTACCATTATTAAATGCGTTTGATTTAAGATTGGCTACTGACCATAAGTATTGTGATATTTGGTCAAGATTATATGTTGTAGATGGTGTTGGCACTTAGAAAAAGTCATTTGAATTGGTTATCATAAACTGGTCGGCATCGTAGCATATTTGAGCCTTGTAAATGTCAGATGCGTATGTAATTGCCTGAGAAGCAGAAGTTAAGTAGCAAAAAAACTGTACCTTATTTTGGTAATAATTTGTAGATAGTGTTATTGATGGGTTGGTAATAGGTACTTGACCGTCACTAAGCCCGTAAAAGAAATTTTGACCAAAAGCATCAAACCCAAAAGCAATAGTTTTGGTATATAATACGGTATTGCTCACATCTAACCATTGCACTGTAACGGATAGGGCGGTATCTTGGGTTAAAACATCAAGTGAAATGGAAGTGTCGGCTAATGCCCATTCATCGTAATTTACAGTACCATCCCCGGTTAAATAAGTACCATCTGACTGTAAAAGGAATATTCTACGTTTGGTTATGGCGGCATCTGCGCCTGTACTGGTATCAGTAAATGTGGTGGTTTGCGGTGTGCCGCTATTTTGACTCCCCGTAAAATTTGGCACCAAAGGCATAATAGTTAGTTTTGATTGCGGTAGCCGAAAATAAGAATTTTAATCCAATTTTAAGGTATTTTATGAAAATTTTTACCTACGGTTTGATAGACTCCCTTAGTTCTGATTTTTTAGCTGTTTTTTCAGCCTTTTTATCCTCTGCTTCCCAATCATCTTCTTTCTTTTTGTACTTGGGGTATAAGGCTTCAAATTGGGCTTTACCTTCGTCTGCACCTTGTTCGTATAGTATCTTTAAGGCCTCTATTTTGTCCTCTTTGGATAGTTTTGAGTAGTGGGAATCAAAGCCGGGAAGGATAGCCATATCATTGACATAAGGGGCTACGAGTTTCTTACGGGATTGTCCTATTAATACTTCCAATTTTCTTGTTTCTTCGGCATTTAGTTTCTGCCCGTTTAATTCGTTCTTTACGGATGGTGGAAAAAATCCTGTATCTCCTGTTTTCTTGTAATCTTCATATATTGGTTTGGCAAAAGTGGTTGGGTTGGAATGACTCATACCGAACCACCTTAACGCCCATTCATCGTTTCTTTTAAGTTCATCACCCCATATACCTATTTTGCTTGGGGGGTATTTACCTGTTAGTTTACGTCCCCACTCGGTTCTTGCTCCCATGTTATTTTTGATCTGCTCACCAAAACTGTCCGCTTTGGTAGTGTATTCGTATGGTAGTTTGGCGCGGGATAATTGGGCAAACATAGCAGGATGCACCACATTTGAACCCATATTTATAAGGTTCGTAAGGTAACTATCTGCATATACACCCCCCCTATTAAAGGCATTAGCCAATGAAGATGCGTTGCTGAAAACACCCGTTTCAAAAACTTCCAATGCAGATGGTACAAGGTTCCCACCCAACACATCATTCATTAGGTTAATTCCTTCTTTACGCTGTTCTTCATCCATTTTCTCGTACTTATTGGCTTGCAGGTTGGCAGCGTTACCTAATACCCCATACCATTTAAGGTCTACTTTCAGACCGTCTTTTACTTCATTTGGGTCTTTACCTTGCAGCCATGCGTTTAGTTTACCCATATCCAAACTGTGCTGTTGCTCGTAGTATTTTTCACCTTCACGTTCCTTTTTAGCGTCATCAGCATTATTATCCCCACTCACTATACCTTTCGATGCAAGGGTAGATGTTAAAGCCAATAGTCCCATACCTGTTGCTCCATGTGCTAACCACTTTTTAGACTGCTCAAAATCATGTGCTGCGCCGTCCAACCCTTTAGCCTTTTTATATGCTGCGGCTGCCCCATAAGCTGCCGATTGCATAAATGCAACTTCTGGATTTACAAGATTGAAATAAGACCAAAAAGCATTCAATGGTATCTTAACAAATGGCAGGTTCATTACCTTAAATATTTTTCCTGTCTTACCGACAAATTCTAATGGTGCCTTACCTTCTGCTATTTTATCATACGCTTTACCTGCATTATTTATAAGTTCGTGTATTATATTTTCTTGTTGGAAGGTACTTTCTTCCCCTTCTGTTATTATCTTTTTCTCTATCTCTTCTGCACGTTTGATAGCTAATTCATCGGGAACTCCTTTTGCTTTCTCCAATCGGTATGCCTCTTGTTTAGGGAACTCCATAAACAGTTTTTCATCCATACCTTTTAATCCGTATTGATTTGCTATTACTTTAGCTGATGCTTTCTCTGTGGCGAACCTTTGAGGCTTATCACCAATATTAAGCATACGGGCAACTACCTCTGCTGGCATACCAACCGTTCCTTGTAATGCCTTATCTGCTATTTGTGATTTTGAAAGATGATTTTTACCTTTTGCAAATGACCATAAATCTTTCAATGAAGTGAACGGACGTATTTGAGAAGTATATACTTCTTTTTGGAAGTAATCTTTGTTTGTAAGTCCTGTAAATAATTGTTCTACTGATTGCTTACCGCCTTCACCTACTCCTTTAAAGAATGGTACTTGCGCTGATATTACATCTGTATTGGGTTTTATATCCTTGCCAAATGCCTTACCACCTAACTGAATAAGCCTATCCAATACAGATAATTGTACCGCTTTAGGGAACCTTACAAATGCCTGATTAAACACGTTGAAAATAGGGTTATTTACTAATGAAGGAATGCCCAATGTATTCAACTGCATAATAGAAGTTAGCCTATTAAGTACACTTGGTTTATTGTAAACTATCTCCCCCAATGCAGTAGCCGACTTTTCAGCACGTTTAGCCCCTTCACGGAACTCTTGTAGGCTTTTATCTGTTCTTACAGTACGTGCCTTTTCTGCCAAATCTTGTACTGAATTAATGTCCTTAACATAGGCATCTATTTTCACCTTGTCTGCTTCTGTAAGTTCTCCTAATCCAATAGTATCTGCTATTATCTTTTTGAAGTCCTCATATTCCAATGCTCCGCTTTCAACCAATTTCTTAAATGACTTACGGATAACATCTTCTTTCTCTTTATCTGACAAACCTTTTAATTTTTTACGGAACCGTTCTAATATTCTTTCTTTTTTAGCTTCTGATATTTCAGCATCGGTAAGTTTACCTTTACCTTCCATTGAACGTAATTTATCTTCCCACTCTTTACGGAACCTTTCTTTATCCCAATCTTTTATTTCTTTGGATATGTGTTCAATGGCTGTTTCTACTGCATTGGCAATACTTTCACCTGCTAAGAAGGCTTGCTTCATTACTTCAATACCACCGTTAATTACTTTTGGTGGAATAATGGTAGCGTATGTGGCATCACCTTTGAACTTAGCCTTTTCAAAGAAGTCATCTATATTTTTTCTTTTCTTCTGTCTTGATTCAGTACGTTCCTTTTTAAGTTGCGATTGTACCTCTTTGGATATTATTTCTTTAAATTCAGGCTCTTCTTTTATAGCATCAAATACCTCTTTAAACCCTTGTTCTTTTGACTTGTACCATTCCTTAAAGGCTTCAGTCCTTTTTGCTTCTTCTTTCAACTTAATACCCAATGGTGACTTCTTATAAAAATCTCCTATGGCAGATATAAACCTACCGCCACTACGGCCTGCTTCATCATAACGTATAGCCACATCTGCCCATTGTGCTGCGTACTTGGCTGCTTCTTGTGGTGTCTTTGCGTTACGTTCTAAATTATACAACTGGTCTAATGCTTCACCAAATATCATTGAGTTAACATCCCCATGAAACTTACCTGCTTCTGCTAATGTAACTGCTTCTTCGTGCCCATATTCATTAATAACTTCTTTGGCTACGGTACGTGCTTCTTCATGGCTTTTAACCTTATACTTTAAGTTCTCTTTGAACTTTTCACGTATTTCAGGTTTGATATTTTCGCTTTCTGAAAGACGTTTTAAGATAGCCTTGTTGCCATATTCAGTAGGTTCTTTCTTACCTGCACCTTCTGCTACTGGTGGTTCGGTTGGTGGTTTTGGTGGTTCTATGGCTTGGTTGTTTTTTTCTTCTTTGCCAGTTTCATTTTTAGGATTAACGTTAATAGGTTCTGTCTGTCCTTCGCGTTTGCTGTTGATAAGTTCATAAAGTTGTTTTTGTGTTTTTTCGGATAGTTCTAATATTTCGGGAGTAAATCCATTGGTATCTTCTTCCAACTTATCCCAATTTATTGAACCGTTTTTTTCTTGGTATTTTTCAAGTAATGAGAATAATTCTTTTTGTACATCTGCATCAAGGTTGTCCATTTCCTTGTTTACCTGACGGATTAAATCGTCTGAAATTTCTTTCAGTTCTGCATCTGTAAATTTCTGTTTAGTATTTTCTATGTATTTATCTACCAATTCTTTTGCCATACTTCCGGTAGAGTTATGATCTTGTAATACTTGTTCAATGGCTTCTTTGTAGTCTTGGGTAGTGTATTTCCCTGTTTGGTCATTCTCCCATAAACTATGCGCTAACTCATCAATTCCTTTACCGTCTTTACTTAAAAGTCCTATTCTTGCCCGTCTTTCGTTTTCGGTAGATGAATTTTGCCTTATCCTATCATCTTTACCACCAAATAACTCCTTTATGGCATCTGAATGTATCTTACCACCACCTGCAAAGTGCTGCATTACTATATCCCTCGGTTCTGTTACATCCTCTATTGAGGTTGCTTTTTTGATAATTCCTTTGCTGCTTTTTGCTTCGCTGCCAGTTTCACTAAGTTTTGAAGGTTCTGCGCTCGCTGCTTCTGCTTGCTTGGTATCTTTGGTAGTTTCATTTTTTGGTTTTATTTGTTCTTTGTCGAATACTACTATTTCAGATTTTGGTATAGTTTCGCCACCTAATGTTCTATTAACAAAAACACCATCATAACCGTTATCTTTTAATATATCCGAAAATCTTTTATCTCCTATTTTTTTTGTAATTTCTTTATACCCAAAATCGGTATCTCCTTCTGTTGCTTTTTCTATTATTCCTTTCTCTGCATCGGTTACATTTTTCAAACTTCTTAATGATTCTTTTGTAGGTGTATCAAACACTTCATCCGTTATATTAATCTCAAAAGGATTTTTAACATTAAGATGAAACTGTTTTACTACTCTGTCTTTGAATTTCAATGAATAATACTTTCCAATTCCTTCGTTTGCTGAAAAATAAAATCCTTTCCCGAAATCACCATGTCCTGTAGCTGAATTTTGTTTAGATTCATCTAATTCTTTAAAGTTTTCTCCCGTACCATGATAAACTGTTATAGGTTTGCCTTTGTCGTCTACTAATTTATTGCCATCGTTTGCGCCAAATCCTTCACTCTTTACAGTAGAAGGTGTTTCTTCTTTAACTTCTACTTTTTCAATTTTAGCTAACGGTTTATCATGTTCAGCCATACCATTTTCATAGTAGTGTTTGGCAAGTGCTTCATCGGCTGCTGCTTGTGCTTTGTCTTTGTCGGTGTACTCTTTACCTTCCATTTCTATTTCATGGGAAGTCATTATTCTGCCGTCACCTTTTTTGTAGGTTGCTTTTGCTTTGTACTTTTTGTTTTCACCTTCGCCTACTTCAATTACTTCGGTATCGCCATATTCTTTTGGCACTACTATCCCTTCACGCTCTTTTTTTGAAAGTTCTTCGTGTGTTTTAACAGGCTCAACGGGTTCTCCGGTAATATCATCTACTTCATTTACTTTTCCTGTTTTTTGCATACGGGAAAGCCTATCATCAATATCTTTTATAAACTCATCAATAGGCTCTGTGAGTGCTTTTGACTTACCTTCTTTTGATTTTTCAAGTCCATTACGCTTTTCTACAAGACCGGCAAACGTTGACATGTGTTCTTCAGGTACTAAACCTTGTACGGATTTTTTAGCTTCTTCATACTTACCTAATTGTTCGGTAACTTGTTTTGCTTGTTCTTCGGGTAAGTTGGATATATAAAAATCCTTTACTTCTTTTGGTGCTTCTGAAATAAGTTCTTTGCTTGCAGCCAATAGGTGTTTAGGCATAGCACCTGACATTCCTAATATCTTAAATGCAGCATCCATTTTACCCCATTCTCCTGCACTTTCTAAAACACGTTCCATTGCTTCTTCACCTGTTACCTTATACCCACTTGCTTTTTGAATACCTGCTGTAGCGGCTTCTGTTGCTCCGCCACCTGCTGCTATCCTACCTACGCTTTTAACTGAATTTTTTAAGGCATTAGTGAACCCATCTTGTGCTGCTTTTGATATACTACTACCTAATCCTTTTAAATTAGTACCCAATGCCATAGCCATAGCACCTTCAGGTAATGCAGACATAGGTGCTACTTCCATAGCCCGTTTAGCAGACTCAATAGGACTTAATCCTTCCCTTATACCCCTATCAAACAGTTCTCTTTTTTGTCTTGCGGAAGCAGTATAGTAAGCCTCACTTGCCATTAAAGAAGTACCTAATCCGGGAACAACATTGGCGGTTAGTAATGCAGCTGGTTTGGCTACCCCACCCAATAGTTCTCCTAATTCCCCACCGATGCCACTTGGCTTACTTTCAAGTTCTGGTACAGGATTGGCAGCAAAGTAATTAACTAATTCTTGTGGGTCTTTTATAGCATTTATTTCAAAAGCGTCTTTGGTTGCTTTTACGCTATTGGCTACTGTATTAAGTAATGACTGACCAAACCCTTCACCACGTAGTAATACATCCTCCCCTTTACTATTCTTATGACCTACTAATTCACCTTCACGTACTTTTTTATATGTCTTTTCAAACTCTTTTTTGTACGTTGGATTTGTCTTATCTATACCCCTACCTTTAAGTGATTTGTCTACTGCTGCATCGTAATTAACGGCAGTAAGTTTTACTTGTTGTGGCTTCTTTTCTGTCTGTAATGGTGCCGGTTCACCAAACTCTATAAATCCCCTATTGTTTGCGGCTGATGGTGACGGAGAAGGAGATTGTATAACCGAAGAAGGAGAAGGTGAAACTTCTTTTTTTTTTACTGGTTCAAACAATACCTGACTTTTATATTCAGGATATTTTTCAACCATCTTTTGTGCCAATAACAAATCATCTACATCCTTATACTCAGGATATTTAGCCTTTACTCTTGCTGAAAAATCTTTTACTGATATGGGTTCTTGTGGGTCTGGCATTTATTCTATTTGAATATTCCTAAAGGGTCTTTGGCTGGTTTGGTGGTTGGTGAAGGCTTACCAAATTGCATCTGCTTACCTTTCTGCGGTTCTTTATTGAAATTCAATTGAGCATTCTCCAATGTTTTCCTATCAATCAATCCGTACTTTTTACTTATCAATCCTACTATCTGTCCATTCTCTGTAACCATTGTTAATTTAGGCTCTTTAATCTCAATATTGCTTGCTTTCAATATTGAATATATGCTTGCTGGTAATTCTTCTTTGGCTATTACAATTTCCCCTGTTCTTGGATTACCGTCTTTATCATAAACTAATCCACCTTTAATTGTAGACCCTTGTTTAGTTTCTATAGGTTTAACACTACCTATCCTATCAAATTCATTACCCTGTGATTCTTGCAACCCTAACAGTTCTTTTTGGTTGGCAAAAGACCTTCTTTGACGTTCTCTACGGTCTGCTTCTGCTCTTGCATATTTAGCGGCATCAAAAGCAACTTGGTCTATTTCTGGTTTGCCCTCTTTAGTGTACCCTTGTGGCATTAATGATATAGTATGCGCTACTGCTATTTGCTCTGGATGTTGTATGTCAAATTCTTTACCAAATGCTTGTTTGTATATTTTATTATACTTTTCGTATTGTGTTGGATTGGCTTCTATATCTCTAACTAATTTCCGAAATGATGGGTTACTTGCGTACTCTGTTTCTGCTACTTGCGCTATCTGAGCCTTATCAAAGTTTTGTAAAACCTTAGTAACTGGTTTCCGTAAGTATTGTGGATTTTTAGGGTCTGTATCGGGGACAGGAACGAATGAAGTTTCTCCCGCCACTTCCTTGATATATGGGTTTAAGCCAGTTCTATATTTAGCTTCTTCAAATGGTTTGGGGTTATAATTTATCTTAGTAATATCAAATTCTTTATGTCTTGGGTCTGTCAATGGTAAATCATGCTCCTCTAATGCAGATATTGCTTCATCACCCATTAATGACCTCTTATTGGGGTCTGCGAATATTGGTACTATTTGCTTGTATATTTCACCTTTTCTCTTACTATTTTCTATGAATGCTTTTTTGGCTTGCAATCTTGCCATGTATTCATTGTATGATTTACCATTATCAGTCGCTGGATTCTTTATAGCATCTTTATTCTGCAAGTAATATTTTCTATCTTCATTTTGTTGTTGAAGTAATATTGGTATCTCTTGGGTACGCATACCCGCAGGATTAATTTTACTATCTATGTCACGAAAATAATTATCCAATGCTTCTTCTTTGGCTCTTTCTTGTGCTTGCCTTTGAAGATGGTATTGGGTATATGGGGAGCTGTCAAATACTACTGCGCCACCATAAGGGTTTGAAGATGCTGGTTGTATTCTCGTTGCCATTAATCTCCTATTGTTTCAAGGTAATCAAAATTGTCTTTTTTACCATATTGTGGCGTTTTCTTCATCCCACCAATAAGCATACTAGCATTACCTAACCCACCATATATATTACTTAATCCGGCATCTCTTACAGCCGATGCTTGTCCTGCTTTCATTGAGGCTAAGCTATACCTTCTATTATATGGGTCTAATTCATTTATTTGGAATTTATACCTATCATCCCCCGATTTCATGCCTGCCGCTGTACCTAGTTGACCAAACCGCTGATTTCTTTGATTTTCTGCCAATACCCCTGCTTGTTGTGTTTTATCATTCTGAATACCAACTAATTTACCAATTCCTCCCAATGCACTACGTCTATCTTGAAGGGCGTTAATTCCAGTAGCAGTACCTCTTGCGGCATCCCTTACTGCTGTTTGGTATTGAGCGGAATTATAGGGGCTAACACCGTATCTGGATTTAGCTTCGGTATAGTAGTCAGAAATGGGCTTACTGCCCCTATAAATGGGGTTCCGAGCGGCTGATAATTCTAAATCTTTAATGGCTTTGCCACGACCACTAAAAAGTGATTGATAAATTCCCCCCGCAGTTTGGGCTATGGCAGGAGCAGCAGCTAAAAGTAATGGTATTGGCATGGTTATTTTTTATTAAGAGGGCTGTCAATATAGCTTACTGACACCGAATTTAAGAAAACAAATTGATTTGCGTTTGAAATACGGAATTTAATTATTATATATCCGCCTTTTAGGCTTGACCCGTTGATTAGCCCTCCGGTACTATTGCTATCCCTACGAAACGAAGCACTATACTCCCCCTCTAATAGCTGAAAATTCTGTCTGATTAGTACACTTTGTTGTGGAGTAGCCCCATAAGTGTTTAATTGTGTTTGTATAGATGGGCATTCCCATAGGACATTCCCTGTTTCCATAAGTGAAATCCACGTTTTCTTGTCTAACGCAGCAGTATTGAACACCGTTTCTATATAAGCATCGTATTGAATACCATAAAAATCGCAATATACACCGCTATTATGCGTGTACATAGTCCCATTTTTAGCTGAAACCAAAAGAGTATTTAAGCACCCCAACCATTCTGGCTTGTAGGATAATTGGCTTTCAAAACGGTTATTCACTTCATCAAAAGAAAGGGTAAAACTATCTTGATGGAATATAATGTTACCACTTCCATCATACCTGTTAATTTCTTCAAGTGCGACTATGTACTTATTTGTATAGGCATCGAATGTTCCATAAACTGTGGCATTCCCCGTGTATGGCTGACCTGTTGGTGGATTCCCATTATTCAATGACTGCCTGAATTGTGGCAGGTATCGTACAAAAAAGGCATTAGTTTGATAAACAATACTTATAGGCGTGATTCCATCTTGTGACAATCTACAAACTACTCCCCTATAATTATCTACAAAATAATCTGCGAAATTATCCCATGCAAGACTACATGGAACATCACCTATCCCATAATCACCTGAATAATACTGTATTTTATTTATTATTTTATCGCTATTGGCTTCTAATATATTTCCAGTTGCGTCTTTTACAATTTGAGTAAGGATAGGTACATTACCTACTTTAAGTTTTTGGTATGTCTTCATATACCTATCCCTAACATGCAATCTCATTATATCACCAAAACTTCTATCGTAGTCATCAAAATTTTCTGCGAAAAATCTGTTTGTTCCGTTTATATTGGTGTTTTCTTGATACGCCTGTCCAAATCTGACCATTGCAGGGAAATAAGTCTGCTTTGCATTTTCTTCTATTACCGTTGGCCTGCCGTTGCTACTTGTAACAATCCCATAAACATCTGAAAAGGTGTTTTCTATAATCTCTATAGTTGCCGAATTTAATACATCAATAGTAAGGTTAAACGCACCTATAACGTTAACATCTCCTATTGTTGCAGAAGTGGAACCAATGAATGGGAATACCTTGCCTGTAGGTGGGACACTTATTATAATATCAATATCAAAAGTATAATTTTCATTAGACTGAACCGTTACTGTATTTGGAGTTGATATATATTGAAAATATTTAGTAGCAAACGGTATCAAATTTGTACAAATAATAACTCCTACATTCCATGTTGATAATTCAGGTACATTATTATAAACAGTAAATGTTCCACGCAATCTTATTAATCTTGATTGAGATACAGTATTAAGTTTATTAAAAAAGAATGGGGTATCTGCATAAGTAGGGAATACAGCAGGGTTGGTTAATGACAACACTGTATTTTCTGCTTGGGATTGTATTTCATACGAACTGTTAGTTACTGTCGTAGGAACAGTAATCAACATTGTAGCCGTTTCATCTTGGTCTGTCCCCCCAGCAACATAAGTAAATGTTTCACCATAAGGTACGGTACGTTGCCTATAAAACAAATCACCATTTGAAATTCCTATAATAGCGGGAGTTACCAAGTTAACACTTTGTGTTTGGTCTAATCCTATATGGTACGAATTTACCGTGCCGGCATTACCAATTCCGAACATCCTTCCAAATTCATAGTAAGTCTGCTCACTCCCAGTTACGTGTTTTTTAATACTATATAGTAATATTCTATAATGAATAAAATCATCTGTCCCATCAAATTTTAAATTTGAATCTATATCGTTTGAAGGGTAATATATTTTTACAAACCTACCTTCTTTTATTTGCCCATCTATTTTAGGATTTGTTTCTGTTCCTAATACTTCATAGTCTACTATACGGGTAAGATTAACAATAGAACCTGTTGCAGTATATCTATAAAACATTCTTACCCTATCTCCCTGTTGGAACTCATAAGAAACAACTCCTTCTGTGGCTTCTATTTGCTCATTATATTCTTCAATATTACTTATACCTAAGTAAGCAACTCTAAGTCCGGGTGGTGCTACCAACCCACTTGAATATGCACTTTGGCTTATCCATTCTAACCTTTTTTCGTATGTAGTAGTATTAGTTCTAACGGGGGCATAGTAATACGCCCAAATAGGAGGCCTGTTTTCAATTGTTATTTTAGGTTCTGGGAAGTTGTTTGCTCCGCCACTTTCCCCTGTTACAAAAGATGACCCTACATTGGTTAATGTCCCATTTGTTCTCCCAAATGAGTCAAAATACATCACCCCAACATCACCGGCCCCCTGAAAAGGGTATGCAAATGAAGTGGTATTATTATTAGCAGAAGCAGAATTTAAAGTAGTTCCGCTTGAATATAACAAAGCATCTGTTGGGAAAGAAACAGTAAGTACATTACCAACCAATGAAACCTGCGTCCATCCTTGTAATACCAATGCGGCAGATATATTACCCAATAATGTAGCAACTGTAACGGTATCAGTAGCGTTGTTTACCGATACTCCAATAGATGATAACGTATTAGCATTTACTGCATTTATTTTAAAGGTAGCATTTGCATTATTCAATGTTGTAACTACTCCTGTAGTATTAGTACCAGTACCGTAAACATACACTTTCATTATAGTCCCTTGACTACCACTATCCAACCCTTCTATTACTGCAAAGAATAATAACCCATTATAATCATAATAAAATCCAGAACCTACCGCGCCAACTTGTACCGAAAGGTCTGTTGGTATTGGGTCATACCCTTCTAATAAACCACCATAAATAGGAGTATTCCCATTTAGTAATTCTCCTGCATTTGCCCTTAAAGGGACGTAATCTTGTAATTGGGTAGTATCTAATACATCTATTGGTGTATAAACGGAATCATTTAGAAATTTGAAATTATAAACATCATCATCCGGTATTGACAACTCTGCCTTATCGAATGAATTTATAAGCATCCAATCACTTGTAGCTCCATTTTGAAACTGTCGGAAAGCAAGTTCTACTTTTTTAACATCCGGTCCACCTGTAAAAAATGAAACAGATATACGAGCATTTGAACTTACATCATCGGTAGTTAATATTAAAGAGGATTGATTTGGTAGTGGCACTATAGATGATGCCCCCCATACTGATTTTTGGTTATTATCGTAAACTGGCCTACATCTAAATTGAAAAAGATTATTCCTTAAATTATTAGCGTCTACGTCATCGTCATCTTCATACGTTACCTTAGGCGGCATTTGAAATGGAGCCTTTGCTACTTCTAAATATTCAGATAACCACGGAGAATAACTATCGGATGTGCTTATATTTCTTGGATGGTTATAAGCATCATTAAAGAAAATAATATCACCTTCATCTCTATAGAATATATTTATTGAAAAT
>Ga0068853_100000603_pt1 | contig 24677 bp, 23 predicted proteins | sample KBSCornC32_FD_65655 | JGI IMG/M metagenome (GOLD analysis project Ga0068853, IMG submission 65655) | Corn rhizosphere microbial communities from Kellogg Biological Station, Michigan, USA - KBS Corn C3-2 | ecosystem: Host-associated > Plants > Roots > Rhizosphere > Soil ... | reverse complement strand
GAAGAAGATGCAGAAGCTCGCGCCGAAGATGAACGCGATCCGCAAGAAGTACGAGAACGACAAGCAGCGCCAGTCGATCGAGACGATGAACCTCTACAAGGCGCACGGCGTCTCGCCGTTCGGCGGCTGCCTGCCCAGCCTCATCCAGATGCCGATCTGGATCGCGCTCTACTCGACGCTGAACTACGCGGTCGAGCTCTACCGGGAGCCGTTCATATTCCACATCAAGGACCTGACGGCGAAGGATCCGTACTACATCACGCCGCTGCTGATGGGCGGCGTGATGTTCGCCCAGATGAAGATGTCGCCCACGTCGCCGGACAATCAGCAGCAGGCGATGATGGCCATCATGATGCCCATCATGTTCACGGCCTTCTCGCTCGTGCTACCGTCCGGGCTGGCGGTGTACATGCTTACCAGCTACATGATCGGCATCTTGCAGCAGCTGTGGGTCAACCACCTCGATCGAAAAGCGCACGGCACCGCGGTCCCGGCCAAGGCGTGAAGGATGGCGTTGCGACTGGCTGACGAGGGCGGTGAGCGGAGCGGCGACGACCGCGATGGGCTGAAGGACGCCCGCCGCTCGGTCGGTGCGACGCGTGCCCGTCTGGAGGAGCTCGCCGATCGCCTGCGTGAGCTGGGCCGGCGGCTGGGCTCCGGAGGTCCTGACGACGCCGGACCGAACGCCGGGCGCTCGGTCCCCGAGATCGGGAGCGGGACCGGATCGCGGAGCTCGTCCTAGCTGGCCTCGCGCCCGCGGGTGCCGTCTTGCCGAAGGTCCGCCAGCACGTCAACCCCCTGAAGTCGGACCTGCTCGAGATCCGGGGCGTTCCCCGGATCGCGCCGCCGGCGGGCGGTTTCCTCGAGGTCGAGCTCGGCTCGGCGGAGGGCCTGTTTCTGATCGAGCGGGCCCCGGTGGTTCCCGAGGCGCAGCTCGTCGGGGTCGAGATTCGCCGCGAGATGGTGGCGCGCGCCGACCGCCTGTGCCGCGAGGCGGGCGTGACCAACGTGCGCAACGTGTTCGCGAACATGTCGGTGGACATGTCCCGCTTGTTCGCGCCCCGATCGGTGCGGCGGTTCCACGTGAACTTCCCCGATCCCTGGTGGAAGAGCCGCCAGCACAAGCGACGCGTCGTGGGCGAGGACCTGATCGACGACCTGGCGGCGGCCCTGGAGCCGGGCGGGGAGGTTCACGTCATGACCGACATCTTCGACATCGCGCTCACCGCCATGGCCTCCCTGGAGTCCTTCGAGGGCCGCGGCGCCGGCGCGCGGTTCGTCAACGCGCGCGAGCCCTGGAGCTTCCACGACGCCAACCCGTGGGGTGCCCTGTCACGCCGGGAGCGCCAGTGCGCCCGCGAAGGCGTTCGGGTCTGGCGCCTCCTCTACCGGCTCGCGGCCACCTGACGCGGCGTCAGGACGCGACGGCGAGCTGGATCTCCTCGAGCTCCTTGATGCGGTCGCGGACCGCCGCGGCCTTCTCGAACTCGAGAGCGTCCGACAGCCCCTGCATCTCCTTGCGGAGGGCCTGCAAGATGTCGGGGATCTCCTCGAGCGGGATGTCCGACTGACCTTTGCGCCTCTTGGAGGGCTTGAGCGCCGCCGCGCCGAGATCGACGAAGTCGTCCTGGGCCGTGCCGCTCAGCTCCTGGATGGCCTTCACGATCGTCTTGGGCGTGATGCCGTGGGCCAGGTTGTGGGCCTCCTGGGTGGCGCGGCGGTTGCGCGTGACGGTGATGGCCTCGGTCATCGAGGCGGTCATGCGGTCGGCGTACATGATGACCGTTCCGCGCACGTTGCGGGCCGCGCGACCGATGGTCTGGATCAGCGACCGCGTCGCGCGCAGGAAGCCCTCCTTGTCGGCGTCGAGGATCGCGACCAGCGACACCTCGGGCAGGTCGAGGCCTTCACGCAGCAGGTTGATCCCGACGAGCACGTCGTACTCGCCGAGCCGCAGATCGCGCAAGATCTCGATGCGCTCCAGCGTGTCGATGTCCGAGTGCAGGTAGCGCACGCGGACGCCGAGCTCGCTGTAGTATTCGGTGAGGTCCTCGGCCATGCGCTTGGTCAGCGTCGTGACCAGCACGCGCTCGCCCGCCTTCACGCGCTCGCGGATCTCGCCCAGCAGGTCGTCGACCTGCGAGCCGACGGGGCGCACCTCGATGACAGGATCGAGCAGGCCGGTCGGACGGATGATCTGCTCGACCACCACCCCCTGCGCCCGCTGCAGCTCGTACTCGGCCGGGGTGGCCGACACGAAGATGGTCTGCGGCGCGCGCGCCTCCCACTCGTCGAAGCGCAACGGCCGGTTGTCGAGCGCCGACGGCAGCCGGAAGCCGAAGTCGACCAGCGTCTCCTTGCGCGAGCGGTCTCCGCGCCACATGGACCCGATCTGGGGCACGGTCTGGTGCGACTCGTCCACCATCAGGAGGTAGTCCTTGGGCAGGTAGTCGAGCAGGGTGGGGGGCGGCTCCCCCGGCTGCCGCCCGGAGAGGTGGCGCGAGTAGTTCTCGATCCCCTTGCAGCGGCCCATCTGCTCGAGCATCTCCAGGTCGTAGAGCGTGCGCTGCTGGAGCCGCTGCTCCTCGACCAGCTTGTTGGCGGCGTGCAGCTCGACCAGGCGCTGGCGCAGCTCGACGCGGATGGAGTCGCGGGCGCGCACCAGCTGCTCGGCGCCGGTCGCGTAGTGCGAGCCGGGGAAGATCGACACCTCGTCGACCTTGCGCAGGACCTTGCCGCGCAGCGGGTCGACCTCGGCGATCGACTCGATCTCGTCGCCCCACCACTCCACGCGGATGGCCTTCTCGCGTTCGTAGGCCGGGAAGATCTCGACGACGTCGCCGCGCACGCGGAAGGTCCCGCGCGAGAAGTCGACGTCGTTCCGCTCGTAGTGAATCTCGACCAGCCGGCGCAGGACCGCGTCGCGCCGCACCTCGACGCCCGCGGCGAGGTCGAGCTTCATGCCCAGATACGCCTCCGCGGCGCCTATGCCGTAGATGCACGACACCGAGGCGACGATCAGCGCGTCGCGCCGGGTGAGGAGCGCGTATGTCGCCGCGTGGCGCATGCGATCGATCTCCTCGTTGATGAGGGAGTCCTTCTCGATGTACGTGTCCGTCGAGGGGACGTAGGCCTCGGGCTGGTAGTAGTCGTAGTAGCTGACGAAGTAGTGGACGGCGTTGTCGGGGAAGAGCTCCCGGAACTCGAGGTAGAGCTGGTGGGCCAGCGTCTTGTTGTGCGCCATCACCAGGGTGGGGCGGCCGATCCGCTCGACGATGTTCGCCATCGTGAAGGTCTTGCCGCTGCCGGTGATCCCGAGCAGGACCTGGGCCGCGTCGCCTCGCTTCACGCCCGCGGTCAGCTCCTCGATGGCGCGCGGTTGATCACCCATCGGTTGAAGCCCGGTCTTGAGGCGGAACGGTGTCGGCACGGCGGAATATTGTACGGGACGGAGTTGAGAACGGCACGCCGAGGCCGGCTGGAGCGCGCGCGGCTCTCGTCGGGTCGCCTCGCCGGTGTTAGCGTCTCCCGCCATGCTGGAACCTGGTGATGGGCACGCGCTCTCGCAGCCCGGGATCCTGGCGTCGCCGTCGCCGGTGGCGCGGTCGTTGACCTTTCGCTTCGTGCCGGACGTCGATCCACGGCCGGTGCTGGCCCGGTTGCGCGACGGCTTTCGCGTGGAGGACGGGGTGGTGGGCCTCGGTCCGGGGTTGGTGCGTGCCTCGGGCCGCGAGATCCCCGGGCTGCGGCCGTTCCCGGCGCTGGCGGGCGCGGGCGTGGCCGTGCCGTCCACCCAGCAGGCCCTGTGGGCCTACCTGCGGGGCGGTGATCGGACCGCCACCTTCGACGCGACCGCGCGGCTGCAGGCCCTGCTCGGCGAGACGCTGGTCCTCGAGGACGCGCTGGACACCTTCGTGTACCGCGGCGGCCGTGATCTGTCGGGCTACGAAGACGGGACCGAGAACCCGAAGGGCGACCGCGCGGTCGCCGCGTCCGTCGTGAGCGGCGGCACGCCCGGCCTGACGGGGTCGAGCTTCGTGGCCGTGCAACGGTGGACGCATGACCTGGTCGCCTTCGGGCGCTTCTCGGCCGAGCGCCGCGACATGACGATCGGACGTCGCTTCGATTCGAACGAGGAGATCGAAGACGCGCCCGCGAGCGCTCACGTGAAGCGCACCGCGCAGGAGAGCTATGACCCGGAGACGTTCATGGTTCGCCGATCGATGCCCTGGGCGTCGGCGCGCGATCAGGGCCTCGAGTTCGTCGCGTTCGTCGAGTCACTGGACCGCTTCGAGCGGCAGCTCGTGCGCATGATGGGCCTCGAGGACGGCGTGACGGACGCGCTGTTCACGTTCTCGCGGCCGGTGACGGGCGGCTACTACTGGTGCCCGCCGATCGCGGGCGCGCGGCTCGACTTCTCTTCGCTGGGGGTGTGACCATGGGACCAGCGTCGCTCGCGCTTCGCGGCTATTACGCCATCCTCGACGTGAAGGCGGGCGACGTGGAGGACGTCGCCCGCGTCACCGAACGCGTGGAGCGTCTGCTGGCCGCCACGCCCTGCATGCTTCAGCTCCGCGCCAAAGGTGCCTCGGCGCGAGCCCTGGCGGCGCTCGCGCGCGTGGTGCATCCGCTGGCCACGCACGCCGGGGTCCCCCTGTGCGTCAATGATCGCCTGGACGTCGCCCTCGCGGTGGGGGCAGAGGCGGTCCACCTGGGTCAGGAGGACCTGCCCCTGGCCGAGGCACGACGGGTGGGGGCGGGGCGCCTGGTCATCGGCGTCTCGACCCACAGCCTCGAGCAGGCATCGGCGGCCGTCGCCGGAGGGGCGGACTACCTGGGATTCGGGCCGATCTTCGCGACGCGCTCGAAGGAGAACCCGGATCCCACGGTCGGCCTCGAGCTCCTCCGCCGCGCGGTCCACGCCAACCCCCGGGTCACCGTCGTCGCCATAGGGGGGATCACGCCCGAGTCGGCGGGCGCGGTGGCCGCGACCGGGGCGCCGGCGGCCGCGGTGATCAGCGCCATCGACAGGGCGTCGGACCCGACGGCGGCCGCCCGGAGCGTCGCCGCCGCCTTTCACGGGTGACGTCCCCGAAGGCTGGCTCCGCGTTTCCGCTGGCGTTCAGGAGGTGCAGGCGCTCTTCGGCAGCTTGGCGATGGTCTTCAGCTCGCCCTTCGCGTCGCCCGCGCGTTGCGACTTCGGATAGCGCCGCACCAGGTCTCCCAGCAGGGCGCGCGCGTCGCTGCAGAACTTGAGCTGGGTGAAGGTCAGGGCCAGCTGCCACATCGCCTCGGGCACCTCGGCTGAGGTCGAGTAATTGTCGAGGACCTTCTGGAACTCGGCCGCGGCGTACGGGTACTTGCTCTCCTGGGTGAACGACTGCCCGATGGCCAGGTAGGCCTGCGGCGCGCGAGCGTCCTGCGGGAAGCGCTGGATGAACGCGCGGTAGAAGCGCCGGCCCTCGTCCCGCTGCCCAGCCGCCAGCCGCTGGCCGGCCTGGACCCAGAGCTGGTCCTTGTCGTCCGGCATGTTGAGGCCGACCTTGTCGCCGATCTTGCCGGTGGTCTGCTCGATGGCCGCGATCCGCGTCTCGAAGCGGGATCGGGCGTCGTCGTTGAGCCGGACCTGCTGCTCGAGGGTGTGGTTCATCTCCTCGATCCGGCCCACGACCGCCGCGATGTCGGACTCGTTCTTGGCCGCCTTCGCCCCGACGTCCGCCGAATTGCGCGCCAGCAGCGCCGTCGCGTCGTCGAGCACCTTCTTGAGCCGGACGACCTGCTCCTTGTACTCCGCGTCGCGCTTGTCGATGGCGTCGAGCCGGGCCTTCAGCTCGACGATGTCGTGGCGCATGGCGTCCCCTTCGGAGCTCGTCACGCACCCCGGGCCCGCCGCTCCCGTTCCGAGCAGCAGGGCCAGCGCCCAGGAGGTGACGGCCCGCGAGCGGACCGGTGCGCCCGCGCTCGTCCTAGCGCCAGGTGAAGTCGGCACGGCGGTCCTGCGCCCAGGTCGGCTCGTTGGTGCCCGTCGCATCGATCGCGCCGCGGGGCAGGACAGCCATGCGCGCGCCGGTGACGCCCAGACGCTCGAGGTAGGTCTGCACCGACTGAGCGCGCCGCTCGGACAGCGCGATGTTGTACTCGGCCGTCCCTCGCGGATCGGTGTGGCCGACGATGGTGATCGAGTTCGGCACCTTCTTCAGGCACGCGGCGTTGGTGTTCAGCGTCGAGGTTGCCTCGGTGGTCAGCGCCGCCTCGTTGAAGTCGAAGTACACGCTGGTGAGCCGGCAGTCGACCGGCGGCGGGGCCTTCGGCTTGCCCGAGGTGCACACGCCGGACGTGCAGTCCTCGTTCTGCGCGCAATCATCGTCCTTCGAGCAGTGCTTCCTGTTGTCGCAGGTGCCCTTCCAGCACTTCGTTCCGCTCGGGCAATCCTTGTCCGCGGCGCAAGGGGCGCAGCGGTTCGCCAGGCATGCCATGCCGGCGGGACACTGCGCCGCGCTCTTGCAGAAGCTCGGGATCTTGTCGCAGCGGCCGCTGTTGCAGGACTGTCCTTCCGAGCAGTCCTTGTTGTCGCGGCATTGTTGGCATTTGCCAGCGACACAAAACTCCTTCTTGTCGCTGCAATCTTTGTCGGTCTCGCAGCTCGGATAATCGGGCTTGCAGCCCATGACGAATGCAGCAGCGAGGACGGTACCGATTACGACGACACGAGGAGCAAGCATGGGGTGGCCTCCGGTGACGCGAAAACCTACGTGTGGCTCCGAGTGATGTCAACGGTAGCGACCCGGAATCGGCCCGTCGGGGGAGACCCGGCTCACCGTCGAGGACCCGCTCGTCGCCGTCGTCGTCGGGGACCGCCCGGGGTCTAGACCTCCGTCGCAGCGGGCGGCCTGACGCATCCGTGGGCCTCGATCCGACCGTGGGCGGACCTCGGCGGGCAGCCGCAAGAAGGGGCGGAAGGAGGCGCTTCGGGGCCAAAAGAAGGCCGGGGGGCCGTCGCTCCCTCGGGCGCTTCGTGATATGTGAACGAGTCCCGAGCGCGCAACCCATGGAGTGGTTCATCGAGCATCTGTCCCAGCTCACGCCGCTCGGGGCGTACGGATGGCTCGCCGGGATCCTGTTGCTGTGCGGGCTCGGAATGCCGATCCCCGAGGATCTTTCGCTGATCGCCGCCGGCTACTTTGCGTACAAGGGCGTGCTCAACGTCCACAAGGCGTTCCTGGTTTGCTGGAGCGCCGTCCTTCTGGGCGACACCTGCGCGTTCCTGATGGGACGCTGGTTCGGCCGGCGGGTGCTGGCGAGCGGCCTGGCGCGACGGTATTTCACGCCGCGCCGGCAGCGCCGGGTGCGGGCGTACTTCCGCAAGTTCGGCAACCGGGTGGTGTTCCTGGGGCGGTTCATGCCGGGCCTGCGGTTCTCGATCTTTTTCTCGGGCGGCACGCTGCACCTGCGGCCGTCGGTGTTCTTCATTTACGATTCGCTGGCGGCAGCGATCTCGGTGCCGGTGCTGGTGTATCTGGCGTGGTTCTTCGGCGACAAGATCGATCGCGTCGTCTCCTATGCGCGGCACACCGAGCACGGCATCCTGATCATCGTCCTGGTCGGCGGCGGCGTGCTGCTGATCCGACGGCTGGTGCAGCGCCGCCGGCGACCGCTACCCGCCGACGAGAGCAACGGCGCGGGGCCGTGAAGGGCGCCCGGGCGGCGTGTGTATAATCGCCGCCGCTCGACTCGGATGGCTCGGCCCTTCCTCTCGCTCGTCGCTCGCTCGGAGGCTTGAAATGGATCGATTGCGCTCGGCCCTCGCTCTTTCGTGCTTGATCGTCGTCGCGGTCGCCGGGGCGGCCCGTGCGCAGACGGCGGCCGTCGAATCTCCGCCCGCGACCGGCGCCGCCGCCGGCGAGCCGGTTGGGGGGGCATCGGCCGGTGCGCCCTCGGCAGGATCGCCGACCGCCGTGACCGGTGGCGGCGTCGAGAGCGACACTCCGACGGTGGCCGGCGTTCCGATGGTCGACGCCCGCCAGCAGGACAACCGCACGGCCCGCTACGGCATCGGCCTGCGCGGCCGCTGGGCCACGATCCCGAAGTGGCTGCTCGGCATCTTCCTCAAAGAGAAGCAGGCGCTCAGCTCGTACACCCTCGGCATCGAGGGCTTCCGGCGCAGCGGCACCTTCGACCTGGTGCTCGGGGTGGCGTGGCAGGCGCTGTCGCCGCCCGACGGTAACTGGCTGGGCAAGGGAAAGGACGGGCTCACCGAGACCGACTACGTCCAGTTCCGCAGCTTGGGCGCGGTGTCGGTCGACGTCGCTTTCATGTCGCGCACCGAGCTGAACCCGTACGTCTTCCTGCACTACGGTGGCGGTGTCGGCATCGGCATCACCACGGGGAAGATGCTGCGCACGTCAGACGGAACGCCGGGCTGCGCGACCGCGCCGGGCGACACCTCGAAGTGCTATCCGGTCCTCACGCCGCCCTGCGCGAGCGGTCCTTGCTCCGAGTCGGCCCTCGCCGGGAGCGAGGGCTTCCCGGATGGGCCCCAGCGCGGCTCGCGCTTCACGGACCACAACATCCCGCCCGTCTACCCCATCGTGAACCTCATCGCGGGGCTCGACTTCAAGATCCCGAATGCCGGTGGGCTCGAGCTCAAGGTCGACGGCGGCTACTTCTTCCCCTACTTCTTCCTGGGCGCCGGCACGGCATATCAGTTCTGAAGTTGCTTCAGGACCTCCGCGCGGGCGGGGGCGTCGGTGGGGGCGAGCTCGAGGTAACGGCGGAAGGCGGCGGTGGCGCGATCGCGCGCGCCCTGTCGTTGCTCCGCGAACCCGAGCTGGAAATACAGATCCGCGCGCCAGGACGCGGTGGCGGGGACGTGCTCGGCCGCGGCCCTCAGGTGGGGCAGCGCCGCCGCCACCGTTCCTCGATCGAAGAGCAGGCGCCCCAGACGATAGCGAACCTCGGCGAGCCCGGGTGACAGCCGCGCCGAGGTCCGGTAGGCGGTCTCTGCCTTGTCGATCTGCCCCAGCCGGTCCTCGGCCTGTCCCAGGAGCAGGAACGCCTCCGCGTTCGCGGGCAGCTTGGCGGTGGCGGCGGTCAGCTCCTGAACGGCTCGATCCAGGTTTCCCCGTCGCAGGTCGATCCGGCCGCGCTCGACGGCGGCCTCCGGGATCTCGCGCGCCTCCGCCAGCGCCGTGAGCGCCTCGTCGTCGCGGCCCATCGACGCCAGGATTCGCCCGTACTCGAGCTGGATCTCCGGCGCGCCGTCGACCGCCTGGGCCCTGCGCAGCTCGGACACCGCGCGCGCCAGGTCTCCCTTGGCGCGCAGCACCTCGGCCAGGACGAACAGGGCGCCCGACGTGCGCGGATCGTCGTCGACGGCGGCCTGGGCCAGCTTCTGCGCGGTGTCGGTGTCGCCCAGCTCCAAGGCGAGCCGCGCCGCCGCAACCTTGGCCGCGGGGGCGGCGGCGCCCGTGGCGATCTCTCGCTGGTAGGCGGCGAGCGCTTCGGGCCGGCGCCCCAGCTTCACGAACAGCTCGCCGAGGCGCGCGCCGAACTTCGCCGTCTCCGGGAGGGCGGCCAGGGCCCCCAGCTCGCGGCTGGCGCCGGTCCCGTCGCCGGCCGCCTGCAGCGCGGTCGCCAGGCCCACCTTCGCGGCCAGGTTCTTCGGATCGTCGCTCTGGGCCTGCCTGAAGGCGCGGACGGCCTCGGCGCCGTTCCCCGCCGCCAGCAGGGCCTCGCCCAGGGCCATTCGCAGGGCGACGGGCGCCGTGCCCTGCGCCTCGGCTCGCTTCAACACCGCCAGCGCCTCCTGCGTGCGGTGGCGGCCCAGGCACAGGCGCGCCAGATCGAGGCTGGCCGGGAAGAACTTCGGATCTCGCGTCAGCGCTTCCTGGTAGGCGGCCTCGGCCATCGACAGATCCGAGGCCTTCGTGCGCTCGGCGATCTGTCCGCGCCAGAACGGGACGCGCGGGTCTTTGGGCAGCGGCTTTTCCAGGGCCTGAAGCGCCGTCATCGCCTCGGCTGTGCGGCCGGCCGCCAGGTAGGCGCCCACGCGGGCGAAGTGCCACGCCGTCGTGCGCGCGGTCGCCGCCGTCGGTGAAAGGGCCGGCTTGTAGAGGGCGAGCGCCTCGTTCAGGTGCCCTTCGGTGAGCGCGCGATCGCCGAGCGCAACGGCCAGCGCCACGCCCGCGGGATCCGCCGCGCGCGCGCGGCCGAGCGCCGCTTCGGCACCGGCGCGATCTCCCATTTCGAAGGCCGCCTCCGCGACGCGGACGTGGGCCTCTCCGCGCTCGGCGGGCGACGCGTCGCGGGCGTGCAGCGCCAGCAGCGTCTCGGCGGCCTTACGGCGGGCTGCCGGCTTGGTCGTGGTGGCCGTCGATCGCAGAAGGCCGAGGCCGGCGCCGAAGTGGCCGGAGACCTCGGTCAGCACCGACCGGTACGTCTCGGCGGCCTCGGGGAGCAGCGCCCCCTCGCGCGCCAGACCGAGGGCGAACCGGGCAGCGATCTTCGACGGCGCGGGCGGCGGGACGCTCGCCTCGGCCGTCGCGAAGCTCCGGGCTGCCCCGGCGAAGTCCTGGCGCGCGAGCGCGCTCGAACCGTTGACGAAGGCTCGATCCCCCTCGGCGAGAGGCGACGCGCCTGCCAGCGCTTCGGCCTCCTTGCCGCGACCCTTACCAAGCGCGATGAAGGCCCGCGCGCGCGCGACGGCCACAGCCGGGCGGCCGTTTCGGGCCTCGCCGGACTCCGGTGCCGGCAGCAGCGCCTCGGCGCGCACCAGCCGGCCTCGCTCTCCGCCGTGGATCACGACCGACGCGGCCAGCAGCATGGCCGCCTCCGCGCGCGTGATCGGGGCGCGCTTTCGCGCCGCCACCGCGTCCTCCAGGCGCCGGGCGCCCTCGGAGAAGGCCGCGAATCGATCCTCGGCGATCCCGGCGGCCTCGGGCCCGAGGACGTCGGTGATGGAGGGCTCGGGGCGCAGGCGCCCTGGCAGCTCGAACACGATCGCAGCGCCGGTCAGGGCCGCGGCGATCCCGACCCCCGCCGCGATCTTCAGAACGCTGCGAACCGGTCCCCGTCGCTGGTCCGCTCCGGCGACGGCGCCCGGCCGGGCGGCCGTCACCGTACGTACGCGGGTTCGGGGCCTGACGGCCGGGGGCGCGGCCTCGGCGGTCGCGTCGGTTTCGTCCGTACCGGACGCCGACGACGCGGAGACGGGGCCTGCAGGGGGGGCGGGGGCTGTCGCCAAGCCGCTCAGAGTGGCGGTCCGCGCTGCACCCGCGGCCTGGATCTCGGCGGTCGACAGCCCCGCGCCCCGCATGGTCAGCGAGGGGGCATGGGGGCGTGCCGACGCGACGTCACGGGCCTGGGGAGCGCCGGAGGCCGCAGGAGGTTCGGGGACTGGGGGACGAGCCGCCGCCTTGGGGGGCGGCTTTCGTTCGACCAGCTCGAGAGAGATGCCCAGGTCCACGCCGGCCCCGGGCTTACTTTCAGGCGCTTCCTCCGTGACGGCGAGCTCGGGGGGCTCGAGGTTGGGGAGCGTCGCCGGGGCGCCCAGATCCGTGACGACGGGAATTCCCCGGCTCGCCGTCCGCCGCTGCTCGAACATGCTCGTCAGGGCGGCCACCCCCTTCGATCCGGCCCCCGCGGCGGGCGGTGCACCTTCGGGACGCGCCTCGGCGCGGGCGCGCGGTGTCTCCGCGGGCTTCGGGTCCAGCGACAGGCGCGGTGCCGCTGGCGCGGCCAGCGAGATCGGGGCGCGGGTCTTCTCGGGCGTGGGGGCCCGCTCCGGGGCCTGATCCAGCGACGTCGCGCGCGGGGGCGCGGATCCGCTCTTCGGAGGTCGGGGCGCGTCCAGGTCCAGCGAGGTGCCGCGGGCGCCTGTTCCGAGATCGAGCGGCGCATCGAGCGCAGGCAGGTCGATGAAATCCGAACGACCGGCGGGGCTGGGCTCCGCGTCGAGCGATGCGCGTCCGGGCTTCACCGGCGCCGCGACGGGCGAGGACGGTGGGGCGTGTCCTACCAGCAACGACAGCGGCTTCCACGTCCGCCGATCGATGGCGATCTCTTCCGTTCCTTGCAGCTCGGCCGAGCCCAGCATGGCCATGATCGCCGCCTTTTCGTGCGGTCCCGTGACGCGGCCATCGAGCCGGCGAACGAAGAATCGTGCTTGGGTCTCGGGCGGTAGGGGAGGCAGTGACATGGCGGCCTGCTCGGTACCAGAGGGCACGAGACGGACTTCGCCAGATTCTCGGACTTTATGAAGGGCTACGTGCCAATGCCGTTGCCAGGGCCTCTGCGACCTCGGGCCTCGGGCGCACGAGATCCGTTGCCCAGCGACCCGGACATCCGAGCGAGCAAAGCGAGCGGGTCCAACCACCGGGAGGCGCAGCTTCGCTGCGCCGGCATGGGGGCCTACTGGGGGAGCTCGTGAGGGTTAACCCCCCACGGGCGGCAAGGCCGCCTATTTCGGGCCCTGGCCGTTGCCCATGCCCTTCTTCGCCGCGGCGGGAGCGCCGTGGTCGTTGCCGTGGCCGTTCCTCTCGCTGCCCACGCCCCCCGCGTGCTCTCGCCCCTCGAGCGATCGGTTGACCGCTGCATCCAGAGAATTGCCGGCCGCCAGCAGATTCCGCCCCAGAAGCTCCAGCGCGTCGGCGCGGCTCACGGTCTGGCCGTGGCGGATGGACTCCAGCCCGCCGGGAATTCGGCCCACCGACCCGGGATCGCGCTCCAGCACGTCTCGCACGAGCAAGCCGCTTCCTCGCTCGGGGTAGCCGCGCAGCGCCAGATCGGTCAGCACTTCGACCGCGCGCACCAGCCGCGCATCATCGGCGGCAGACGCGACGACCGGCCGGGCCGTGTCCGGGGCAACGCCGGCGGCCCGCGCGTCCGCCACGGCCTTCACCAGCGCCGCCGAAGCCGGGGCCTTCCGCTGTTGCCGCAACAGCGCGCTCGCCTCGCCCAACGTCTGCGCCTGCCGCTCGACCGCCCGCCAGATCGCGTCGGGCGAGGCGCCCTTCGCCAGGCCCTCCCGCACCTTGCTGGCCAGCCCCTCGGTGGGCAGGCCATCGTGGCTCGCGCGCTCGATCACGCGCTGGATGTCGGCGGCGCGAGGGCCCAGGCGATCGGCTTCGCTCGCGGGCGGCGCGTCGCTCGCGTGGGCCCGCGGAGCCGCGCCGCCCGCGACGGCCAGGCAGACCGCCACAAAGGCCCCCGCCCACGGGTGGGCGCTGGTGCCCTTGCGGTGTCGCGCCTGCACTGTGCTCGTCGTCCTCATTTCCTTGGCCTGCCTGACGGTCCCTGCTCAGGTAACGACGAGCCTACCTCGCAGGATACGCCGTCCGGACATACATCGACGATCCCGTCCTCGCCGCCGAAGTCGTCTCGACGGTAACGAGCGGCGTCAGGCGGGCGCACCGGCTGCCCATCCACGATGAACCGGTAGCGGTGGGTTCCGGGCGGAAGGGCCAGCCAGGTCTCCCACGGCCCTTCTTGGTCGGTGGGGTGCAGCGACTGTTCCGGTAGGTTCGCGGCCCAGTCGTTCCAGGATCCGACGATCGCCACGACGTGCGCGCGCGTCGCTTCCAGGCGAAAGCGGATGCGGAGCCGAGAGGCTGGGGATCGGCCGGGGCCGCCGCCCGTGAGGGGGGCGGCCGTTGTCGCCTGACTCTGCGGCGCGAGCGTCGACGTTCGGGTCGGTACGTCGCGCGTGGTCGCCGCATGGGCCGCGAGCCCGATCCCGACCACGTGGCGCGAGAAGTTGGCCTGACCGGCGGCCGCTTCGCGCCGCCGATCGACGAGCAAGTCGTAACGAGCGAAGACGTCCAGCGAGGCGGCGAGCCGCACCCATATTGCCGCGCTGCCGCCGCCCTGGAGATCGGTCACCACCCCCTCCGTGCGGAGCGCACCCAACCAGAGGCCGCCGGAACCGCTGACCGGACCGCCGAGCACCACGCTGGCGTCGAGGGCGACCGACGGACGCTGGAGCTGCGACCCGCTGGGGCCTTCGGTGACCGCCGCCGCGGCCCCCATCGACATCCCTGGCCCGGTCGGCGACGGCGTCGCCTCCGAGCGGAGGTCGACGTAAGACACGGCCACCCCGAGCGCAACCGACGGCCGGGGCGTGCAACCCAGGCGCAGCTCGCCTTCCTGGGTCAGATCGCGGGTCACGCCCAGGCGGTCGGGGGAGCCGAACCAGCGGCGGGCCAGCCGGTACGTCCCGGCGATCCGCCAGCCCTCCGCCGCACGCCACACCGCCTGCAGGACCCCACCTGCGCTCCAGAACCGCAGCCCGGTGTCGACGGTCGCGTCGAACCGCCCACCCACCGCCGTCAGCCGGAGATCGAAGGGGCCCACCTCCGGCCGCACCACGCCGAGCTGCAGGTCCTCCACGAACAGCGCGCCGCTGCCCTCGGTCTGCCGCAGGTCGGTCCCGAGGCGCAGCTCGAGCCGCAGGTCGTCGCCCGCCAGGCCGCCGGTCACCGCCGGGGCGACCCGCGCGAACGGGCCGCGATAGGGGCGATAAAGGGGACTCTCCGGGGCGGCGGCCACCAGCAGGAACAGGTTCGTGTCATAGCCCGCGCTCGCCGCGATGTCCCCGACCACGCTGGCGTTCGGTGCGGCGGCCGCGCGCAGGCCCGATCCGGCGATGAACGCCAGAGCCAGGGGCGGCCAGAGCCGTGCGCCGGTGGGCAGTCTCACTCGCCTGGGGAGCGTATCTCACCCGCGGCCCCCTGAGACGATTGCCACGCCACCTTCGGCAGGGAAGTCCGCTTTCTTATGTCCGGCCCGATCCCCCGCCTGGGTCCACTCGGATCACAGCCGCAACAGCGAATTTTGCCGGCCGAAGCCGTCGGGCCGGCGCTCGACCGCGAGAGGGTCGGCGATCCAGCGGCCGTCGACGACGAACATGTATTCATGCGTGCCGCGCGGAACGGCCACGGTCGTCACGAAGACCTCCGCGCTCGGCCCGCCGCTCCCTCCGTCTTCCAACGTCAGCACCTGCTCTTTCCAGGCGTTGAACGAGCCGGCCACGGCGACGCGACGGGCCCCGTGCGCCTCGAAGACAAACCGCACCAGCACCGGCGCTCCGTCATCACCCGGCGCCGCCCGGTCGTGCGCGCCGTGGGCGCGGTCGCGCGCTGGTGACGTTCCAGGCCGCGCCGGGGTCGGTGCGACCGTCGAACTGTCCTCCTCGCCGCCAGAGGCGAGCTGGTCCCGAGACGAGGATCGCGCGCCTCGAACCAGCGCCGTCGCGCCCACCGTCAACACCAACCCCGCGGCCAGAACCGACAGCGCCGACAGGCGAACCTCGAGCTTGATGGGCCGCCGCAGCCAGCGCCACAGAGAGAAGGGCTGCGGCGCCGCGACCCGGGTCATCACCCGCGCCGCCAGCGAGGCCGGGGGCGCCACCTCTCGCAAGCCGCGAAGCTCCTCCACGAGCGGATCCAGGGTCTCCGAGGCGGCTGCCGGCCGCCTCTCGTCGTCGCGATTCATCGGAGGTCGCCCTCCTTTCCAGGGACCGGTTCGAGCAACGCCCGCAGCATCGCGCGCGCGCGGACGACGCGGATCTTCAACGTCGTGATGGGCAGCCGCAGGATCGCGCGGATCTCCTCGTAGGACAGATCCTCGACGTCCTTCAGGACCAGGACCTCGCGATACTTGGCGGGCACGGCCAGCAGGGCCGCCTCCAGCCGTTGGCGGCGCTGGCCGCCCGACGCATTCGCCTCGGGATCGGATGGATCGTGGGCGAAGATGGCGTCTCCTCCAGCCACGTCGCGCTCGAGCGGCTGCTCGGTTCGTCGCTTCGATTTCAGGACGTCCTTCGAGCGATTGACCACGATGCGCAAGAGCCACGTCGAGAACGCGCGCGGCCGGCCGTCGTCACGAAAGCGCTCGAGCGCGTTGAAGGCATCGATGAACGACTGCTGGGCGACGTCCTCGGCGTCGGAGCGGGAGCCCAGCATGCGCAGCGCCACCGCGAACGCCTGGCGCTGGTAGCGCATGACGAGCGGCCGGAACGCCTCGGGATCGCCCGCCACGCACCCCGCGATCAAGCGGCGTTCCTCCTGGTCACGCGAGGTCCAGCCGGGCGCGCCGGCGGCGGCGTCGTCGACTTCGGCGACGTCGGCCACCTGGGCGACGCTGGCGAGGAACGCCCCGCTCTGATCTGGCTTCAAAGCCACGAGGAAAGCCACCGAGTGAAAACGACTGCCTGCAAAAAAGGATACACCTTTCTCGCGCCGCGCCGATGAGAGGGGTCAACGAAGGGTCCGTCCCGCGTTCGCGTCCGAGCGCAGGCGCATTTTCAAAAGCGCGCGTATCCGAGGGGCGCGCGCGGTCGTTGGCTCTGCCAAGGAGAAAACATCGATGTCGTCGAAGACCGTTCATGTGGTGGCCGTGGCCCTGACCTCCGCGCTTCTCACCGTCGCGGGTTGCGGTACCTCCAAGACCACTTCGCCAGGCACGGGAGGGCACGGAGGGGGAGCGCCGACGGGCGCCGGAGGAGCGACGACGGGCGCCGGAGGTAACAAGGCCTCCGGCACCGGCGGTCAGGGGCCGGATGGAGGAGTGGGCGGCGGGGTCGGGGTAGATGCCGGGGCGGGCGGCGGCGCGGTGGGCGGCGCGGGCGGGCTGGCGGGCGGCAAGCTGGGCATCACCCAGTGCTCCGACGGGCTCGACAACGATGGCGACGGAAAGATCGACCTCGCCGATCCCGAGTGCGTGAGCCCGCTCGACAACGACGAGTCCTCGTTCGCCACGGGGATCCCGGGCGACAACAAGGACGCCTGCAAGCAGGACTGCTTCTTCGACGGCAACTCCGGGATGGGGGACGACGGCTGCGAGTGGCAGTTGAAGTGCGATCCCGCCAACACCGGCGCGGGCGCCGCCGCGAGCTGCCCGTATGATTCCACGTTCAAGAGTTGTCCGGCCACGCAGTCTCAGAAGTGCATCGACCATTGTCAGGCGATCACGCCGAACGGGTGCGACTGCTTCGGGTGCTGCGTGGTCCCCGGCGTCGATCACCCGGTGCGGCTCGATCCCAGCTGCACGGCGGCGAGCTTCGCGGATCCCACCAAGTGCCCCGTCTGCACCCAGCAGACCACCTGCGTGAAGACCTGCGAGAAGTGCCAGCTCTGCCTGGGGAAGACCACCCTCGATCCAAGCTGCGCGATGTCCGACGGCGGCACGCCGACGCCAGTGTGCCCGGTCGGTCAGGTGGTGTGCGGAACCGATCTCACTCTCTGCTCCGAGGACACCACCTGCGTCAGCGGCTGCTGCGTGCCGTGGAGCGCGATTCAGTGACGGGCGGGCCCGGCGCTTACCTGCGGTAGGCTCCGGGCCCCATGTCCCGGTTCCTCGAGAGGCTGGCGTCGCCGAACCCCGACCTTTGCTTTTACGGACTCGCGCCGCCGAAACAGAGCACCGATCCGGCACGCCTGCGGGCCATCGTGGAGGCGCAGCGGGCGCGGATCGCGGCGCTCGGGCCCGATGCGCTGATCGTCTACGACCTGCAGGACGAGTCGGACCGGCAGACCGCCGTCCGCCCGTTCCCGTTCTTGCCGACGCTCGCGCCGTCGCATTATGCAAACGAGCTGCTGGGCGACCTGGCGGTGCCGAAGATCATTTACCGCTGCGTCGGCAAGGACACGCCCGAAAGTTTCAGGGCGTGGCTCGAGGAGCCGCTGCCCCCGGGCCAGGCGCAGCCACGGCTCGCGGTCTTCGTCGGCGCGGCCACCAGCCGTCCTGCGTCCGGGGATGCCAGCTTGTCGCTGGCGGAGGCCCACGCCCTGGCGCGACCGTATGCGGGCACTTTGACGTTCGGGGGGATCGCGATCGCCGAACGTCACGCCCGTCGTGGTGACGAGCACCTGCGGCTGCTGCAGAAGATGGAGGCGGGCTGCCGCTTCTTCGTCACGCAGACGGTGTACGACGCGAGCGCGACGAAGTCCTTGCTGTCGGATTACGCGCGCGAGCTCGCCGCCCGGAGCCTCGCGCCGGTGCCCATCATCTTCACGTTCTCTCCGTGCGGATCGGCCAGGACGCTCGAGCTCCTCGAGTGGCTGGGGATCGCCGTGCCCCGCTGGCTGAAGAACGAGCTGCTCGACGCGCGCGACATCCTGGCCGCGTCCCTCGAGGCGTGCGAAGCGGCCTGGCGGGACGTGCTGTCCTACGCGCGCAGCAAGCGCCTGCCCGTCGGAGTCAACGTCGAGAGCGTCTCCATCCGCAAGGAGGAGGTCGAAGCCTCGGTGAGTCTCTTCGAGGCGCTGCGCGCCCGGATGCTCGCGTCCGGGTAAGTTGGTCCGTCAGGGGGCCGGGCGGTCCGCCTTGGCGCGGGCCTCCAGGGTGGCAACCGTGTCTTCCAGGGTCTGCACCGTCGAGCGGAGCGTGGCGACCTCTTCCTCCGTCGCGATACCGAACAGCCCCGCCGCCACACGCGTGGCCTTCGTGACCTCCGTCTTCACCGTGCCGCCCAGGCTCAGCGCCTTCATCGCCGTGCCCATCACGCGGGGGTTGCTGGCGAGCTTGGTCAGGCGGGGATCGCTCGCCAGTCGCATGGCGCGCTCGACCATTACATCCTTCAGTGAGCCAAACAGAGACATTCCAGTCTCTTGCCACGCCCTTCCAGGCCCCGTCAACGCGGGCCCCGGCGCCGGCTCGACACGGGCCGCCTTCGGGGCCTCCTGCTAGGATGCGGGGGTGTCAGCTTCTTCCCATCGCAAGGCGGCCCCGGCGGCCGCCGAGATCCGCGTGGCGGTCATCACCGTGTCCGATACGCGCACCCTGCAGAGCGACGAGAGCGGGAGCCTGGCGGAGGCCATGACCACCAAGGCCGGTCATCAGGTCACGCGGCGCGATCTGGTGCGCGACGAGCCGGCCCAGATCGCCGCGCGCGTGCGCGAGCTGGCCGACCGGCGCGAGGTGGACGCGATCCTGCTGACGGGCGGCACCGGGGTGGCCGCGCGCGACGGCACCGTCGAGGCGCTGGCGCCCCTCTTCGATCGACGGCTCGACGGCTTCGGCGAGCTGTTCCGGATGCTCTCCTACGCGGAGGTGGGCGCCGCCGCGATGCTCTCGCGAGCCATCGGCGGCACGCGAGGCGCCGTCGCGATCTTCGCGATGCCCGGCTCACCGGCCGCCGTTCAGCTCGCGCTCGAAAAGCTGATCTTGCCCGAGCTGCGCCATCTGGTCGGCCAGCTGAGGCACGCCCAGGAGGACCCCGCCGCGGTGTCCGGGGGGGCCGACCATGTCCACGGCACGCGACATTAGCTCGCTCGCCGGCGGCTCCGTGACCGTCGCAGCGCCGCGGCGGACCCTTTCGCCCCTGGTCGACCGACAGCGGCGCACGATCGAATACCTGCGCGTGTCGGTCACCGATCGATGTAATTACCGCTGCACCTACTGCATGCCGGAGAGCGGGCTCGGACACCTCGAGCGCGAGGACGTCCTGTCGGTGGACGAGCTCGCGCGCCTGGTGGCCTGCTTCGCGCGCCTCGGCGTCCGACGGCTTCGCCTGACCGGAGGCGAGCCGACGGTACGGGGCGATCTGCCGGCGCTCGTCTCGCGGCTGCGGGCGGTGCCGGGCATCGAGGATCTCGCCCTGTCCACCAACGGCCACCGCCTCGGTGAGCTGGCGCTCGCGTTGCGCGCGGCCGGGGTGGATCGCCTGAACGTCAGCGTCGACTCGCTCTCGCCCGAGAGGTTCAGCCGCATCACGCGGGGCGGATCGCTGTCGCGCGTGCGCGCCGGGATCGACGCCGCCCGCGCCGCCGGCTTCGCCAGCATCAAGATCAACGCCGTCGCCGTCCGCGGCTTCAACGACGACGAGCTCGGGCCGCTGTGCGCCTTCGCCTGGGAGCGGGGCTTGCTCCCGCGCTTCATCGAGCAGATGCCGATGGCTGACGGCGCGCTCTACGTGCCCGGCACCTTCATGAGCGCGCGCGAGATCCGCGAGGCGGTCTCGACGGCGACGGGCGGCGCGCGCATCGTCCCCCTACCGCCGGCCCACGAGGTGGGCGCCGGTCCTGCCCGCTATTTCCGCGTCGAAGAGGCCTCGGGGGCCGAGGGCGCCGCCCGTCGCTTCGGGATCATCTCGGCGGTGACCGAGCACTTCTGCGACACGTGCAATCGGGTCCGTCTCGCGGCCAATGGCGCCTTGCACACCTGCCTCGGCCACGACGACGCGACCGATCTGCGCGCGGTGCTGCGCGCAGGCGGGGACGACGCCGTCATCGACACCATCCGCGCCGCCGTCGAAGGCAAGCGCGACGGCCACGAGTTCGGCTTGGTCCCCGGCCTGGTCCCGCTCGTCCGTCTCGCGGGCGGCCCGAAGAAGGCCATGGTCCAGATCGGCGGTTAACGCGCCTTCGGCGCTCGCAGGAGGGGCAGGCCCCTCCCACGGACCCACCCCGGAGCAGGCCAACGATGCCGGCGCAGCGAAGCTGCGCCTCCCGGGTGCTTGGACCCGCTCGCTGCGCTCGCTCTGATGCCCGGGTCGCCCTTGGAAGTCACCCCGCTCTCGATGTCGACCGGGTTGGACGGCCGGTGAACCGCCCTCAGATCTTGTAGCCGCGCTTCTTGGCCTCGGTCGCGATCTTTTCGCCGACGCTGGCGCCCCAGGCTTGCCCCACCGCCATGCTCTGCTGCGAGATGGCGGGCATCGCCTTGCTGATCCGCTGACCGGCCGGCGACTTGTAGAACGCGAGCATCGCCTTGATGTCCTCGTTCGACAGGTTCTTCCGATAGACCGGGACCAGCAACTTGAACAGCTCGTCGGTCTTGATGGCCTTCTTCATCTCGGCCCAGAAGGTCTTCGGGATGTTCGGGTTGACCTGGTTGAAGGACTGCGCCAGGGCGTCGAACACCTGCTCCGCGATCTTGGCCGAGCCCATGGCCTCGAGCAGCGCATAGATCTCCTGGTCCAGCGCCGCGTCCTTGCTCGGCTCGGCGACGAGGTTCGGGCTCGACGACAGCAGGACGAGCGGGATGGCCAGCGCCAGGATCAACTTGCGTGCGGTCATGGTTCTCTCCTTGTGCGCGGGCTCGATCCACCAGCGCCAGATTGTGGCAACGTCCGAATGGGTGAAGCGTCAATTGTGCCGACTCGCAGAATCGGCGCAATGACCTCGATCAGTGCGAAGGCCGCGGGTAGGTGCGCTTGCTCACACCGCGCAGGACGGGCCGGGAACAAGAAGTCGGCTGGGCCTCAAGGGCACGTCAGCGGTGCGGTCGACACGACCCACGTGGGGTTGTTGGCGGTGGAGCTCGCCGCCAGGGTCCCCGGGTGAGCGGTATGACCGGCGGTGGTCACCGAGTCGGCCACCGTCGTCCCCGTCCCCTCGTCGAACTTCCAGTACGCGGTCAGCCCCGCCTCGTTGCCGACCAGCGGGTGGCTCATCGTGCTCATGATCTCGCTGGCGCTGCGCGCGACGTTCCAGACCCGGAACTCGTCGATGTAGCCGTTGAAGTACGCGGGGGGATAACCTCCGATCACCAGCGCCGTCATCCCGGTGTGGAGCATCGACGAGATCGTCACCGAGACTTTCTCGACGCCGTTCACGTAGCCGAGGAGCTTGCTGCCGTCCCACACCATCGCGAAGTGGGCCCACTGGTTGGCGTTCGTCATCAGGCCGCTCGCCTTGTTGTCCCCCTGCGGATCCGTCGATCCGTTGGTGAAGGGATCGATGGTGCCCATGCCGTTCATCGTGGCGCCGAAGTCGAGGCCGAACCCGTCGTTGTTTCGGTTGTTGCTGCCGTAGAAGAACATGGTGTTGGTGTCGGCCGACCAGCTCGACGTCAGCACGTAGGCCCAGAACTCGATGGTGCGCGGCGAGTTGCCGGCCGGGATGTCGGTGTTGTACGGCACGTTGACGCGCGCCTGGGCCGCGTCGTTGCCGCCGGCGACGTTGGTGCCGAACGAGATGGCGTGACCCGGACAGGTCGACGATCCCGCGGCGCCTCCCGCGGCGGACCCGCCGCCGGCCCCACCCGAGCCGCCGGCCCTGCCCGCGCCGCCGCCCACGCCCGATCCACCTTTGCCGGAGCTGCCACCGGCGCCCGCGCCGCCGGTGGTCCCGGCCGCTCCGCCGCTCCCGGACTGTCCCGTCATTCCGGCGGTCGCGCCGCCCGAGGCGGACCCGCCGGACCCGGAGCCACCCGAGGCCGAGCCGCCGGACCCTGACCCGCCCGAGGCCGAGCCGCCGGAGCCCGACCCGCCCGACGCCGAGCCGCCGGAGCCCGAGCCCCCCGACGCGGCGCCGCCGGAGCCATTCCCGCCCGAGCCCATGCCGCCGCTGCTGGTCGCGCCGCCCGACCCCGATCCGGAGCCGCCGCTGCTGGTCGCGCCGCCCGAACCGCTCGGTGAGCCCCCGCCGCCGGAGCTGCACGCCACGGCGAGCAGGACACCGAGCGCGGCCACGGAAGAACGTCGAAAACAGGCACCGGCGAGCGTCGTACTGGTGAGCATGGTCAGACCGTCTATCACGCAAGGTTCCCTCGGGACAGGCCCCGGCCCTCGGTCCCCCCGACTTCACGACGCGGGCGCCCGCGCGCATAATCTCGCGCCATGCCCAAGCTCGCCTCCTCTGGATCGCGCTCCGCGTCGTCACTGCCGCCGTCGCCGTCGCCGTCGAAGATCGACGCGAAGGCGGCGCGCGCGCGCATCTCCGGCTGGCGAACCGAGTTCGAGGAGCGCCTGGCCGCGCTCGTCGAGATCCCCACCGTCAGCATGGACCCGACGTGCCGCCCCGCCATGGATCGCGCAGCCGCCGAGGCGGGCCGCCTGCTCGGCGAGCTGGGGGCGCGCGTCGACGTGATCGACACGGGTGGAGCCCCCCTGGTGGTGGGGCGCGTGACGCGGGACCCCTCGTTCCCGACGGTGACGATCTACAACCACATCGACGTCCAGCCGGCCGATCCGGCCGAGTGGCGCACGCCGCCCTTCACCTTCACCCGGGACGGCGACCGCTACTTCGCCCGCGGCTCCACCGACGACAAGGGACCGGCGCTGACGGCCTTCTACGGCGCGCGGCTCGCGCTCGAGACCGACGCCCGCGTCAACGTCCAGTTCCTGTGGGAGCTCGAGGAGGAGATCGGCAGCCCTCACTTCGGCGCCGGTCTGTCGAAGGCCATCGCCGCCGGCCTGGCCACCGACGTCGTCGTCGTGTCCGATACGATCTGGACGGCGGCCGGCTGCCCCTCGATCCCTTACGGCCTTCGCGGCCTGATGGGCTTCACCGTGACGCTCGAGACCGGTGCCAAGGACGTGCACTCCGGCACGACCGGCGGCGCCGCGCGCAACCCGCTGACCGAGCTCGCCGATCTGATCGCGGCCTGCGTCGACGGGCGCACGGGCCGCGTGAAGATCCCCGGATTCTACGACGGTGTCCGGAAGCTGACGGCCGCCGAGCGTTCGGGGTTCGCGCGCGCGGGCTTCTCCCGCCGCAAGTTCCAGGCGGCGCACGAGCTGCGCAGCCTGCGGCCGCATCCGACCGATCTGCGACTCATGGAGTCGATCATGGCGCAGCCAACGTTCGAGGTGCACGGGCTGGTCGGCGGCTACGCAGGCCCGGGCATCAAGACCATCGTCCCCCACCGGGCCGAGGCCAAGCTGTCGACGCGCCTCGTGCCTGACCAGCGCCCCGATCGCGTCTTCAAGCTGGTGAAGGCCTTCATCAAGAAGCGGCTGCCCGACGCGCGCGTCGAGCACGAGGCGTCGCTCGACCCGTACCTCGCGCCGCTCGGCGGGCCCTACAACGCAGCCGCGGTGCGCGCCATGCGCGAGACCTTCGGCCGCGAGCCGGGGTTCACGCGTGAGGGGGGCTCCATCGGCGCGGTCTTGACCATGCGCAAGCTGCTCGGGGCGCCGGTCATTTTCATGGGCCTTTCGCTGCCCGAGCATGGCTACCACGCCATCAACGAAAACTACGATTGGGGCCAGGCGTCCGGGGGCATGGAGATGTTCTGCCGCTTCTTCCACGAGCTCGCCGCGCTGCCCCGGCCTCGGGGCAACGCCCCCTCCCGACGTTCGCCTTGAATCTGCGGGGGGGACGGCTAGCATCTTTCCATGCCCCCTGTCACCCCTGCCTCCGGAGCGAGCCGTGGGACGGCCCTGAAAATCGTCCTGTCCGTCGTCGCGGTGACGGGAGCCATCGGCTTCCTGCTGTCGCGCTCGGTGAAGGAGGGCGCGGAGTACTACAAGCACGTCGACGAGGTCATGGCGTCGCCGGATTCTCTGCGCAACAAGCGTCTCCAGGTGCACGGCCACGTCGTGAACGGCTCGATCGAGCAAGTGAAGGGCACCCTGCAGTACCGCTTCAAGATCGAGACCGGGGCCATGAGCAAGCCGACGCCGCGTCCGCCGGCGATGATCACCGCGACTTACACCGGCATCGTGCCCGACACGTTCAAGTCGGGCGCCGAGGTGGTGGCCAAGGGGAGCCTCGGTCCCGACAACGTCCTCGCGGTCGTCCCCGACGGGATCATGGCCAAGTGTCCTTCGAAGTACGACGCCGAGAAGGGGAGCGCGCTCTCGTCCGGTGGTCCTCCCGCCGCCGGAACGCCGTCGGCGCCCTCCGCCGCGAAGCTCTGAGCCGCGGTCCGAGGTCGAGCGTACGTCGGCGCCGACCCGGCCGCCGAGCTCAGGTGTGGCGCAGGCCGTCCACGGCGCGAAGGTGGCTCGCGCG
>Ga0068853_100000602_pt1 | contig 24683 bp, 17 predicted proteins | sample KBSCornC32_FD_65655 | JGI IMG/M metagenome (GOLD analysis project Ga0068853, IMG submission 65655) | Corn rhizosphere microbial communities from Kellogg Biological Station, Michigan, USA - KBS Corn C3-2 | ecosystem: Host-associated > Plants > Roots > Rhizosphere > Soil ... | reverse complement strand
AGGTTGTGCTCGCGCGCGCCCTCGATCTTCAGGAAGCCCTTCGGCTTGCGGCGCTCGGGCGGGATCTCGATGCGCTCGACGCCGACCAGGAACTTGCCGGTCAGCGACTTGGGGTTGGCCTTGATCTCGGCAGGCGAGCCCTGCGCGACGGCGTGGCCGCCCAGGCGACCGGCGCCCGGGCCGAAGTCGACGACGTGATCGGCGGCCTCGATGGTCTCGGCGTCGTGCTCGACGACGATCACGCTGTTGCCCAGGTCGCGCAGGCGGCGCAGGGTGGCGATGAGGCGCAGGTTGTCGCGCTGGTGCAGGCCGATCGACGGCTCGTCCAGCACGTACATCACGCCCGACAGCTCGCTGCCCAGCTGCGACGCCAGCCGGATGCGCTGGGCCTCGCCGCCCGAAAGCGTCGCGGCCGCACGGTCCAGCGTCAGGTACTCGAGGCCGACGTCCAGCAGGAAGCCGAGCCGCGCGTTCACCTCTTTCAGGATCTCGCTGGCGATCTGGGCGCGCGCGCCGGTCAGCCCGAGGCCGTTGAAGTGGGCGCTGGCCGCCGCCACGGTCATGGACGTGACCTCGACCATGGTCTTGCCCGACAGCAGCACGGCCCGCGACTCGGGGCGCAGGCGGGCGCCGTTGCAGGCGCGGCAGAGCTGCTCGCGGAAGTACTTGCTGTACCACTGCCGCGTCACCTCGGACGACGACTCCTGCATGCGCTTCTTGATGGTGTTGACCACGCCGGCGAAGCGCATGGCCCACGAGCCGCCGCCGTGCTTCCCCTGCCACTTCACGGCCACGCGCCGCTCGCCCGAGCCGTACAGCATCACCTCGCGCTGGCGCGGGGTCAGGCTCTTCCATGGCTTGTCCAGCGGCACGCCGAACTCGCGCGACACGGCGGCGGCCACGTTGGCGGTCCAGCCGCTGTCCTTGCCGGGGCGGTCGCCCCACGGCTCGATGGCGCCGTCCTCGATCGACAGATCCTGGTTGGGGACGATCAGGTCGGGATCGATCTCCAGGCTGGACCCCAGCCCGTTGCAGTCCACGCACATGCCGAGCGGGCTGTTGAACGAGAACGACTGCGGCGACAGCTCGGGCAGGCCCACGCCGCACTTGGGGCAGGCGCGCTCCTCGCTGTAGGCGCGCTCGAGGGACTCGCCGTCGACGGCCACCAGGATCGAGCCGCCGCCCACCTTCACGGCCATCTCGACCGAGTCGCTGATGCGCGCGCGCTCGGCGGGGTCGATGGTCACGCGATCGATCACGATCTCGATGGTGTGCTTCTTCTTCTTGTCGAGCGCGGTCACGTCCTCGAGGCGCTGGATGAGGCCGTTGATGCGCACGCGCACGAAGCCTGCCTTGCGCGCCTCCTCGAAGACCTCGCGGAACTCGCCCTTGCGGTTCTCGGACTTGCGCGCCATCAGGACCGCCTTGGTCTTGGGCGGCAGGGTCATCAGCTCGGACACGATCTCGGCGGCCGAGCGGGCCGTCACGGCCCCGCCGCACAGGTGGCAGCGCTGCTCGCCGGCGCGCGCGTACAGCACGCGCAGGTAGTCGTAGATCTCGGTGACGGTCCCGACGGTCGAGCGCGGGTTCGAAGACGCCGACTTCTGCTCGATCGCGATGGTGGGCGACAGCCCGCGCAGTTGCTCGTACTTGGGCTTCTCCATCTGGCCCAGGAACTGGCGCGCGTAGGACGACAGCGACTCGACGTAGCGGCGCTGCCCCTCGGCGTACAGGGTGTCGAACGCCAGCGACGACTTGCCCGATCCGGAGACCCCCGTGAACACCACCAGCGCGCGCTTCGGGATCTGCAGGTGATCGATGGAGAGGTTGTGCTCGCGCGCCCCCCTCACGACGATGAAGTTCGGCTCGTCGGCGATCTTGCGCTCGGCGCTGAGGATCGATCCGGTCCGGCGGTCCTCGGCGGCCAAGGCAGCAGCAGCGGCCGCCGCGGCGGCCGGGGTGGTGGAGGCGGCGGCGCGCGTGGTGGTGCGATTCACGGCGGCGGAGTCTAGCAGCCCGTGGCGGAAGCGCTCCCGCCGCCTGACCGGCTGCGGTCCCCGTCCGCTGCGTCGCTGGTCGTCGCAATTCCGCCAGGGGCGCCGGCGAAGCGGGCGGGGGGGGGGGAGGGCGTGGAGGTCCCCGTATGGAACGCGGCGCGAAAGCGCAACACGTGCCTGGCAGCCAAAATTGGGTCGGTCGGACGTGGGCGGTTGTTCGCGCGACCGTCTTGGGCTAAGAGGGCTTGAGGGGGGTTCGGGACGGACATGCCGACGCGACGACACAGAGATCGACGCCGCCGCGACGTCGGTGTCCCGGCCGAGCGCCGGGGCAGCGGCGCCGACCGGCGCGTCCATACCCGGGTGATGGTCGACATCGAGGTCGACTACAAGAGCGCGGACACGTTCCTGTTCGCGTACATCACCGACATCAGCGCGATGGGGATCTTCATCCGAACGAACGCCCCCGAGCCGCCTGGCACCGTGCTGAACCTCAGCTTCACGCCGCCCGGCGGGCCGCAGCTGAACCTCGAGGGGCGGGTCATGTGGATCAACCCGTTCCGCCCCGGCAGCTACGACAACATCAACCCGGGCATGGGCGTGCAGTTCATCGAGCTGAGCCCGCAGCAGCGCGAGCAGATCGTCCAGCTGGTCCGGACGTTTGCTTATCTCAGCGACGACGACGAGCCCAAGGGAAGCGCCTGAGCGTAGGGGGGCATGCCCCCCTACGAGACCCCCCGGATCTCAGCGCGGCGCCGGCGCGGCACAGCCGCGCCTCCCGTCGGTAAACCCGCTCGCAAGCTCGCTCTGACGGAGCGGCAAGACGGGACGGATCCGGTCCCCTCCCCCGCTTGCGGGGGAGGGTCAGGGAGAGGGCAAGCCTTACGACCGCGCTCGCTCGCTACTTGATCTCCAGCGAGCCGACCAGCAGGCGGTCGGAGCCGTCGTTGGGGCCGGAGGTGATTTTGAGGCGCTTGCCGTCGCCCCCGGGCCAGAAGCCGATGAAGATCCGGTAGGTGCCGGCGGGGGTCGTCATGAGGGGCGCGTCGATGTCGTAGGCGTCGCGGATGTATTCGCCGGGCAGCCAGTTCGCCGTCGGGAAGGTCTTGCCCACGGGATCGTGGTCACCGAGGAGCCGCGGCGAGGCGGGGCCGTCCACGTGGACGAAGATCTTGTAGCCGGCCGGCGGGCGGGCCCGCACGCGGAAGAACAGCTCGAGCGTGATCTTGCCGGGGCGGCGCAGCGACTCCGGGAAGTTGGCGCCGACCAGCTCGATGGTGTCGCCGAAGGTCGCCGTGACGGGGACCCGCCAGGTCCAGGGCGGCTTCTCGTTCGGGTTCCACTGGCCGTTGTTCGCGAGCGGGCTGGTGGGGGCCATCCAGACGTTCCGGCGCAGCGGGTTCTGATCGGTCTGTCCAGCGTCGAGCCGGTTGCTGAGCAACAGGAACCGCGACGAGGTCGCGTTCACCACGTAGTACGGCGCGCGCGCCGCCTGCATGGCCGTGTCCAGCGCGCCGATCTCCTCGGCCGAGGCGAGCACGAACACGCGCGCCGGATCGCGCAGGAAGTTGAGGACGGCCTCCTGGGTCGGCAGCTCGATCATCGAGATGCCGGAGTAGAACGCGGTCCCCTTGGCGTCGATGCGGTAGCGCCCGAAGCGCTCGCCGTGCTGCGCGTATTTCGCGTATGACTCGAGCGCGGGCTTGAAGGACAGGTGCTTCGACAGGACGGGGACGACGACCTGGGTGACCACGAACCCGAACAGCACGGCCGCCGCGACGGCGACTTGCAGCCCGTACCGCCCGGCCTTCGTCAGGTAACCATCCAGCTTGCGCCGCCAGCGGGCAGCGCCCGTGAGGTCGATCGACGGCACCTGCCCCAGGGCCCGGGCGCGCACCGCAATGCCGGCGGAGAGGCCGGCGCTGACCACCAACCCGAAGGCCAGGAACATGTAGCCGAACGAGACGGAGGGCGGCCACTTCACCTTCTCGCCGAGCAGGTGAACCGAGACCAGCTCTTCCGGCGTGAGATAGAAGTCGCGCGCCACCACCATCGTTCCGGTGGCGATGAGGAGGCCGGTGACGGGCTCGGGCCGCCGCGCCTCCAGGGCCTCGTCGAGGTAGGCGCCGATCGCCAGACCCAGCGCCCCGAGCGCGACGAAGCGCGCCTCGCCGAGGGTCAGGACCAGCACGGTGGATAGGGCGAAGCCCAGTCCGGCGAAGATCAGCAGGTAAGTCTGGCCGAAGGCGAGCCGGGCGTTGGTGCGGAGCCCGGGCTCGTCATCGAGCCGCACCAGCGGACGCCCGAGCGCGAAGAACACCACGACGCTGAACGGGAACAGCCCGAAGCCGAGCTGCTTCAGCAAGTAATCGAAGGTCGTGGTGGGCGGTCCGGCGTGGGGGGTGCCGCCGAGCCACGCCGTGTGCTCGCCCGCGTGCAGCCCCGAGAAGCCGACCACGATGACGATGGCGCCCAGGATGCCGGCGGCCACCAGCACGGCGAGGTCGCGGGGGCGCCGCCGGAAGCTGGCGCCGAAGGGCTCGCCGGCTGGAACGTCCGGGCCAGCGCCTGGCGCGCACAGGTCATCCGTTCCGTCGCTGGCCGCGAGCTCGCCAGCGGGTGACCCCGCGGGCCCGGGCGCGGGGGCCGCCTCCGTCGCGACCGGCGGCCGTGCGACTCCGTCGGGCACCTTCAGGCCGCGGCACACCGCCACGGCCAGCGCGATCGCCAGACCGGGGAGGGCGACACCCAGGACCGCGCCCCCGCCCATGAAGCCGAGGGCCAGCCCTGCCAGGCCAATCGCCAGGTCACGCGGGCGACGCTGGCCGTCGGGCGGCCACGCCCAGCGCCCGAGCGCGCCCAGCGTGAGCGCCAGCGCCGCCACCAGCGGCATGTCGGTCGTCACCTGGCGTGCCGACAGCGCGAACAGCGGCGTCGCGCCCAGCGCCAGCACCGCGATCAGCGCGGCCCGCCGCCGGAACAGGCCCAGGCCGGCCCAGTAGACGGCCATCAACGCCCCGATGCTGGTCAGCGCGCCGAACAGGCGCGCGCCGAATTCGCTGGTACCGAACATCTGGACGCCCACCGCCCGCATCAGCGGCAGCAGCTCGGCGCGGCCCAGCATCTCGACCGCCTTCGCCCCGCTCATCCCGTCGGCCGCCACGCGCGCCTTCTCGGCCACCGCCAGCTCCCACGGCTCCCACAGCCCGAAGGCGCCGAGGCGGGGCAGGGCCAGCGCGACCGAGAACAGCAGGGCCCAGGCCCAGGCAGGAACGCGACGGAGTCTCTCCACGAGGAAGGACCGGACAATAGCCGGGCGGTACCCGATCGTCTACCCGGCGGCGCGCCCGTCGCACGTACGCCAAGGGGTTGACCGATGTGCACCAACAACGGGTCTCGGGTCTCGGGCGTCGGGTGTCGGGTGTCGGGCTAGCCTCGGGCCTCGGGCAGACGCCTGGTCGGATCTGATCGATCTTCCGGCGGGCCGAACGTCGGAGCGAGCGTGCGAGCGGGTTTGATGACGGGAGGCGCGGCTCCGCCGCGCCGGCTGCGTCGTCTTGCGGTCATGTAACGATCGCTGAAGTGCAGCCTTCGCGCGTCAGGCAGAGCTCGTCCGTGGGGGGAGCCCGCGAGGGGGGCGAAGCCCCCTTGGCGCCTCAACATTCGCAACTATCCGGCGAGCAACTGGCCCAGGAGGTGCTCCACTGGCAGCTCTGCAGGCAGAACTGCCATTGGCCGTCGTGAGAGCCGGTGCCGCAGTGGTAATTGCTGCCGCAATCCTTGTGCACGCCGTCCGGGCGAATGCAGATGCACTCGTTGCCGTCCTTCGGGACGCACGCGCCCCAGGTGCAGGCGGCGCTGCACACGCGGTTGCCGCACGGGTCGTTGTTCGTGCAGGCGGTCTTCTCGCCCGGGTTGCAGGCAGCTTGCACGCCGGCGCAGGTCGACCACGCCCCGTACGCGCCCCACTGGCAGGTCACCGGATCGCACTTGCGCGACCGCGTGCGCTTGCCGGTCTGACAACATGCCTCCTCGGCGGTGTCCACCATGTTTGGCGTGCACGGGTTGACCGTACCGGTCGGGCAACCCGCGGTCGCGCCACCCGAGCCGCCCGCCCCGCCGCCCGCTCCGCCGCCCGGGCTGCCCGCGCCACCCCCGCTCCGGCCACCGCCCGAGGATGTGGCGCCGCCCCCGCCACCTGCGGCGCCGCCGTTCCCTCCGGTCGGTGGGGTGCCGGCCGTTCCGCCGAGGCCGGCGCCGCCGCCGTTGCCAGCTCGACCCGCGCCACCCGCGGTGCCACCGCCGCCGCCTCGTCCTCCCGCGCCTTCGCCTCCCTGGCCCGCCAGGCCGCCATGGCCACCTCGACCACCGACGCCCGTCGCCGCTTCGGGCGAATCGAACGGGGCGTCGAAGGGCGCCGAGCCGTCAGCGCCGCGAGGCTTCACGTTCAGCTCGGTGCAGGATGAAAGGGCCGCCGCCGTCGCAACGACGAGCGCGAAGAGACGCATCGAATTCAAAACCGACCTCCGCAGGCGATGGACGCGCCCGAGCCGCCGCTCCCCACCGCAGGCGCGCAACGAAACCGGGCGCCCGCATCGGCCTCGGCGAGGCGGCCCGGGTCGGATCCGGATGGCCAGAGGAGCAGGTAGGCCCCGACGCCGCCCAGGACCAGCGTCCCCGCCAGGCCGGCCAGACCCCACGCGAGCGCGTTCTCCTCCTTGTCCCGTCGCGCGCTGCAGTCGGGAGTCAACGCCTCGGTGCCGCAGCCGGCGTCGTTGAAGTCGTGAGCCCGCCCTTCGCGCACGAAGAGAAACGTCGTGCCCGCGACCGCGCTGGCCACCGCGGCGGCGCCGACCGCGACGCCGACCTTCTTGCGAACCGGCCAGCGCGTGCCGCCATCGCCCGCCTGGTCGGCCGGCGTGCCCGCGCCGGCCCGCGCCGCCTCGAAGGAAGGCGGTGGCAGCGCCGACGCGCTCGCGGTTGGAAGCGGGCCCGCTCCGACCAGCGCCACGGTCTCGCGAGCCAGCCCGCGCTTCGGCACCACCACGGCGCGGGTGAGCGGCGCGTAGCCCGCGGCGCGCACCTCCAGCGTCACGCGGCCGGCGTTCACACGAAGCGGCGCCCCCAGCGGGAGCCTCGCGACGCTCGCTCCGTCGATGAGCACCTCGGCTCCGGGGACGCCGCCCGTGACCTGCAGCGATCCCAGGTGACCTCGAATCTCGACCAGCGCCTGATCGAGGAGGGCCTTGTTCCGCCCGATCCAGGGGTCATCGGTGCGCGCGATCGCGTGCCCGAGGTCGACCTCGGCCGGCACCCAGCGACCGAGCGCCTGCTCGGCCAAGGCGACCTGCGCCAGCGCGCGGGCGCCCTTCTTCAGGTCGTAGGCCTGACGGAACGCCTCCAGCGCCGCGACGTCGTTGCGCGATTCCCGCAAGGCGATCCCGCGATTGATCAGCTCATCTTCGCTGGGGGCGGCGCCCGGAACACCGCCGCTGGCGGGCGGCGCCGAACCGGCGGCCGGGACCGGCGCAGGGGCCTGGGCGCTCGCCGCCGAGGCGAGCGAGACGAAGAGGACCATCGAGACCAGTGAAATTCGAGAAGAGCGCATGGCGGCGGGAGATCACTTGATGATGAGGGCGTTGTTGCTTCCCCGCTTCGGGCCCCCGGGCTTTTCGGCCCGCGGCACCTTCGCGGCCCCGGGCCGCGGAGGCCGGGCCGGGGGCGGAGGGAGCTTGTCGAGGTGAATCTCGGCGGGGGGCGGCTGGTCCGCCCCGAACGCCACCGTCTTCGGCGCGTACCCAGGCGCCGAGACGCGAATTTCATGCGAGGAGCCCGCCAGCGGCAGGACGATCCTCAGACGCCCGGGGACGGGCTGCCTTCCGTCCAGCTCCACGTCGGCCTCGGGAGGGAAGGCGCGCACCTCGAACGGGACGGTGGGGCTCGTCGGCTCGGCGGACTCGACGGCTCTGGCCACGGGCGGCGGCGGCGGCCGCGCTTCGTCGCGAGAGGGCGCCGCGGTCGCGGGCGCCGCAGGGCTCGCCGCTGGAATCGCCACGGCCGCATGGCCAGGCGGCGGAGCGCCACCCGTGCGCGCGCCTCTCCACGCGACCACCACCGCCAGGACGACGAGGACGGCGGCCGCTCCGCCGACGAGCTTCGCGCGCAGGACCTTCCCGCGCTCGCTCCTGCGGATCCGGAAGGTGGATTCCATGGCGGCCTGGCGCAAGGTCGTGTTCTCGGGACGATCGAGCGCGTCGTCCAGGGCGGACGGCAGGCTCAAGGTCCCGCCCGGCGAGCTCGCCGGCTCGGCGGGCTCGGCCACCTTGGCGCCGTCCCCGGACCTCGCGCCCGAGCTCGCCGCCGCGGCCGGAGCGCCGCGCGAAAGAGGCGTCTCCGGCGCCTCGCCGGTCGGCGCCGGAGACGCCGCTGGCACGGGGCGAAAATCCGTCGCAATGGCCGCCCTGGTCTTCTCACTCGCCAGCGGCAGCAGGACCTGCGCGGCGTCCCGCAGCGACGGAAAGCGATCGGCGGGCGCCGTCGCCAGCATCCGCGCCAGCGCGCCGTACAGCGCCTCCGGCAAGCCCGGCTTCACCTGATCGGCGGGTGCGATGCCTGCGATGGCGGCGTTGTACAGCACCTCGAGATCGTTGTCGCCGCGCAGGGCTCGCTGGCCGGTCACCATCTCGTACAGGATCACCCCGAGCGTGAACTGGTCGCTGCGCGCGTCGACGTTGCGCGCGCCGCGCGCTTGCTCGGGTGACATGTAAGACGCCGTTCCGAGCACCGCGTCCGTTCGGGTGACGGGCGGACCGGCCTGGTCGATCAGCTTCGAAACCCCGAAGTCCAGCACCTTCGGGACGAGCTCGCCCCACCGGCCGTTCGCCAGGAAGATGTTGTGAGGCTTGAGGTCGCGGTGGACCACCCCGCAGTCGTGCCCGGCGGACACCGCGGCCATGATGGGCAGGAACAGGGCGAGGGCGTCGACCACCTCCAGCGCGCCGCGCGTCGCGAGGAAGTCGGACAGCGTCCGGCCCTCGAGGTACTCCATGACCAGGTAGGAAACGGGTCCGTCGTCTTGCTCTCCGTCTTCGCCCACGTCGAAAACGGACACCACGTGCGGGTGATTGATGCGCGACGCGGCCTCGCCTTCGCGCAGGAACCGCACGCGCGCTTCTTCCTTCTGGGCGATGCGCGGGAGCAGGACCTTGACCGCGACGCGCTTCTTGAGGCCGGGGTGGAGCGCTTCGTAGACCGCCCCCATGCCCCCCTCGCCGATCAGCCGGACGATCCGATAGCGCCCGACCAGCTGGCCTTCCTGGAAGTAAGAGGTGCCTTCAGCCGCGGTCAAACCACTCTCCTCGCGGAACACCTACCAGTTGAGCCGACCTTTGGCCAGGGGTGGGGGGCCGCGGACGGCCCCCCACCTGCCCCCTCCGGAGGTGGGCCGACGATGCCGGCGCAGCGAAGCTGCGCCTCCCGGGTGCTTGGACCCGCTCGCTTTGCTCGCTCTGACGGCCGGGTCGCCTTCGAAACCTGCCCGGTCCGCTTGATCAGTCACCGGAGCGGGCGGCGGCGGAAAACGCAGGTCTGGCCGTGTTCGAGGGCCACCACCGCGTCGGTCACGCCGCGCGCGGCGGCGGCCTGGCGCAGCCACGCGAGCGGCTCATCGAGGGGCTCGTAGGACCGAACGAAAGATCCGTACGCGATGGGGACCAGCACGCGCGCGCGCACGTCCTGAAACGCGTACAGGGCGTCGAGCGGCGTCAGGCGCTGCCGCCGGAAGGGCGCGGGCTGGTAGCCGCCGATGGGCAGCACGGCCACGTCGGGGGCGAAGCGGCGCCCCACCTCGGCCAGCCCCGAGAAGTAGCCGGTGTCCCCGGCCACGTAGATGACGTGATCGCCGTCGGCCACCGCGACCACGTATCCGTTCGCGCCGCGGCGCTTGCCGTCGAAGCCGCCGTGGCGGCCCGCCTGGTGCCCTGGCACCGCGGTCACGCGCACCCCCGCTTGCTCGTGGCTCTGGCGGGCGCCGAGCCCGACCACTTGCGCGAACCCGAGCTTCTCGACCAGCGGCTCGCAGTCGGGAGGTACGACGACGGTCGCGCGCCGCGACAACCGGTCGAGGGTGGCGGTCGACAGGTGGTCGCGGGTCGCCTGGGTGATCAGGACCAGCCGGACGTCATCCAGATCCCCTTCGTCGAGCGCCGCGGCCCGCGCCCGCGGCAGACCATGAAGCGAGGGCTCGAGCACGGGATCGACCACCAGCCGGAGAGCGGGCGTGGTGATCATGACCGTCGCGTGGCCACCCCACGTCAGGGCCACGCTGCCGCCGGGGGGGCGGGGAACCGCGCGCGCGCCCGCGGGCAGCGTGCGGCCGAAGAAGCGACGCGCGGCCAGCCGCAGGAACGACAGCGTCAGGATCCCGCGCGTGGCGCTGCGCAAGCGTCCCCGTTGCTCGAACTCGAGCTCCTTGATCCGTTCGAGCGCGCTCGGAGCCGAGGAGGGGGAAGCGGGCATCGTGGGTGCGGGGCGACCCTCGGACGGGGGCACGGACTCATTCTGGCGGTGCGGCCCGGGCGCCGCCACTGCCATGCGACCGCCTCCGCCGCCGGGGTGCGCCGTGGGGGATGAGCGGTCGCGTGGCCCGCGGACCTCCATCCGTGGTAAGCGGATGACCCCCAGCCGATGTCGACGTCTCCCCCCCCGGCGCCGCCCCCCCACGTCTCGGTCGTCATTCCCGTCTACAACGAGGAGGGAATCCTGCAGGGCTCCGTCCTGGAGCTGCAGAAGAAGGTGGCCGCCTTCGGGTGGAGCTACGAGATCCTGCTGTGCGAGAACGGGTCGCGCGACCGCACGGTCGAGATCGGCAAGCAGATGCAGGGCGACGACCCGCGCATCCGGATGCTGTCGGTGGGCCAGCCGAACTACGGGCTGGCCATGAAGACAGGCATCCTGGAGGCGCGCGGCACCTTCGTGATCTGCGACGAGATCGACCTGTGTGACACCGAGTTCTACGCGCGGGCGCTGGCGCTCCTCGAGCGGAGCGACACCGAGCTGGTGGTCGGCTCCAAGGCCATGGTGGGCTCCAACGACCAGCGGCCGTTCGTGCGGCGGCTCGGCACGCGCGTCTACAACCGCCTGCTGCGCACCGTCTGCCACTACTCGGGGACGGACACCCACGGGCTGAAGGCGTTCCGGCGCGAGGCGCTGCTCGACATCGCCCGGCGGTGCATCCTGGATCGCGACGTGTTCGCCAGCGAGTTCGTGATCCGCGCGCACCGGTCGGGCAAGAAGGTCCTCGAGATCCCGTTCACCGTGCGCGAGAAGCGGCCGCCGTCCATCAACCTGGTCAAGCGCGTGCCCCACGTGCTGAAGAGCGTGGCGCGCCTGGCGGTCTCGGTGCGCCAGGACGGAGACGCCGGCCCTGAGTCGCGCTAGGGCGGTCGACTTCCGCAGACTTCTGGTGGGCGACCCTTACGCCAGAACGAGCGCAGCGAGTGGGTCCAAGCACCCGGGAGGTGCAGCTTCGCCGCGCCGGCCTCGACGGCCTGATGGGGGAGCTCGTGAGGGGGGACACCCCCTCACGGCGGCGAAGCCGCCCGCAGCTCGACGACCTCGATGCGGCGGTTCTTCTGGCGGCCCTCGTCGGTGTCGTTGGGGGCGATCGGGCGCTCGTCGCCGAAGCCGGCCGTCTTGATGCGGGCCCCGTCGATGCCCTTCGCCATCAGGTAGGCGCGGCAGGCCTGGGCGCGCTGCTCCGAGAGGGTCTTGTTGGCCTTGGGTTTGCCGACGTTGTCGGTGTGGCCCGAGATCTGGACCTCGGCGTGTCGCTTGAGGCGAAGGAACTCATAGACGACGTCGAGCTTGCCGGTCGAGCCCGGGCGCAGCGTGGCGCGCGCGGTGTCGAACTCGATGCCCGTCAGCTCGAACGGCGGCGCGGGCGGCCGCGGTTTGTAGCGCAGGGTCAGCTTGATGTTCTGCTTGGGCTCGTCGGTGACGTTCACCGAGGCGGCCACGTCCGTGCGGCCGAGGCTCAGGTACGCGATGTCGTACTTCTGGCCGGTGGGGACCAGCACCTCGGCATAGCCGTCGGCGTCCGTCTCTTCCGTGCACCGCTTCACGCCGGCGGGGGAGGTCAGGCAGATCACGATGCCGGGGATGGGGCCCTTGTCCTTGTCGATGACGAACAGGCGCATGGCCGCGTGGGTCTTCGTCGCCTCCAGGGTGGATGGCTTGGCGCCGTGCGCGCTCTTCGCGCCGTTCGAGTCGTGCAGCACGAAGTCCCCGGCGTCGGGCGTCTGAGTGGTGATGGCCGCGAGAATGGTCAGAGCGACCGTCGAGAGCTGATGCATCGAAGCGCCTCCAGGCGGAGAAAGCGAAAACGGAGCGAGGGTCGGAGCGGGTTCACCGCGACTTTACTCCCGTCGTCCTGGACGCCGCTATCGTCGCCGCTGCTTCGCCGTCGGTCGGCGCGCGCCGAGCCAGCCGGCGCGGATGGCGTCGGCGGCGCTCACGGGCCGCGCTCGGCGCCCCTCGGGCGCTTCGAGCACGAGCTTGCGATCCGGCGAGGTCCCGACCACGACGCGCGCCTCGCGCAGGCGGTCGCGACGGAAATAGGTCACGGTCACCGTCCGCCCCGGCGCGTGGTCGCCGAGGCGCTTGCCCACGGTGCTCGCGTTCACGCGGTCGCTCCCGACCGCCACGATCTCGTCGCCGAAGGTCAACCCGGCCACCGCGGCGGGCGACCCCGGCAGGACGTTCTTGACGACGGCGCGCTCGGTCCCGCCGGCGTGGGCCTGACCGTTCACCGTCGCGCCGATCCAGCTTCGCGCCCGGGCCCGCTTGACCGGATCGGACTCACCGCCTTCGCTCGACCACGGCGCGACCTGCTTGACGCCGAGGCCCGCCTGTCGCCACAGCGCGGGCAGCGGCGGATCGTCGGTGCCGTGGACGTACCGCTCGAAGAACGCGTCGAACGATCGCCCTCCGACGGACCTCGCCGCCGAGCGCACGTCGGCCTCGGTCACGGCCGCCTCGCGGCGCCCGACGCGGTCCCACAGCCGGCGGAACAGGTCCGGCAGCCCGCGCCGCCCGCCCGTCGCGCGCCGGAGCTCCAGATCCAGGGCCATCGCGACCCACAGCCCCTTCTCGTAGTAGCTGACGGCGTTGTTGAAGTAGTTGTCGGCCGGCTTGTACTGCTTGATCCACGCCTCGAACGACAGCTCGGAAAGCGGCGTCTCCTTGCGCCCGGGGCGCGCGGCGTAGCGGGGCCAGTCCTCGGTGATCCATCGCCAGAACGCCTTGTCGTCGATGATGCCGGCCCACAAGATGATCACGTTGGCCAGGTAGTCCGTGAAGCCCTCGTGGAACCAGAGCAGGCGCGTGTAGCTCTCGCGCCCGTAGTCGAACGGCCCCAGCACGGCATCGTGCAGGCGCTTGACGTTCCAGACGTGAAAGAACTCGTGCGCCGCCAGATCGGCGAACCGGACGTAGCCCTTCTCCTCCTCGAACGAGAGGCCGGCGATGTCCATGGTCACCGACGCGTGATGCTCCAGCCCGCCCGTCGCCACGGGCAGCGCGTGCACGATGAAGACGTAGCGCTCGAAGGGGAGGCCGCCGAAGATGTCGGCGGTGGTCGTGACGACCCGGCGCAGGATGTCGACCAGGCGGCCCTCGTCGGCGTTCGTGCGCCCGAACAGCGCCAGCTCGAAGTCGGCGCCCGCGGCCCGGAAGCGCAGCACGCGGTGCGTGCCCACCTCGAACGGCGAGTCCACCAGCTCGTCGTAGCCCGAAGCCCGGAAGACGCGGAAGGTCGGTGCCGCCTGGCGCCCTCGGGGGGCCCGGGGCAGGGCCGTCGAGATCGTCCAGCCTTCGGGCGCGGCCACGGCGATGTCGCACGGCCGCGTGGTCTCCCCCTCGACCGCGAAGAACAGGCTGGTCCCGTTCCAGTAGGCGTGATCGCCGTCGAGGAACGACGTCCGCACGGTCTGCTCGAAGGCGAACACGCGGTAGCGGACCACGAACGGCGCGCCGCCGCTCGCCACCCGCCAGCGCTGCTTGTCCAGGCGCTCGCGCCCGAGCGCGCGCCCGGCGCCGTCGGTCACCTCCAGCCCGTACACGTGGCGGACGAAGTCGCGGATCATGTAGCTGCCGGGGGCCCAGGCCGGGAAGGCGATCTCGACCGTCTCGCGCTCCGGAAGCGCCGGGACCCGCATCTCGATCTGGAATTCGTGCGCCTCGGGGGTCTCCATGGCGACGTGGTAGACGATGGGCTCTCGGTCGAGCTGCTTGCGGCTCTTGCCAGCGATCATGACCGCGCAAAATACCATCGCCTCGGTCTCCGTCGATCTCGACGCCGTCGCCTGCTACTGGCGCATCCACGGGCTGCCCGGCGCGCCCCCGGACGAGGTCCGCCACCTGGTCCTGCGGCGGTGCCTGCCGCGCTTCGCCGACCTGTTCGCGGAGGCCGGCGTGAAGGCCACGTTCTTCGTCGTCGGCAGCGACCTGCACGAGGACCGCGAGGGCCGCGCCCTGCTGGCCGGGCTGGCCGCCGAAGGCCACGAGCTGGCCAACCACAGCTTCACGCACCCGTATCACCTGGTGCGCCTCCCTCGGGCGGCCATCGCCGCCGAGATCGACGCGGCCCACGCCGTCATCGGCGACTGCGCCGGACGCGCGCCGGTGGGGTTTCGGGCACCCGGCTACAACGTGTCGGCGCCCGTCATCGATCTGCTGTGCGAGCGCGCCTACCGGTACGACTCGTCGGCCTTCCCGGCGGTCCCGTACTACGCCGCGAAGGCGGCGGTCATGGCCGCGATGCGGGTGGTGGGCCGTCGCTCGGCGAGCATCCTCGGGGATCCGCGCGTTCTGGCGGCGCCCACGTCGCCCTACCGGCCCGATCGGGCCGCGCCGTACCGCCGGGGCGACGCGCCGCTCGTCGAGGTGCCGATGGCCGTGACGCCCGTCCTGCGCCTGCACGTGATCGGGACGAGCCTCATCACGTTTCCCGAGGCGCTGCGGCGCCGGATGGTCGACTCGGCGCTGCGCCGCCCCTTCTTCAACCTCGAGCTGCACGGGATCGATCTGGCGGACGCCGAGGGAGACGGGTTCCCGGCGGCGCTGATCGCGCGCCAGCCCGATCTGCGGCGATCGCTCGTCGCCAAGCGGGCGGCGCTGGGGGCCACCCTCGCGCAGGCGCGGGCCCGCGGCGCCGTGTTTCAGACCCTCGCACAGGCGACCGGCACGCTGGCCGTCTGACCGGTCCGCTCGAGGCCGCGGCGAGCCGCGGAAGAAGAAGCTGGCGACTGCATCGCGTCGGGATCCACGGGCGAGGCGGTGACCGCGAGTGGCAGGTGTGGGTGCAGGCCACCGGTCGTCGTCCAGCGGTCGCGTCGGATTTTCCGCGGGTGGCCAGCGGCGCGAAGAAGAAATGCGGACGGTGAAATCTTTTTTAGGCGAACCGAGAGGCCGTGCGTTCCGGGCTGCATGAAGACCATCGCCCGTTCCGTCCCATCCCGTTCGCCTCGTCGGACACTGCGCCCGCTCGTTGTCGTTGTCGTGGCCCTGGCCGTGGCCGCGATCGGAGCCGGTGCGCTCATGTCGGTGCCCGCCTCTGCCCAGGTGCTGGCGCCTCCCGCTGCCAAGGCCCAGCCGGGCGCGCCGCTCGCCGTGACGGCCCCGCCGCTCGAGCTGACGGCGTCGGACGGCGCGGGGCTCGAGCTCGTGTCCCTGTCGGCCCAGGCCGTGATCGAGGACCCGCTGGCCTTCACCGAGCTTCACCTGGTGTTCCGCAACCCCGAGAACCGCACGCGCGAAGGCCGCTTCCGCATCACGCTCCCCTCCGGCGCCACGGTCAGCCGCTTCGCCATGCGCGTGGGCGACAGGTGGCAGGAGGGCGAGGTCGTCGAGGCGCAGGCCGCGCGGGTCGCCTACGAGGACTTCCTCCACCGCCGCCAGGATCCGGCCCTGCTGGAGGCCGAGGCCGGCAACGAGTTCTCGGCCCGCGTGTTTCCCATCCCGCCGAACGCGACCAAGGAGCTGATCGTCTCCTACTCGCAGGAGCTGCGCGCGTCGGGCCAGCCGTACCGGCTGCCGCTCGTCGGGTTGCCGCGGCTGCGCGAGCTGGCGATCCGGGCGCTGGTCAGCAAGGCCGGTGGGGCCGCGGGGGCATCCGCCTCCAGCCTGGGCGGGCAGCGCGCCCGCACCGAGACCGTCGAGGTTCACAAGTCGCAGTACAAGCCGGACCGCGACTTCGAGGTGCCGACGGCCTCCGGCGCCGCTCCGCGCCTCGGCCTCCGCAACGACAACCTGGTGGTGGCGCGCATCGTGCCGTTCACGGACAGCGCGAAGCGGGACGAGGTCGCATCGCTGCTGGTGCTCGTCGACACCAGCGCCTCGCGGGCGCTCGGTCTGTCGGACCAGATCGCGGCGGTGGAGCGCCTGCTTGCGGCCTTGCGCGCGGCGGGCGATCCGGCGGTGACGATCGCCGCGTTCGATCAGGACGTGGCCCCCATCTTCAGCGGCAAGGCCAGCGCCGTCGGCTCGACCCTGCGCGATCGCCTCACCCAGCGCCGGGCCCTGGGCGCGTCCGATCTCGATCGCGCGCTCGGGTGGGCGGCCGGCGCGGTCGCCAAGGACAAGCGCACGCGCGTGCTGCTGGTGACGGACGGCGTCGCCACGGCGGGCGAGACCGCGGCCGACAAGCTGCGCGCTCGGGTGCGTGCGCTCGCGGCGGGCGGCGTCCAGCGCCTCGACGTGCTGGCGGTGGGCGGCATTCGTGAGGACGCGCTCCTCGCCCGCCTCGTGACCGCCGGCCTGCCCCGCGACGGCGTGGTGCTGGACGCTGCTCAACCGTCCGAGGCGCTGGCGGGACGCATGACGCGCGCGACGCGCTCCGGGCTGAAGGTCGAGGTTGCGGGAGCGGGCTGGGTGTGGCCGAGCACGCTGGACGGTGTCCAGCCGGGCGACGAGGTCCTCGTCTACGCCGATCTGCCGGCGAGCCGGCCGTTCCAGGTGAAGGTCGGCGGGACGCCTCTCGGGCTGACGGGGACGCTGGCGCCCGTCGAGCGGCCGCTGCTCGAGCGGGCCTGGGTCCGGGCGCGAATCGCGCGCCTCCTCGAGCTGCGCGACGCGCCCGAGAAAACGGCCGGCCTCGACGGCGACATGGCCGAGGCCCTGAAGAAGCAGGCCATCGACCTGTCGGTGAAGCACCGGGTGCTGTGCCCGTTCACGTCGCTCCTGGTGCTGGAGACCGAGCAGGACTACGCGCGCTTCGGCATCGAGCGGCGCGCGCTGGCCGACATTCTGACCGTCGACGGCGGCGGCGTCGCGCTGATGCATCGATCCGATTTCGGTGCGGTGGCGGCCGACCCTGTCTTGCAAGCCGAGCGCCCCGCGAGCGTCGCGGTGCCGTCGTCAGCGCCGTCTCCCGGCGGCCGGCGCGGTCATGTCCGGGCGCGGGAGGTGGCCGGCGACGATCTGGACATGCTCGAGAGCCCCGCTTCGGACGCCGCTCGCCGAGAGGCGGAGCCGATGCGCGACCTGCGCCGGCGGGCGCCCGCCAAGGCCGCCAGTGCCATGATGGACAGGGCGGACGTCTCGGCCGGCGGCGCGGGCGCCGGCTCGCTCGGCGGGCTGGGTGCGGCCATGGCTTCGGGGCGAGCGACGATGTCGGCGCCGGTCGCCGCGTCGGCCGCGCCCACCGAGGCGGTGGCGCCCCGTCCCGTGTCGCGACCGGCCTCTGGCCGGTCTGTCGAGTCTGACGAGTCGGAAAAGAAGGCCAAGGTGGCGGCTCGCGCGTCGGACAGAAACGTCCGCGGCGCCGTGGCTCCCGTAGCCGAGGTCACGCGGCCGTTGCCGCCGCCGCCGCCGCCCGCTCCCCTCGCGCTGGTTCCGGCCTCGTCGTCGGCGGCCGTCACGGGCCCACTGCACGAGATCCTCGCGCTGGTTCATCGCGGCGACGCGCGCGGCGCCCTCGGGCGGGCGCTGGCGTGGCGGTCGCGAGATCCGGGCGACGTGCTGGCCCTGGTCGCGCTCGGCGAGTGCTGGGAGGCGCTGGGCGACTTCGCCCAGGCCGCCCGCGCGTACGGCTCGATGATCGATCTGTTCCCGGGCCGCGCCGACATGCGCCGCTTCGCGGGCGAGCGGCTCGAGCGCGTGCGCGGCGCCGCGCCCCTGGCACTGGCCATCGACACCTATCGCAAGGCCGTCGAGCAGCGTCCCGATCACCCCGCCAGCCATCGGCTGCTCGGCTTCGCGCTGCTGAAGGCCGGCCGTCCCCGCGAGGCCTTCGAGGCGATCGCCGCCGGCGCGACCCGCCGCTACCCCGACGGGCGATTCCGCGGCGTCGAGCGGATCCTGGCCGAGGACCTCGGCCTGGCCGCGGCAACCTGGACGCGCGCCGAGCCCTCACGCGCCGACGACATCCGCGCCCGCCTAGCGCGCGCCGGCGGCGTCCCCGAGACGGCGTCATCCCTGCGCTTCGTCCTCAACTGGGAGACCGACGCCAACGACGTCGACTTCCACATCTACGACGGCCGCGGCGGCCACGCCTTCTACAGCTCGCCGCGCCTCGCCTCGGGCGGCGAGCTGTACGCCGACGTGACGACCGGCTACGGCCCCGAATGCTTCACCATCCGCAACCCGCCGCGCGGCCGCGCCTTCCCCTACAAGCTGCAGGCCCACTACTACAGCCGCGGCCCCATGGGCTACGGCATGGGCAAGCTGCAAATCATCGAGCACGACGGCCACGGCGGCCTCCGCTTCGACGAGCGCCCCTTCGTCATCATGCAAGACGGCGCCTTCGTCGACCTCGGCACGGTGACGGGAGGCGCCCCCGTCGTCACGCAACCCGCCGGCGGCACGGTCCTAGCGCGCTGACGGGAGCCCGAGTCGCAGCTTGGGCCCTGCCGGCGAAGATCGGCCGACCCGCGCCCGCGGGTCGGCCGATGATCTTTTCAGCGGGCGCGCTGGCCTACCGTCTCACGAGTCTTCCGGACCCAAGCTGCGTGGGCTCGCTACTGAAATCAACCTGGGAGAGGTACGCCCGCAGGGCCCTCCGAGGAGAGATCAACCCTGGAGGGTGCGGCCGGGGACCCGCCCGGGCGGGCCGCCAGCGGGGACCGGTCAGGGCAGGTAGGTGATAGAGAGCCCCGGACGAAGGTTCACGTCCGGGGTTTCGGACGAAGCGATGTTGATACCGTCATTTGCCGCGCTGTTGGCCACGATGAACCCGTGATTTTGCGCCGGATTGTCGATCCAGTTCTGAACGACGAACAAGTCCAACGCCGCTTCCCGGCGCCAGTTGGTGGCGCCGGTTACTTCCCCGATCGGCGTCGACCCGATGTCACTGCCGGAGGTCGCCCCCGGCGACCCCCAGGCCGCACCAGGAGCGTACAGGTTCCAGGTCGCGTCGGTCTCGGTCCAAGGCCGTTTGACCTCGTAGACGGGGAAACTTCTGATTGACGGATCCTGCACGTAATAGCCGAAGTACGCGCAGACGACGGTCTTGCCCGAGGGGATGGCGGTGAGGTCGAACCGGAAGAGGGGCGACTTGTCACGTTTCGCGATCATGTCGACCGACGTCCCATAGTTGGTGTTCGGATGAAGGCTCTCCAGCCGAGTGTCCGTTGTTCCCGCGTAAAGTCCGGGCCCGTTTGGAGCAAAATATCCGTCTCGAAATTCCACGTGCAGGATGCTGACGCCGCCATCGCTCGAGTAATAACAGGACGACCCGCCCGAACCGCCGGTTCCGGCGGCGAGGGTAGCCGAGGCCGCACGGCCTTCTGTGGCCGAAACATCATCCATTGAGCTGCTCGAGCAGGCTGTGATCCCAGACGCCAGCGCTGCGACAGCAACAGCAAGTGAGCACAGTTTCGTCATGCGATTCTCCTCTTCTTGGATTCAGACTGGCGATTGCCAGGTCTTCTGGACTGCGATCGTACGGTCGCGATGTCAGGCGCTTGACCGCCCGCCGAGGATCGGTCGACACCCAGTGTCCGACCGGACCAAAACCTTTCAAGATTCCACGTCGGTCACGCGGGCGCCTCGTGAGCGCCGCCTCAGCGTGACGGCCCGCACGCCCGCAGGTGGGTCTGAGCGTCGGCGGCGAAAGTCGGGAGGGAACGGCGGTATCGTCGAGCACCAGGCAGGCGGCGGTCATCGAGTAGGCGGTGCACATGGCGTAGTTGTTGAACGGGGCAGGGACGTCGGCGGGCGGCGCGCCGTAGGGGAAGGGTTGGTTGTAGTTCCACCAGAACGTCTGCCAGGTCCAGTTGTCGTCCTCCTTCGTGGAGACGTGCATGGCGACCAGGAGGGCGAAGTCCCCCTCCTGCACGGGGCAATTTCCCACTGGCTGGATCGAGCAGATCGACTTGGCTTCTTCCTTGGACAGCGCGAAATTGAAGAACTTGTCGAGGCCGATGGTCCCGGCCGGGACGCCGCCGTTCGGACAGGTCAGACCCGACGGCGTCGCGCTCGATCCGGAATTGACGACCACGCATTGTTTCCACGTGCTGGGCGTGGGGTTCGTGCTGTTCTTTGGACCGGTCGTGAGGTCGCCGAGTCAGTAATTCAGCGCGGTGATCCCGGACTGATTGTTCGGGCCGCGCGCGACGACGAACACCGGCTTGAGAGAGACGGCCGCGGCCGGAAACGGCTCGAGCGTGCGCTGGACGGCGGGCGTCGACGGGGGCCAGCCGAGCTGGGCGTACCAGAGCGTGCCGCTTCGAGAGATCCCCAGCGTCAGGAAATATCCGGGTGTGTCTCGACTGTCAAACTCACCACCTCGATGCCGTCGAAGCGCGTGGGGCCGAGCTCGCCACGGCCACGCACGCGGTTCAGCAGCGCCTTGGCCCGCGCGTAGAGCACGAAGAAGGCGGTGATCTTCGCGCGGTCCAGGCGGCCCAGCGGTCGATTCGCGCGCGAGCAGATCAGCTTGGGGTCGTCCTGGCCAGCGTCCGTGAAGCGCACCCGGGCCACCACGTTCACGCGCACGCGTGCGCCACGCGGCAGCCGCGGGCCCAGCACCACGGCGTCCAGCCGGTCGCCATCGCCCGAGCGCGTGTCGGGGACGCTGCCGTAATTGAACGGGCACGGGGCCGGGGACACGAAGTCGATGGCTCCGTCGTCCGTGCGCTTGATGAAGCCGCCCAGCGGGACGTCGATGACCACCTCGATCACGGGGCGACTATACCGGCGCGAACGAAGCTGGACGATCGACCTTCAGCGGTCCCGGGTGACGTCCTCGGGCGCGACCTGCGCGCGCCAGGCGTCCACGCCGATGCCGGGGATCCCCGTCACCTCCACGAAGGTGCGCCCGTTCCAGTCGAACACCTCCACCTCGAAGCCCTCGCTCTGCCGGACGGTGGCCCAGCGATCATCGTCGAAGAGCTTGGCGCCGACGCGCAGGTGCGCCGGCCCCTTGTAGACGGTGACCGGCGGCTTGCCGCCCCATCCGCGTCCCGACAGCCCCGGCCCGTGGTCGCCCGAGCAGCCGCCGCTCGAGCTTTCCGGCCCGTCCGACGGCTCGAGCTCGCCGCGCCGGATCCACCCCGTCACGCGGGCGGCGCTGCCCGCGCGCATCACCCGCATCCAGCCACCGTGTTCCGCGAGGCGTTCGAAGGTGAAGCGATGCCCGTCGACTGTGGTGGTCAACACGACGCCGGGGGCGTCGGCGCGCGCCTGTGCGCGGAGGGTCGTCGAGCGCCCGGCCTTCCTTTGAATCCAGTACCTCCGTGCGTCCGCGTCGTGGTCCGCGCCGCTGTCCGCGTCGGATGACGCCGTGTCGTCACCTTCTTCCTGCCCGGGGGCATCCAGCGCGAGCGCGGCGCACGGGATCCGCACGAACCGCACCGTTTCCTCCGCTCCCTTGTCCTCGCCCTCGAGGACGTCGTCGGTGCTCATGACTACGGATGCCACAACGTCCGTCCCGCGGGTGACGGCGTCGACGACCTGGGTCCCCGCATCGAGGGCGACCATTCCGTTCGCGACGGTGAGCGGGCGTGCGACCCGGTACCAGACGTTCTTCCTCGTTCCGCGGAACGCGATCGCCCCCTCCACCGTGATCGTGACGGGCGCTCCGCGCCGCGCCGCCACGCGGGCGCTGGCCGGGGCATCCTGCAGATTGACGACCAGGGGCGCCCGCGACGGGCGAACGATCACGTCCGCCAGGACGACGTGCTGGCCGCGCACCACGCAGCCCTCCGCCCGCGCCGCCCCCGGAAGCAGCGCCGCCGTTGCCAGGGCGAACCCGAACGAACCGAGGGCGGTCTTTGCCCAGCGCATGCTGGCGGAGAATGACATCAACGGACGGCCGAGGTTCCCGCGGAGTTCACTGTCCTCGGGGCATCCTACTATCCAAGGACCAGCACATAGCTGGTGCTGCGCCCGCCCGCCCGGTTCTTTCGCAGGATGCGGCGCGCGAGGCTCACAGTGGCTCGTGGGCGGACACGCCCGTCTTCTGGCTCGCCGAGCTCAGGCGCTCCAGAGCCCAGCGGGCGGCCTGCGCGACCAGCGGGCTCGCGTCGACGCAGAGGTGTTCGAGCAAAGCCCGGCTCGTTTGATCGCGCTGCGCCCCCAGCATGAGGATGGCGTTGCGCCGGAGGCCGTCGTATTGCGCCCGGGCGAGGGCCATGCCGGCGGCCAGCGTACGAAAATCCGCCTCACCAAGGGCCGCAATCTGGGCCGGTGTGTAGGAAGCGAGCGGCCGCGGCTCGAAGCGCCGATCGCCCACCGGGATGTCGTCGCGGTTCCAGGGGCAGACGTCCTGGCAGATGTCGCAACCAAAGACCCGAGCGACGAAGCCACGCCGAAGCGGCTCGGGCACGGGGCCTCGGTTCTCGATTGACTGATAGGCAAGACAGCGCCGGGAGTCGACCACGCCGGGCGACGTGAACGCCCCGGTGGGGCAGCCGTTCAGGCAACGGACGCAGTCGCCGCACAGGAACTCGTGGGGCTGGTCGTAGGTGTCGACGGGACGATCGAAGAACATGACCGACAACGTCACCCAGGAGCCGAGCCGCGGGTTGATGAGCAGGCCATTCTTGCCGATCCACCCGAGCCCCGCGCGCTCGGCCCACACCTTCTCCATGGCGATGCCGGTGTCCACGCACGCGTAGATCGATATCGTGGGATCCAGGGCGGCCAAGCTGCGGCGCAGCTTCCTCATCCGGTCGCGATGGGCATAGTGGTAATCCCGTCCCCGCGCGTAGCTGGCGACGCGCGACCGTTCGCCGGCCGGGCGACGGTACCCGATGCCCAGCGCCATGACGGTGCGAACGCCCGGCAGGACCTTGGCGGGATCCAGCCGTCCGGCCACGTTCCGCGACATCCAATCCATGTCAGCCCCGTTCCCGGCCGCCAACCACGCTCGCAGGGGCGCCTCGTCGATGGGGCGCGGCTCGGCGAAGCCGACCAGGGAAAAGCGCGCTTCGCGCGCCGCCGCGCGAATGAGCTCGGACGGGAGGGGCCGCGCGTCGGGTTGTGGCAAGGGCATGGGGGGCGAGCCAGGCGACCGGACGTCAGGAACGTCGCGCGAGCAGGCCAGGGCGGCGACTCTCTCACGCGCGGTAGGTCTCGTCACGCCAATGTTGAACGGTTTGAACATCCCGCGGTGATCCGCTAGGTGAACGCCATGAGCGACAGCGGCGTCCCTGCCGATACGGCAGCCCGGGTCTCCGGCCCGTTCCTCCTCTCACCCATCGGCTGGGTCCGGTCGCCGTACCAGCGTCGCTTCGGGACGCCCCAGCAGGCGGCCGCCGTCGCGTCGGACGAAGACGCGGTCCTCGAGCTGGATCCCTCGTTGATCCCGGAGTCGGCGCTGACCGATCTCGAGGGCATGGAGCGCTTGTGGGTGGTGAGCTGGTTGCACCGAGGCGGAACCTGGGCGCCGCAGGTCATGCCGCCACGGGGTCCGCGCGTGCGGCGAAGCATCTTCTCGACTCGATCACCCGATCGCCCGAACCCGGTTGGCCTGTCGGCGGTGAAGCTGGTGCGCGTCGACGGGCGGCATCTGCACGTGCGCGGGATCGATCTGATCGACGGCACGCCGATCCTCGATCTCAAGCCGTACCTGCCTTACGCGGACGCCTTCCCCGACGCGAAGGCGGGATGGATCGACGCGGTTCCGCGCGACGCCCCGCAGGTGCTTCGATACGAGCCGGAGCTCTGACCGGAACCAGCGCCCATGTTCTCGTTCGACAACAGCTTCGCCCGGATGCCCGAGCGCTTCTACGCCCGGATCGCGCCCACCAAGGTGCGAAACCCTCGGGTGGTCAGGGTCAACTCGTCGCTCGCGGCGCTGCTCGGCGCCACGGTGGACGAGCTGACGTCGCCCGCGGGCGTCGCCTGGCTGGCGGGCAACGAGCTTCCGCCGGGCGCGGAGCCGCTTGCCCTCGCTTACGCCGGACATCAATTCGGTGTGTTCGTGCCCCAGCTGGGCGACGGACGGGCCGTTCTTCTCGGCGAGGTCGTGGGCGCGGATGGGCAGCGGCGCGACATCCAGCTCAAGGGGGCCGGCCGGACCCCCTTTTCGCGCGGAGGCGATGGACGTGCCGCGCTGGGGCCGGTCCTGCGCGAATACCTCGTGAGCGAGACCATGGCCGCGCTCGGAATTCCGACCACGCGGGCGCTCGCCGCCGCCACCACGGGCGAGCCCGTGATGCGCGAACAGATGTTGCCCGGCGCCGT
>Ga0068853_100000598_pt1 | contig 24767 bp, 21 predicted proteins | sample KBSCornC32_FD_65655 | JGI IMG/M metagenome (GOLD analysis project Ga0068853, IMG submission 65655) | Corn rhizosphere microbial communities from Kellogg Biological Station, Michigan, USA - KBS Corn C3-2 | ecosystem: Host-associated > Plants > Roots > Rhizosphere > Soil ... | reverse complement strand
GAGGCGGTGATCGTCCTCAAGACGGACGCGGGCGCCGATGAAAAACGCGCCGCCATCGCGCTGGTCACATCGCATGGAGACCGCGAAGCCCTCACGGTGCTGACGGGCGCCCTCGCCTCGGTTCCGGATGAACTCAAGTCCGACGTGCAGGCGGGCATCGACTCGATCGATCGCCAGCTGCAGCTCTGGGACGTCGCGCAGAACCTCGTCTACGGGCTGTCACTAGGCTCGGTGCTGCTACTTGCTGCCATCGGCCTCGCCATCACCTTCGGCGTGATGGGCGTCATCAACATGGCGCATGGCGAGATGGTGATGCTGGGTGCCTACACGACCTATGTCGTCCAACAGTTGCTCACCGCCTTCGCGCCGGCAGCGATGGAATGGTCGCTGATCATCGCAATCCCCGCAGCGTTTCTCGTCTCCGGCCTCGTCGGTGTCGCGATCGAGCGCGGCATCATCCGCTGGCTCTATGGCCGGCCGCTCGAGACGCTGCTGGCGACGTGGGGCCTGTCGCTCGTGCTGCAGCAAGCCGTGCGCTCGATCTTCGGTCCGACCAACCGGCCGGTGACGATCCCGAGCTGGATGAGCGGGCAGTTCTCGCTGGGCGGCCTCGATATCACCTGGAATCGACTCTGGATTTTCGTCTTCGCACTCGCCGTATTCTTTGCTTTGCAGCTTGTGCTGAATCGCACGCCGCTGGGCCTCCAGATGCGCGCCGTGACGCAGAACCGGCGCATGGCGTCCGCCATGGGCATCAGAACGCCGTTCGTCGATGCGATGACCTTCGGACTTGGCTCAGGTGTCGCAGGTCTCGCGGGCGTCGCTTTGACCCAGATCGACAATGTCTCGCCCAATCTCGGCCAAGGCTACATCATCGATAGTTTTATGGTCGTGGTCTTCGGTGGTGTCGGCAACCTCTGGGGCACGCTGATCGGCGCGCTCTCGATCGGCATGGCGAACAAGTTCCTCGAACCCTATGCCGGCGCAGTGCTGGGCAAGATCATCATCCTCGTGCTGATCATCCTCTTCATCCAGCGGCGCCCGCGCGGCCTGTTCGCGCTCAAGGGCCGGGCGGTGGAGCAATGATCACCTCGATGATCTTCCGCGCCCTCGACGGCAAGGCGACGTGGGTGATCGTGGTTCTGCTGCTGGCGGCGTTCGCCCTGCCCTTCAGCAATCTTGCCCTGCCCGAGACGAGCCCGCTGCACCTGCCCAACTATCTGGTGCCGCTCTTCGGCAAGTACGTGACCTACGCCACGCTCGCGCTCGCGCTCGATCTGGTCTGGGGCTATTGCGGCATTCTCTCGCTCGGCCACGCCGCGTTCTTCGCGCTCGGCGGCTACGCGATGGGCATGTATCTGATGCGCCAGATCGGCACGCGCGGCGTCTATGGCAATCCGATCCTTCCCGACTTCATGGTGTTCCTCAACTACAAGGAGCTGCCCTGGTTCTGGAACGGCTTCGACCAGTTCTGGTTCGCGTGCCTGGTCATTGTCGTGGTGCCGGGGCTGCTCGCCTTCATTTTCGGCTTCCTCGCCTTCCGCAGCCGCGTCACGGGCGTTTATCTATCGATCATCACTCAGGCGCTGACTTACGCGCTGCTGCTGGCTTTCTTCCGCAATGATTTCGGCTTCGGCGGCAACAATGGACTCACCGACTTCAAGGACATTATCGGCTTCAACATCCAGGCCGCGACAACGCGCGCCGCACTGTTCTCAGCGAGCATCTTCGCACTCGCCCTCGCCGTGTTCGTGTGTTCGGGTATCGTCAATTCGAAGCTCGGCAAGGTGATGGTCGCGATCCGCGACGCCGAGAGCCGGACGCGGTTCCTCGGCTACCGTGTCGATAACGTGAAGCTCTTCGCCTTCGTGGTCTCGGCGATCATTGCCGCCGTCGCCGGTGCGCTCTACGTGCCACAGGTCGGCATCATCAATCCGAGCGAATTCTCGCCCGCCAACTCGATCGAGGTCGTCATCTGGACGGCTGTGGGTGGACGCGGCACGCTGGTTGGTCCGATCATCGGGGGCCTGCTCGTCAACGCGGGCAAGACACTCTTCACCGGCCTCTGGCCAGATTACTGGCTGTTCGCGCTCGGCGCGCTGTTCGTGCTGGTTACGCTGTTCATGCCCAAGGGCATCGTCGGAACTATCCGAAGCGCTTTCTCACGCAAGACGCCCCCACGCGGGGACAATACCGAGGCGGAAGAAGACGGCACGACAGACCGGCCGTTGATCGACGGCCCCGAGCCCCAGCCTGGACCGGCGGAGTAACCCATGAGCGAGATACGCGATCGCCTCAAGACCATGCTCTATCTCTCGGGGGTGAGCGTCACCTTCGACGGCTTCAAGGCCCTCAACAACCTCTCGATCATCGTCCACCCCAACGAGATGCTGGCGATCATCGGGCCGAACGGCGCGGGCAAGACGACGATGATGGACATCATCACCGGCAAGACCCGGCCGACCGAGGGCGAAGTGTTTTTCAACGGCAATGCCGACCTGACGCGCCTCGACGAGGCCGCGATCGCCAATCTGGGCATCGGCCGGAAATTCCAGAAGCCCACGGTGTTCGAGAGCCACACCGTCTGGGACAATCTCGAGATGGCACTCAAGAAGCCGCGCGGAGTGTTCTCGACCCTCGCTTATGTGGCCGACAATGACGACTACAAGCGCATCGAGGATATTCTCGCCACGATCAGGCTCAGCGCCCGCAAGGGCGACCTCGCCGCGGGCCTCAGCCACGGCCAGAAGCAATGGCTCGAAATCGGCATGCTGCTTGCACAGGATCCAAAACTGCTGCTGGTCGACGAGCCGGTGGCCGGCATGACCGACGGCGAGACGGTCGAGACCGCCAAGCTGCTCAAGGATATTTCGACGACGCGTTCGGTGATCGTCGTCGAGCACGACATGAGCTTTGTGCGCGCCCTCGACACGCGCGTGATGTGCCTCGCCGAAGGCTCCGTGCTCGCCGAGGGCACCCTGGAGCAGGTGAGCGCGAACCCCGTGGTGATCGAGAGGTATCTGGGACGATGAGCGATGCTACCCTCGATTGCGCAGTCGCTGCCCCCCTCCCCCTTGCGGGGAGGGGCCGGGGGTGGGGGCCGCGAACACTGCCGGCGCATTTTGCCCCCCTCCCCAGCCCTCCCCCGCAAGGGGGAAGGGAGCCCGGAGAGATCGAGATATGAGCTCCACTCTCTCCATCAAATCGGCCGACCTCTATTACGGCGCAGCCCAGGCGCTCTATGCCGTCACCATCGAATGCAAGCCGGGAAAAATCACCGCCGTGCTCGGCCGCAACGGCGTGGGCAAGAGTTCGACGCTGCGCGCAGTAACCGGCATCAATCACGTCGCGGCGGGCGACGTCGTATTCGACAATGAAGTCCTGAAGCGCGCGCCGCCCTATAAGCGGGCGCGCCTGGGTATCGGCTACGTGCCGCAGGGCCGCGAAATCTTCCCGCTGCTGACGGTCAAGGAGAACCTCGAGACCGGCTATGCGGGTCTCAGCGGCAAGGACAAATCTATTCCCGACTACATCTTCACGCTCTTCCCCGTGCTGAAGTCCATGCTGGGCCGGCGCGGTGGTGACCTCTCGGGGGGCCAGCAGCAGCAGCTCGCCATCGGGCGCGCGCTGGTCACCCGACCCAAGGTGCTGGTGCTGGACGAGCCGACCGAGGGCATCCAGCCCTCGATCATCAAGGATATCGGCCGCGCCTTGCAGTTCCTGCGCGACGAGAAGGGCATGACGATCCTGCTGGTCGAGCAATATCTGGACTTCTGCCGGGAAATCGCCGACGACATCTACATCATGGACCGCGGCGAGATCATGCATTCCGGCCCCGCGAGCGACCTCGACCTGCCCGAGGTGCGCCGGCACCTGATGGTATAGGGATGAGCCTCACTGCGCTCGCGGAGGCATCGCCCTCACCCGCCCTGCAGCGCGCGCGCGGCGAGGGCCGCGTCATCGCCAATGTCCGCGATGGCACCACCGAGATTGCCGCCCTCTATCAGGAGGGCTGCGCGAAAATCCGCCTGCCCCATACGCACGATGCCTCGCTGCAGGCCGTGCTGATGAATACCGCCGGCGGGCTCTGCGGCGGCGATCACATCCGATGGACGGCCACCGCCAAGGAGCAGGCTCGGCTCGTGGTCACGACGCCGGCGTGCGAGCGCGTCTATCGGTCAGCGGACGACAGCGCCCGGATCGAGAACCGGCTGGTCGCCGAAGCCGGCGCGCATCTCGACTGGCTGCCGCAGGAAACGATCCTCTATGAGGGTGCGCAATTGAGCCGTACGCTCGAAGTCGATCTGGCCCCCGACGCGACCTTCACCGGCGTCGAGACGATCCTGCTTGGCCGCCAGGCCATGGGTGAGTCTGCGCCCAACGCGAAGCTGCGCGACAGCTGGCGGGTGCGGCGCGGTGGCAAGCTGATCCACGCCGAGGCGACGCTGCTCACCACGGATCCGGCCGAGCGGAAGAGCTCGTCGCTCCTCGCCGGCATGACGGCGTTTGCCACCCTCCTCCACATTTCGCCAACCGCCGAGCGCCAACTTGACTCCGTGCGCGCGCTGCTGCCGGAAACCGGAGGCGCCAGCCTGATCGGGGACAAGCTGACGGTGCGCCTGATGGCCGAAAGCGGCCTCGCCTTGCGCCGGGCGCTCGCACCGATTATCGCTCTCCTGTCTTCGGCGGGCAGCCTGCCGCGCCTGTGGAGCCTGTGACCGACCGATGAATCTCACGCCTCGCGAAAAGGACAAGCTGCTGATCTCGATGGCGGCAATCGTCGCTCGCAAGCGGCTGGAGCGTGGCGTGAAGCTGAACCATCCCGAAGCCATCGCGCTCATCACCGATTATGTCGTCGAGGGTGCCCGCGACGGTCGCAGCGTCGCTGACCTTATGGAAGCCGGTGCCCATGTGGTGACGCGCCAGCAAGTCATGGACGGGATCCCTGAGATGATCCCCGACGTACAGGTTGAAGCCACCTTCCCCGACGGCACCAAGCTCGTCACCGTCCATCATCCGATCCGCTAGGAGGCAACATGATCCCCGGCGAGATCATTCCCAGATCCGGCGACATCGAGCTCAACAAGGGCGCGCCACAGATCACAATCGAGGTGGCCAATACCGGCGATCGGCCAATTCAGGTGGGCTCGCACTATCATTTTTACGAAACCAACAACGGCCTGAAGTTCGATCGCGAGAAGGCACGTGGCATGCGGCTCGATATCGCCGCCGGCACGGCAGTGCGGTTCGAGCCGGGGCAGTCGCGCGAGGTCAAGCTCGTGCCGCTCTCCGGGGCGCGAGCCGTCTTCGGCTTCCAGCAGAAAATCATGGGCAAGCTTTGAGCGAACGCAGCGAGATCTTCCGCAACCGCCTGATTGCGGTGATGACGGACCTGAATGCGGACAAGGGGGCCGATCCGCAGCTGCGCCGAACGGTCGGCAATCTGGCTCTGCGTCTCTCGCGCGATGCCCGGGCACGCACCTGGGCCGACCTCAAGGAGCGCGCCGACGGCCCCACCTATGACTCGCTGCTGAAGCTTTTCCAGCAGTACAGCGAAGATGCGAGCCGGAAGGGAGACCAGACAACTGTCAGGGCGACGGAGCTGCTGGCCCTCTCGCTCATCGCGCGCGGTCGGCACGAAGAGGATATGCGGCCCGGTGTAGAGGCGCTGGACAAATATATTGCGGACTGTGCTGCCACCACGGCAAAGGGCACGCTGAAAATGCCGGGAGCCCGCTGATGCCGGCACGGATTTCGCGCGCGACCTATGCCGACATGTACGGCCCGACGACGGGCGACAAGGTGCGGCTCGCCGACACCGACCTCATCATCGAAGTCGAACGCGATTTCACCATTTACGGCGAGGAGGTGAAGTTCGGCGGCGGCAAAGTGATCCGCGACGGCATGGGGCAATCGCAGGCGACGCGCGCCGAAGGCGCAGTGGACACCGTGATCACCAACGCGCTGATCGTCGACCACACTGGCATCTACAAGGCCGACGTCGGGCTCAAGGATGGCCGCATCATCGGGATCGGCAAGGCCGGCAATCCCGACACGCAGCCCGGCGTCACCATCATTATCGGTCCCTCGACCGAAGCGATCGCGGGTGAAGGCAAGATCCTGACCGCCGGCGGCATGGACAGCCACATCCATTTCATTTCGCCGCAGCAGATCGAAGAAGCGCTGATGAGCGGCATCACCTGCATGCTCGGCGGGGGCACGGGCCCGGCCCACGGGACGCTGGCGACGACCTGCACCGGCGCCTGGCACGCCGAACGGATGATCGAAAGCTTCGAGGCTTTCCCGATGAACCTTGCGCTCGCGGGCAAGGGCAATGCGAGCAAGCCGAAACCGCTCGAAGAGATGATCCTGTCGGGTGTCGCCTCGTTGAAGTTGCACGAGGATTGGGGCACGACGCCGGCCGCGATCGACAATTGCCTCGCGGTGGCCGATCAGTATGACGTCCAGGTGATGATCCATACCGACACGCTGAACGAGAGCGGCTTCGTCGAGAACACCGTCGCGGCGTTCAAGGACCGCACCATCCACGCGTTTCACACTGAGGGCGCCGGTGGTGGGCATGCCCCAGATATCATCAAGGTCGCGGGGCTGCCCAACGTGCTGCCCTCCTCCACCAACCCGACGCGCCCTTACACCGTGAACACGCTGGCAGAGCATCTCGATATGCTCATGGTCTGCCACCACCTTTCGCCGCAGATCAGCGAGGATGTGGCGTTCGCCGAGAGCCGTATCCGCAAGGAGACCATCGCGGCCGAGGACATCCTCCACGATCTCGGCGCGTTCTCGATGTTCTCGTCCGACAGCCAGGCCATGGGCCGCGTCGGCGAAGTGATCATCCGCACCTGGCAGACAGCCGACAAGATGAAGAAGCAGCGCGGGCGCCTCAAGGACGAGACCGGCGAGAACGACAATTTCCGTGTGAAACGCTATATCGCCAAATACACGATCAACCCTGCCATCGCGCAGGGAATGAGCCAGCACATCGGCTCGGTCGAAGTTGGCAAGCGCGCCGACCTGGTGCTGTGGTCGCCGGCGTTCTTCGGCGTGAAGCCGGAGATGGTCCTGCTCGGCGGCTCGATCGCGGCGGCACCGATGGGCGATCCGAATGCGTCGATCCCGACACCGCAGCCGGTGCACTATCGGCCGATGTTCGCGGGGTATGGCAAGCTCGTGTCGAGTTCGACGGTGGTGTTCACCAGCCAAGCCTCGCTCGATGCGGACCTACCGCACCGGCTCGGCACCGCAAAGAAGATGCTCGCGGTGAGCAACACGCGCGGCGGCATCGGCAAGCGGTCGATGATCCACAATGCCGCGATGCCCAAGATCGAGGTCGACCCCGAGACCTACGAAGTTCGCGCTGACGGCGAGTTGCTGACCTGCGAGCCCGCCACGGTCCTGCCGATGGCGCAGCGCTATTTCCTGTTCTAGCGCAACTTTGCCTCACGCGCCGAAGCAGGCATAGTGCAGTCATGAAACCGATCCAGATCGCCCTTTTATCACTGCTTCTCGCCTCACCGGCCGTCGCGGACGTCACCTTCTCGACCCGGGTCGACATAACCGACGATGCCGAGCTCAAGACCGTGAAATACGACTGCGAGCACCACGACCCTATCGTCGTGAAATACCTCAACGCCGCACCGAATTTTCTCGCCCTCATTCCGATCGAGGCGGACGGTGCGACCAAGACGATGCTCTTCGTCAATGTCATCTCCGGTTCGGGCGCCAAATACGTCGCAGGGAAATACGAGTGGTGGAGCAAGGGCAACGACGCAACCCTCCACGATGTAACCGAAGGGCTCGACGCAGCGCCGGTGCTCACTTGCGCCGAAGAGGTGGACACGCCGTGAGCACGCGCGCGACGTCGGCCCTTCCCGCCAACCACAACAAGGGCAAGCCGTTCGATCGCCTGACGCTAACGCACGACCAGCGCCGCGTGCGCCGCAAGCTCCTCACCCTGCCCAAGGGCGAAGAAATCATGGTCGACTTCCCCGACGCGGTGACCCTCGAGCATTTCGGCGGCCTATTGCTCGAGGACGGTCGCATCGTCGAAATCGTCGCCGCGCCGGAGCCGCTCTACGAGGTCACCGCACGGAGCGGCGAGCATCTCAGCCGGCTGGCCTGGCACATGGGCAACCGGCATATGTCGGCCCAGATCGAGAAGAAGCGCATTCTGGTACCGCGCGATCACGTCGCCCGCACGATGCTGCTCGGGCTCGGTGCAGAAGTGCGCGAAGTCCTCGAGACCTTCTCACCCGAGCGCGGCGCCTACCATGAGCACGCACATTGAGCGTGGGAGTGCAACGACTCCTGACGTTCCTGTCGCCCACTTTTCCGGTGGGCGCGTTCGCTTGGTCGCAGGGGCTCGAAACAGCAATCGCCGATCGTCGCATCGTCGACGCAGCAAGCCTGCGCGAGTGGATGGCCGGTCTGATTGCCCATGGCGGACTGCGGAGCGAGGCGATCCTGCTCGCGCACGCCTATCACGCCACGGATGATGCCGCGAGCCTCGCCGCTCTCGCTGAACTTGGCGTGGCGCTGACCGCGCCGGCGGAGCGCTACCTCGAAACAACGCTGACCGCGCAGGCGTTCATCACCGCTACCCGCGCGTGGGGCTCCGACGTCGCGGCGCGCCTGCCTGATCCCTGCCCGTACCCGGTTGCGGTTGGTGCGATCGCGGCCGACCAGGATATCGAGCTTGGCGACGCGCTCCTAGGCTATCTCACGGCCACCATCCAGGCGCAGGTGTCGGTCGCCGTTCGGCTCGTCCCACTTGGGCAGACCGCAGGGCTTGAGGTGATCGCCACCCTGGAGCCGCCGGTTGCGTCACTGGCGCTCTTTGCCGCCACCGCATCGCTCGACGACATCGGCGGCATCGCCTATGCAGCCGAGATCGCGCAGATGCGTCACGAGACGATCGGCGTCAGGGTCTTCCGCTCATGAGCACCATTATCGCCATCCTGGTTTTCCTGCCGCTGCTGACTGTGGGGCTCGCGCATTTGTTCTGGGCGCTTGGCACCACCTGGCCCATCCGCGACGAGGCTCTGCTGGCGCAGACGGTGGTTGGTCGCCCGGGCATAACGCGCATGCCGAACCGACTGATCACTGCATTCGTCGCGCTCCTGCTATTTGCGTCCTCGGTCATCGCCATCGGGCTGGCTGACCCCGCCGAGGGTGGCGTATCGCGAACGGTACTGGGCACTCTGCTCGCTGTCATCTTCCTCGGGCGCGGCGTCCTCGGATACACGCCGGGCTGGCGGGCACGCCATCCGTCTGAGCCCTTCGCAACGCTCGACCGCAAGAACTACTCTCCGCTCTGCCTCTGGATTGGAGCGGGATTCCTGATCCTTGTCGTGATGAGGTTGATATGAGCATGAACGGCCCGTTGCGCGTCGGCATTGGTGGCCCGGTCGGGTCCGGCAAGACCACGCTTTGCGAGATGCTGCTCAAGGCCATGCGCGACCGCTACTCGATGGCCGTGGTCACCAATGATATCTACACCCGCGAGGATGCGCTGATCCTCAATCGTGTGCAGGCGATCAGCGAAGACCGGATCGTCGGTGTCGAGACGGGCGGCTGTCCGCATACGGCGATCCGCGAGGACGTCTCGCTGAACCTTGCCGCGATCGCCGATCTCAATCGCCGCTTCCCCGATCTTGAAATCGTGTTGATCGAATCCGGTGGCGATAACCTGAGCGCGACGTTCTCGCCCGACCTCGCGGACATCACGCTCTATGTCATTTCAGTGGCCGAGGGCGAAAAAATCCCGCGCAAGGGCGGCCCGGCGATCACCAAATCGGACCTGCTGATCATCAACAAGGCCGATCTCGCGCCCTATGTGAACGCCAGTCTCGAGGTCATGGAGGCCGACACACAGCGCGTACGGCAAGGCCCGTATGTGTTCACCGACATGCTACGGCGCGAGGGCCTCAGCGAAGTCATCGCCTTCATCGAGAAGATGGGCGGGCTAACCGCCTCGGTGGCCGCCGAATAATCAGCTCGTCTTTGGCGGCGGCACTTCCCGCGGCGGGTTGGCAGGCGGCGCCTCTTGCGGCGGGGGCGCCTGCTCCGGGGGGCCGGATGGAGGCACGCCTTCGGGTTCGCGCGACGGCTCCGGCCCTTTTTCCGGCGGGACCTCCTTGGGCTCGTTGCCGGGCATCTGGCCGCGGATCAACGCGACCACCGAGCGCGGCGGCAGCGAGATCGAGCCGGCCTCGACGGGGAGCTGTTCCTCATCGTTCGAGACGAAGTCGACGACCCAATTGCCCCCCGGCAATTTGGCGGTGACGCTCTCGGCGTGGCGGTTGAACCAGACGAGCACTTCGTCCGATGCGATATTGAGCTGCATGCCCAGCACCGACTGACCGGGATTGTTCCAGTCGTCGGCCGACATCTCCGTGCCGAACTGGTTCCACCAGATCACATCGCGGCCGCCGCGCTTGCTCTCACCACTGAGGAACACATCGCGCGTCAGCGCCGGATGCTCCTTGCGGAAGCGATTGGCGGCGGCGACGAAATCGACCAAGGCCCCGTCGGCGCCTTCCCAGTCCACCCAGGTGATTTCATTGTCTTGTGCGTAGGCGTTGTTGTTGCCGCGCTGCGTGCGGCCCATCTCGTCGCCCTGCTGGATCAGCGGCATTCCGCGCGAGAGGAACAGCGTCGCGAGCAGCGCGCGGACGTCGCGATTGCGCGCGGCCCTGATCGCCGGATCGTCGGTTGGGCCTTCTGCCCCGCAGTTCCAAGACGAGTTGTTGTTGTTGCCGTCGCGATTGTTCTCGCCATTGGCCTCGTTGTGCTTGTCGACATAAGAGACGAGGTCGGCGAGCGTGAAGCCATCATGCACCGCGAGGAAATTGACCCCGGCGCTCGGCTTTCGGCCGGCGAAATTATAGATCTCGGCAGAGCCCGCGACCTTACCCGCGAGGGCGCCGATCTTGCCGGGCTCGCCCCGCCAGAACTGTCGGACCTCGTCGCGATAGGTGTCGTTCCACTCGCGGAACTCCTTGCCGAACTTGCCCACGCCATAGCCGCCCGGGCCCGGATCCCACGGTTCCGCGACGAGCACGCATTTGCTCAGCACCGGGTCGGTCTTGATCATCTGGAGCATCTTGGCGTCGGGATTGAACCCGGGCTCGCGGCCGAGCACCGTCGCGAGGTCGAAGCGGAAACCGGAGACGCCCATCTCCTCAACCCAGTACTTCAGCGACTCGATGACAAGCCGCTGCGTCGCCGGATGATCGCAGCGTAGGGTATTGCCGGTGCCCGCATCGTTGACGAGCACCTGCTTGCCGTCCACTTCGACGTGCCGGTAGTACGTCCTGGCATCGAGCCCCTTGAGGCTGAGGACCGGCCCCATATTGTCGCCTTCGCCGGTGTGGTTGTAGACGACATCGAGGATGACCCCTATGCCGTTGCGGCGATAAAGATCGGTGAGGAAGCGCAGCGATTGCGGGCCGCGCGGAGCGAGCCGCGGGTCGATGGCGAAATACGTGACGGGGTTGTATCCCCAGGCGTTGGTGAGCCCCAGCGAGGGCAGATGTCCATCGTCGATGAACGCCGCGATAGGCATGAGCTCGACGCAATCGACGCCGAGGAATTTGAGGTGATCGATCACGCGCCGCGTCGTGAGGCCCGCGACCGTGCCGCGCAACGGTCCCTGCACCGAAGGATGCCGCATGGTGTAGCCACGCACGTTGAGCTCGTACATCAGCGTGGGCGCTTTGCGGCGCGGCGAAGCATGCTCATAGAGTCCCGGCGGCATGATCACGGCCTTGGGCACGAGCGGTGCAGTGTCCTCTGCGTCGGAGCGCGGCAGACGCAAGCGCGGCGAGCGCACGAAGGTCCGGTCCAACCGCCGCGCATAGGGATCGACCAGCAACTTGTTCGGATCGAAATGCAGTCCCTGGTCGGGATCGTAGGGACCATCGGCGCGGAGCCCATACTTCGCGCCGGAGCCGATGCCGGCAATCAGCCCGTGATGGATATTGCCGTCATGCCCGTCGAGCTCGACGCGTGCGATCTCGCGATCGGCCTCGTCGTAGAGCGACACGAACAGTGCAGATGCCGTCTCCGAATAGACGGCAAAATTGACGCCTTCGGCGGTGACCGTAGCGCCGAGCTTCGCTGAACTGCCGCCATGCGGCACAAGGTCCGGCTTTACCACCCCCACAACCCCCGGTTCAGGTGATGACGCTGGGGGCGTCTCGTCCGGTGCGCTGCTTGATACCAGCGATCCGTTCGGCGATGTCGATGAGGAAAGAGAGGGCAGACTGGGTGTCGAGATCGTGCTGTCCATGGGCCGGTTCATACCTTTCGAGGTAGAGCCGTAACGTTGCCCCAACCGTTCCCGTTCCACTCAGACGGAGCACGATGCGACTGCCATCGGCGAAGCCGATGCGGATGCCTTGGTTGGGGCTCACCGACCCATCGACCGGGTCATGATAGGTAAAGTCGTCTGCGTATGAAACCTTGAGGCTGTTATAGGTTGCATTGGCGATCTGCGGCAGCTGTGCGCGAAGGTCGTCCATCAGCTTGTTGGCGATGCCCGCGTCCACCTCTTCGTAGTCGTGGCGCGTGTAGTAGTTGCGTCCATAGCGGGCCCAGTGGTCGCGAACGATGTCGTCGACCGACTGCTTGCGCGCAGCCAGAATATTGAGCCAGAGCAGCACGGCCCACACCCCGTCCTTCTCGCGGACGTGGTTGGAGCCAGTGCCCGAACTCTCCTCGCCGCAGATCGTGACCCGCCCCGCATCGAGCAGATTGCCGAAGAACTTCCAGCCGGTGGGCGTCTCGTGCATTTCGATTCCGAGCGCTTCGGCGACGCGGTCGGCGGCGGCGCTTGTCGGCATCGAGCGCGCGACGCCCGCGAGGCCGTTCGCATAGCCCGGAGCGAGGGGCGCGTTGGCCGCGAGCAGTGCCAGTGAATCCGATGGGGTCACGTAACGCTTCTTGCCAATGATGAGATTGCGGTCGCCATCGCCATCGGACGCGGCGCCGAAATCGGGCGCGTCGGGACCCATCATCAGATCGTGGAGGCTCTTCGCATAGACCAGATTGGGGTCGGGATGGCCGCCACCGAAGTCGGGCAGCGGCGTGCCGTTGAGCACCGTCCCCTTGGGCGCGCCGAGAATGTCCTCGAGGATGCCCTGGGCATAGGGGCCGGTCACCGCGTGCATGGCGTCGAACCGCATGGTGAACCCGGCCGCGAACATCTGCCGGATCGCGGGGAAATCGAACAGCGTCTGCATCAGTTGCGCATAGTCGGCGACCGGATCGATCACCTCGACGGTCATGTCGCCGGACTTGTGAGCGCCGATCGTGTTGAGATCGACATCGGGATCGTTGGTAATCAGATAGCGGTCGAGGACCTTGGAGCGCGCGAACACCTCGTCGGTGATCTTCTCGGGCGCCGGACCGCCATTGCCGATATTGTACTTGATCCCGAAATCGCCATCGATTCCGCCGGGGTTGTGGCTGGCGCTGAGGATGAAGCCGCCGAAGGCTTTGTAGTGGCGGATGATGTGGGAGGTGGCGGGAGTTGAGAGGATGCCCCCCTTGCCTACCATCACCTTACCGAAGCCGTTGGCGGACGCCATACGGATGATGGTCTGGATCGCCGTATCGTTAAAATAGCGGCCATCGCCGCCGATCACCAGCGTCTTGCCCTTGAAGCCTTCGAGGCTGTCGATCACCGACTGCACGAAGTTCTCGGCGTAGTTGGGGACCATGAAGGCGCGCGTGCGCTTGCGGAGCCCCGAGGTGCCCGGCTTCTGGTCCGCGAAGGGTGTGGTGCTAATCGTCTTTGTCGTCATCTTCTTTCACCCCGAGCAGCTCGCGATAGAGCCTGGCGTATTTGGCCGCGCTCAGATCCCAGCTGACATCTGTCTTCATCCCCCGGCGCTGCATCTTGCGCCAGACTTTTTCGCGACCGTGGAGATCGATCGCGCGGCGGATCGCCTCGCGCAGCGCCTCGGCGGTCGCCGGCGCAAAGACAATCCCGGTCGCAACGCCTGCCTCGACCGCCGCCTCGTTGGCATCGATCACGGTGTCGGCCAGGCCACCGACGCGGCTCACCAGCGGCACGCAGCCATAGCGGAGCCCGTAAAGCTGCGTCAGTCCGCAGGGCTCAAAGCGCGACGGCACCAGCATCACATCGGCGCCGCCCTGTATAAGGTGGCTAAGCGGCTCATCATAGCCGCGCACGAATCCGACCTTGCCGGGGTGGCGTAGCGCGGCCCCTGCAAATCCGTTTTCAATATCCTCGTCACCTGAGCCGAGAACGATCAGCCGCCCACCGCGCGTGATGAGCTCGTCGACGGACTCGACCATCATGTCGAGCCCCTTCTGCCGCGTCAGCCGGCTGACGACGGCAAAGAGCGGCGCACGCGACTGCTCGAGCTGGAAGCGAAGCTCGAGTGCGCGGCGGTTGCCGTCGCGGAGCTCAGTGCTGTTGTGTCCAAAGGGCGTGTGGAGGGCACGATCAGTCTGCGGATTCCACTCGCGGTCGTCTATGCCGTTGGTAATGCCGGTCAACACATTCGCACGCGAAGCCAGCACGCCCTGCAGACCCATACCATAGTCCGGCGTCTTGATCTCGATGGCGTAGGTCGGGCTGACCGTGGTGAGCTGGTCGGCAACCTGCAGCCCGCCCTTGAGGTAGTTGATCAGACCGTAATACTCGATGGTGCTCTCGCGGGCGGCTCGATAGTCGAGGCGGAGCTGGTTGAAGATATCCCACCCGAAGAGACCCTGGAACGCGATGTTGTGGACCGTCATTACCGTCTTCACCGGGGCAAGCCCGTTGACTCTCACATAGACGGGGACGAGGCCCGCCTGCCAGTCATGGCAGTGGACGATCTGGGGCTGGTAGCCGGGCACGATGCCGGTTGCGACTTGGTAGGCCGCATAGCTCAGCCCGGCGAAGCGCCGCCAATTGTCCGGCCAGTCCTTACGGTCCGGCCCGAGATACGGGTTGCCCGGCCGATCGAACAGGTGCGGTGCGTCGAGGACGATGAGGTCCAGCCCGCCGGCCCTGCCCTCGAGCAGCCGCGCCCGGCCGCCAAAGAAATTGGGAAGCTCGATGCTCTCGGCGTCGATATCGAGCGCCTGCATGACCGCCGGATAGCCCGGCAACATCGTCCGCACATGGACATCATGTTGCGCCAGCGCTGCCGGGAGCGCGCCGGTCACGTCGGCAAGCCCACCCGTCTTGATGAGCGGATAGGCCTCCGACGCGACCGAGAGGACCTCGATCATTTGCTCGCCAGGTATTTGTCGACCATCGGTTGCGTGATGAGCGTGACACCATCGTCGGTGCGGCGGAACCAGCGCTTGTCGAACTCGGCATCCTCGCCGACCACGAGCCCCTCAGGGATCACGACGCCACGGTCGAGCACGACGCGCCGCAATCGCGCACCACGATTGATGGTGCAGTAGGGAAGCACCACGGCCTCATGCAGCTCCGAATAGGAGTGGACGCGGGAGCCGGTGGAGAGCAATGTCCGGTCGAGCGCGCCGCCCGAGATGATGCAGTCGCCCGAGACCAGCGAGTTCACCGCAGACCCGCGGCGACCCTCGAAATCATGGACGAACTTCGCCGGCGGCGTGATCTCTGCGAAGGTCCAGATCGGCCAGTCGCGATCGTAGAGATCGAGCTGCGGATTGACGTCGCAGAGATCGATATTGGCCTTCCAGTACGCATCGATCGTGCCGACGTCGCGCCAATAGGCGACTTCTTCGTTCGGCGAGCGCACGCAGGAGCGCGGGAAGCGATGGGCCCACGCCGTACCATTCTTGACGATATAGGGAATAATGTCCTTGCCGAAATCGCGCTGGCTTCCCTCGGTCGCGGCATCGCGTCGAAGCTGCTCCATCAGGAATTTCGTCTCGAAGACATAGATGCCCATGCTCGCGAGCGCGAAGTCTGGATTGTCGGGAATGCCCGGCGGATCCTTCGGCTTTTCGACGAACGCCGAGATGCGGTCGCGCGCGTCGACATGCATCACGCCAAAGCCTGTCGCTTCCATACGCGGCACTTCGAGGCAGCCGATCGTCACGTCCGCGCCCGTGTCCACGTGCTGGCGGAGCATGATTTCGTAGTCCATCTTGTAGATGTGGTCGCCCGCCAGGAGCACGATGTATCGCGGGCCGTAATCTTCGATGATGTCCATGTTCTGGTACACGGCATCGGCAGTGCCCTCATACCATTGCGTCTCGCTCACGCGCTGGCTCGCAGGCAGCACGTCGAAGCTTTCGTTTCGCTCGGTCCGGAGGAAGTTCCAGCCGCGCTGCAGATGCCGGATCAGCGAGTGCGCCTGATACTGGGTCGCCACCGAAATGCGGCGAATGCCCGAGTTGAGCGCGTTGGACAGCGCAAAATCGATGATGCGCGACTTGCCGCCAAAATAGACGGCAGGCTTGGCGCGCCGGTCGGTCAGATCGTAGAGTCGGGTGCCGCGTCCCCCGGCAAGCACGTATGCCATCGCTTCGCGGGCCAGCGGCGATGGTGTCCGATAGTCAGCCATGGTCTTCCTCCCGCCCGGTCTAGTCCGGGTCGTATTTTAAGATCAGTGTCGCCAGCGGCGGAACGTAAAGGTCGGCATAAGCCGGCATCCAGCTTCCCTCGGCCTTGTGCGCCAGAACCTTCCCCTGGTTCCCGGTATTGCTCCCACCATACCAGCCGGCATCCGTATTGACGCGCTCGCTCCACTTGCCCTCGCGCGGCATCGGCACGCGGTAATTGTCCCGCGGCACCGGCGTCATATTCGAGATGACGACGATCGGGTTTGACCCGTTGGACCGGCGCGTCCACGCAAAGACCGAATTGGCGTGGTCATTGCCGATCAACCATTCGAACCCTTCGGGCTCACAATCACGACCGTGCAGCGCGGGCAGTTCGCGATAGGCAGAATTGAGGTCGATGATCAGCCGGCGGATACCCTCGTGCATGCCGGCATCGAGCAGCCACCAGTCGAGTCCCTTGGCTTCGCTCCATTCTTCCCGCTGGGCGAATTCCTGCCCCATGAACAGGAGCTTCTTGCCCGGCCAACCCCACATTAATGCGTAGTAGGCACGCAGCGCCGCAAATTGCTGCCAGTCGTCGCCGCTCATCTTAGCGATGAGCGAACCCTTGCCGTGGACGACCTCATCATGGCTGAGCGGCAGCACATAATTCTCGCTGAACGCGTAGAGCGCCGCGAAGGTCATGTCGTTGTGATGGTAGCGCCGGTGGATGGGGTTGCGCGCCATATACCGCAACGTGTCGTTCATGAACCCCATGTTCCATTTGAAGCCGAAACCGAGGCCACCAGTGTAGGCTGGGGCGGAGACTCCGCTCCAGGCCGTCGACTCTTCCGCGATCATCAAGGCACCGGGATGGAGACGATAGACCTCAGCATTGACCCGCTGCAGGAACGCGACGGCTTCGAGATTGTGGTTGCCGCCGAACTGGTTGGGCACCCACTGCCCGGGCTCCCGCGAATAATCGAGATAGAGCATCGAAGCCACGGCATCGACCCGCAGACCGTCGATGTGAAACTCCTCGAACCAGTAAAGCGCGTTGTTGGTGAGGAAGGCCGCCACTTCCTTGCGGCCGAAATTGTAGATCGCCGTATTCCAGTCGGGGTGATAGCCCTGGCGTGGGTCGGCGTGCTCATAGAGCGCTGTTCCATCAAAACGGGCCAGACCGTGTTCGTCGGTAGGGAAATGCGCCGGCACCCAGTCGAGAATGACGCCGAGCCCGGACTTGTGCGCCTGGTCGACGAAGAGCTTGAACCCCTTGGGATCGCCAAAGCGCGCCGTTGGCGAATAGAGCCCGGTCGGCTGGTAGCCCCAGCTCGGATCGAACGGATGCTCCGAGATCGGCAACAGCTCGATATGGGTAAAGCCCATGTCCTTGGCATAGGGGATGAGCTGCTCCGCGAGTTGCTCATAGCTCATGAAATTGCCGTCGGCGCGCTTCCGCCACGACCCCAGATGCACTTCGTAGATCGAGATCGGATTGCGCCGCCAATCTTTCTTGCCGCGGCTCTCGATATATTTCGCGTCGGTCCACTCGAAGGGAGTGGGGTCGGCGACGATCGAGGCGGTCTTGGGCCTCAGCTCCGACTGACGCGCGAAGGGATCGGCCTTCAGCGGCAGCAGCGTTCCGTCCGGCCCGACGATCTCGTATTTGTAGACCGTACCCGGCCCGACGGCAGGGATGAACACTTCCCACACGCCGGTCTCGAAGCGGTTGCGCATGGGATGCCGGCGTCCGTCCCAATCGTTGAAGGTGCCGACCACCGAGACCCGTCGCGCGTTGGGAGCCCACACCGCAAAATGCGTGCCCGCAACTCCCTCGAAGTCCATCGCGTGCGCGCCGAGCTTGTCGAACAGCCTCAGATGCGTGCCTTCGCCGATATAGTAGTCGTCCATCGGGCCGAGCACGGGGCCGAAGCTATAGGGATCCCAGACGTCCCATTCGCCGCCCTCGTTCGCGGCGCGATAGCGGATCGGCTGCCGCCGGTCGATCTTGACCCGGCCCTCGAAGAATCCCTCCTCGTTGCGCGGGTTGAGGGTGCCGAGCGCAGCGCCATCGCGCGCAAAGGCCTCCACTCGATTGGCGTGCGGAATGAAGGTGCGAAGCACCCACTCGCCGCCGGCCTGCTGCAGGCCGAGAACCGAGAACGGGTCGGCGTGCTGACCCTTGACGATCGCCTCGATTGTCTCCGGTTCTGCCTGCCAGCGCTCCACCATATTGTCCCTATGCCTGGCCGACCGGCGCGTTCCAGATGTCCCTCGCGTATTCGCCGATCGTCCGGTCCGAGGAGAACCAACCCATGTGGGCAGTGTTGCGGATCGCCATGGCGTGCCACTGGCGCGGCGTCTGCCAGATGCCATCGATCTGCCGCTGCGCGGCGGCGTAGGCGTCGAAGTCCCGCGCAACCATGAACCAGTCGTGGTCATAGAGGCCGCCGACGAGATCCCGGTAGCGGTTGGGATCGTCGGGCGAGAAGACTCCGGACGCGATCATTTCCAGCGCCTCGCGCAATTGCGGCGACGCATCGATCGCGGTGCGCGGCACTTCCGATCGAGTCCGCTTTAGGATGACCTCATCGGCCGTCAGCCCAAAGATGATCATGTTGTCCTTGCCCACCGCATCGAGCATTTCGATGTTGGCGCCGTCGAGGGTGCCGATGGTCAGCGCACCATTGAGCGCGAACTTCATGTTGCCGGTGCCCGATGCTTCGAGGCCCGCCGTAGAAATCTGCTCGCTGAGGTCTGCCGCCGGCATCACGACTTCGGCAAGGCTCACATTGTAATTGGGCAGGAACACCACCTTCAGCAATTCGCGGACGGACGGGTCGTTGTTGATGACCTTGGCCACGTCATTGATAAGCTTGATGATGAGCTTTGCGTTCCAATAGCTGGGCGCCGCCTTGCCGGCGAACACCTTGACCCGCGACACCCATTCCTTCTCGGGATGGGCCTTGATCGCCTGGTACTGCGCCACGGCCTCGATGATGTTGAGGAGCTGGCGCTTGTATTCGTGGATGCGTTTGACCTGTACGTCGAACAGGGCGTCGGGCGAGACCTTGACCTCGAGCCGATCGTTGATGAGGTCGCTCAGCGCCGCCTTGTTGGCGCGTTTGACTGCCGCGAACTGCTCCTGGAAATTCGGATCGTCGGCGTGGCTGTCGAGCTGGGTCAACAGATCGATGTTATCCTGGAACTCGGAGCCGATCCGCTCGGCGATCAGTTTGCTGAGACCAGGGTTGCATTCAAGCAGCCAGCGGCGCGGCGTCACGCCATTGGTCTTGTTGTTGATGCGCTCGGGGTAGAGCTTATTGAGATCGGCGAACACCGTCTTCTTCATGAGCTCGGTGTGGAGCGCCGACACACCGTTCACCGAGTGGCTGCCGACAAACGCCAGCTGGCCCATGCGCACGCGGCGCGCGCCGCTCTCGTCGATGAGCGAGACGTTGGCGATCTGCTGATCGCCGAACCCCGTTTTGGTGCGCGCCTCGGCAAGCACCTCCGCATTGATCGCGTAGATGATCTGCATCTGCCGCGGCAGCATGCGCTCGAGCAGTGACACGGGCCAGGTCTCGAGCGCTTCCGGCAGCAGCGTATGATTGGTGTAGCCAAACGTCGCTTTGACCAGCGGCCAGGCTTGCGCCCATTTGATCCCATGCACGTCTATGAGGATACGCATGAGCTCAGCGATCGAGATGGCCGGGTGAGTGTCGTTGAGCTGGATGGCAACCTTGTCGGGAAGCGAGACCATGTCGCCATATTGCTGCATGTGGCGACGGACGATGTCCTGTAGCGACGCGGACGAGAAGAAAAACTCCTGACGCAGCCGTAGCTCCTGCCCTGCCGGCGTCGAATCCGCGGGGTAAAGCACGCGCGTGATGGCTTCGGCCCGCGAGCTCTCCTCCAGCGCCCCGATGTGGTCGCCGGAATTGAACTTATCGAGGAAGATGGGGTCGACCGGCTGCGCGCTCCACAAACGCAGCGTGTTCACGCGATTGCCGCGCCAGCCGACGATGGGGGTATCGAACGCCACGGCGAGAAAATGCTCGGCCGGCCGCCATTCGAGGCGCGTGGTTCCGTCCGGCTCCTGGATCGGCACGACCTGTCCACCGAAGCCGATCTCGTAGGTGGACTCCCGCCGCTCGAACTCCCACGGATTGCCGTGCGCGAGCCAGTCCTCCGGCAGCTCCACCTGCCACCCCTCGCTCATCTCCTGCCGGAACATGCCATTGGCGTAGCGGATGCCGTAGCCATAGGCCGGGATCTTGAGCGTCGCCATCGAGTCCATAAAGCAGGCCGCAAGCCGCCCGAGGCCCCCATTGCCGAGCGCCGCGTCCGGCTCGAGATTGATCAAATCGCCCAGGTCGACGCCCAGATTTTTGAGCGCCTGCCGCATCTGGTCCATGATGCCGATATTGGTCATGGCATCGCGCATCAGGCGCCCGATGAGGAATTCGAGGCTCAGGTAATAGACGCGCTTTTCCGAGGTGCGCCAGGTCGCGCGGCTCGACTCGAACCAGAGGTCGATCACCCGGTCGCGGATGGCGAGGATGGTGGCGCGCAGCCAGTCGTGCTGGCGGGCGACAATGGCGTCCTTGCCGACGGCATAGGTCAGCTTTTCGAGGATTTCGGCCTCGAGCGCCTCAGCGCTGCGGGCCCGCTTCTGAGGGGTCGGCGCGTCCAATACGATAGGCTTTTGCGGCATGTCGCAACCCAATCAGCATGACGATGTAGTCCCCTCTATGTGTGGCACCATTGCATCAATTATGGGCAGTGGGAAGCCCCGCCGCGACGGCGGGAAATGGGCCTAGCCCATTGCCGAACCGGTCTTTTCCGGCTCGTTCTCGAGCATGACTGGAGTCGAGGGACCGCTGACCGCGCCGCTCTCGCGCGCCTGCTCTTCGGCATTGGAGAGCAGCAGGTCGCGACCGGCACTGATGCCACCGACCAACTGAGCTGCAAAGCGCTGCCGATCCCGCTCCCTGACGCCGGCGATCAGGTCGGCGATCTCCTCGTCATTGGACCCCAGCACGCGCAGCGCCTGGCTTGAGAGCGACAGCGCCGACTCGAAGACCTCGCGGATCTGGTAGTCGACCCCGGCCTTGACCAGCTTCAGCGCGTGTCCGCGATCGAAGGCGCGCGACATGACCTTGACCAGTGGATACTCCGCGCGAACCAGCTCAGCGATGCGCACGGCATCGTCGCGCTTGTCGATCGCGATGATGACCATGTCGAGTTTGTCGATGCCCGCCGCGCGCAGGATATCGAGCCGAGTCCCATCCCCGTAATAGACCTTGGCGCCGAACTGCGCGGCGACACGGATCATCTCGGTGTCGGTATCGATCAGAGACAGCTTGTGTCCCTTGGCAAGCAGCGCCTGCGCGGCGATCTGGCCGAAGCGGCCAAACCCGATGATCAGCACGTTGCCGCTGAGCCCGTCCGGCGCGTCGATGCCGTCCATGGAATCCTGGGGCGGCGGAATGAGGCGGAGCGAGAGGATGGTCAGAGGGGTCAGCACCATCGAGATGATCACTGTCGCGGAAAAGATTGCCTGCTGTTCCGCGCTGATGAGGCCCGATGCGGCGGCGGTGGTGAACAGCACAAAGGCGAATTCGCCACCCTGCGCCATCAGCAGGGCGCGCTCCACCGCTTCGGCAAAGCTCGACTTGAGGAACCGCGCCAGCACAAAGATCGTGCCGCCCTTGAGCGCCATGTAGCAGACCACGCTCAACGCCACGATCTGCCAGTCCCGCGCCACCACATTGAGATCGAGCGACATGCCGACCGCGAGGAAGAACAGCCCCAGCAGGATGCCGCGGAAGGGCTCGATGTCGGCTTCGAGCTGATGCCGGAACGTCGACGTCGAGAGCAGCACGCCGGCGAGGAACGCCCCCATCGCCATGCTGAGCCCGCCCAGCTGGAACAAGAGCGCAGCCCCCAGCACCACCAGCAGCGCAGCCGCGGTCATCACCTCCCGCGCCTCGGCATTGGCCAGGATGCGGAAGAACGGGTTCAGCACATAGCGCCCGATGAATTGCAAGGCCGCGACGCAGCCGATGGCGATCAGGATGGAGATCCACACCGGCGTCGACATTGCGGCACTGGGCGCGCTGGGCGAGATCAATGCCACGATGGCCAGCAAGGGGACGATGGCGAGATCTTCGAGCAGGAGGATCGAGACGATCTTCTGGCCACCCGGCGTCGCGAGGTCCCCGCGCTCGGTGAGAAGCTGCATGACGATCGCGGTGGACGTCAGCACGAATCCCATGCCGGCGATGAATGCGACAGCCGGCGGCAGTCCAAGCAGGAACACACCTGCGGCAGTCAGCACCACCCCGCAGAGCGCGACCTGGACCACGCCGAGCCCGAAGATCTGCTTGCGCAGGCTCCACAACCGGCTCGGCTCCATTTCGAGCCCGACGATGAAGAGAAAAAGCACGACGCCCAGCTCGGAAACGCTGAGGATCGCCTCGGGGTCGGCAATGACCCTGAGCCCGAACGGCCCGATCGCGAGGCCGGCCGCGAGGTAGCCGAGCACCGAGCCAAGGCCCGCCCGCTTGAAGATCGGAACTGCGATGACGCCGGCGGCCAGCAGCGCGACGACCTCGATGAGGTCGATATTGGTCGCCACCGCCTGTGAGACTTCGCCCGCCATGCCGCCGATATGCGTTGGCGGACCGGGCAGGTCAAGCAACGCCGCCGAATGGCTGCTAGGAGGTAGTCGCCGCGACCCGCCGCTTGGGTGCACGACGGGCCGGCGGCACGGCCGCCTTGGCCGCCTTGGCTTCTTCGGCGGCCTGGACGTCGGCCTTCTCGGCTTCCTTCTCCGCCGTCGCGGCATTTTCGGCCGCGATCTTTTCTTCGAGCTTGCGCGCCTGCCGCTCGGGAATCGCGCGCGTCGTGGGGAAGATGTGAAGAATCAGGGACTGCAGGATCAGCAGTGACGGCACCGCGATCAGGGCGCCCAGCGGCCCCCATAGCCACAGCCAGAACGCAGCCGAGCAGAAGATAATGAAGGGATTGAGCGTGAGCTGCTTTCCCACCAGATGCGGAAACACGAACTGATCGGCGGAGAAATTGATCACGCCATATGCCGCCACCGGCCCGAGCGCGCCCAGCAGCGTCGGCTCGGTGCCGAGGCCGACCACGAACAGTACCGCATACATCACCGCCTGGCCGATATAGGGGATGTAGTTCATGAGCCCCGCGAGCACGCCCCAGAGCAGCGGCGACGGCATGCCGAGTGCCCACAGCGCGATCGTGGTGAGCACGCCGACGCCGAGATTGATCGCACTGGACCAGAGCAGGAACTGCGAGACTTTCAGCTCGACATCGCGGAACACGTGCGCCGCGCGCCAGCGGGTACGCCGCGAGAAGCAGAGCGAGAGAACTGCGATACGGATCGAATGGCGCGTTGCGAGAAAGAAGTAAAGGCCGGCTAGGAACAGCAGCGCGTCGGCGACGATGCTGGGCACCATCAGCGCCAAGTCCGTGACGGGCCCCCCATCCTTGACCTCTACGGTCACGGCCGCGCCGGTGCCCATCACGCTCTTGATCTGATCCTGCATCGAGGTCAGCGACTCGAGCGGTCCCTTGAGCACCGACATCTGCGCCTGGAGCTTCTGCCAGATGATCGGTGCCCGCCCCACCCACTCGGAAATCGGGCCGGCGAAAAACGTGATGGCGATGCCGATCAGCGCGAGGAACGCAGTGACCACCACGGCGGCGGAGAGGGCCGGCGGCATCCCCCGCCTTTCCAAGGCATCGGCCACCGGGCCGAACACGAGGCCGACCACGATGGCGAGGAAGATCGGCGCGAGGATCACCTTGCCGAGCCCGAGCGCGACGATGATCGCGATACCGCCCGCGGCGACGGTGGCAAGATGGGCGGACACACCGACCACCCGCTCGAACTGGCTGTTGTTCATACCCCTCGGGATCGCGCGCGGGCGCGTGGACGCTCTTGTGGTCAATTGGTTCTCCTGGATTCTCACAATCCCGAGCCGGGGGATTTCGTTCCCGCCCGTGACGCCCGCCGATGTCCCCACTAAGATCGCCTCGCAGACTCAGGGGGAATTGGTGGCACGCAAGATCATCATCGACACGGACCCGGGCCAGGACGACGCCGTGGCGATTTTGCTCGCCCTCGCCTCGCCGGCCGAACTCGATGTCCTCGGCATCGTCGCCGTCGCCGGCAATGTCGGTCTCGCCCAGAATGCCAAGAATGCCCTCAA
>Ga0068853_100000596_pt1 | contig 24790 bp, 23 predicted proteins | sample KBSCornC32_FD_65655 | JGI IMG/M metagenome (GOLD analysis project Ga0068853, IMG submission 65655) | Corn rhizosphere microbial communities from Kellogg Biological Station, Michigan, USA - KBS Corn C3-2 | ecosystem: Host-associated > Plants > Roots > Rhizosphere > Soil ... | reverse complement strand
ACTTTGTGGCCGTACAGACGGCAGTTTGCGCACCAGACTTGCGGCTTTTGCGGCGGAACGCGGGATTGCCATCAAATAGCAATCTTTGAGGATTTCCAATTGTCTAGGCGGGGCTCTTCGCGTTACATACCGCACTGCGGCGCGAAGCGCCCGCGAACATGGCCGAGGCATGACGAAGGTTACCCATCTGACGGTTGAAGAAGGCGGCGGCCAGAAGACTCGCCGCATCCATCTGCGCGAAATTTCCGGTGATCTGGATTCCCCGCTTGAGACCGTTGGACAGGATCTGCGCGCTGCGCGTCAGCGCCGCGGCGACGATCTCGCCACCGTTTCCAAGGCGCTGAAGATCCGCAAGGACCATCTCGAGGCGTTGGAGGAAGATCGCATCGAAAATCTTCCCGGCCGCGCTTATGCCGTGGGCTTCGCGCGGACCTATGCCGATTATCTCGGCCTTGACGCGGGCCAAACCGTCGAACGGTTCAAATCGCAGATCGCCGGCCGCACCGACGACGCGACGCCGACAATCACGGTCATCGACGAGGACGAACACCGCAAACTTCCGCAGGGCTGGAAGATCATCGCCGCTGTCGTGCTGCTGCTGTTTGCATACGGTGCGTATCACTTGCTCGTGCCCGCGGCCGACAAGATGCTATCGCCGCCGGTCGCACCCGTGCCCGCGCAATACGCACCGAAGCCCGTCGTCGCAAAGAAGCTTCCGCCGAAACCGGTTGTGCAGACGCCGCCGCAAACGGCAACCGCGACTCCGCCGGCAACTGCGCCCGGTACTGCACCGACCACTGATCCATCAGTGACACCGCCCGGTACGGCGCCCGCGCCGCAAGAAGAAGCAGCGATCCCCGAGGGCAAGGTCTACGGCCAGGCCAATCACAATGCGCGCGTTGTGCTGCGCTTGAAGGCTCCCACGCGCATTTTGGTGCAGGGCCCGAATGGCGCGACCTATATCAATCGCACGCTAAACGCAGGCGACAGCTACATGGTGCCTGATCTGGTCGGTGTCACACTGACGACGGCGGACGCGGGCGCAATCCAGCTGGAACTCGACGGCGCGGTAATGGGAATTGCGGGCAAGAAAGGCCAGATCGGCGAGTCTATGTCGCTGGATCCGCAGGCCATCGCTGACCGTTATAACGGACATCCCGGGTAGAGTGTTATGAGCGTCAGAGCCTATCGCGACATCCATCGCCGCAAGTCCCGCCAGATCATGGTCGGCAAAGTGCCGGTCGGTGGCGATGCGCCGATCACCGTGCAGACGATGACGAACACGATCACCGGCGATGCACGCGCGACGATCGACCAGATCCGCAAGATCGAAGAGGCCGGCGCCGATATCGTGCGCGTATCGTGCCCCGACGAAGATGCGACCAAGGCAATGAGGGCGATCACGCGCGCGTCGTCCATTCCGGTCGTTGCCGACATCCACTTCCACTACAAGCGCGCGATCGAAGCCGCTGTAGGCGGCGCAGCTTGCCTGCGCATCAATCCCGGCAACATCGGCAGCGCGCAACGCGTGAAGGAAGTTGTGCAGGCTGCAAAGGACCACGGCTGCTCGATGCGCATCGGCGTCAATGCCGGATCGCTGGAGCCTGATCTGCTCGAGAAGTACGGCGAGCCGTGCCCGGAAGCGATGGTCGAAAGCGCGCTGAACCACGCCAAGATTCTCGATGATAACGATTTCCGCGAATACAAGATTTCGGTGAAGGCATCCGATCCGTTCCTTGCCGTCGCCGCCTATCAGGCACTCGCAGAAGCGATCGATTGCCCGCTGCATGTCGGCATCACCGAAGCCGGTGGCATGATCTCCGGTACGGTGAAGTCGTCGATCGGCATGGGCATGCTGCTCTGGAGCGGCATCGGCGACACGATCCGCGTTTCGCTGTCTGCCGATCCGGTAGAAGAGGTGCGTGTCGGCTTCGATATCCTCAAATCGCTTAATCTTCGCCATCGCGGCGTAAACATCGTGTCGTGCCCGTCCTGCGCGCGTCAGGGCTTCAACGTCATCGAGACGGTCGGCATCCTCGAGCAGCGGCTGAAGCACATCGCCACGCCGATGTCGCTGTCGATCATCGGCTGCGTGGTGAACGGTCCGGGCGAAGCGCGCGAGACCGATCTGGCCTTCACCGGCGGTGGCGCGGGCAAGGGCCACGGCATGATCTATCTGAACGGCAAGCCTGCCTACAAACTCGGCAACGAGAATCTCGTCGAGCACGTCGTCGAGCTTTGCGAGAAGAAAGCCGCCGAGATCGAAGCCGAACGCGGCAAAGTCCTCGAACCCGCACAGTAGCGACCCAACTGGAGATTACTCGCCGTCCCGCAAGGGGCGGTAGGATCACGCCATGATTCCTGCCCACACCATCGAGCGCCTCGTAGACCGCTTTCAGGCGGTAGAGGCGGAGCTGTCTTCCGGCACTGCCGGAAACAGTTTCGTGAAGCTCTCAAAGGAGCACGCCGAGCTCGCGCCGGTGATCGCTGCGGCGCAGGCCTATCAGGAAACCGTAAAGCAGCTGCAAGAAACCGAGGCGCTGATCGCAGACCCGTCGGTCGATTCCGATATGCGCGCGATGGCGGAAGAAGAGCGTGCTGAGCTGAAGACGCGGTTTGCCGAGCAGGAGCGCGATCTTCAGATCAAGCTGCTGCCCAAAGATGCGGCGGACTCATCGTCGGCCATCGTCGAAATCCGTGCCGGCACGGGCGGCGATGAAGCCGCATTGTTCGCAGCCGATCTGCTCGAGATGTATCAACGCTACTGCCAGCTTCAAGGTTGGAAGACCGAGGTGATGGACCGCACCGAGAGCGATCTTGGCGGCATCAAGGACGCGACGCTGGAAGTGAACGGCACCGGAGTCTACGCCAAGCTGAAATTCGAGAGCGGCGTGCATCGCGTCCAACGCGTGCCGGTCACCGAAGCGAGCGGGCGCATCCACACCTCGGCGGCGACTGTCGCCGTGCTGCCGGAAGCGGAAGACGTCGATATCGTCATCAACGACAAAGACCTGCGCATCGACGTCTATCGCGCGCAAGGTGCAGGCGGTCAGCACGTCAACAAGACTGAGAGCGCGGTGCGCATCACTCATTTGCCGACCGGCATCGCGGTCGCGCAGCAGACCGAGAAATCGCAGCACAAGAACAAAGCGCATGCGATGAAGCTGCTAAAAGCCAAGCTTTACGAGATTGAGCGTGAACGCGTCGATTCCGCGCGTGCCGGCGCGCGCAAGAGCATGGTTGGGTCCGGTGACCGCAGTGAGCGCATCCGTACCTACAATTTCCCGCAAGGCCGCGTCACCGATCACCGCATCAACCTGACGCTCTACAAGCTGGACCGCATCATAACCGGCGACGATTTGGGCGAGATCGTCGATGCGCTGGTGACGCACGATCAGGCAGAGCGTCTCGCCGAACTGGAAGCTGGCGACGCGTGAGCGATCTGCGCGCCTTGCTCGGCGACGCGGCGCTGCGCCTGTCCATGGCCGGTATCGACAGCCCGCGTCTCGATGCGCGGCTGCTTCTGGCCCACGCCATGAATGTCAGGGCGGACTCGCTGATCGGCTCTATCGATGTGCCGCCGGAAGCGCTTGTTGATTTCAACGCAATGCTCGCGCGCCGGATATTGCGCGAGCCTCTGGCCTACATCACCGGCAACAAGGAATTCTGGAGTCTCGATTTCGATGTCGGTCCCGGCGTGCTCGTGCCCCGTCCGGAAACCGAGACGTTGATCGAAGCGATGCTCAAATATTTTCCCGACAAATCGGCGGCGCTCGACATTCTTGATCTTGGTACCGGTACTGCGTGCCTGCCGATCGCGGCGCTCACCGAATATCCGAATGCCCAAGCCGTCGCGGTCGAGGCGTCCGCGGATGCGTTCAAATGGGCAAAGCGCAACGTCGAAAAGCACGAGCTCTCCGCGCGATGCCATCTTGAGCAAGGGAATTGGGAGCAGGTTCCGGCGGCGTCGGTCGATGTAATTCTGTCGAACCCTCCCTATATAAGATCAAACGATATCCCCACGCTGGCAGCTGAGGTTCGCAAGTTCGAACCAGTATCGGCGCTGGATGGCGGGCCAGATGGGCTGGATGCCTACCGCTCGCTGGCGCCCCTCATAGCCCGACTCGTGAAACCGGGCGGGCTGGCCTTTCTGGAGATCGGCCAAGGGCAGAGCGACGAGGTTTCGGCCCTGATGGAGGGCCAAAATCTCAGAATCCGGGAAATCCTGACCGATTTGGCCGGAATTCCGCGTTGTGTCGTCGTGGAACACTAGGAAATGGAACCCAAAAGGGCCCAGAAAACAGTTGGAAGTACACCCCATAGCCGTTAGTTTCCCGGCCCGTGGGGAGGCAAGAACCCGCCGGCGGCCAGAGCATAGAGGGTGGCAGCCAGTGGCGGTACAGCGCGGTGGACGCGCCGGTTCTTGCGAAAAGCGAACGAACCCGAAGTTCTGAATGGCACGTGCCACAGCACGTCGCCTGACAGTCACGGACCGGACGCCCGGATTAGAGGTTTTGAACAGATGAGGGGCTTTTAAGTGAAACGCTCACGCAGAGGCGGTCGCAGACCGTCGTCACACGGTGGCAGCCATAGCAGCGGCGGTGGCAGCAGCAGCAATAATAACGGCGGGTATCTGAACCCGAACCGCACCTACGATTCTAACGGCCCCGAGATCAAAGTCCGCGGCTCCGCATCTCATGTCTACGAGAAGTATCTCCAGCTCGCGCGCGATGCGAACACACAGGGTGATCGCGTCATGGCGGAGAGCTATCTCCAGCACGCTGAGCACTATTTCCGCATCATGGCCGCCATCCAGGCGCAGCAGGCCCAGCAGGCGGCGAACAATCCGCAGGCTCAGCAGCAACAGCCGCAGAACGGTCAGCCCAACGGCAACGGCCAGTACCGCCAGCCCAACGGCAATGGCGAACAGCCCTATGTCGCGGGTGCGCCCCAGCCGGCTGGTCCGTCCTTCTCGCTGGCCGATGGCCAGCAGGATGTTGGCGAGGAAGTCGACGCCGAATAGTTCGGCCCAGGCTTTTGGCCGCTACCCCTTGCGATTGGCGGGGGCCGACCACACATAACTTCCTCGGGAACGGCGCCTTAACTGGGTCGTATCCTAGATCAATGAGACTCAGTCAGGCGGTCCGTAGGGAAGTCTGGCGAGGGCTTGAGAGGAACATATGGACGTCGAGAAATTCACCGAGCGTGCGCGCGGATTCATGCAATCGGCCCAAGGGCTGGCGCTTCGCTCCAATCATCAACAATTCACGCAAGAGCATTTGCTCAAGGTCCTCATCGACGATGAGGAAGGTCTGGCCGCACGGCTGATCACTGCCGCAGGCGGCAAGCCGGAGCAAGTGCGCACGCAGGTTGAGCTTGCGCTCGCCAAGATGCCAAAGGTCGAAGGCAAGGGCGCTGGGCAGGTTTACCTGGCGCCGGACGCCGCACGCCTGTTCGACAACGCCGAACAGATCGCCAAGAAGGCGGGCGACAGCTTCGTCACTGCTGAGTACCTGCTGCTTGCGCTCGCAATGTCTAACGGCGACAGCGCGCGCATTCTGAAAGATGCCAGTGTCACGCCGCAGTCGCTGAACAAAGCAATTGCCGATCTGCGTCAGGGCCGCACCGCCGACAGCGCGACGGCTGAGAACCAGTATGACGCGCTCAAGAAATATGCCCGCGATCTGACCGAGATGGCGCGCAACGGCAAGCTTGATCCGGTTATCGGCCGTGACGAAGAGATCCGCCGCACCATTCAGGTGCTGTCGCGGCGCACAAAGAACAATCCTGTGCTCATCGGCGAGCCCGGCGTCGGCAAAACCGCCATCGCTGAAGGCCTCGCGCTGCGCATCGTCAACGGCGACGTGCCGGAGAGCCTGCGCGACAAGCGGCTGATGGCGCTCGACATGGGCGCTTTGATCGCCGGTGCGAAATTCCGCGGTGAATTTGAAGAGCGTTTGAAGGCTGTCCTTACCGAAGTCACGAGCGCCAGCGGCAAAATCATCCTGTTCATCGACGAATTGCACACGCTTGTCGGCGCCGGTGCAGCCGAAGGTTCGATGGATGCGTCCAACCTTCTGAAGCCCGCGCTGGCTCGCGGAGAGCTGCACTGCGTCGGCGCGACGACACTGAACGAATATCGCAAATACATCGAGAAGGACGCGGCGCTGGCGCGGCGTTTCCAGCCGGTGTTCGTCAGCGAGCCGACGGTGGAAGACACGATCTCTATTTTGCGTGGTCTCAAGGAGAAGTATGAAGTCCACCACGGCGTGCGCATCACCGATGCGGCGATCGTGGCGGCAGCGACGCTCTCCAACCGATACATCACCGACCGCTTCCTGCCCGACAAGGCCATCGACCTGATGGACGAGGCGGGGTCGCGCCTGCGCATGCAGGTGGATTCAAAGCCCGAGAAGCTGGACGAACTCGACCGCCGCATCATGCAGCTCAAGATAGAGCGTGAAGCCCTGAAGAAGGAAAGCGACAAGGCCTCACAGGATCGTCTTTCGACGCTGGAACGCGACCTCGCTGAACTTGAAGAGCAGTCGGGATCGCTGACGGCCAAATGGCAGGACGAAAAGAAATCCGTTCAGAGCGTGCAAAACCTGAAGGAACAGCTCGACCGCGCCCGCGCGGAGGTCGAGATCGCACAGCGCCGCGGCGACTTCGCCAAGGCGGGTGAGCTCACCTACGGCGTGATACCCGGTCTGGAAAAGCAGATCGGCGAGATCGACGACAAGAACAAGGCCGCGCTGGTAAACGAGGCGGTGACGCCGGAGAACATTGCGCAGGTCGTGTCGCGCTGGACCGGTATCCCCATCGACAAGATGCTCGAAGGCGAGCGCGAGAAGCTGCTGCACATGGAAAGCTCGCTGGAGAACCGTGTCGTCGGCCAGGACGAAGCCGTGCGCGCGATCGCGAACGCCGTGCGCCGTTCGCGTGCTGGCCTGCAGGATCCGAACCGGCCCATCGGCTCGTTCCTGTTCCTGGGCCCCACGGGCGTCGGCAAGACCGAGCTCACCAAGGCGCTCGCGTCGTTCCTGTTCGACGACGACACCGCGATGGTGCGCATCGACATGAGCGAGTTCATGGAGAAACACGCGGTGTCGCGCCTGATCGGCGCGCCGCCGGGCTATGTCGGTTACGAGGAAGGCGGCGTGCTGACCGAAGCCGTGCGCCGCAGGCCATATCAGGTCATCCTTTTCGACGAGGTCGAGAAAGCACACAGCGATGTATTCAACGTGCTGCTGCAGGTGCTGGATGACGGGCGTCTGACCGACGGGCAGGGCCGCACCGTGGATTTCAAGAACACGGTCATCATCCTGACCTCGAACCTCGGCACGGAATTCTTGACCGGCGAAGAGACGCCACAGGCACGGGCGCAAGTCATGCAGGCGGTGCGCGGACATTTCCGGCCGGAATTCCTGAACCGCCTGGACGAGATCATCCTGTTCCACCGTCTCACGCGCGGAAACATGGACAAGATCGTCGATATCCAGATCGCGCGGCTCGACAAGCTGCTCGCGGACCGCAAGATCGAAATCGCTCTCGACGCCAAGGCGCGCGAATGGCTCGCCAATGCCGGCTACGATCCGGTCTATGGCGCGCGTCCGCTGAAGCGCGTGATCCAGCGCCGTCTGCAGGACCCGCTCGCCCAGCTCTTGCTCGAAGGCAAGATCGCCGACGGCGCCAAGATCAAGGTCGGCGCCGGCAAGAGCGGACTCACGATCAACGGTCATGAGTTTGCGGCGAACTCAGACGAGTTCGATACCGAACACGCTGCACCCAGCAGGGCCGTCCACTAACCGGACCGATATCAAAAAAGAAAAAGGCGCGATCCGGAAGATCGCGCCTTTCTGCTTTTTAGAATATCGCGAAGACTACTTCGCCTTCGCCTGACGCAAATCCGTTGAGATGTCACCGACTTTCGTTTCCAGCTTCATCGACGCGAGCAGGGCATCGATGTGGATGCGCTCGCCGAGGAACGACCGCAGTGCATGGCCCAGAAGGCGAACGCCCGACGCGACCTTCACCGCCAGCGGATTGACCTGGTTGCCGCCCACGAGAATTTCGTAATGCAGATGCGGGCCCGTCGACATGCCGGTGTTGCCGCTGTAGGCGACGATCTGGCCCTGACGGACATGGCTACCGGAATGAATGCCGGGCGCCAGACGCGAAAGGTGACCGTAGGCGGTGCCATAGCCGTTCTGGTGATTGATGCGCAGGTAATTGCCGTAGCCGCCCATGTGGCCGGCGATCTGCACAACGCCCGAACCCGCGGCCATGACCGGCGTTCCGACCGGCACCGCGAAGTCGATGCCCTTGTGCATACGGCTGTAGCCGAGCACCGGATGGAAGCGCATGCCGAAGCCCGACGAGATGCGTGCACCATCGACCGGCGTCTTCATCAGCATCGACTTGGCGCTCTGGCCATGTGCGTCAAAGTAATCCGCCGGTTCGTTCGGATCCGGCTGATAGCGATAGAGCGTCACGGTGCGGCCGCGCAGATGCATTGTCGCGTAGGAGATATTGCCTTCGCGTGCGGGCTGGCCTTCCGGCGTGTAGTAGTAGTTGTAGAACACCTCGAAGGAGTCGCCCGGGCGGATATCGCGCTGGAAGTCGACCTCATACGAGAACATGTGGATCATCTCGACGACGACGTCGGCCGGAATGCCGGCGCGCATCGCGCTGAGATAGAGGCTGCCTTCGATCGTGGCGCCGGCGCGGTGGACATGCGCCTCAAGCTTCTTCTGGGCATCAGTCGCGACGAAATCGTTGCCGGCGTCGCGGGCGATCGTGATGTCGTGCTCGACGGACGGCGAGAATGTGATCGAGATCAGATGATTGACCGGTGTCGTCGTGGCCGGACTGACCGCACCGTCGGCGCTGGCGTCGTCTTCATCGGTCGCCACGATGGAAGAATTGCTGTTGTCGTCCTGCTGCGCCGATTGCACGTCCGTCGAATACGTGACGTCGAAAGACTGGCCCGCGCGCAGATCGCGTGAATCGTAAACCTTGCCGAGCGCTATGACCGCGGCGCTGGCATCATCGTTTGAAATGCCTGCTTCTTCGAGTGCTCCGGCGAGCGTGTCGCCGCGCTCCATCGTGATCGTACGCGTATCGACGCCAGGCTCACCGCCATCGGCTTCTTCCTGCGCAAGGTTCTCATCGAGGTTCGTCGGCTGTGCCGCGGGCGCTGTATTGCGCGGGACGGAAGTTCCGAACGGATTAATCGACGCTTCGGTCGCGAGTTTCTGGAACAGAGAATAGGGCAGAAGCGTTTTGGACTGACCGGTACCAAAGCCACGCGCATGCGTGGGCGGCATGGTGCCGACGGCAAGCCAGGCAATCGAACCGGCAATGACGCCGGTGAGAGAGGTGGTGAGAAGCGCCCAACGTCCCTCGGTCGAGGAAAGCGTCGCGGCGGCGCTGCGTGCTGTGTTGCGCCAGTCAGACATCATCGAGAATTGGCTGCGTCGCTGCACATCGGCTCCTGAGTTTTTAGGGAGCCAATTTGGCCCCAGCCCAAAGTCATGCGTCCCGGCGAACCGGCAGTAAGCCCTTATAGCGCAAAGACTATTACGCGCGTCAACCCTTACCGCCGCATTAACGCTGATGGGACAATGCGCAGAATTGCTGCGCATTTCCGGGGTTCCTGAGAGTTCCCGCGAAAAAATATGTCGCAGATTCCGATTCTCGAATCCGGACGACTCATCCGGGGCGTGACGAGGGCGCCGGATCGGGTACGGCGCGGTACACATTCGACGCGTGGATATGGACGATTTTCCAGCCGTCCTTTTGCTTTCGCAGAGCAACCGTACGCCGTCCCAAATTGTCCGGATGTTCAAGTTCGAAGGTGCAAAGCGCGAGCGCGCCATAGATCTCGCACGCCAAATTCTGCGGCTCGATACGATGATAGGGCGGGCCTGATACCGTTTGTGGCAACTCCAATGCCAGCTGGCGCATACCGGCGGGCATTCCTTTGCCGCGATGATAGGGACCGAGATCTTGGACACTATCCGAGGCGCGATCGAAATAGCTGGCATCGGACGCGAACGCCGCTTCCATGCGCGGAAGATCACAATCTTCAAAGGCACGCAGAAATGCCTGTAGCGCTGCTTCTGGACTGTCGTTGCGCTTCGCCGCACTTGCCCCCGGCGCAACACCTGCAACAGCAACGCCGCTGAGCGCTTCGCGCCTGGTCAACATCGGCTCATGCTCCCCAAAAGCAATGCCGGCGACCCTATCACAGATCGCCGGCATCGTTCAGTTCAGCAATGCGTTGCTTTTAGAGACGGACGAGTAGCAACTCGGCGATGCGGCCATGCAGCCAGCCGATGCCGCGTGCGACGTGCAGCATGAAGAAGAACAACAGCACGCCGACGAAAGCGAACAGGATCAAACCCGGCGCGGTGTGCAGCAGATGCTGAAGCCACGGCACGTCGTCAATCTGGATATGGCTCGCGTCATTGGTGATCAGCGACCAGATCGATCCGGCCGTGATGCCGAGCGCAACCGAAAGCCCCGTGACCGCAATCGTGAAATACGCGATGCCGAGGGGAAGCATCAGCAACATATAGAACATGGATGACCAGGTACGGCTGTCGGCGAGGGCGTCTTTGATGCGGGCCCACAGACGCTCATCGGTCGGCGTCGTCGGCGGCAAACGCCGGGGCATGCGAACGCCGAGCAGCCCTTCAACGATGCGGCCTTCGACATGGCTGAGCACGCGTACAGAGCCGATGAACAGCAAAGCGAACGGAATGCCGATGATCAGGATCGCGAAACCGACGGTGAGCGAAAGGCCGACGACCGTCCAGGTGAAGTAGAAAATACCCGTGACGAGCGAAAGCAGCATGTACAAAAGCGCGCCGTATGTGCGCGGGTCTGAAACGACATTGAAGAATCCAAAGCGGCGTTCGGGCGCGGCATCGGATTTGGGGAACGGTCCACCAATCGTGGCTTCCATATCTCTATACTCCTCTGCGATTTCTTGCGGCGTGCCGTATGTATCGACCACGGTCGCCAGGATTTGGGATTCCGGAATCTCCGGATTGTTCGCAATCTCGTTGTTCAGATGATCTTCGGCATCGGCGAGCGCGTCCGAAATCAGTCCCGCAGGCGCGCCCTTCAGCGCGCGCCTGAGGTCGGCCAGATAGGCCCGGACTGTTTCAGGCGGACGGTCTAAACTCATTACCCGTTCCTCCGGTCGCGCCGGCCTGCAAAGCGTCGTCAACAAATTCGCGCATGTCGCGCCAGGCGAACTGCCATTCGGCCAGTGCGCGGCGCCCATCGTCGGTGATGTTGTAGTAGCGGCGAGGGGGCCCGAAAGCGGAAGCCTCAACCCGGCTTTCCAGAAGTCCCGTCGCATGGAGTGACCGCAGGACCGGGTAGATCGCGCCCTGCTTGAAGATCAGTCCACCTTCGCCTTCGGCCTTAACCGCCTTGGCGATTTCATATCCGTACATTTCCCGTCCAGCGCGGGCGAGCACCGCCAGCAGGACGAGCGAAGAAAGCCCGGCCATCAGTTCCTTACGGAATTTGCGCGTGTAGTCAGATTCTGGTGGCACGCCGCGCTACTCCCGCCTCCCTACTATTACGCACTCACATCTAGCATGGAGTTCGTAATATACAAGACTGCCCTGTAGGGAAAACCGAAAAAATCCCAACATTTGTCGTGCTTCCAAAATAAATCCTTTCAATTTAGGATCTTATACTTCCCGAGTCCGAAGATATCGGCGAGTCTACGGCCAGGCGGGCAAGCCACGCGGCCCATCCGCCCTTACAAAGGTGTGCTCGCCCCACCCCGATTCTGTCTCTTGTAACGATCACGCCGGTCTTTCAGGGCCAAAACCTCGTCCGAGTGCTTCGGTGTCGCCGCAGTGATCCGGCCAAGTTCGCTCCGCTGAAGGATTGTGCAGCCGGTATCGGTCAGCATTTTTTGGATCACGTCGGCATTCTTGACGCCGTCTTTGGAATAATAGGCAGCGATATCGATCACCTTGATCCGGTCCAGCGCCCTTATCGCGCCTTCCAGCACGGAGATTTCGGCGCCATTGACCTGAACGTTCACGTAATCGGCAACACCCACGGCGTTCTCATCAAGCAAATCCGTCAACGTCAGAAGACGCACGCGCTCTTCGTGGCGCATCTGCGTTTTCCAGTCGTCTGTCGTCTCAAGAAAGCGGCGCGTCGAGAAATCGTGCTTCTGCACCCCATCGCCACTTTCACTCCAAAGCCCTGCGTGGATAGGCGTGATGATATTCTCCAGCCGATTGGCGGCTACGTTCGAACGCAGGATGTCAAAATTCGCCGCGCCCATCTCAACGGCGAGGATTTTCTGCGGTTTGCCCAGATCGGCCCAGCGCACCGCCTTCATGCCGGTGAAACAGCCGCCTTCGACATAGATGCCGCCGCGCTTGATGAACCACGGAAAGGGAATGCCGTAATAACGCCGCTCGATATCGAGGGCGAGCTTGTAGGCATCGCCGTCGATTTGCGCAGGAAGATGCTGGGACAGGGTCTGATAAAGATAAAACTCTTTCTGGTTGGAACGATGGCCGGTGAATACGCGGCCGTCTGCCAGTTCGATCCGCATCAGTTCTTCACCGATGCGTTCGCACCGTTTGATTGACAGCGATGGCAGCAGATACGCGGGCAGTGCGCGATCCGGCAATGCGGCGAGGGTGCGTTCCAGAATGCGCAGAGACGCTTCGGCTTCGGTGCAGCCCATCACCTCCGCCATCGCTTTCAGCTTGGTCCGTGCGAGGGGCATCAAACCGTCCGTCGCGGGTGGCGCGATATCTTCCGCGGGATCAGGGTCGGGCGTGCGCGTTGCTTTCGCCAGCGCACGGCTGCGCAGCCAATGAGACCGGATGGAACGAAGGATTTGTGTTGCCTGCACCTGCGGACCGATTGCTGAAGCGGTCAACGAGTAGCGCAGTTCGATCCGCTTCCAAAGGGTCTTGTCTGGGATCGGAAAAACGTCTTCGTTGGTCCCGTTATGGCGATTTCCTCCGATAGCAAGCCGAGTGCCGCCGCGCGTTTGCGTGTGGCGGTCGTGTGCGCAAATGAAACCTATCGGGATGGCCTCGCCAAAGGCCTGACCGAGAGCTTCGGCGCGGTGGATGGCGGCCCAGTGCTGTCAAAGCAGGCGGATGCGGATGTGGTGGCTTATGCATTCGATGAACTGGATGTCGCGCGCGCGGATTTTCTGACACGCCAGTCGAAAGCAATTGCCGGTGATCGTGCGCCAACGAAAATATTTCTGGAACTTGTCAGCCTTGAGATCATGGGGGCACGCGCCAAGGAAATCGCGAGCAGGAACACGCTGATCGCGCAGCTGGCCCATGACCACGGCGGCTATCTCGTACCACTCATGTCGAAATTCATGCGCTGGGATCCTGCGCGGCTGCTGTCGAGCGACGGAACCATGAATCGCCGCGGCTATCAGGCCGTCGCGCGGACAGTGGCAAAATTCATTGACCGCTTTGAAGTGCGCCGTTCGATCGACGGAAATGCGCCGACGAATGCGGAAAGATCGGCGATATCGGCCAGCAAGATACTTTCTCAATTGCGCTGGAACGCTCGTGATCTGCCACGCATGATCAGGTTCGCACCGGACGAGGGCAGCGTCGCGGATTTCATCAGCGGTTACGTGTCCTTTCCGTCCTATCCGAATTGGGGCCGCATCAAACTTGATGATCCCGTCGATTGGTCGATGCCGGGACCAAACAGAAGCTGGCAATCCTATTTTCTCGGTCTGGAGTTTCTGGGGCCATCACTGGGCCTTTACTTCGCGCTCGCCAATGACGCGCCGCTGCGCGATGGCAAAGTCTTTCGCAAGCTTCTAAAGCAGAGCGGCGTGGCGCCGGAGGCCATACTCCAACGCGCAGGCAAAGTGATTGCGGACTTCCTACGCGCGAATGCGCCCGACGCGCCGATGGCGCAGCGCGCCTGGCACGAAGGAACGGTGTGTCGGCGCATCAAGATATTGCTCGCCTATCTCATCTGTTGCAGTTCCGCGCAGCAGCGGGGCGAAGAGATCGACGAAGCCACGGTGCAGACTGCGTTTGCCAGCCTGCAATCGTCCGTCGAAATGCTTCGCAGCGACCGCGTCTACATCAAATCCGGCAATCATGGCGTCAGACAGGATGCGCTGATTATCGTGACGGCGCTGCTGTTCGATGCCACGGAGGAATTCCGCGGCCTCCTTCGCTTCGGACTGGATCGGCTGAAGCACCACCAACTCGACACGATGCTCACCGAAGACGGCGTGTGGCAGGAGAACTCCTTTGAGTATCACCGCCTCATCATGGGGCTGCTGGGCGATCTTCTGTCCGATATGCGCACCGCCGGCGTCACGGACATGGACGTGCTGATCGACGCGCTCTCGCATATGGAGACGTTCGCCGAGGCCGTGGTGAAGTGCGACGGACAGGCACCGCTCATCGGCGACACGACGCCGCGCGAAGCCTTGCGCGCCATCGTCGTCGCAGTATCTCTTGTCGCTTCGCTGCGCGGACAAGATGGCACCCAAACGGCTGAGGGCTTCGAGCGGAAACACGATACCTATTTCTTCCCCGCATCTGGCTATTTCGCGAGCCACAGTGCGCGCGCGCTCCGACCGGATGTCTCGTCACTCATCTTCTACGCCAATCTGAGTGCGCCGAAGCACAAGCACGCGGACGATCTGTCCGTTCTGTTCAGCCGCGGTGCAGTTGACCTTCTGATCGATGGCGGCACGTACAACAAGGAAACGTCAGACGACATCCGCAACGCTGCGCGCTTCGATCCGGCAACGCACAACACCTATCGCGTAAACGGCAAGGGCTATTCCGTGCGTGCGCGGCAAGGCAAACCGCTCGCCGGTGTGACCGCGCAATGGAGCGGCGATGGCTGGGCGGGGGCGCGCGGTTTCAATCATGCCTACGAAGGCGGCATGGTCGATCGCTTCGTGATTCATCTCAAACAGCACAATGCGCTGATCGTCGTCGACAATCTGAAAAGCACCTCGCTCTTCTCATCCTGCGACTTCGAGCAGTTCTGGCATATTGCGCCGCAGTTCCAGCTTCAGAATGACTTGACGTTTTCATCGGAGAAGGACGGTCATCTGCTCGTCGCATTCGACGATGGCGCGGCGACGGCCAAGATAGAGCAGGGCGGTCCGGGCAACCCGATCGCCTGGCTGATGACGGGTGACGATCAAATCGTCCCGACGCCCTACATTCGCCGCGCGCGGACGGCGCGCAAGACAGTGATGGCATCGCTGTTTCAATGGGCGCCATCACCACATGTCGCGACGATCAGCATTGCCTCCAGCATTGTCGAAGCATCTGGCGCTGCGTTCACGGCGCGCTTTTCGATTCAGCCGAGCGCAGTGACGTGCGTCAGCTTTAGCGGCTGATCACTCAAACGAGACATTCCATTCGAGGATTTTGTGTCCCGCCGGGAAAACATCCTCGCCGGACCGATAGGAGAAGAATGTTCCGTTCACCGCCGCGCGGCTTGCCTTGGAGAAGGTGAAGCCCGGCCGGTCGCGGGTCGGATAGGCATCGAGATCGCACACATGCACCATCGCCGGCGCGCCTGCGACCGGCTGCTTGGGCACGAGATAAACGCCCGGCCGCTTGTCCTCCGGTGCATTGGAAGAAGTGCTCCGTTGCGACAGGAACAGGAGGTAGTCGCCGACATCGACCACGTTCCGGAAATGCCATTTGCCGGTGCCGACCAATTCCGGCGCAAGATGCCGGCCGACAACGCTCCGGAATACGCGCGCGCCGGGCGGTTTGCTCCCGCCCATATAGTCGTCTGTTCCCCAAATCACATTGCCGCCCTGCCAGGCGAGGTCCGTCAGGCGGAACAGGTCTCTCTTGTAACGCACGCCTGAAACCTCGATGCGCTCCTGCTCGGGCACGCTGATGTCATCCCAGCTATCGCCGTCATCCCACGTCACCCATACGTGGCATTCCTGCGGAAGATCGCCGGATGTCAGCCACCACTGATTTTCGTAACCGGGGCGCGGCTGAAGGAAATGGAAATGACGAACTTCCTCGCCAGTCTTTTGCATCACGATCTGCCATGAGCGGCCACGGTCCCGGCTGCGCCACACTTTGCAACCGACCGGACGCTTTCCGTCGACGATGTTGTTGCTCAGATATTCAGCGAACATGATCGTGCCGCCGACGATCGCGGCAGAGCGCGGGCCGTGCCAGCGATGACTGTGCGCCGCGTGCTTGGCGAGGACCTTGCCATCCTCATTCACCACCAGCAGATCGAGAGGCGCGAGTCTCGATGCGCGCGTTTCCGGGGGGATCGTCTGGATCAGGAATTCGCCTTCGCCGATGTCCTTCACATTGATGAATCGATGATCCGAATGGCCATCGACCTTGATGATCTTCCAGGTCTTGCCGAGATCGCGGGAAACCGCGATCCCACCCGTCATCGTCGCGAGCACGGTGTTCGTCATGCGATCCTTCTGGTCCATGACGTGGTCGGAAAACGAGACTCTGGGATTCTTCGCCACATACGGCACGCTCAGGCGCAGCATGATCTTTCGCGCAGGATAGCCTGCCGGTAGGTCGGCGGAATATTCCTTGTAGATCCGTCCCGCCGCTTGCTGCGCGTTGAATCGCGCATTCGCCTGCCGTCCGCGAAGACGCGAAGCGATCGCGTGACCGAGTTGGCCTGACGCGCGCAATTCCCGGGCACGCTGAATGTAAAAACGAATTGTATGCCACATGCCGCACCGTCACCCGGCGCATGGCTGCAAGTCAATTAGGTGCACTTGCGCAGGGACAAGCCGTTCTCTTTACTCCGCCGCCATGGACGTCGGGGCATATCTCAAACGCATTGGAGTGTCGGGGCCACAACCGCCGACGCTCGAAACGCTGAAGCGTATTCACGCAGCGCATCTGCGCGCGATCCCGTATGAAAATCTGGATGTGCAGTTCGGTCGGCCGGTGACCATCGAGCGGCCCGCGATCTACGACAAGATCGTGAACCGTGGCCGTGGCGGCTGGTGCTACGAGATGAACGGCATTCTGGGTTGGGCGCTGGATCAGCTTGGCTTCAAAGTCACGCGCGCGACCGGCGCGGTGATGCGCGAGATGTTCGGCGAACCGACTGAAGGCAATCATCTCGTGTTGCGTGTCGAACTGGACGAGGGGCTTTATCTCGCCGATGTTGGCTTCGGTGATGGCCCGCTGGAGCCGATCCGGATCGTTGAAGGCGATTTCAAATCGAACGGGTTGCCGTTCTCAGTGTCGCGCGTCGATGAGAATTGGTGGCGGTTGCGCAATCATCCTTGGGGCGGCGCGCCGAATTTCGATTTCAATCTCGCGCCTGCCGATGAATCCAAACTCGCGGCGCGATGCCACAATCTACAAACCGCACCGGATTCGCATTTCGTCCTGAACCTGTTCTGCTTCCGCTTTCGCGAGAACGGTGTTGTCGGCGTTCGCGGACGTGTGGTGCGGACGGTGACGGCGGAGGGCTATGAAGACCGGCTCCTCAACAGCGCCGACGAACTTGTGCGCTTCTTCGATGAGGAGCTGAACCTGCGCGATCCCGAACTCGCATCGCTGTGGCCGAAGATCTGCGCGCGGCATGAGGTCGTGATGGCCGCACAGGCCCAACAGACTTAGGAGAACGCCATGCCCGCCGTTTTCATGCACGGTGTTCCCGACACGCCCGCTGTGTGGCGGCCGACGATCGAGAAGCTCTCGCGCAAGGACATCGTGACCTTGCGCCTGCCGGGTTTCGGCTCGGACTTGCCCGCGGGCTTCACGCCGACGAAAGAAGGCTACGCCGCTTGGCTCACCGGCGAACTCAAGAAGATCGAAGGGCCGGTCGATCTCGTTGGCCACGATTGGGGTGGGCTTCTGACCTATCGCACCGTGAGTACCGAGCCGAAACTTGTTCGCAGTTGGGCCGCGGGCGGTGCGCCGCTCGATCCTGAATATGTCTGGCACGATATGGCACAAGCCTGGCAGGCGCCGGGTGTCGGCGAAGAGGTGATGAAGCAGCTCACGCCTGAAGCGATGGGGCCGGGCTTGATGGCACAGGGCCAGCCGAAAGATGTCGCCGAAGAAGCGGCCGCCGCGATGACCGATACGATGAAGTCGTCGATCCTGTCACTCTATCGCTCCGCGGTGAAGGTCGGCACGGAGTGGTATCCCGATCTTGCGCGCATCACAGCGCCGGGTCTCGTCATCTTCGGCGAACGCGATCCTTACGTGGATTGGCGGCTGGGCGAGAAGCTCGCGAAGCATGTCGGCGCGAAGTTTGTGCTGATCAAGGATTGTGGACACTGGTATGAAGCCGAACGGCCCGCCGAAACCGCGGCCGCACTCGAAAGCTTCTGGGCGTCGCTTTAGGACGGGTTCGCGGGCGTCTGATCCGCGACCATCTTCTGCAGCTTGACGTAATCCGTCTTGCCGGTGCCGAGCACAGGGATGTCTTCGACGACGATCAGGCGGCGCGGCACGGCTAACTCTGACACACCGTGATTGTGCGCCCAGCCGACGATGTCGTGACGGTTCGCACCGGCGTTGGTGGTGACAAGAATGATCTGCTCACCCTTGCGGCCGTCCGGCACAGTAAGCGCGGCATGGCTGTCATCCGGCCACAAAGCGGAAGCACAGCTTTCGACAACCGCAAGCGAAACGGATTCGCCGCCGATCTTCGCGAAGCGCTTCAGACGGCCCTTGATCGCGATGAAGCCGTCTTCGTCGACGGATACGACATCGCCGGTGTCATGCCAGCCGCCATCCGGCGGCACGATCTTGCCGGGCGCATCCGGCTTCAGATAGCCAAGCATCACGTTCGGGCCTTTGACGACCAGACGGCCCGCATTGGGAATGCCTTCGACGGGGTCGAGACGCATCTCCATGCCCGCCATCAACTGGCCCACCGTGCCGGCGCGGTTTGCACCCGGACGGTTCGCCGAAATCACAGGCGATGTTTCCGTCACGCCATAGCCTTCGAGCAATTCGATGCCGTGTTTCTTGCGCAGCAGCGCGCGGGTCTCGTCGCGCAGACGTTCCGCGCCGCAGACCGTCAGACGCAACGACGACAGATCGCCCGGCTCACCGACGCGCGCGTATTGGGTGATGAAGGTGTCGGTAGAGACGAGGATCGTCGCTTTGTGCTTCTTGATGCGCCCGACGATTTCTTTCGGCTGCAGCGGTGTTGGGTGACACACCACCTTCAGGCCGAGCATCACCGGCATCAGCGATCCAACCGTCAGGCCAAAGCAATGGAACGCGGGCAGGGGATTGAGAAGAATATCCGACGGATAGAGCGCGAGATGGACGCGCACTTGCTCGACATTGGCGAGAAGATTGGCGTGGCTGAGCGCGACGCCTTTCGGCTCGCCTTCGGTGCCTGAGGTAAAGAGGATAACTGCCGGTGCATCGGGCCCGGGATTCTTCGTAACCAACGCGGGCACAAATGAACCAATGGCGGCCGCGGCCTTGTCGAAGATCGATAGCTTCTCGCGCACGTCTTCCAGATAGACGATATCGACGAGACCCTGGAGTTCGGCGATGAGCGGCTCGAGTCCGGCATTGCTGATCAACCGATGCGCGGTGACGACGCGCTTCACCTTTGCGGTCTTGATCGCCGATTTGATCGCGGCCGCGCCCGAGGTGAAATTCAACATCGCCGGAATGCGGCCATAGGCTGAGAGCGCGAAGAATGCGGCGATCGCGCCGGCGCCCGTCGGCATCATGACGCCGACGCATTCGCCGGCTTTCGTGCCCGCCTTCAGCGCGTGGCCGAGCGCGAGAGAGCCGCGCAGGATGTCGTCGTAGGTGCGGGGACTGTCATCGACATCGGCGATACAGACGCGTTTGCCGCCGAACTTGCTTCGCGCCTTTACGAAGCCCCGGAACACAGACTGGCTCGTCGTCGACATGTCGAGCGGGCAAACGTCTTCGCCGGACGCGGCGGCGACAGTGGATAAGGTCAAAGCGTTCTCCCCGAAATCCCGCGTTGAACTCGCCGGTTATCTTGTCCTCAACCTAGCCCAGCGCCCGGTCGGCGCAAATGGCCTCGTGATCTATGCCTCCAAAAGTGGCCGGACATGGGCGGTATCGAGGTATTCCGCCAGCCGAGCGATTCGTCCGTCGCGGACGTCGATGACGAGGCAGGCGGGCATGCTGAACGGTTTGCCGTCGCGCAGCGTGCCAGAGAGGACATGCTGCTGCACAAAGCCGCCATCGAAGGCGTGACGCGAGACGATGCTGTATTTGCGGTTCTTCAGCCGCTCATCGACCCAGCCGAGCACGCGCATATTCTCCTCGACGCCTTGTTCCTTGCCGTCATTGTTGTGCCAGATGCGGGCGTCCGGCGCGTAGCAGGCGCGGATGGTCTCCATGTCGTTGGTTTCAATGGCGCGCACGAAGCGGTCTGCGAGACCGAACATGTCGGCTAGGGTTGTCATGGCGCAATCCTTTGGCTCTCTGCCACCATTCTGGCATTGGCGGGCGAAGAGTCCTATATGACCCAGCATGACCGTCGTCATCGATCGCACCAGCCAGCCGCGGCATCCGGAGAAGGCAAACCGCCCCGACAGCGTGGTGCTGCGCAAGCCGGAATGGATTCGCGTCAAGGCACCCGTCAGCCGCGAGTACGCGGTGACGCGCGAGATCGTCCGCGAGCACAAGCTGCACACCGTGTGCGAAGAAGCGGCGTGTCCGAACATCGGCGAGTGCTGGACGCATCGTCACGCGACGATGATGATTCTCGGCGACACCTGCACGCGCGCCTGCGCGTTCTGCAATGTGAAGACGGGTTTGCCCGGTGCGCTCGATCTGGATGAACCGGAGAACGTCGCCAAGGCGGTTGCCAAGCTCGGCCTCAAGCACGTCGTCATCACATCGGTGGATCGCGACGATCTTGCTGATGGCGGCGCGGAGCATTTCGCGAAAACGATCCGTGCCATTCGCGCGTTGAGTCCGGACACCAGCATCGAAGTGCTGACGCCGGACTTCCTGCGCAAGGACGGCGCGCTCGACATCGTGATGGATGCGCGGCCGGATGTGTTCAACCACAACCTCGAGACCGTTCCACGGCTGTATCTCTCCGTGCGCCCTGGCGCGCGTTATTTCGCGTCGCTGCAATTGCTTGCACGCGCGAAGGAATTGGTACCGGACGGGTTCACGAAGTCCGGCTTGATGGTCGGCCTCGGCGAGAGCCGCGAAGAGATCATGCAGGTGATGGACGACCTGCGCGCCGCCAATGTCGACTTCCTGACCATCGGTCAATATCTCCAGCCGACGAAGAAGCACGCAGCGCTCGCGCGCTTCTGGACGCCGGACGAGTTCAAGGGTCTGGAACAGGTCGCGCGCGCGAAGGGCTTCCTCATGGTGTCCGCATCGCCGCTGACGCGTTCGTCCTATCACGCCGACAGCGACTTCGCGCAGATGAAAGCCGCACGGCAGTCGCGCCTCTGACATAATTCCGCCCCGACACATGCTAAGATCGTCGTGATTTGCGAAGGGGAATTGTCATGCGCCTTATAGCAACTGCCGCGTTGTGCGTTATTGCGGGAACCGCGCCGGTCGCTGCCGATACGATCTCGCTGGATCACACCATCACCATTGATGGCGCGGCGACGATCTATGTCGATCCCGATCATGCGAGCATGGACTTCGGCGTCGACACGCAAGCGCTCACCGTTAGCGACGCGCTGCGGCAGAACAATGCCAAGATGAACAGCGTGCTCGATGCGCTGCGCGGGCAGGGGTTGGCGCGCGCTGACATTCAGACCACGCAATTCTCGATCAATCCGCAGCATCCGTTGGTCAAGGGTTCGAGCTATCAGCAGTACGACTACACCGTCGTGTCGGACTATGAGGTCACCAACAAGGTGACGGTCACCGTGTCCGATCTGACGAAGGTCGGCGCGATCATCGATGCGGCGGCAAACGCCGGCGCGAACACGTCGAATAACGTGATCTTTGAGATCAAGAACCGCGAAGAGCTCCTCGACAAGGTCCGCGCCGACGCGATGCGCAACGCGAAGCACAAAGCAGAGATCATGGCGAACGCGGTCGGCGCCCAGGTTGGCGCGTTGATCACCGTCGGCAACAATTCCGTCCGCACGATGGAATATGAAGCCGCACCGCCACCACCGCCTCCTCCACCGGCCGCACCGGGGCAGGGCACATCGATCCTGCCGGGTCAGCTTTCGGTGTCGGCCAATGTCACTGCCGTGTTTTCTCTGAAGTAGGATCCGTGACCACACACAGTGAATCCAAAGTCGTTCCGTATTCGGCCGACCTGATGTTTCAGGTCGTAGCGGATGTTGAGAAGTATCCGGAATTTCTCCCTTGGGTCAGCGCGCTGCACATCGTCTCGCGTGAGCAGGTGAAGGGCAGGGATATTCTCAAGGCGCACATGACGGTCGGCTTCAAGAGTTTTCGCGAGAGCTATACCAGCCGCGTCAATCTCGATCCCGCCGGACGCACCATCGATGTCGTGCAGACGGACGGGCCATTCCGCGTTCTGGAAAACCACTGGCGCTTCACGCCCGAGGGCGAGAACTGCAAGGTCGATTTCTCGATCCAGTTCGAATTCCGCAATCCGCTGCTCAACGCTGTGGCGGGCGCCGCGTTTGGGCGCGTGATGCTCCGAACAACGGATGCGTTTCTGGACCGCGCGCGGAAGCTTTCAAAGAAGCTTGCGTAAAAGCTCCAGTGCGGCTTCGACGGTCTTGATCCGCACTTCGCTGCGGCCGATGTCGCCGAAGCGGTGGGCTTCGTGGAGGATTGAGCGGTTCTCTCGCGCGGCAGCGATGTGGACGAGGCCGACCGGCTTCATCGCCGTGCCGCCGCCGGGGCCGGCAACGCCCGTCACCGCGACGGCGACATGCGCGTTGGAATTCTCGACCGCACCTTCGGCCATCATGCGGGCAACTGCTTCGGAGACCGCGCCCATGTCAGCGATCAGATCGCCGGGCACGCCGAGCATGTCCTGCTTGGCGCGGTTGGAATAGACGATGAAGCCGCGTTCGACGACGTCGGATGAGCCGGGAATTTCCGTCAGCAATCCCGCGATCAATCCGCCTGTGCAGCTCTCCGCAGTGGCGATGCGCAGTTTCTGCTCGCGCGCTTCCATGAGCAAGACTTCGGCAAGACGCAGGAGGTGCGGTGAGAACATCGCCTCAGATTAGGCCCACGCCAGTGAACACGGCAACGATGGCACCCGCGATCAATCCGGCGAGCAGATCGTCGGACATGATTCCGAGGCCGCCGGGCATACGCTCCGCCCAGGAGATTGGCCAGAGCTTCGACACATCAAAGAGGCGGAACAGAACGAACGCCACGAAAAACCCGGGCAGCGTCAGAGGCGCCATCGCACAGGCGACGAACTGTCCGGCGACTTCATCGATCACACATTCGGAAGGATCGGCGTTGCCGGCTTCGACCGCGTAGTTCTCACTCGCCCACAAACCGAAAATGAAAATCGCGGCGGCGAGCGCCAGCAGCACATAAGGTCCGGCATACGTCATCACCAGCCACGCAACCGGCAGCGAGACGAAACTCGCAACCGTTCCCGGCGCGACCGGCGAGCGCCCAACACCAAAGACCGTCGCAGCCATGCTCCACATCACGGCATCCTCACGGTGGCGACGGCCTGCGCAGCGAGACCTTCTCTACGGCCTTCGAAGCCCATGCCTTCTGTCGTCGTCGCTTTCACGCTGACGCGCGAGAGATCGAGTTTGAGAATCTCTGCAATCTTCTCACGCATGGCTTCGCGGTGGGGGCCGATCTTCGGGCGTTCGCAGATCAGCGTGACATCGCAATGCGAGATCGCACCGCCGGCATCGCGCACAAGGTTCGCCGCATGATCGAGGAATTTCCACGACGGTGCGCCGCGCCAGCGTTCGTCGGTCGGCGGGAAGTGCTGGCCGATATCGCCCGCGCCGATGGCGCCGAGGATCGCGTCAGTGAGTGCGTGCAAACCCGCGTCCGCATCGGAATGGCCTTCAAGTGCGTGGTCGTGCGCGATCTTGATCCCGCACAGCCACACATGATCGCCGGGCGCGAAGCGGTGCGCGTCATAGCCCATGCCGGTGCGGCTATCACCCAGGCGCGCGGAAAGAAGCTGTTCGGCCATACTGAGGTCTTTCGGCGTGGTGACTTTGAGGTTGGACTCTTCCCCCGGCACAACAACGATATCGAGGCCCACGAGTTCCGCCAGCGCCATGTCATCGGTGAGGGCGAGGGTTTTGTTGTCGCGATGGGCTTTGAAGATCTTCGGGAAAGCAAAGCCTTGCGGCGTCTGTGCGCGCAGCAAACCATCGCGCGCGACACTGACCCATTTGCCATCGTCCTGACGGCGGAGTGTATCTGCGACCGGGATCAGCGGCACCGCGGCGCTCGCGCCGCCGCGCAAGGCTTCGACGACGCCGTCAATGATTGCTGCGGAGACCAGCGGGCGTGCGGCGTCGTGGATCAACACGTAATCCGGCTTGTGATGCGCCAGCGCTTCTAGGCCATGCATCACGGAGTGCTGACGCGTCGGCCCGCCGGCCAAGGTTGGCAGCACTTTCAATCCGCGCACCGCGTCCATGTATGCGTCCTGATCATGCGTACCGATCACGACCTGGATCATGTCGATCGCCGGGTGGCGCGCGAACGCCTCGACGGTCCAGCGCAGCATCGGCTTGCCGAGGAGGGGCAGGTACTGCTTGGGCGTCTGACCGCCGACCCGCTCTCCTCTACCCCCGGCAACAATCACGACGGCAATGCCGGGCATCAAGACTCCAAGGCCGAAAAGC